>Ga0180438_10000289_pt1 | contig 103200 bp, 87 predicted proteins | sample SS_ome_12_FD_132455 | JGI IMG/M metagenome (GOLD analysis project Ga0180438, IMG submission 132455) | Hypersaline lake sediment archaeal communities from the Salton Sea, California, USA - SS_3_D_2 metaG | ecosystem: Environmental > Aquatic > Non-marine Saline and Alkaline > Hypersaline >... | reverse complement strand
TAAATAGAATTTCAAAGAGGTCTTTCAAGTTCAGGTTTGTGATTTGTAATTTGTGGTTTGGGATTTGTTCTCGTGCTACGTAGCGAGGCTACTTCGCAGAGTAGCATGTAATTTGTATTTTGTTTTTTGTAATTTTATTTTCTGCCATTTCTTGGCAAAACTTTATGCTTGAGTTACTATTTACCTCTTTACCTCTCTACCTCTTTACCCCTCATTTTATCTCAAATAAAAACTGAACGTCCTGGAACTCTTATTTCCACCATAATCTTTGACCTCTACGCTTAACAGATTTTTTCCCGTTTTGATATGTCTTAGGTCTTCGATCACAACGTGCTGCCAATCAGGATCATATTCACAATCAACAGGTTTTCCATTTAAGCGTACGTTCAGGGTGTTATCGTTAACACCTTTTCCTTTATCGGTAATTGTCACTACCAATCGTTTGAGGTATTTTTTATATTTTGTTCGGGGACTTTTAAAAGAAATCTTTGGAAAATAAATATCCCGCATTAATGCATAAGTGCCTGATGATAATACTTTTCGTTTGTAGGTTTTACTTACATTGTCATATGTGGTGTACTGGTAGCGCCACCGGCGGTGTTTAAAATCATATTTAAATATTCCTACCTGTCGAGGATTGGGAAGGTCTTTGCTAAAGGTGTAATGAACCCTGTCAAGAAAGGGAAAATAATAGGGAGATAAACTGATCTGCCTGGATAAAACAGGGAATGTGGAATCGTAATTCTTTTCTTCCAAATACATGACTTTGGGTTCATACACGGATTTTTTATCAAATTCAGCGCCAAATTCCTCGTATTTGAAATTCTGCTTAAGACCCTTTATAAGATAAATCAACCACAATTTCTTCTGGATTACCACTATCTTTTGATTATCTTTTAAAATGGAAAAATGGAGGAGAACTTTATTGCTAAAATTCAAAGGCTTAAATCGAAAATAAATGGAATCGCCGCTGGATTCGGCTTCTATTACTTTTGAACCCCCTCCCTGGATGACGCTTAAACGCAAACTGTCGGTAGAAAATCTCTGGGTAGTTTTATTTACTTTAATAAATACGTCATCCCGGTTGATAAAGGTATCAAAATTTATGTCTGTAATCCCTGTCAACCAGTAGTCCTTTAATAAGAACCGTTTTCTAAAATAGGTCACTCCCTTTTTTAAAAAGCTAAAATCGATGAAACATATCTCGTCAAAGGAACCTTTTAAAAAAAATCCTTTTTTTTGTGAAATGGTTCTATCTTTTACCCGGCCAGAGTAAATGGTATTCTCATCCCTGTCTTTTAAGCTGAGGGTAATTTCATCTGCCAATTCAGCGTCCAATTTCTCAACCTCCAGGCTAATTTCACCCTCATTGATAAAACATTTGGCAAGCTGTAATACTGGTTTTTTGATTTTATAAAAGGTGACCAAACCGGTGGAAACATTATTGTAATTATCTTTAACTTGAATCTTTAATGTATGCTCTCCATAATCAATGGTATTAACGAGATGAAGAAGGGGTGTATTTTTACTTTCTAATGAAAATCCTTTTTGGGAAAAGAGATTAAAAAAATAAGAACTGGAATTGGAACGGAACATGTCATAAACGAACCCCAACTGGTTATTGTCCTCCCATTGGAATCGATCGAAACGTAAAAAAAAATAGTGGTGTTCATCGATAAAAACAGAGATTTCATAAGGGGATACCTGCCGCTTGGAATCAGAGATGTCAGTGGCATTTAATACCACATCAAAGGGCCCTGTGATTACCACTGGTTTGGTTGAAGCATAATGGTTATCTTTTACCTTTTTAAATTTGAAATAATGTTCACCGATGGTTCCGTTGATAGGCGATGAATTCCTATTTCTGAGTAATAGACCTTTTAACACCGGGGGATTCGAATCCTGGGATGGTAATTTTAGTAATTTAAAGGGATTAATGGCAAAATTGTGGGGGTCTCTTATCTCCAGGTGAAGATGAGGGAAACCGTAGCCGGTTTCACCCGCATAGGCGATCACTTGTCCCTGTTTGAAGCGCAGGGGTTTGTTTAGATAATAATTACCGAAATATTTTTGTCCTTTTGATCGCTGGACCTGTGTTAAGAGGTCTTCAAGATTTTTCTCGAATTTATCCAGGTGAAAATAGATAGAACTATTACCGTCGTCATGTTTTAAATAGAGTCCCCTGCCGCTGCCCCGTTTCACCATTCGTATTTTATATATACGGCCGTCTGCAATGGCATAGACAGGATACCCGGTTTTCTGAAACGTCCGAAAATCCATACCCGCATGAAAATGATTGGAACGAAACTCCTGGAAAGAGGAACTGTAACCATTATTTATATCCAGCGGCCACCGGTATTTGGCAAGCGTGAAAAGCTCCCCAGGATACTGCGTATTGGCAGCCCCTGTTAATATTAAACTGAAAAGCAGTAATGATAGTATAAACAAATAATATTTCATAAGCAACAGATTTTAACCGATTTTCCCATTTAACGCAAGATTTGCTGAATGAAGCTGTTTTTAGTTGACTTTTTTCCTATAATACGTTATACATTAGTTTATTAATTTTATTCAATTCACATCATAAAAGATCGAGGTCAATTATGGAAGAAATTGTAAAATTTATCGACAACATTTTCGTTAAGTATAACGAATACATTGGAGGATATCTTCTTTTAATTTTATTGGTGCCAACCGGTATCTATTTTGCGTTTAAGTTCAAGTTTCTTCATGTAACAAAACTGGGTCATACACTGCAGGTCATCGCAGGGAAATATGATAGAAAAGAAGATACAGGCGATATCAATCATTTCCGTGCATTAACCACTGCTTTATCTGCAACCGTTGGCACCGGGAATATTGTCGGTGTTGCCCTGGCTATTTACTATGGTGGCCCGGGAGCCATATTCTGGATGTGGGTGACTGGTTTTTTGGGGATGATCCTTAAATTTGTAGAATGTACTCTCTCCTTTAAATTCAGGAAAGTTCATGAAGATGGTTCAATCTCAGGTGGTCCCATGTACTATATGGAATTGGGATTAAAAAAGACACTGGGTTCTTTCTCCAAAGTACTGGCCCTTATTTTCGCTATAGCGACGATTCTATGTTCATTGGGAACGGGGAATATGGCCCAATCCAACTCCATATCGGATGTTATGAAGAGGAATTATGACATCCCGAATTTAGTCACCGCATTGGTTGTCACGTTTCTTGTACTCCTGGTTATTGTTGGGGGAATAAAACGAATTGCAGAGGTCACTTCAAAACTGGTTCCATTTATGGCCTTCTTTTATTTTGTCAGCGCTATTACCATTATTATACTCTTTATTGATAAGGTCCCGGGGACATTTTTATTGATCTTCAAGGATGCTTTTACTGGAACGGCTGCTGCGGGTGGATTTATTGGATCGGTTTTTATTATTACACTTCGATACGGAGTTGCCAGGGGACTCTTTTCAAATGAAGCGGGTCAAGGGTCGGCTGCAATTGCTCATGCTGCTGCCAAAACCGAGCATCCTGTAAGAGAAGGGCTGGTGGCATCGATCGGTCCATTGGTAGATACACTGATTATCTGTACCCTGACGGCTCTTGTCGTTATTATAACCGGCGCATGGAAGAGTGGTATTGAAGGAGTAGGAATGACAGTTGAAGGTTTTTCAACAGGTCTTTCCCGAATTGGGTTGGAAAGCTGGGCCGGGCATGTTGTTGCTGGCGGGCTCCTTCTCTTTGCTTTCTCAACCATTATCTCCTGGTCTTATTATGGAAGTAGGGGGGCGGAATATCTTTTTGGTGAAAAATTTATTAAACCTTACCAGTATATTTACGGTCTTTTTGTCTTTTTGGGAGCAATATTTGGAATCGAAATCGTGTGGCATTTTGTTGATATGGTAATTACCTTCATGACCATCCCTAATTTGATTGCCATTCTTATACTGGCACCCGTTGTGAAAAATGAGACGAAAAAATACCTTGAATACATGAAAATGAAACCGTTTTAAGTAATAAAAAGTTTTTGCGGGGGTCGTCCAGGGGGCGCCCATCACGGATGGGTTTTATTAACGTTCATGACATAATGCGATATTTGTGGCATTGTCTCTCATAGACAAAAGTTTTGCGGGGTCCAGGGGCACGTACCGCGTTTTTCAAAAGAGCCCCTGGAAATAGTCAAGGGGAACTAAAAGAGTTAGATCAGTTGGATGGGCAGGGCTAAAGGTTAATAAATCTCTTTTCTTCCTGCCCATCCGGCAGCCGGAAGGATCCGGACCAGATGCATCCGCAGGATGCCGCCCTCGGTCCGGTTTATAGTGCCAAAAAGCAGTCAAACCAACCATTAACCTAAAGTCCATTTACTTTTTTTTCTTTGGCTCTTTATCCGGGGACTCATTTTCACTGCCCAACTCTTCGGACATGATACCTGTCAACTCCTCTTTTATTTTTGCAATCTGCTCCAGTTTTTTCGAGATTTTATTAAAAAGTGCTTCCTGGTGTTTGATGCCCTCTTCAATAAGAAAGGCAGCGCTTTCGGAACGGCTCTTGAAAATCCCGGTTTCCACCAGCATGCCCAATTTATTATTGGCATCATCATTGACCCTGATGGTGAGAACGGTATTTCTTGATATGAGAGCCTTATCAATGGATCTTTTTATGGAGTCCATTGTTTGGGTGGCAAATTTTCCCACTGATTCGCCAAATTCTCCAAATACACTCTTGTGCTGATCATATTTATTCCCATTGCCAGTTTTTTCTTCCTCACTTTTTTTACTTTCGTCTGTCATTTCGTTACCTCCTTCTTTGTAATTCTGTAATTAGATTACAAATTACCATATTCAAAATTACATGTCAAGAGTTTTGAACAAAAAAATAAATTTTTTATAAAATAGCCACGGACGAACACGGAGAAACACAGATCAGGTTTATTTTTTGTTGTTTATTAGTAGAGGGAGAGTGACAAATCTCTTTTTCTCATCCGTATTTTACTTCCTTTTCCGTATATTGTATATTAAGATAATGATATAAGGATATCCAAAAATAAGGAGTTTGCAATGAGGCGAAGTAGATGCATAAATTTTTTATTTTTTATGGTATTGGGTTTCATTTTTGGAATTGGAATGATGGCCATTTCACTCAATGCACAGGTCGGGCGGGGCAAGGAACGAATAAAGGGAGAGGTGGTGGATAAAGACAATAAACCCATTGCATCTGCTCATGTCGTGTTGGAGTTTAGAGGGCATTATCGAACGAATATGAAGTCTTATATGGCGGAGTTTATCCCGGTCTCCCCAGGCAGGGGGATGAAATTCGAAACCAAAACAGACATCAAAGGTCGGTTCCGATTTATCGGTCTGGGATATGGGCAGTGGGAAGTCACTGCCAGTTATGAGAGCCTGAAACCGGCATTTCATATCATGGTTATTGACAAGGACATACATAAGCGGTCTGTGACATTGAAATTGGAGGAAGATTTGCCCCAGGCTGGTGGGATAACTTCACCGTCTTCCAACAGTGCGATAGACCTGGACCTGGACCTGGACCCGGAAACGAAAAAGTTTCTGGGAAATGCAAAAAAGTTGTTTGAATTGGGTGAACAATTACTGGAGGCCGATGAACTGGAAAAAGCCATTGTTTGTTTTCACCTGGCAGCCAAACGAAAACCCCAATGGAGTGCACCTTATTTAAAAATGGGATATGCCTATTTCAACCTGGGGAATAACCAGAAGGCATTGGAAAATTTCAATAAATTCCTGGAACTTAACCCTGAATCACCCGAAGCTCCTACTGTCAAAGAGATGATATCGATACTTAAAGAGGAAAATTAAGCAAGGCTAATTAAACAAAGTCTTTCCAAAAAGGGGGCGGCGCCCCCAACCCAAGATGCCGCCCAATCGGCTGAAAAGAGTGGGAACAGCGAAAAAGTTTGTTTTTTTTTGTAAGTTTTTACAAGGTATTAGTCAAAAAAGAGAAATTTATTAAAATCGTTTGTCCTGTCAGCACTTTCAAAGAAATTGATATGTTCTCCAATGGATTGTAGTGTTTCCTTCTAACATTCATCGCATAAATACTCAAAACTATCTTCATTTTTTTTAAATGCAGTTATCCCATATTTTAAAAATTTTCTCAATAGGGATTTGAAAAAACAGGGATTTTTGGAAGTCCAGAAACCTTTATACAAAAGGGTTTCTGACCGACTGTTTTGGAGGCAAATGAAAGGTAAAATCAGAATTCTTGCACTTTTGAATAAATAGTTGACAGAAACAAATTTTGAGTTTATATTATAAGACAGTTTTTACTATAAAAAATTTAAAAGGAGTTTGATATGTTGGCAGTTGAGTTTGAAACACACGCCAAGAATGGGACTATAGAAATTCCTGAGAAATATAGGGCAATGGTGGAGGGAGAACTAAAAGTAATAATATTAAAGAAGGAAAAAAAAACCAAAATGTCCGAAAAAGGTAAAATAACTCAATTAAAAAAACTTCTAAAGCAAATCCGAGAAAAAAATATATTTCAAACAATAGATGACCCTGTAGAATGGCAGAGAACAATCAGAGATGAATGGACGTAAAGCTATCCTCGACAGCAATATAATAATATATCTCTCGAAAGGTATTTTAGATATTAAAGATATCATGGCAAGCTACGATGATCTTTATATTTCAATAATAACATATCTGGAGGTAATGGGATTTAGATTTTCTGACGAAGCGGATAAGGATATTATCAAAGATCTATTAAATAGTTTCGAGATGATAAACATAGTTCCTGGAATAGCTGAGAATGTTATTTCGATCAGGCAGCAGAAAAAAATGAAATTGCCCGATGCCATAATATTAGCGACTGCAAAATTCATGGATTGCGATTTATTGACTAGGAATGTTAACGACTTTTTAAATATTGTAGAAGAGGTCAATATCGTTAATCCATTTGAGAGGCCACAGTCGCAGGAAGACGAAGAGATACAAGAAATAATCGAGAACGGAACCTCAACTTGAGTTCTTAAAAACTATTTTTTCTTGTTAAGCCTGTCAAAGTTATCCATGGCTCATTTTGATCTTGTCTCAATTGTGGACGGTTCTTTGGAATTTGTATTCATTGTAAGGCGTTAATTTTCAAAGTTATATTTCTTTTTAAAAAATTCCAATTCTTCTTTGGGTAATTCTTTCCAGTGCCCTGGAGGCAGTTTCTTTAATTTAATCGTACCAATAGCCACCCGTTTCAGTTTCTCTACCGGGTGACCGGTATATTTAAACACGTTTCTTATGATATGCTTTTTCCCCTCGATAATGGTGACCTGGAGCCAGGAGTTGTTTTGAGTGGTTTTACCGATAGTATTAATTTTCAACGGCTTCACTCGTGAGCCATCGATAAATATCCCTTTGGTCAGCAGTTTTCGCCTCTTTTCTTCATTTAAAACGCCTTTTATCTTTATTTTATAAACTTTGGGAATGTTATTCTTGGGAGATATGATGAAATTAGTGAGTTCTCCGTCATTGGTCAATAACATCAAACCCTCCGAATGAAAATCCAATCGTCCCACCGGGTAGACGCGCTCTTTTATTTTACCGATAAAATCCTTAATGGTGGACCTCCCCTGCGGGTCCTGGAGGGTTGAGATGACTCCATAGGGTTTATTAAAAATAAAATAAGATTTTTTCTCAGTTTTAAGCTTTATTTTTTTATCCATATACCGGATGGTATCTTTAGTGATATCTACTAAAAAATTAGGGTCGGTGACAATCGCATTATTGACTTTGAAATCACCGTCAACAATACCTTTTCGAATGCTCCTCCTGCTGTCAAATCCCGCTGCCTGTATGGCTTTTTGTAATTTTAGTCGGCTCATCTTTGAATGTTAAGTCTCTTCATCAATTCAGAAAGGGTGGTGGGTTTTAAACCCAATTCTTTGGCCGCATTTTTTTGAATCCAGTTGCTGCCTTGGAGAGCTTCAAGGACTAACTCTTTTTTTAGTTCATCGATTCGCTCATAGAAATTTCCCTTTTTTAGTTCTTTCCTGGTGGAATTCATTATCTCCTTCGGTAGTAAGTCCACGGTTAATGTGTCGGAGGGGGCCAATATAACGGCTCGTAATATGGCATTTTCCAATTCCCTGACATTGCCGGGCCAATGGTAATCCATCAAGTGTTTCAAAAATTTACCGTCGATCCCCTTGATGGTTTTATGATTCTCTTCCGCGTATTTTAATAGAAAATGCTCTGCCAGTAAAGGAATATCCTCTTTTCTCTCTTTTAAGGGCGGCAGATGAATATTAATAATATTCAGCCGGTAGTATAAATCTTCCCTGAACTCATTTTCTTCTACTTTTTCTTTCAAGTCCACATTGGTGGCTACAATGATCCGGACATCCACCTTAATGGTTTTATTGCTGCCCAATGGCTGTATCTCTTTTTCCTGGAGTACTCGTAGTATTTTGGTTTGGGTTTCATAATCCAGGTTGGCGATTTCATCCAAAAAGAGGGTGCCGGTGTCGGCTTCTTCAAAAATACCCTTTTTGTCTGAATAGGCCCCTGTAAATGCACCCTTTTTGTAACCAAAAAGTATACTCTCAAAGAGGGTAGGAGGGATATTGCTGGAATTAAAGGAAAAAAAGGGTTTGTCTTTTCGGTTTGAATTGCGGTATATGGCTTTGGCGATTAACTCCTTGCCTGTACCGCTGTCACCGCTGATTAACACTGTTGAATTGGTGTTGGCCACGCTTTCCACGATGGAAAGGGTGCGGGTCAATGCACGACTCTGGCCGATAATATTTTTAAAGGAAAATCGTTGATTCAACATCCGTTTTAACTGGGTATTCTCTTTCTTGACGTCGCTCTCTTTGATAATGCGGTCGATTTTATGTTTAATTTCAATATTATTAAAGGGTTTTTGAATGTAATCAACAGCCCCCAGTTTTATAGCCTCAATGGCCGATTCAATAGTACCAAAAGCGGTTAAAAAGACGACTTTGATATCCGGGTCATCTTTTTTTAATGTTTTAAAAATGTCTATGCCAGAGGTGCCGGGGATCATCAAGTCCATAATCACCACATCCACTTCCCGATGATGGTTGGCTTTGGCCTGACTTTTGTTCTCTGAAATAATTAAGCCATATTCAGGTTCTTTGAAAATCCGTTTGAAAATATCATGAATGATGCTCTCATCATCCACCAGGTGAATCAATTTTTGACTCATAGTTTCATGCTCCTTAAGGGACACTCAAGCGGAAAATCAAGGTAAAAAGTAGTCCCTTTATTCACTTTGGTATTGACTTTGATTTCACCGAAGTGTTCCTCTACAATGGTGTAAACAATGGATAACCCAAGCCCTGTGCCTTTGCCCTCCCCTTTGGTGGTAAAAAATGGATCAAATATTTTGTCCAGGTGTTTGGATTCAATGCCTCTTCCATTATCTTTTATATGGATCGACAGTTCTCCATCTGCTTCAGCACCATGTATGGAGATCACTCCATTGGAGTGATTGATGGCATCGACAGAATTTAGTAGTAAATTGATAAACAACTGCTGAAACCTCGTAGGAAATCCATACAACTTTTGATTAAAATGAAAGGTTCTTTTTAATTGAATATTTTTCTGTTTTAGTTTGTGTTCGACCAGCGCTATACTTTCGTTAATGACCTCATTCATATCAAGCTCGATGGGTTGTTCACCTTTTTGTCTTGAAAAATCCAGTAAGCTTCGTATAATTTTGTTCGCCCGTAACACTTGCTCCTGGATTTTTAGTATTAAATCAATATTCTTAAGGTCTTTGGGATTATCCAGTAAAAATTGACAATAGGAGGAGATACCGGTTAAGGGTGTGTTGACTTCATGAGCGATCCCGGCAGAGAGCAAACCCAAAGATGCCATTTTCTCAGAGGTGATTAATTGATTCTGGATAAATACCTTTTCAGTCACATCTTCAAACGCCAGGATCGTTCCGATCCGTTTGCCCATGTTGTCCCTCAAGGGAGAGATGTAAATAGCAAATATCAGTTCCTCATCCTCTATTTCAACGGTTACATGGTCAAGGGTGGAAATTCCTTTTTTTTGGTCATAAATCTTTTTCCACAAGTCGATGCCGAAAATGGTGTGAGCTTTCTTATTAATGGCTTTCTCCGCTGGAATTTTGAATTTTTGCTCCATAATATTATTCCAGGTTTTGATAATATTGAGACCTGATAACACAACAATCCCCAGGTTGATATTTTCAATAATATTTTCATTAAACTCTTTTAATAAATTAATTTCATCAAATTGCGTCTTTAATTCCGAATAGAGAGAGGCATTCTCTACTGAAAGGCTCAATGTCGAGGCAATATTGAACAGCAATTCCCAATCCTCCACTGAAAGAAACGTATTATCCTTTTTAAGACCAAAAGCCACCAGACCAATTAATCTATCCAGTGTTTTTAATGGTAGAAATTGGTAATAGTTCAGTTTTTTCATCACTTTATAAACTTTTGGATATTTTTTTTCAAATTCGTCCGAAGAGAAAAGAACCAGGTTGTTTTTTTTGAATAAATCATTTTGAAAATTTTTTGATAAAAGGATTTTATCTTTTTGGGGTAAGGAATAGAAGATGTTTTTCTTGTGATGGATAAAAAAGGTGCTCTTTTGCAGATGAAACCCTTTGTTAATGGTATCTAAAAAATTGGTGGAAAGGGAATATAAATCTCTCTCTGTTGGTAGTGATTCGATTAATTCTTTTAATTTTTTTTTAAAATTAAAGGTGCTCCTGAAAAATATTTTTTCAAAATATTTATGCGCAGTGGTTTCAATGGGTTTGTAAAGCAAACCCGCTGTGATAATGGCAGTGATGGACCAGAAGATTCCCAGTAATTTATTCTGCTCGATAGTGGTTCCCAGGAAAAAATAGATCCCAAATATAAAAGGAAAAATAAGGGATACTGCAATTGTTTTTTTGATTACATTTTCAATATCCGTGAATTTTCGGTGCCCCAGGAAATAGGTAAGGCTTAACGGCAGAAAAATGACAAGGAATAAACTTAAATTTAAATAGGTGGCTGAAAGGGTCATCAGAAAATTGAAAATCAATAAAGATGATATACTGACCCCAATTCCAGCTAAAGGTAATATAAACCGTCGTTGTTCTTTATAGAAAATGAGTGTTACATTTGAAATTGAGAAAAATATAAGTGAGAGAAAGAGATAAAAGGCAAAATATTGCATTGATATCACTCTGAAATGGTTAATGGATTGAATTAAATTACCAGGATTCAAGTGGGTCAGGTTGGTAATCAAAAAGAATATATAAAAAACCAGGATGGATACTGGAGCCAGGTAAATAGCTAACACCAGAAATTTGGATTTAATCTTTTTCAAGATTCGTGATTTTATAGGAAAGTAAATGGCATAATGCAGCAGAAGTGCGGGAAAAAAGAGAAAGGAAATCCTGTCCAGGAAGAGATAAATGAAATCCGATGTATTATAGGTTCCGGTCGGAGAGAAGATCAAGAAACCTGAAAAGCTCAGCGCTAAAAGATAGAAGCGGGGGGGGGGTGAAAATCCCTTCTTTTTTTGTAGATATATATTATGAATCCTGAGGGTCAACATGATCATAATAATCCCGGAAAACACCAGGATATAGTAAGATAACCGAGTATAACGGGTGGAGATATCAACTCCCACATTCTTTAACAATCCATCTCTCTCAATCTCGTACCGATGGTACTTTTTTTTGGCAATCACTCGATGGAGATCGATTTTATTTTTTATGATATATTTGCTGACTGTTAAAAGAATGTCGCCCTCTTTTATCGGGCTATCTTCCGGTGCCTTAAGGCAAACCAGACCCTCTTCGGAATCTCGCCATACAATATTATCCGTTGGGGTACTCCACTGTAATTTCTGAAAAATATTGGCAAGGCACAGGATTACAAATATTAGAAATACAAAGTACCAGGGATATTTTTTTATCATAAATGGTTCATAGAAACGCGTTGGTTTCCGACAGCCTGAAAGCCCAGATTATTTTTTCCTTGGTTGAGAGGGGCGTTAATTTTTTCTGGAATAACTTTCTTGAAAAAATATCCTGATCATCGGCAAAATAATCGTCATCTTCCATCTCCTGGCTGTCGTCTTCGCTCATTGTCACGGTTTTTTCTTCTGTCGTGCGTTTACTTTGCGGATCTTCGCCGGGGATCATACTATCTTGTGCCAAAACCACATAGGACAGGTAAAGAATAAGACATAAAACTAAGATTAAAATTACTGCTGCATATTTCATAGGTTAATTATATCAATATCTGAAAATTTTTTAAAGACCAAATTATTTTTTTTAAATATTTGGCCACGGACAAGCACGGATGGACACGGAAAAATAGAGACAGGAACAAAACTAAATGGTTGCTTTTACGTATAAATTGTTTATAATAGACTATAGGAATAAAACCACAGATGTCACTTGATAAACAGAGACAAATTTATTCGTCTGTATTTATCCGTGTTCATCCGTGGCAAAAAAACCTGGAGGAATAAATGAAAAAAATTTTTCTGGTTTCAATTCTGATTCTTTTTACAATAATCTCTTTGGTTGGGCAGGAAGACCTTCCAGGACTAATCGCCGGAGTTGGTGAGGCTTCCGATTTCCCCGGTGCTTCCCACATGATGGTTTTTGATAGAACCAAAGTAAAGGTAATGGATTCAGGTTTGAGCCATGTCTTCAAAGAAGCTCTTTACAAAGTCCTGACAGCCCAAGGAGCCCAAGAATTAAAATCCCTTGTCTTTGATTATGAGCCTCAATCCGCATACGTAGAGGTCAAGGAGGCGAAAATTATAAAGAAATGCGGCAAGATGATCGATATTCCCCTGACCAGGGTAAAGGATTATCCAGCACCTGCCCGCGGCATCTACTGGGGAGCCAGGGAAAAGCTGCTGCCAGTGGGCCGGTTGGAGCCGGGAGAAGGCGTTTGGGTCAAAACCTATCAAAAAGGTTTTACCTATGCCCTCCTTTTCCAGGAAGACGATGATAAATATATCCCACCCATGAGAGGCCATTTTTACGATATCGTTCCCTTCTATTCCCGCATACCCATCAATACCAAAAGCTACGAAGTATCCATACCTTCGGATAAGAAATTCCAATATGAGTTTTATAATGGTGAAGCCCGGCATTATGTTCATATTGAGGGAGACCGTAACGTTTATTTCTGGGAGAAGAAAAACATCCATCCCATCAAAAGAGAGCCCAATATGGTCAATCCCTCCGATTGCGCGCCCAAATTGTTGGTGTCCACCTCACCAGACTGGAAAGCCAAATCCCTGTGGTTCCACAACGTGAATGAAGATTACGGTTCTTTCGAGTATGACGATGAGATAAAGAAGAAGACCGAAGAAATCATCCGTGGTGCTAAAGATGACCTGGAAAAGATTTCACGTCTCACCCACTGGGCAGCGGAGGAGATACGTTACTCCGGGATATCAATGGGAAAAGGCGAAGGCTATACGTTGCATAAAGGCACTATGACCTTTCTTGACCGCTGCGGTGTTTGTAAAGACAAAGCCGGGATGCTGGTTACACTGCTCAGGGCTGCCGGTTATGAGTCTTATCCTGCCATGACCATGGCCGGGTCACGCATCGACCGTATCCCGGCTGACCAGTTTAACCACTGCGTTACACTGGTTAAATTAAACGGTAAATATAAACTCCTGGACCCCACATGGGTACCTGGGGTCAGGGAATTGTGGTCATCCTTAGAGCAGCAGCAAGAATATTTGATGGGTGTTCCCGAAGGGGCAGATTTGAAAACCACCCCCATCAGCCCCCCTGAAAACCACTATTTTAAATATAATATTATTTCCCGCATATCTGCACAAGGACATTTAAACGCGAATGTTGAGATTCGAACAGAAGGCCAATCGGATGCCCGATTGAGGCGACTGCTCATAAGAAGATTGAAAATACAATGGCCGCAGCTCTTCCAATGGGCATTTTATAACCTCCATCCAGAAATAAAGGTCTCAAACCTGGTTTACAATGATCCCTATAATCTATCGAAACCCATGAAAATATCCTTTTCCATAGAGATTGAGAATTATCTGCATCAGGGAACGAAAGAAGCCTATGTAACTCCCATCTCATCCAGGTTGCCCTTTTCATGGCTTCTCTTTTTTAACGGGGTTCAGACAACTCTTAAAGAGCGCAAATTCCCCCTTAGAACGCGCTGTTCGCAATTGGTGGAAGTGCAGGAAACCCTTGAACTGCCCAAAGGATTTAAATTAATGAATCTGGAGAAATTAAAAAAAATAGAGGGCAGCGGCGCTGAATTTTCCGGGAATATTCAACAAAAAGGAAATTCCATTCTTATCAAGAAATCAATTAAGTTGAAGAAAAGAATATACCAGCCGGAAGATTGGATTAGCTTTAGAGAAAGTGTGTTGGAGTTTAAGAAACCGGATGAAAACTTCCTAATCGTAACAAAAGGAGGTGGAAAATGAAAAAGTTCGCATTGGCAATTTTTATCCTGCTATTTGTTCTCACGCTTGCTGCTCTATCCCAGGATGACGCCAGGTACCTGGAGAAGGAAATTACCTTTACCCTTAACCCGGATGGCAGTTGGCAAAAAGAGTATCACCATAAAGTCAAATTGGAAACCTATTATGCCGTCACCCGCCTGATGGGAGAAACTTTTATCGAATATAACCCTCAGTACCAGGAGCTTAAGGTCCTGAAATCCGAGACCACCATGAAAGACGGTAAAAAAGTACCAGCCCCTTCCAATGCTCTTAACCAGGTGCTGCCCAGGCGTGCGCATCATTTTCCTCACTATTCCCACCTGCGGGAGATGGTGGTGACCCACACCGGCCTGGAGAGAGGAGCCGTCATTGATCTCCATTATCTCCAGGAAACCAGGGACAATTTTATGCCCTATTTTTCCGCCATTGAGTTTATCTCGGATCGCTTCCCCATTGACCGGTTGATTTTAAAAATATCCGTCCCACCCAGCAAAAGATTAAACTATAAATTGTTTCATGTAGATGTCAAACCGGGGATAAAAGAGGATAACAACCAGACCCTCTATACCTTCACCTTTGAAGATCTAAAAGCATACGTAGAGGAACCCTTAAACAGGGGAATCAGCCAACCGGTTATTGTGTTTTCTACTGCTTCTGATTGGGGATCCGTATTTCCATCTATTGAAAATGTAGGATCACCGCCGCCAGAACTGGTGAAAAAAGTAGAGGACATGAAAGCCGCTGCAGCCAATGAAGATGAGTTCTTTTTCAAACTCCAGGAACTGGTGGCTGATGAGATTGAAAATTGCAGGATAGGCATGGATTTGAATGGATTTGCCATAAGAAACCTTCAACAGGTATACGCCTCCAATTACGGTATTCCTATTGAGAAAGCCTATCTTTTTTATCATTTGTTAAAGCAGTTGAACATACCTGCAGAAATAGTTTCTGTCCCCACAGAGAATAAAATGGCACAGGAAGTCCCCACCGTACTCCAGGTTGATCACTACCTCATTAAAGTAAAACACGGGTCCAATAGCCCCATTTTCCTCAATCCACTGGAGAACGGAGAACATCTCTTTCCCTATAAATTAAGCGGAGTTACCGTTTATAATCTGCAAGAAAAAAGCTTTAAAAAAATCGATCATTATACCAGTAGTCATAACCAGGTAGATATAACCGGTCATGTACAGATTGACAATGAGAAAACCGAGGGAGAACTCAATATGTCGATAAAGGGGTATTTTTTCCCCTACCGGTCCACCCTTAAAGATAGTCAGGAATCACTGCTTAAAGTTATTAAAGATATGTTACCCGTCTCCAAACTGGAAGTTAAGAAAATTGCACGGTTAACCCCGCAGCAGGTCTCTGCAGTCGTATCAGTAGAGGGAGAGTTTCTAAAAGAGCTTTATCACCAGCGATACCTTTTGGATAAATTTACGTTCCCCCATGTTACAGAAGAAATGATTGCCTTACAAGAGCGAGATTACCCTCTTCACCTGGAAGCGGCCTTCACATGCAAAATCAAACTTGAGATCGAGATTTTAAAAGATATGGATATTTCTTTTTTGACTCCCTTTATCACCGTGAAAAATGACGCGGGGCATTATATCCAAAAGGCAGAATCCTCAACACCCGGTTTTGTCACCCTCGAAATGGCAATGGGAATTGAGAAGTCTCTCATTGAACCTCAGGACTACTCCCAGTTCAGGAAAATAGTAAGTAAATATTTAGTAAAAGAGCCTTTAATAGTAATAAAAAAGAAATAAAAGATAGCGAATAATTGAAAAAATCTCTTTTATCTGGTATATTGTAGAGTCATAGCGCCACAACATATAAGTGTGTAGGATGCTGTGCGCCGATACGGATAATGGTATTGATATTGGAGGTAAAAGTACAGAAAAAGGGAAATGATCGATCATTACAAGGCTGAAAGAGAGAAGATGGTAGAACATCAAATCCGTTCCCGGGGTGTCAGCGATCCGAAGGTACTGGAGGCGATGCGTACAGTGCCCAGGGAGAAATTTGTTTCTTCATCTCAGAGAGATTATGCGTATAGTGACGGCCCATTGCCCATTGGCAAAGGTCAGACTATTTCGCAGCCCTATATCGTGGCCTACATGACCGAGCTGCTGGAGTTGGAGGGGTCTGAAACAGTATTGGAACTGGGAACCGGGTGTGGGTATCAGACCGCCATCCTGGCTGAGATTGCTGCTCATGTTTATACCATCGAAGTGATAGGCGAATTGGCCCAGGATGCTGAAGAGCGGTTAATTAAACAGATGGGTTATAAAAATATCACCTTTAAAATTGGTAATGGCAGGGAAGGATGGGAGGAGTACGCGCCTTTTGACCGTATTATTATCACAGCTGCGCCTGCGCACTTTCCCAAAAACCTCTTTGCCCAGCTAGAAGTAGGGGGCATTGCTGTAGCCCCTGTAGGCGATTATTTTCAACGAATGATCAGGTACCACAAAATGAAGAAAAAAGTTGAAAAGGAGGCCTTGATCGGTGTTTCGTTTGTGCCCCTCGTATAGCTCCTTTTATAAAAATGATGAATGATGAATGATGAATGATGAGTGAGGAATGAGGGAAAACTGAAAAATGAGAAAATTAAAAACAATAACCATTTGTCTATTGATAGTAATAGGCGTAACAAGTTGTATTCATGCAGAGGTTAGGATGATTCCTTTGTACATCGGTTCGGAAAAATTTACAGTAGAGATTGCCGATACACCGGAAAAGCAGTTGAGGGGGTTGATGTTCAGGAAAAACGTACCCGATGATTTTGGAATGTTGTTTGTGCACCATGAGGAAGGTTATTACAGTATTTGGATGAAGAATACCCTGGTACACCTGGATATCATTTACCTCAATAAAGATAAGCAGGTGGTGGATATGTACATCAATGTACCTCCCTGTAAAGAGGAGCCCTGTAAAACTTACGTCACCCGTGTCCCTGCTCGATACGTATTGGAGTTAAGGGGCAACCGTTCAAAAGAAATAAACTTAAAAATAGGGGATTCCATCATGTTCATCCTTGATTAGTTAGCCGCGACCCCTTGAAATGTCAAAATCTAAGAAAAAAAAGTTTATCTATAACCATGTTAAGGCATGCAAACCCTTTGATGTTGAGGAGTTACCGGATATTTATCTCAATCGGCGACTGGCGGCTCCTATTGTAAAGCTGCTGTTGAATACGAAAGTAACCCCTAACCAGGTCACCGTCGTTTCATTGGTTATCGGTATAAGCGCAGCGCTGCTCTTATTAATAAACAACATATCTCCATTATACTCTGCTCTGCTTATCTACCTGGCGTTAATTTTAGATTGTGTAGATGGGCAATTGGCCCGCGTCAGGGACCAGGAATCGCTCAGCGGAAAAATATTGGATGGACTCGTCGATTATCTCAATATGATTTCTTATTACATCGCTATGATCGTTTTTACATTACGAAATACTGAACTAAATAGTCTATTCCTCTTTGCCCTGGCGATTGCCGCAGCTCTTAGTAACCTGGTGCATGTTATTTTATATGACTATTATAAAAATATCTATATTACATTTACTATAAAAGACTACAGTGAAAAAATCGATTCAATCGATGAGATAAATAATGAATTGTATGATGCAAAAAAAAATAGAGAATTTTCAAAAATAATAACTCTCACTCTTTATAAATTCTATTTGAAGGTTCAGAATGTGTTTCTCTCCTCTTCTGATAAAAGTAGTGCCTCCAGTTACCATGATGATTATTTTGATGAGGCATTTGCTATCGTCTACCGCCGGTATCACCGGAGATTAATCAGAATATGGAGTACCATAGGAACAAGTTCTCATGTAACGGCTGTCTTTATTACTGCGATTATTGCCAGTTACGATCCCAGGGCCTTTATCTATTGTTTCATTTGTTATATCGCAATTATGAATCCTTACATGATTGTTATTCTTATTTTTCAATATAGAAACTCGAAAATAACAAAAGAGAGAATCCCTATATCACCCTCATCTATCGATAAAACAGGATGAAATTTTTGTGTCAACCATTGCCTTAACAGTGAAAGCCTGAGTTCAGGTAAACGTGGATTTCTTAATTTTATATTTGTATATTAAGAATTTTTTGAGTCTTTATAACATCCCTCTCTTTTTCAGTTTCTTTATGGCACGGCGCTCTTTTTTGGTGGGCTTTCTCACCTGCAACATTGAAAAACTGGTACTTCGGATCATTTTTAACTTGTTTAACTCCTGCGGTGGTGTTACCTCCTCCATGAAGTCCGGCACCAATTTGGCAGACATTCGTTTTTCCGCCAGGCCCATGACATGATAAGTCCGGGTTATGGGCGGATTTTGAACCTCAATCACGTCCCCAACTTTGACGGAATGGGAAGATTTCGCATCGTTTCCGTTGATCTGCACTTTACCTTTTTTGCAGGCATTGGCCGCCATGGTGCGGGTTTTGAAAACCCGGACCGCCCACAACCATTTGTCTATCCGTGGATTAAACTCTTTTTGAGAACTCATCCTATATTATGAAAAAATTTTATTTCAACTTCGTAAAACGATACGACGATTTCCCTCGTAAATTTATACGCCTCTTGACAAGAGAGAAAGGTCAGGCTTCTCCTTCACCTACAGGTTCTGACGATGTAGAAAGCCTCGAATTTTTTTCGCCATTATATATCAGGTAAACCGGCGATTCATTACGCAGCATATCGATAATCTGGGGTAAATCCGCATACGAATAATAGAGACTGTAAATACCACCAGAACTCTTGGTTGCCGGTCTAAGCCCTTCATCAGACTTTTGAAAAAAAACAGCCCCTATATAACCGTCTGCACTGTACATCAAGATAACAGTATGTGAATAACCGAAATCGAAGTCCCTTGATGAATAGGTGTAATACCTATAATTTTTAAGTTCTATTGTGTCTGCCATTTTTTCCTCCACCTTCCATATTAAAGAAGATAGAACGGAATGTCAATAGGAAAAATAGTAACTATTCAGTTTTGAGAAATAAAATGCTATCATGCGTTCATGATTGAACGAGCCTCAGGGAAGCGTTCCGTAGGACACCGGATGAGTGAGTGAAACATGAACGCATGATGGCAAAATAAGTTTTTCTAAAGCTGAATAGTTACAAACTTTTCTCTTGCAATTTTTATGGGGTTATGTTAAAGAATACTTTTAAAATATAGAACAGCGATTTCCCTGAAAGGAGATGAATGATGAAAACGTATGTGCTTTACTATGATGGATTTGCAGAATTTGAAGTCATTATAGCGGTTGGTAATCTTGCACAAAAAAGTGATATTGTGTCGGTGGCCATTGAAAATAGACCCTATGTCTCAGAGGAAAAGCAAACATTCTTACCTGCAAAGACCATTTCAGAAATTTCCGCAGACGATGTCGATGTTTTCCTCATCCCTGGCGGTGATTTTAGTTCTATTATTGATAATCCCGATTTAAAAAATCTTATTGTTGAACTCGATAAAAAAAAGAGAATTATAGGAGCCATTTGCGGTGGTGTTGTTTTCTTAGGACATTCCGGCGTACTCAATGGAAGGAATTTTACCTGTTATGCCAGGGATTATGAAATAGACGAAGCCACAAAGGAAAAATATTTCAAAAATGCGGTTTACCTGGAAAAAGACGTGGTGGTAGACAATAATATTGTTACAGCAATGGGCCAGGCTTTTATAGAATTTGGTATTGAGATCGCCGATATGATGGGTATCTATTCGACACCCGAAGACCGAGAGAGAGATTACAAATGGATGAAGAATATGTAATAGGAGAAATATGAAAAGAAAAATAAATTTACTTATCCTGCTTTTAATTTGTACAAGTACAATTTCAGTGTTTGCAGCAAAGATCATACCCCTTCAAGCACTGCGGAAACCGGAAACCATCGCAGTTGATGACAGCCAAATCTATATTACCGAAGGTGCTTCTATTTACATCTATTCATTAAAGGATTTCCGGCTCATTAAAACGTTCGGACAGGCAGGAGAGGGTCCGAAAGAATTCAAAGTTCATGCAGTTGCAGGTGTTAGAATTTATACTCAACCTGATTCCATTTTTGTGAATAGTATCGGAAAAGTCTCCTATTTTACACTGGATGGCAAATATATAAAAGAGAAAAAAAATGTCAATGCCGGAAAGTGGGTCCAACCTTTGGGAAATCGATTTGTTGGACATGGTCGTACAAAGGAAGGCGATAATGTTTATTTGACAATCCATTTTTATGATTCGGATCTCAAAAGAGGAAAAGAAATCTACAGGGTAAAACATTGGTTCCAGGGAAAACGGATTGATCCGATTCTACACGGGCGATTTCGCCTGGCTCGGAGAGGAAACCCTATATTTTACGTGCATGATAATAGAATATTTATCGAGGGAGAGAATGGAGATGTGCATGTTTTTGATCATAACGGGGAAAAGTTGTTCTACATCCATCATGAATATGAGAAGCTGAAGGTAACGGACAATCATAAAAAAGAGGTCGTGAGCTTTTTGGAATTTATCCAATCAGCGCTTTTAAGACACAAAAGTCGGTTCGAATATCCCGATTATTTCCCAATTATGCGTTTTTTTAACGTGGCTGACGGAAACGTTTATGTCATCCCTTACAAAAAAAAAGATGGGAAAAGTGAATTCCATGTTTTTAATAGAGATGGAAAATTTGTAGAAAAGGTTTTGGTTCCACTGGCTGAAGAGAATATATTTGAATTTTATCCCTATACGATTCATGATGGAAAGGTGTTTCAATTAATTGATAATTTTGAAACCGAAGAGTGGGAACTCCATGTAACCAGGATGAAATAAAATAAGAAAATATGTGGTTCAATAAAAAGGGAAACCTGATATTTTTTTTGAACCGCCGCTGCAACGTGGGGTGCGCCTCTTGTAATGTTGATGCATCTCCCAGTAATATTGAGGAGATATCTGTACGGTGGTTGCAAGCCTTTTTCGATAGAATCGGTAGCCTGGAATTTTCCCGTTATCTCATCTGGACTGGCGGAGAACCTTTTTTATCGTTTGAGGCTTTAAAAAAAGGAATTTCCCTTGCTTTTCAAAAGGGATTTCAGTCTGAAATTCTCACCAGCGGAGCCTGGTTTAAGAACCATCATAAAGCTTTCAATGCTTTAGCTGGAGCTGGAAATTTTTCTTTACGTATCAGCCTGGATGCCGAACACCAGGACCGGGTACCGATGTCTGTGGTTATTTTCCTTATAAAAGAGGCGGTGCAATTGGATATTGAGGTCAATTTTACTTTACGGGAAATTCCCGGGCGATGTGAATCGATGGATGATTTCCTGGAACAGATCAAAACGGAATTACCGGAATTCTACAATCGCAATCATACCCGTTCCCGATGGCTTCATTACATTCCCCATATCCCGATGTCATCCGAAGAAACTCATGCTTCATCCTACTGTTCCTCTGGTTCTATTTCTAAAGGACAAAAGTGGCGACAGCCCTGCAAAATGGGTTTTAAAGATGTGGTGATAGGAGCAGACAATATGGTCTATCCCTGCTGCGGCCTCTTCAGCATTCCTGGCTATAAACGGCTGGCAATGGGTGACCCTGTCAAAGAAACCTGGGAAACCATGGAAAACAGACAACGAATTGATCCATTATTCCGGGTATTAAGAGAAATGGGGCCATACGGTATTTGCAGGGAATTGGAAATGGAACCGGAAACCTGGGATTGGACGGCATACGAATCTCCCTGTCATTTATGTCTCGCCCTTTTTCATCTTCATGGGGAGAGGGTTTTCCGGCATTTTAGTTAGCCAACGCTGGGCTCACAGGGGGGCACCGAAAGTGGCAAAAACCCCGCGGCGCGGGGAGCCTATTAATAATGAATCCAATATGGCAGAATACTGGGAAACAGATTCCTACATAACGTTCGCAGATAGGTTCCCCCTGCCAGGGGGTTGTAAAAAGGTTCCTGGACTTCCAAAAACTTTTGTTAAGTCACTTCGCGGCAATTTATTTCGTTATGATTCCTTAATGCAGGTTGGAACATTTTAAATCAAAAAATTCTCTTTTATGAGTTTTTTTAGTTCTTTTATTACCGATTCAAAACCCGGTAAATTTTTCACTTGCTTTTCCAACCGTATATACCAATTTCGTCTATATTCTTCCAATGTAATTGAACTTAAAAGATTATGAAAATATGGTTCGTAACCGTATCTTTTTTTAAGCTCTTTCTTTACTTTTGAAATATCAACTTTTGATTTCAGTAGAAACCATAAATCATAAATATCCCTTGGTTCATTATCTATATCCAAAATTCTGCATATTTTATCGCTGACTACAGATTCTAAATCATAAGTCTTTAGGCTTTGCTTTTCTCCCTTAAATTCATTAAAACCAAACAAAATTTTCCTTTGCTGGTGAGCCGGTATGGAATCCTCTTTTAAAACATCTACCTTTAATTCTTTTACTGTTCTAACCCCTGGAAAAATATCATAGAGAACAAAAAACTGAATTCTACCCCTACCTCTTTCTAAACGTTTGGTTAAATTAAAGGGGTAATCTGAACTAATCTGTTTCAAAATTAAGTCAATTTTCTTTTCAATTTCTTTAAGGTCTTCCCGCTCATCTATTAAAAAATCAATGTCTTCTGAAAAACGATAATCCGGAAAGTATACTTTCTTCAATGCAGTACCACCTCTGAAAACAAGTTCCTGTTGAAGGCTTTTATATTTGGCTATATAAAATAAAATAATTTCAATAAGATAATCTTTTTCGATAATTTCTTCTGTAACTTCATATTCTGAAGCCAGTTTTTGAATTTGAAAGTAATTGATCATGATATATTATATATTAATGCCATACTAAATCAAGAATTTGCTCTTGTCCAATGTTGTCAATCAACCGCCAGTCATTTTTATTGACCCTTTTCTCTGGAAGTGTAGGGTCAAACAAGTCATATCTGTTTCTAACATATTTTTTTAATTTTGAAATTAATGTGGATTCTTTAATTTTTAGAATATCCAGGATATATCCCAGACGTTTGGCAACCACATTTTTGTTATATTTAACAATATAATCTCCTAACTTGCCATAATCAATTTTATCCTTTACTATCCAGATACCTTTTGCAATTTCAGTAATACCACCACAATAGCGTGGGTGAGCTAAAGCATCAATGATGGTTTTTTCCAGGTCAGAAATTCTTATTTTTTCCGTTTTCGTTACCCATTCTTCTCCAATGCCCCAGATATATTTTCCTTTTAAAAATACAAAAATTAATTTATCTTTTAATTCTCTGGGAACAGTTTGTCTCTTTGAGGTTGCAATAAATATTTTAATTAAAGGCTGAGTCAACATCCCCCAATAATGCATAGCACTAAAAAATGCAACATAATAATCCTGAGAATTAACTACTTCTCTGCCAGTTACGAACCAATTGCCAATATACTTTTTAGCAATACCTAATTCTTGGGGAATAATTAAGAATTTCCCCGCCTTTAATCGAGTAATTATTCCCCTCTTAACTAATTCGCTCAACAAGTCAGTAGCTTCATTGTGACTTTTATTTGAAATTCTCCGGACATCTGCTATTTTAAAAATTGATTTGTTCTCTTCATATAGGTTACTAATAAGATGAGCACTTACTCTACCTAATGTTTTTAAATTTTCCATTTTTCAACCTTTTATGTAAATTATACAGGATCATATCCTGTATATTATACATTTTTAGTAGATTTGTCAAGTCATGTTATTTGAATTGTTATTAAAAACCCAATATGCTTGATGTATTTGCCATAGCGCATTTACAGTTGTGGCTTTTAGGACCTGTCTATTGGTCATTTGCTCACTGCGTTTGCGTCATTGAGAGCTTTAAGGTTTGTCATTGAATATTTTAAAGATTCGTCAGGGTGGATTTTAAGGATTGTCATTGAGTGCTTTAAAGGTTTTTTATTTCCTATTGACAAGCTCTTAAAAGCCTCCCTGACGTGAGCGGAGTGAACAACTGACCAATGACAAGTTCTAAAAAGTCTCAATGACGTGAGCGAAGCGAACAATTGACGCCGAAGGCAAATGACAAGCTCTAAGTAGTACTCCATGACAAGTTCTGGAAATCCACTTGACAGTTAGCCGTTTTTTTTTTATAAATAGGGATTAGAAACGGAGTATATAAATGAAATCAATTATCCTGGCTGAAAAACCCAGTGTGGCGAAAGATATGGCACGGGTATTAAAGTGCAGTAAAAAAGGAAAAGGATATTTTGAAGGTTCCCAATATGTGGTGACATGGGCGCTGGGCCACCTGGTGACCCTGGCAGAACCCCATGCCTATGATGCCAAATATAAAGAGTGGCGCATCCAAGACCTGCCCATGCTGCCAGAAAAAATGAAACTCAAGGTCATAAGAAAGACTGCTCACCAGTTCCGAACAGTGACCCAGTTGATGAAACGCAGCGATGTCGGGGAATGTATTATTGCTACAGATGCTGGCCGGGAAGGTGAGCTGGTGGCCCGGTGGATCATGAAATTGGGGGGATGGAAAAAATCGGTGAAACGACTCTGGATTTCCTCACAGACAGATGAAGCAATACGTCAGGGATTCGCCAATCTTAAACCGGGCAAGGACTATTACAACCTTTTTCAGGCAGCTGTATGCCGGGCAGAAGCAGACTGGCTCATCGGACTGAATGTCACCCGCGCACTCACCTGTAAATTCAATGCACAATTAAGCGCCGGAAGGGTACAAACCCCCACACTCTTTATGATTATCGAAAGAGAAAAAGAAATAGAAGCCTTTGTACCAAAGGATTACTGGACTGTTGAGGCTGATTTCGGTGATTATTTCGGCACCTGGCGGAGTAAGACGGGAAATATTCGAATATTTGATCAAACCCACGCATTGGAGATCGTGGAAAAGGTGAAAGGCGGGGTAGGGATTGTCATGCATGTCCACGTGGAAACCAAGAGCGAACCCCCACCTCTAGCTTATGACCTGACTGAACTTCAGAGAGATTCCAACCGCAGGTACGGATTCTCTGCCCAAAAGACCCTCTCTGTGCTCCAGGGTCTCTATGAAAGGCATAAACTGGTTACCTATCCCCGTACTGATTCCCGGTACATTACGACTGATATGGTTGACACACTCCCTCAACGATTAAAAGCAATGGGTGTGGGTACGTACGCAGCTCTGGTGAAACCTTTACTGCAAGCCAAACTCACACCAGGGAAACGGTTTGTCAATAATGCTAAAGTCTCCGATCATCATGCCATTATTCCTACAGAACAGCCCCTTGATCTGTCCAAATTGGATGCTGATGAGCGGCGGCTCTATGACCTCATTGCGCGACGTTTCATCAGCGTACTCTACCCTCCCTACAAATATGATCAAACCACCATTGTTACCCTGGCGCAGGGGGAGCGGTTTTATTCCAGGGGCAAAGTGGTGAAAGATATGGGGTGGCGAAAGGTAACCACACGATCGGCAGATGCGGGAGAGGGAAAAGAAGACCAACTGCCGGAACAGAACCTGACACAGCAGAGAAAAGGAGCAAAAAAAACAGTTAAGAATTGTAAACTCAGCAAATCCAAAACCAAACCACCGGCCCGGTATACAGAAGCAACACTTCTGACAGCAATGGAGAGCCCAGGGAAATTTATTGACGATGAGAAGCTAAGAGAAGCAGTTAAAGAAAGTGGCCTGGGAACGCCTGCCACCCGGGCGGAAATCATTGAAAAACTGCTGTATACCAACTATATCGAACGAGTGGGCAAGGAACTGCACCCCACTTCCAAAGGAAAGCAACTCATCAACCTGGTACCTCCTGATCTGAAATCACCTGCATTGACAGCTCAATGGGAGTTGAGACTGGCAAAAATTGCCAGAGGCATGGAAAGTAATCATCAATTTTTATCCGATATCCGACTCAACGCCGCTGAGCTAGTAAAAAGTGTGAAAGAAGATACCTCCACGTTTAAGATCGATAATTTGACAAAGAAAAAATGTCCCATGTGTGGTAAATTCATGATGATAGTGAATGCCAAAAAGGGGCGTATGTATGTGTGTTCCGATCCTGCCTGCGGACATAGAGAGGAGGAACAGCAAAAGGATGTACATGACTTCAGACGCTCCAAACAGGAGAGCCGGATGGGTAAACGGTTGATTGACAGATACAGCGACCACAAGAAGCGTGTTCAGGGAGTAGCTACACTGGGGGATTTATTTGAAGCAGCCTTAGATAAAAAAGATAAGGGATGATTCATCCTCCTAACTCTGACCTCTTATCTCTTACCTATTACCCCTAATTTTTTTATCTTTTTTCTTGACTTGTTACCGATATTTATTTATCATATGTGGTTTATTAAGGAAAAAACGAAATGAAAAATATAAATTTGTTGGATGCACCGTCTAATACGGAATTAGAGGTCTTAGGGATAAATGCAGGTCATATGGCCAAACAACGATTGATTTCCATGGGGATTCATGTGGAAGACAAATTGGTTAAGTATACCAATTCCTCATGGGGACCGGTTTTGATAAAAAATGTAACTTTAAATTCTACAAAAATTGCCATTGGAAGGCGGTTGGCTTCTAAAATAATGGTAGGACATGAAGAAACCTGAAATTGTCCTGGTGGGACAACCGAATTCCGGGAAAAGTACCGTATTTAATGTACTTTCAGATATAAAGGCTATCTCATCCAATTTTTCCGGTACTTCTGTTGAAAAAATGGAAAGCGATATCAATATCAGTGCCAGACTCTTTCATATCATCGATTTGCCAGGGGTGTACTCCTTAAATCCCGGTGATGAAGCCGAAAGGGTGACTTTTGGATATTTAACCGAAAAAAATATCGATTTAGTCATTAATGTGGTGGATGCGACCCAGTTGGCCAGAAGCCTGGAATTAACCGTGGAATTGATGGAATTCGGTATTCCAATGGTGATTGCACTCAATATGTGGGATGAAGCCGAGCGGAAAGGGCTGAAGATCTACCCGGAAAAACTGGAACAACTGCTAAATATCCCGGTGGTGACTACCTCCGCGCTGTATGGAAAAGGAATTAAGAACCTGATGGAGACCTGCTATGAAATGGTTAATAAAAGAGAAAACCTCCCAGGCAAAATAGAATATACCGCTCATATCGAGGAGAATGTAACTAAAATTGAGAGTAGTTTGTCAAACATGGATATAAAGAAAAACGGTTCTCCCCGGTTCTATGCCATTAAAGCCATTGAAAACCCCAAGGTGGTACCAGCAGATCTATTAAAATTAATGGCAGGTGACCTGGAAATGGTCCGCAATAATATAGTCGAAACCCATAAAAAAGATTGCTATGAGACGATTTCCTATGAGCGGCACCATATAGCCATGAAACTGACAGAGGATATTTCTCATTTTATCGATCGGAAGACGATTCCCTTGAGGGAACGAGTTGACCGTTATTTACTGCATCCTTTCCTGGGGTATTTCCCACTCTTATCCTTCTTTCTTATTTTTTTTGTGGTCATCTATTTTACCGGCAATGTTTTGAGTAAACTCATTGGAATTCCTTTGGAAAAAATTCCAGGTCTCTATGAAGGATTAAACCCTCATTACCCCTTTTTATGGTTTACCGTTGACGGTATTTACCAGGGCATCGAAGGGGCATTGGGGATTGTGTTCCCCTATTTTCTGCCTTTGATTCTTTTAACCTCTGTGTTTGAAGATACCGGTTACCTGGCCCGTATGGCCTTTATGCTGGATGGTTTTATGCATAGAATCGGTTTGCACGGCAAGTCAGTGGCACCCTTTATCCTGGGATTCGGATGCACGGTTCCGGCATTGTACGGTATCCGAATTGTTGAGAATAAACGGGACCGATTGTTAACCGCGATTTTGCTTCCTTTTATTCCCTGTTCCGCCCGCACATCGGTGATTCTGGCTCTGACAGCTGCGTTTACAGGACCGCTATGGGCATTATTTATCTATGGTTTTGTGGTTTTTGTGGTCGGTGTCACCGGGAAGCTCCTTTCCATCTTTATAGGAAAACCCACTGGTTTTGTGATGGAGATACCAGATTTAAGAATCCCCTCATTAAAGGTCTCTTTTAGTAAAACCTGGATAAAAATGAAGCAGTTTTTAAAATTTGCCGTACCTTTTTTAATCCTGGGCAGTATTGTCATGGGATGGCTGGAGTATCTGAAGATTAATGACGGTGTAAATAAAGTTTTTGCACCGGTGGTAAAAGGAATCCTTGGGTTACCCGACCTGTTGGGTTCCACGTTGATTTTTGGTTTTTTCCGTAAGGAGCTGGTGCTGGTGATGGCCAATAGTGCCTTTGGTGTAAAATCCATTGCCCAGTTACCTTTAAGCGCTAAACAGGTCATTGTATTTGTAATTTTTGTCACTCTTTATTTCCCTTGCTTTAGTACCTTTGTTGTGATGTGGAAGGAGTTTGGGAAAAAAACAGTTTTTCTTGCATCCGTAATTAGTATCCTGGTGGCTTTGATCGCGGCATTCCTGGTCAGGATGCTATTAAGCGCTTAAAAAGAATAGCCATAAATGCGCCATTGATAATTAAATAATTAAAATGACATTTAATTTATCGATTACCAACTCTGTACTTGTTTTTAACTTGCCAACTGCCAACTTAGGCCACTTAACAGAGAATATATACCAACATGTTTTACTACATATCCCCACAGAACACACAGAATGACACAGAAGTTTTTTGCTATTATCTTCCTTTATTTTTCTGTGTCTTTCTGTGTGTTCTGTGGGCTCTAATATTTTAGTTTCTTAAATAAAACCTTTCCGGTTAATCATTTTTCCATAACCAGATTCAAATGTCATGTTTAATGTCTGGCAAATACTTTAAAAAGGAGGGGATAGGATCCAAATGCCCCTTAAAAAAATTATAAAGTTATGAGTCATCTTTGCATATTTTAGCCTTATTTTTCTCCCGAGACAGATTGGCGGGTCCGTATATCAAAACAATGATTATAACAAGTATCCAATTTAAGGTGATATAAATTAAAAACAATGGTTTAACACCGGTTATATTTAGTATATACCCGGTGATATCTATTATCATATGAAACAGGACTGGCAGAAGCATTGTTCCTTTGGTATTGTTATATATCCAGGTAAAGAATACCGTTAAGGGGATTACCCCTATTATAAACAAAAGTAATTTTGGAAGATTGTTGATCAGAGAGAGTGGAGTAAAGTGCCAGGTGGCATGAATGATACCAAGAATGATACTTGCGGTAAGGGCGTTGTATTTTTTTAGCAGTCTTGGCAATGCAAAGCCTCGCCAGCCGTATTCTTCCCTGAAGCCTGATATAAGAGAAATAGGTATAAGGGGTATAATAGGGAAGGTCAATGCATAGGATTTTTCAAATAGCGTGATATAAAGACCAATTGAGACCAGGCCCAGTACTGCTGGGCTGAAAAGTACAAAAAGGTACCATTGCAACCCTACCCGCCACTCAAAGGTACGGCCGATTAAGCGGCGTATTCCTGTCCAGCCTTCCAATATACTGGTTATAATGATGGCAGAAATACTGGGACCAAAATATGCAAAAAAAGGAAAGTAGAAAATGGCGGACCAGGTAATTGCAAACGTAAAAATAAAGTATGCAGCTAAAGGATTTTTTTTGACCCAGCCCGTTATGATTGAATTCTTTTCTGTTTTCATTGTCTTTCATAAAAATTCTGGCACTATCAATAAGGGTAGCATTACCTTTAAAAAGAATCGCCCTGAATCCTGATTCCGTACTTATTGGGAACATTTTTTTCTCTTTCAAATTGCCACCTGCAAACTTAGTTTCTTATATAAAATCTTTCCGGGAAATCATTTTTCCATAACCAGATATTAATATCATGTTTAATGTCTGGCAAATATTTTAAAATCAGGTTCTCAAATAAATATAGACGGACTACCCTTAAAAAAAGTCCCAAAAAAACTTTCGTACGTTTTCCTGCTGGGCTCCATTTTTTAATCACTGCAGTACTCCGATTTATTTTAATTTTTCTCGTCTTCTCGTTTGTCCCCTCTTTCCCTTCAACAGGAGGTGCGAAAAAATCTTTTCCTTGTGGTTAAAGATACTTAAATCCGCCTCTTTTTCAACACCGGGTACGGCTGCATTCTCTTTCCATTGCCACAGGTGCCACTCTTTCCAGCCTCTGGGAGCTATCGGTTCTTTTACCCCATACTCCGCAACCCAGAGGGGATATGTGCCAAAATGGCTATTCAAATGTTTGTTCCAGAATCTGGGAGATGTATAAATAATGGGTTTGATACCATAATGGTTTTCCAGGATGCCCAGGAATTTTTTCAGTCGCTGCGTTACCCCGGGCGTTGTGCCTCTGCCAATACTTTCGATATCCACGGCAGGTATAAGATCGCCGGGCTGGAGAGTGACATTCTTGATAAAAAAGCCTGCCTGGGTTTTGGGATCATCTTCAGTCACATAAAAATGATAGGCGCCTCGAGTCAAACCTGCTTTCTTTATCTCCTGCCAATGATCTTGAAAGGAAGGGTCTTTAAGATCGTCGCCTTCGGTGGCTTTAGCAAAGGCAAAGGTATATCCAGCGGTTTTCACTGTTTCCCAATCCACACCACCGCTAAAGTGAGAGACATCGATTCCTTTAATGGTTTTGGCTTTTGTATCTTCCCCTCCTGTGATAGACGAACCGTGAGCCGGGCCAGATGCCAGGAACATCCCCCAACCGAAAACCAAAACGAAAATCAGTAGACTATTAGATAAATTCGAAAACGTTTTCCTTTTCATTGTGCATAACCTCATGGAAGGACTGCCTTAAAGATGGCACCTTCATGTTTGACACTACATTTTAGCCCACAGTCTTTCAAAAATCAAGTTAAAAAAGACAGCCAACTCCTTTATTTATGTTAGGGTATACCATAACATAAATAATTTAATTACTACTCCAGTAGTCAATCTATTGCCTCATTTAAAAGGCACCATGAAATGTAATTGACAATAAACAATATTTACTTTACAATTTCAATATGATTAAAAAAAATAAAAAAGGATTTTCTTATGGTGTTTTCCTATGGTGTTTTTTATGGGGAACGATAGTGACGATTCCGGATATCACTCCAAAAAAACTCATCAAGATACCAGCCAAGGTGATCAAATTCAAGACTCCCCTCGAAGGCAAGAAACTGGCAAAATCGGTTCTGACCCTGGAAAAATCGGTAAGTAGCAACGGCTGTGCCTCGTCAACCGCTGATGTGATAAACCGAACCATTTACGGAGTGGCACTTGGCGATGCCTTACCCCCGGTGGACATGGCCGGTGCTGGATTTGTCTCTTCGGGTATGCAAAACAACGGTCCGGTTGCGATTCCAATCACGGTGTCTGTGATGGTTACCTTTTTAAAATTAAAGGGCCCTGTTATAATCACCCTCATCATTAATCGGGATGGACATACTGTGGATGTGAATAATCTGAATGTCAACGCCTCCGGATCCTACACTCTGTCCACCACCAAGACCATTCAGATGGAGCCCAACAATGTCTACAGCGTAGGGTTTTTCATCACCATCGAAGCTCAATCCAATTTCACCGTCCGATACTTCATGGGCAGGATCGGTAACATCAGCTGGAACTTTTGACGCAGCCCGTTTTTTTCGGTACGAAACGATCCATTACTTATCGATAAATCATAGTCTCAATTGATATATCGTCTTTTCGTCTGTCTCCTCCTTTTTTACTCCGGGAACAAAGAACTTTTAGCCTTGACGAGCTTTTCAGAACCTTTTTTTAGTGAGAATCCGTTGGAAAAAATAACGAGGATGAAACCTTATTGGCTTTAGCATCGTCTAAATAGTTGATCCGATGATACAAAATGAATAAAAAAAAGCAAATTTTTTGATGGAGAAAGAATATGGAGGTTGTAAAAATGTTTGTGATCGTGTTGATGTTGGCGGTCACAAATTTATGAATACACAAGGTAAAAAGGAATATAAAATAAAATAAGGAGAGAGACCATGAAAAAAAAACTGACTGTAACATTTGTTTCGTTACTTTTAATCTTTTTTATGATGAAACCGGTATTGGGGGGGGAGATCGAAGATAACGACAAAACCCTATCCCCCTATTTCCTGGTAAAAAGCGATGATCCCAATACCGATCAATTGCCCTTAAAATCGACCTCTGCCCGGGTTGATATTGCGGGTGTTATCGCTGATGTGCAGGTGACACAAGTTTATAAAAACGAAGGTAAAAACACCCTGGAAGCCATCTATGTTTTCCCAGCTTCCACACGGGCTGCGGTCTACGGCATGAAAATGACCATTGGGAAACGCACCATTGTTGCAAAAATCCAGGAAAGGGAGGAGGCCCGAAAAAATTACGAAACAGCAAAAAAAGAGGGCAGAAGCGCATCATTACTGGAACAGCAGCGGCCCAATGTGTTCCAGATGAATGTTGCCAATATCCATCCGGGTGACAAAATCAAGGTTGAGCTGAGTTATACGGAATTGCTGGTGCCCAGCGAAGGCGTATACGAATTTGTTTACCCCACGGTGGTAGGACCGCGGTATTCGGAAACCCCTGCAGCAGGGGCAACACCTTCGGAAAAATGGGTGCAAAATCCTTATTTGCACGAAGGGGAAGCGCCCACCTATACTTTTGATATGGGGGTCACTATTTCAGCCGGTCTCCCCATCCAAAAGATAAGCTGCGATACCCACAAAACCAATATCCGATATAAAGGGAAAACAGTAGCAATGGTAACGCTCGATAAATCGGAAGAAAATGGGGGCAATCGCGATTATATCCTTAAATATCAACTGGCAGGCGGTAAAATCCAGAGCGGGCTGTTGTTGTATGAAGGGAAGAAAGAAAATTTCTTTTTGTTAATGGTGCAGCCCCCCAAAAAAGTGAAACCCATGCAAATCCCGCCGCGGGAATACATCTTTATTGTTGACATTTCCGGTTCCATGAGAGGCTATCCCCTGGAGGTATCGAAAAAAATGGTGGCAGACCTTATTAGTAATCTCAAACCCACCGATACCTTTAATGTTCTGTTGTTCGCAGGCAGCTCGGCAGTGATGTCGGAGCAAGGCTCTTTACCTGCCACAGCAGAGAATATTCAACAGGCCATCCGGCTGATCGAGAATCAGCGGGGCGGAGGGGGTACGCGCATATTACCAGCCCTGGAACGGGCATTTGCACTGCCGCCAACCCGCGGGGGATCTCGAACCATTGTGCCAATAACTGACGGTTATGTTAACGTGGAACCCGAGGTTTTCCAATTGATTCGTGATAAGTTGAATGAAGCAAACCTCTTTGCTTTTGGTATCGGTACCAGCGTTAACCGCCTTCTTATCGAGGGTATGGCTCATGCCGGAATGGGAGAACCGTTTATCGTTACCAAAAGAAGTGAGGCAGCAGCCCAGGGAGTCAAGTTCCGGGAGTATGTTTGCTCTCCCGTGCTGACCAGGATAAAATTGAATTTCGGCAAATTCCAAGTATACAATGTGGAGCCCCCTGTAGTACCCGATGTCCTGGCAGAAAGACCGGTGATTTGTTTTGGTAAATGGCGAGGCAAACCTGGGGGACGAATCGAATTGAGTGGGTATTCAGGTGAAGGAACCTATGAAAAAAGTATCATGGTAGAAAAAGTTCGTCCTTTAAAGGAAAATGCTGCATTGCGTTATTTATGGGCCCGACACAGGATTCGCACACTGGGTGACTTTAATACACTCCGTAAAGATGATGAACGGGTAAAACAGATGACCCAGCTCGGGCTGAAATATAATTTATTAACTCATTACACCTCCTTTGTTGCCATCGATTCCATCATTCGTGACAAAAAAGGTGAATCCAAAACCGTAAAACAAGCACTGCCGCTGCCCATGGGGGTTCCCGATACTGCGGTCGGTGACTCAAAAAGGCTTGCTTTTGCCTACTTTAAATCGGTAAAAGGCCTAAACAGTACTCTAAAACTTTCCCCGAATGGAATCGAGAGGAAAAAGAAGCTGATGAAAGAGCGTTTAGCTTTAAGGAAACATGTTAAAGTGGAAAAGATTATTGTGAAGGAGAATAAAAATTTCGAACCGCTAGTCAAGGCATTGGTGACCCCAAAATTGCCTAAATTGGTAGAGTGTATCAATGACCTGGCCAGCGGCGGAACGTTTGAAATAGAATTTAAAATTAACAACCTGGGCAGCGTCGGTTCATTGGTTGTTAATAGAAACGAAGTGGGAAAAAAGGCTGAAAAATGCTTCGTGGAGACAATAAGAAAATGGACCTTTGAGCACCTGCACAATACGGACACCGTTACCATTATTTTGACCTTTGTTCTCACTAAATAAACTGTAAATCATAAAACTTTAACAACCGCTGCGATCATGTTTTCATGCAGAGGAGCACTTTTTATTCATATTATTAATACACTCCCAAAGAGCATATTAAAAACAACAAACTCAATTGGCTTTTAAATTGGTTGGCTAAAATTTGTATAAAATTGGATGTTGCGGTCTACCGGATTTTCTTTTATTATAATTTTTTAAATCGGTTTTTTTTAGGGATAAACTATAAAAAGAGGCAAAAAATGTTTAAAATAGACAGTGATCATAAGTTGAAGATTGGCCTGGCAGAAATGCTCAAGGGAGGTGTCATCATGGATGTCACAACTCCTGAGCAGGCCAAAATTGCCGAGGATGCAGGTGCAGTAGCAGTAATGGCTTTAGAAAGGATCCCAGCTGATATCCGGCTTCATGGTGGAGTCGCCCGGATGTCCAACCCAACAGTAATCAAGAATATCATGAAAGTCGTTTCAATTCCAGTAATGGCCAAATGCAGAATTGGCCATTTTGCTGAAGCACAGGTGCTCCAATCATTGGGAGTCGATTTTATCGATGAGAGTGAGGTCCTTACTCCTGCGGATGATAAATACCATGTAGATAAATGGAAGTTCAAGGTTCCGTTTGTTTGCGGCTGTCGGGAACTTGGGGAAGCACTCCGTAGAATTTCTGAGGGTGCAGCGATGATTCGGACAAAAGGCGAAGCAGGGAGTGGTAATATTATTGAAGCGGTCCGTCACATGCGCATGGTTCAATCCGCAATAATGGAGATAAAAACGCTCCAGGATGAGGTACTTGTAACCCGAGCAAAAGAGATGGGGGTCTCTGTGGAATTGGTGGAATATATTCAGAAAAAGGGAAAACTCCCTGTACCAAATTTTGCTGCGGGTGGGATTGCTACTCCAGCGGATGCCTCGTTAATGATGCAGCTGGGAGCAGAATCCGTATTTGTGGGATCAGGTATTTTTAAATCTGAGGATCCAGAAGCCAGGGCAAAGGCGATTGTGACTGCAACCACCCATTACGACAATCCGGATATAGTAGCAAAAGCTTCGGAAGGATTAAAAGAGGCCATGCCCGGGCTTGAAATTTCACAAATCCCAGAAGAATACAGGATGCAGGAACGAGGCTGGTAGATGGGTCAATTAGTGGGTATCCTGGGTCTCCAGGGAGATTTTGCGCTTCATCAAGAATGTCTGAAGCGGATGGGAGTTGAATCGAAGATTATACGAAGGCCGGAAGAACTTAAATCCTGTAACGGACTTATTTTACCTGGGGGGGAATCTTCGACGTTTATCAAATTACTCAAAGAAACGGGGCTCTTTGAAGGTATTAAAAAATTCGCAATGGATCATCCCGTGATGGGAACATGTGCGGGTTTAATTACCCTCTCATCAAAAGTCGTCAATGATACAATGGACACCCTTGGACTCATAAACGTGAAGGTTGAAAGAAACGGTTATGGTCGTCAGATTGACTCATTCCGGGAGACGATTCATATCCCGATATTTCAAGAGAGGCCTGAATTTGAAGGTATCTTTATCCGGGCGCCAAAAATACTTACTATCGATAAAGGAACAGAAGCCATAGGATATCTTAATAATCAAATTGTCATGGCCCGAAATGAATCAGTCCTGGTGACGACATTTCATCCAGAGCTTACGAATGATCTCCGGATTCATCAATATTTTATAAATAGATGTAACAATTAAAATCAATGATGAATGATGAATGATGAAAAAGAGTTAAGCTCAATAATGAATGATGAAAATATGAGTTTATGTGACAACCAGTCATTATGCATACCCCGCCCCGAGAGCTATGAAAATAATCCTTCTGTGTTTTCTGTGTGTTCTGTGGGCTCTATTTTCATAGCAAAAAAAAAGAAAGGGCAGGCCGAGAAGTGTGCTAATACATGGTGTTTCGCAAAATATCTGCCACTGACCAGTGGTTATTTTCTTCGGCAATAGAGAGTGCCGTGTAGCCGTTATCGGTTGTGGCATGCACATCGGCACCAGCGGAAATGAGTAATTTCACAATATCTTTATGGCCCTGGTCCGCCGCCCATATTAAAGCGGTTACCTGGTGTTGGTTCTGCCGGTTCAGGTCGGCACCTTTTGAAATAAGCAGTTTAACAATCTGGTAGTGCCCTATTTTGGCAGCATTCATCAACGCAGTGGCACCACCGGAACTTCCGGTATTGGTATCCAGCCCCTTCATTATCAAAAAAGCCGCCAGGTCCAACTGCTCTTTCTCACACTCGCAAGCCGTCATCAACGCATTGAAACCCCTTCCGTCCGTCGCCTTAATATCGATCCCTGCCAGGATAAGACGAAAACACAGGGCTTTATGCCCCAGGAAAGCGGCAGTGATCAAGGCGGTTGCCCCTTCCTCGTTTCTGGAGTTGATATTGATACCGTCTGTTAGCAATTTCTTTATCTTGTCCCAGTTCCCTTTTTCCGCGGCGTTGAAAAACGCATCCTTCTGGCCAGCATTCATAAGGGGAGTGGTACCCGGTGCTGACAGGTCTTTGAATTCCTCTTCCAAACGGGATCTTATCCAGGGTCCATTGTCGCCCAGATCAATATTGGCACCATTGGAAACCAAAAGCTCCATAATATCGTTACGACCATGGACAGCAGCGAACATTATTGGACTCCATCCGGTATGGTTCATTGTATTCACATCAGCCCCTGCCAGGACAAGTTGTTCCACCACCTCTATATGCCCTTGTTGTACGGCTAAACCCAGGGCCGTATCCCCATTCTCGTCTTCATAGTGCAGGTCCGCGCCTGAAGCGATGAGGAGTTCCACCATATCCCAGCGGCTGCTAAGAGATGCCGTCATCAGCATGGTGGTGCCATCCACCTTCCGGGTATTCACATCGAACCCATTGTCTAGCAGCGCCTTGATTTCAGCAGGCGTTCCATCTTTGACTGACTCGATACCCTTCAGGTTTTCGTTTATTTTAGCCTGGATCAATGGAACCACTGCCGTATGTTTATTTTTTTCAGCCATGGAGAGAGGGGTCTCACCGTCATCATTACGGGCATTTAATTCGTCACCCTTGGCGATTAGAAATTCCACTGTAGGTTTGAAACCCCTGGCTGCCGCAAGGATGAGTGGGGTATTGCCTTTTTGGTTCTTGACTTTGATGTTTGCACCGCTCTCCAGGAGCATTCCCGCTATTTTTTCGTTTCCCAGGATTAATGCTTCGGTAAAGGCCGTATCACCCGCGGCATTCTTTACATCCAGGTTTGCGCCTTTGGAAATAAGAGTTTCCACTATATCTGCATAATCTTTGGATACTGCCAGGAACAGTGGTGTGCTGCCTTTTTGATTTTTCACATTAATGTTTGCCTCTTTGTTTAAAAGCATTTCTGCGATTTTTTTATGCCCCTGGGATAATGCAGAGAGCAGCGGGGTGCTTCCGTTATTATTCTTCACATCGACAACCGCCCCGCTGGAAATAAGTAAATCCACTGTGTCTTCATAACCTTTAGAAGCAGCAATATGAAGCGGTCTATTTCCCTTTTTATTTTTTGCATGAATGTCTGCGCCTTTTGTAATAAAACGTTTAGCTATTTCTTTATGGCCGTTTTTTAATGCAATGAGTAAAGGGGTTTCGCTGTTTTTATCCGCTGCATTGACTACGGCGCCGTGTTCCAGTAGCACCTGGATGATTTCGCTGTGACCTTTTTCCGTCGCCGCCATCAGTGCTGTCCAATCCTCGTGTTCTCCCCCCAGGGGGGCATTCACATCAGCAGCCTTGCTCATTCCAAGGAACCCCGGCTGCAAAGTCTTCCTGACTTTATCGGGGTTGTTTTCCAAAATGGCCTTTAATAAATTATCCTGTTTTGACATGTATCCTCCAATCAGGTGTGACTGATATTAACCATTAAATTACCATATATTGAAAAAAATAGCAATGAGCCTGCCAATAATAAAAAGCTTTTGCGGGGATCCAGGGGGGGTACGTTTCGCGTTTTCTCGAAAAGAGCCCCCCTGACCAACGGGCCGCTCTGTTTTAAAGGAAAAAAGGTATTTTCATATGACGATAGGTAGGGATTTACCTTATTTTACCGGCAAGATAAAGAGGATAATTATGGGCCTGTTTATTCTCTCTTTGAAGATTATTCGCGGTAATTTTTATCACCATTTCCGGTGAATATTTATTTTTATAAACCAAAAGACTTTTGGCTTTTGTTCGTTCCCCTGACTTCACTTCAATGGGAACAACCGTATTATGGATCACTCTTAAAAACTCTATCTCCGATTCTTTCCCGGCCCAGGAAAAAAGTTCCCGGCATCCCACTGCGGTGAATTCTTGTGCCACAAAATTTTCCGCGTAATATCCCTTGTACCGCCCATAATCCTGGCTCAATATCGAATCAAAGGGTAAATCCTGCATACATCCTAGCAATCCCGTATCAAAGAGGTAAAGTTTAAATATATTGTCTTTACTGAAATTTTTCAAAGGTAAAGCCGGTGTATTTACGATAAAAACCTTGTTAATAAGACCCGATTTCACGAGCCAGTCGATAGGGCCATCCAGTTGCACAAATTTGCTCTTATTGGGGATAACACCTTTAAACCGATATCTCTGTACCGACGTATTGATATTCTTTGATAATTGAACCGGGACATTATCGAATACGCGATTAATATGTGCAGCATTTTCTTTTCCTGCATGTTTGGCAAAATCGCTTCGGTATCCCTCCAGTATCGCCTGCTGCGCGCCCCTGACATTTGTGAAGGTTTCATAAAGATTTTCTTTTAAATCAACGTATCGCTGCACTGCTTCAGGCATTCCCCCCGTGATATAGTAAACTTTTAAATCTTTCCACAGTTGACGATGAATGGCTTCCGGGATAACCGTTTTATCTGAAAATTCCGATAAGAGTGCTGCTTTTCTTTTATTCACCGCCATCAGGAATTCTTCAAAGTTCATGGGAAATAAATTTAAAAAGTCCACCTGGCCGACGGGGAATGATTTTTGACTCAAACTAACTCCGATATGGGATCCGGCGCAGCAGAGAGCCAATTCTTTCATGTCTTCGTTAAAATACTTAAGACTTGTCATGGCTTCGGGGCATTCCTGTATTTCATCGAAAATTAAGATATCTTCCTTGATATTGATTTTCTTATCGAGTATGATGGAAAGATTTTCGATAATCCCCTTAACATCAAGAGTCTCTTTGAACAGGAAATCCACATCATGTCTTTTTTCAAAATTAATATAATGGACCTGTTTAAATTCTCTGCGGCCGAATTCTTTTAACAGGTAGGTTTTTCCCACTTGCCTTGCCCCTTGCAGTAATAAAGGTTTTCTATAGTTTGAGGTCTTCCATTCCAGTAGTTTTTGATATAATATTCTTTTCATAACAGTAGTAATTATAGTCACTTTTATCTTTTTTTGCAAGGTAAAAAAGACAAAAATGACTTTTTTCCCCAGGAATAAGAAGCAGAGTTAATTTGGGCAAATTAATTTTCATCGTTTCCAGGTAAAACTGGCACCATGAGGTCGGGATTCCGGTCTTTCCCTTTTTTTCTTGATGAAGACATCTAGCTCGTCTTTCCAGGGGACCGAGAAAGAGTTGGGGGAATTTCAAAAATAGGCTATTCGCTTCTAATGGCATCTATGGGATTGGACCGGGCGGCCTTTATCGCAAGGTACATAATTGTTAATACGGCAATGATTAGAGAAGCTACACCTGCACCCAGGAAGTAGTGAATATCAATGCCAATCCGATAGGGGTAATTTTGTAAAACATTCCTCATTACAAAATAGGCTATCGGCCAGGCAATGAGATTGGCAATGGCCACCAATATTACAAACTCTTTGATCACCATATTTACAATCTGTGAAATCTTTGCACCGAGAACTTTTCGGATCCCTATTTCTTTCACCCGCCGGCTGAGGATTAAAGTGGTCAACCCGAATATTCCCATGCAAGCAACAAGAATGGCAAGAACGGATGAAAACTGCACGATGGTACTCCATCTCTTCTGCCTTGTATAGAGACTTTCAAGAACGTCATCCTGGAAACGATAAATAAATGGCTTGTCCGGTTGTATTTCCTTCCAGGTGTTCTCAAGAAAGGTCATGGTATCCTTCATATTGGCAGCGGATATTTTAACCAATATTCTGTTGTAAGCGCGTATCGGATGATTATGGAAAACAGCAGGAAGTATTTTTTCGTTCAAGGGGCCATAGTGAAAATCTTTTACAACGCCGATGATTCTCAAATGATATGGAAAATCCAGGGATGGGTCACCGATTGTTTTATCAATGGGAGAATCCATGCCAAGGGCTTGAATGAATCGTTGATTCACAATGGCACTATTTGAGTCGGCGGTAATGTTTCGAGAGAAATCTCTTCCTTGCAGTATCTCTAAACCAAGGGTGCGTACGAAGTGATTATCGACCCTATTCCAATGATACTGAATATTTTTTCCATCTTTTTTTAAGTTCCATTGGGGGGCGCCCCAAATACCGAACCAGTTACTGGTGGCAGTGATACCTAAAATGCTGTTGTGCTGGATTACCTTATCCCTAAAAAGGTTTACAATTTGCTGAGATGCATCAATTGCCGATGCTCGCTCTTGTGTTAATATCGCCACCAATCCCTCTTTTTTATATCCCAAATCTTTATGAATTAAATATTTCAACTGTGCTCCCATTAAAATCGTTGAAATGATTAATATAACGGATAAAGCGAATTGGATAACCACCAGTGACCTGGAGAAAAAGGCCTTTCCACCGATCTTGAGTTTGCCTTTTAATATTTCAACCAGATTAAAACCAGACATCACCAGGGCTGGGTAACCTCCGGCAAGAATACCGGTTATTACTGCAATAGATATAAGTGCCACTATGCTGTGGATATTCATTAAATCCATCATACCCAGTTGTTTATCGGTCAATTGATTGAATTGGGGAAGCAGCAGCTCGGTAAACAGCATTGCCGCTGCCATGGCAATACATGCCATTACCAGGGACTCACTTAAAAATTGCCCCATCAGCTGTCTCTTTTGTGCACCCACAATTTTTCGAATCCCAATTTCTATCGAACGAACCGTGGACATGCCAATGGAGAGGTTCGTGAAATTGATACCGGCGATAATCAATACCATGAGGGCAATCCCGATAAGAATACCGATAGATGACATATCTTTTCGGGTATCTAAAAGCATGTCCTCGGAATTTAAATGAACATCCGTCATCTTTTGCAAGACATATGTATATGGATTTCCTGCCCTTGTCCATTTTTTTCGATTCCTTAAATCTTGAATAGATGAACTGAAATGTTGAGCAATAAAAGCGGGAAACCGTTGTTCAATATGTTCGACAGAAGCATTTTTTTCTAATTGTACAAAACAGGGAAACCATGTACTATTCCAGATGGATAATGCATCTTGAACTCCTGTCGCAAGGGGAAGGTTGGACATATTTATCAACAAATTAAATTGGATAGATGAATTTCGCGGAAGGTCTTTGGCAATCCCGGAAACGATATAATCTTTTCCTTTTTCTTTACCGTAAGTGATTGTAAGTGTCTTTCCAAGAGGGTTTTCAGCGCCGAAATACTTTTTTGCATAACGTTGGGTTAGAACAATGGCGTTATCCGTGGCAAGTACAATTTCTGGGCTTCCGGTAATCAAAGGAAATGTAAACATCTTGAAAAAGGATGAGTCAGCCAAACTGATCCTTTCTCTAAACATTTTTTCACCCCAGCGCACGATGCCAACTTCAGTTGAAAACCTGGTTTGATATTTAATCCCGGGGAAATATTTGGGAAGAGCCGGGCCCATGGCTGGCGGCACTTCATAACACCGGTCCCAAATCCTGCCATTGGAATTATCATAACGGCTTTTTACCAACCTGAATAAAGAGGAGTTGTTCGTATGGAAATTATCGTAAGATAACTCATCGGCAGCGTAAAGATAGATTAAAATACAGCACATAAGTCCCACAGCCAGTCCCAGGATATTAATTGCTGAATTGATTTTGTTCCTGGCGATCGTTCGAATCGCTGCTTTTAAATAGTCTATAGACACAACGACCTCCAAAAATACAAATGCAATTTTTATGCCAATTTGTCAAAACACCTGTTTAGTGCATTAATAGTGCATCTCCGGATATGATTGTCTATAAATCGGATGGTATCCTTAACAGCAAATACGTCCACAATCGGACGTTCATTGTTCGGTTACGTACACTCCCTGGCGCTCCTTACCAATACTCTTCAACAATATAGCTGCGTTTCCAGCTTCTAAAAAATTATTGACAATTGATAATTAGGTATTCCGGCCTGTCCCGAATAGTATTCTTAGTATTCTTGCCTGGCACCTTTTTATTATTCTTTCGACAAAAGTCGCTAAAGATGCAGAAATGTAGAATATTGAAATGCCACCGCCTTCAGTAAATTACTCTATTTTTTCCATTGTATTGAAAAAAGGTGAATAAAATTGTAAAATGAGGATGTAAAATTTAAGAAAATACAGCATGTAGAATAGAAATAGTTGGATTCGATGAATGATCCTATTTGTTTTCCTGGGTATCAGGCGTGCATTTTCATCTCGATAGTTCGGACGAAATGGCTTATATTCTTGTGAGTTTGGCTTGATAAAGTATTATGATTGTAATAAAATAAATACTAAATAAAATAAAAAAATAGCGAGGTTTTAAAATGACTGGTAGCAAAAAGAGCAATCCTACAAAAGTGCTTGAAAGATATTTTGAACATGAGGCTGAGCGGAATGCTCAGGGAATTCCACCCCTTCCGCTTGACCCTGAACAGACCAAAGGGATTTGTGAGCTGTTACAATCACCCCCTGAAGGAAAAGAGGATTTTTTGTTGAATCTTTTTAAAAATCGGGTTTCCCCAGGCGTCGATCCTTCAGCCAGGGTGAAGGCAGATTTTTTGGGCCAACTTTTAAAAGGAGAGGTAAAGTCGTCGTTGATCACAAAAAAAGAAGCGGTTGAAATCCTGGCCTCCATGATTGGCGGCTACAATGTGAGGTACCTGATCGATGCATTGAAAGATCCTGAATTGGTTGATGATGCTGTACAAGCGCTGTCTCATATCACGTTGGTTTACGATGCATTTGATGAAGTGTTTGCGCTGTCCAAAACCAATGAATATGCAAAGAAAGTCGTTGACTCCTGGGCAGCGGCTGATTGGTTTACTTCCAAACCGGAAATCGATGAAGAAATTAAGGTTAAGATTTTTAAGGTGGATGGTGAAACCAATACGGATGATCTATCTCCTGCCGGAGATGCCTGGAGTCGGCCCGATATTCCCTTGCATGCGTTGTCTATGGGCAAAACGCGTTTTCCCGGGGGAATTGAAACAATTGCACAGTGGCGAGAGCAAGGGTTTCGCGTTGCTTTTGCAGGAGATGTGGTGGGCACAGGTTCTTCCCGAAAATCGGCCACCAACAGTTTGCTCTGGCATATTGGAGAAGATATCCCTGCGGTTCCCAATAAACGCAGAGCTGGTATTGTTATCGGCGGTGTTATTGCCCCGATTTTCTTTAACACTGTACAGGATTCGGGCGGCCTCCCCATTATTGCTGATGTCACCCAATTGAATATGGGAGATATGGTCACCATCAATACCCGGAGAGGAGAAATAATCGGCGAATCCGGCAATGTGCGTTCCACCTTTCAAATAACCCCCAATACACTGGCTGACGAATTTCGGACTGGCGGTCGTATCCCCATGATTATCGGTCGTTCGCTGACAGCAAAAGCCCGGGAAGCATTGGGGATGGAAAAAACCGATATTTTTATAAAACCGGAAAATCCCACACCTGCTGATAATCAGACCTATTCGCTGGCTCAGAAGATAGTCGGTAAGGCGTGTGGTTTACCCGGGGTTTTGCCTGGAACGGCATGTGAACCAACCATGACAACGGTTCTATCCCAGGATACCACTGGCCCCATGACAGCCGATGAATTGAAGGAGTTGGCTTGCCTGAACTTCCAGACACCCCTCTTTATGCAGTCCTTTTGCCATACCGCTGCTTATCCAAAGTCGGCAGATGTGAAGATGCAAAAGACATTGCCCGGATTCATTACTGAACGGAAAGGTATTGCCCTGCGCCCGGGTGACGGGGTCTGTCACAGTTGGATTAACCGGCTGCTGGTCCCTGATACTGTAGGCACAGGTGGTGACTCCCACACCCGTTTCCCTATGGGCGTTTCGTTTCCTGCTGGTTCAGGCCTGGTGGCTTTTGCAGGCGCATTGGGTTTTATGCCCCTGGATATGCCTGAATCTGTACTGGTTCGTTTTTCAGGAGGCTTAAAGCCTGGTATTACATTACGTGATGTAGTGAATGCGATTCCTTATACGGCTATCCAACAGGGATTATTAACGGTTCCCAAGAAAAATAAAAAGAACATTTTTAACGGTCGGATTCTTGAGATGGAGGGGTTGCCCGAAATCACAGTGGAACAGGCGTTTGAATTGACGGATGCCGCTGCTGAACGCAGTGCTGCTGCTGGCTGTATTAAACTTAACGAAGAAAGCATCGTTGCATTTTTGAAATCCAATATCGCCCTGCTGAAAAAAATGATCGAGGATGGATATCAAGATAGCGATACCCTTCAAAACAGGATCGATGCCATTGAAGAGTGGCTCAAGAATCCCAAATTACTCACTGCCGATAAGAATGCCCAATACGCTGCGGTCATAGAGGTTGATCTTTCAAAAATAACCGAACCCATTGTAGCCTGCCCCAATGACCCGGATGATGTTAAGCGTCTTTCCGAAGTACAAGGGGTTCGCATTCATGATGTGTTTATTGGTTCTTGTATGACCAATATCGGGCATTTCCGTGCTGCTGCAAAGATATGGGAGGGTCAAAAAGTCAATCCCAATACGCGTACCTATATATGTCCTCCGACACGGATGGATCAATCCAAACTGAAAGACGAGACACTGTTTTCTGTATTTAACCAGATAAACGCCCGGATTGAAATTCCAGGATGTTCGTTGTGTATGGGAAATCAACTGAGAGTACCGGATGGGGCGGCCGTATATTCGACTTCAACTCGAAATTTCGATAATCGTATGGGAACGGGTGCCCAGGTCTACCTGGGTTCAGCTGAACTTGGGGCAGTGGTTGCTATTAAGGGAAAGTTACCTACACCCGAAGAATATTTTGCAGAGTACTCAAAAAAAGTAGCACCGTACGAATCCGAAGTATATCGATATCTCCAGTTTGATAAAATGGAAGATTTTGATAAGTTATACAAATGGAGGGATTTGTAATTGAGGCCCTTTAGCAAGGTTGTCAAAAAAAATAAAAAAAAAATTGACAAATGAACTTTTTAATATTATAAATAGTGCATAATGGATAATTTGATTGAAGTTAGATTGGTTGGACTGATTTTGGACCCCGTATCCAGGACGCCCGTCATTATCCTTAAACCCATTGCGGAAAATAAAATTATTCCCATATGGATTGGTGAGTTTGAGGCTAATGCCATTACAATGGAACTGGAAAGTATTAAACCTCCCCGCCCCATGACCCATGACCTTATAAAAAATGTTTTATCTCATATGGATGCAGCAGTGGAAAAGGTGGTGGTTACAGATGTGGTGGAAAATACCTACTACGCAGAACTTTATATCAGGTGGAATAATGAAACCAAGATTGTTGACTGCAGACCGTCGGATGCGGTTACAATCGCTTTGAAAACCAGAACCAGAATATATATATCAGAGGCTGTTCTCAGTACCTCTGTACTGGCGGATTTCTTCGCGAATTTCGTCCATAATGAAGAGCGCTTTGAACAATGGTTTAATTCCCTTACATCCGATGATTTCGGAAACGTTGAGCAGTAGTAAGCAGGAACCCAGGAATAAGAATACGTTTTATCGCGTTCGGTCACTTAGAGGTCAGAAATCAGTTACCAGTAATCAGGAGTCAGTAAGAGGGTAATTTTTCTCGACTATTTTACAATCGCTATTCATTCATCAATCTGGTAACGATCTTTTTGGTTTGCCTGTTCCGGAGTCTTTTTTTGTCTCTTCCCCAAAATGCTCTCGAAGCGTTTCATCAACACTGGGAACTCCTTTTCCCTGTAACATCTCTGCCAATTGGGAGTAAATACCCTCCTCCCCATCTTCTACCTCGCGGAAATCCAGGAAAACATTCTTTTTATATGCTTCCAGTTCTATATAGAGTCCTTTTTCAAATAGTTCTTTACAGTTGCGGATATACTCCAGGCTAGTGGCATGGTCCCGGAAAATCGTGTACACATTCTCTTTCGGACTCAGGCCCAGCCCATCCCCCAGGCACTTTTGGCATACCGATTCTCCGTTATTTGTTTTGATCATAAAGGGGGCCGAGGTTTTTATCCACCCCGCTGTGGCCGCGTATTTATTGTGATAAACCACCAGGGAACGTTCACTGCCAGTGCGATTGGAATAGGCGATCACATCCTCATTGATCCTCCCTTCCGTCAGGTAAAAATCGTAGAATAAGAAATGTTCTACCTGGGCAAAGAGGTGTCGCTTCCGCAGCAAAGGAAAAATTTCCCGCTCATGCCGAAGGATTAGATGCTCATCCGGTATTTCATTCCAGTAGGACCGGTAGTATTCCATCCCGTATTTTTCGGCAAAACCTTCGATTTGCCCGTGACCGAACATTGGAAGACCTGGTAGGGTGACCATTAACGTGCAAACCCCAACGTATTTGTCATCTTTTCCGAATTGAACCACGGCGGTTTCTTCATCCGGGTTATTCATGAAATTAACAAACCGTTTCAATATTTCCGGGTTAAATTGGAGTACATTTTTAATCGATGTACGAAATTGCTCATTGTCTTCATTTTTAAGGAAATTCATAAAGGCGCTGTTGTAGACCCGATGCATACCCAGGGTTCGTACAAAATAGGCTTCCATTAACCAGAAAGCCTCAGCCAGTAGAAGAGTGTTGGAATTGGCTTTGGAGAAGCGGTTCACCACCTGACGCCAGAACTCCTGGGGCATATGTTGGTAAAAATTCCGTCGAGACATACCATTCGCCGCACGGGTGGGAATGTCGCCGCCTGAACCTGGTTCGGGGAACCACAACCGCTGGAAATGTTTTTTGGTTAAAGTCATTGCCGCGTCAAACCGAATCACCGGGAATTTTTCCGCCACAGAGAATATCGTTCGGATGACTGCTTCTCGGACTTCCGGGTTCAGGTAGTTCAACTGGGCCGTATCGTTCCAGGGCATGGCCGTTCCATCATTGCCGTGGTAGATATAACGCACCTCACCCGTCTGGTTGTTCACCCATTTGAAAACCACTGCTGCATCGGTGCGATCGTAATAGTGGTCTTCCAGGAAGATACTTATCTGCTCGTCTGATGAGAGGTTGGGACCGTTGAAAGAATAAGAGGGGAAGGGGCACTCATTAAGTGAGAGAAACCAATCCGGGTGTTCTTTCACCCAGGGAGAATCGATTCCCATGTGGTTGGGTACCATATCGCTGGCCAGGCGGATCCCCCGATGCCAGGCACGATGTTTCAGATTATATAAGGCTTCCTCACCACCCAGTTCCGCTGCGATCTGGTAATCATAAATCGAATAGGCTGAGGCCATAGCTTCCGGGTTTCCACACATCTGTTTGATTTTTTGCGATGCCTGACTGCGCTCCCAGAGACCAATTAACCAGAGCCCTGTAAATCCTTGATCGGCCAGTTTATCCAACTCTTCATCTGGTATCTGATCCAGCCGTGAGATATGGGATTTATACGTTTTGGAGAGTTGATCCAGCCATACATAGATGTTTTTTGCCATTAGCACCAGCTGGGGCATCCACGTTTGATCCGGGCTGAAACGTTCAAACTCTTCGAACAGTGAACCCTCGGAAAAATCATAAACCGGTGTTTCACCAGGACCGATTCCTCCAAATTTTTCTTCTTCCCTTATTAAATCGAGAGCCGTCAATAGTCTGGATAAATACGTTTCCAGGTAGAGTCCCCAATGTTCCTGGATATATGTCAATTGACCAGAAAGGGAGTTAGGTACCGCAGCGGCTGGGGCCTTCAGCAGTGCCATTAGGTCCTGGCTTTCGTTATCACCACCAGGGCTAAAAGATGGCTGCGACGCAAAAAAATGCTCCAACTGCTTAATAATCTCTTTATAAGCTGAAGCATCTTTCAGTTTGCTGTCGTCAAACAATATCTTTTTATAAGGATGAAGAGCCGGATTTGCGTTTGACAGCCACAGCATAATCATCTCTTCCAGCAATAAATGGCGGTTGGGAGTTCCGCCTGATTTTTCTTCTATATAGTCATCAAGGGAACGTTCCCCGCGATATACCGATGATGGGGGAAATTCCTCTGCAAATAGACGTAATGCTGTATCCACAGTTTCCTTACCTAACGTTTCTTCCAGTTGATCCATGGCTTCTTCCATCAATTGTGGATTTTTTTGTTCCCTGAAGAGAGCCATCACATGGTGAAGGATTTCGTCCAGTAATCCCATGGCATTAATCTGTCCAGCTCGGGCATTCACATCTTTCAGTTGCTGTGCAAACCTCTGGATCGCTGGAAAATTTGGGAATATCACATTCCCCGACATCTTGAAAAGACTTTCTTCAAACCTATATTTATCACGAGCGTTGCGGGAAATGTGAAATTCCATAACAGTGTTGTTCATTTTTGGTTCCCATCTGTGAGAGCTTTCCAACCTTTGAAGGGAAATGCCAATAAAGTGCCTAAAGTAGGAAGTGCCTAAAGTGCCTAAAGTTGTGGTGCGCCTGCGGCGCGATACCTTTTTAGAGCTAAAAAGATAATTGGCGCGAAGCGCCACCTTAACTTTAGGCATTTTAGGCACTTTAGGCACTTTAGGCACTTTTTTTACTTAGAGCCTTCAAATTGTATGGCCAGTACTTTATGATATTTTTCCAGCCGGATATTCGTTCCCTTACGAACAGCAACAAAAGTACTGATTCCATTTTCTTTCATCAGTTTAAACAATTCAGTGGCCCGTACCATATGATTTTCATCATTAATGGAATAGATGTAATACTCTTCTTTATATTTCCAGACAATCCGTGACTGCTTGTCAGTCGTATAGAGTTTAAACTGTAAAATATCTTTTCCTGGAAGTTCTGCAAGAATGCTCCCATCTACATCGATACCCAGGATATACCTGATGGAATCAGGGCGGTCCTGTAAATCTTCTCCATATTGATATTGAGGGATGATAATCACATAAGCCAACACAAACACCATTAAACATAATTTTTTATATTGATTGTATATATTCATGGAAAAATTTTAATTGAAATATATCGAAGTGTCAAGATTACAAAGGTAATTATTCAGTTTTAGAAAAACGTATCATGCTATCATGCATCTATTTCTCTGATTTTAAATCAAATTGTTTAAATGATTTTAGTATTTTTTTATGATGTTCCCTGTAATTAATTTTTTTCAAATCCAAATCAAGGTTTTTATCCAGTACAATCGAATAATCAGGAGCCTCGCCAATCATCTCAAATTTATTTCCTGAAAGTTCGTTAATGAATAAATCCGTTGCCTTTAAGTTTAAAAATTCTTTTGAATCAAGACCATATGTATTAATTGTAAAAATAATCAAAACCAACTTGCCAAAAGTTCTGGAAACATTGAGTGTGAAAGCCGATTGGGCCACATTGGAAATAATAATACTGTCATTGGTGGGATGCTCTTTAAAGTATTCGTTGATAATCATACGTTTATCATGCATATCGCGAGTTAATTTTATCCTATCAAGCAAATTTTTGTAGAATTCAATTCCCTCTTTGTAAAAATGGCGGTTAATTGAAAACCAATGACTCCAGAACATCGGTTTCAGTTTTCCATATATGTGATAATCAAGCTCCTTCATGTCTAATTTACGATAGATATTACCGTACTCTTTTATAAGACTCACGTATTCTTTTTCAAAGATAGCGTGTGGTTCAAATTTTTTAAGCGCCGCAGTAATCAGGTTTTCAAACGATTGGATTATGGTCATCGCTGCCTCAATGTTTTCCTCACTTATCGGGGGTGAATCAGCATTGTAAGTGTCTGGAGAGAATCTTTTTATGATCTCTCCGAACGCCTTCAGGCTATCCAGTTCGTAACGGGAAAATGAACCGATCATCATTTCACGGCACAAAAGGATTGGAATCAATTCGCAGCACATTTTGTGAAAACAGGTCAATGCCATTTGATCCTCCACAAGATAGGTAGAAGAAGCAAATAAATCCATGGTAAAAATCGTAAAATCGTAAAGTTTTCTTATCCCTGTTTCGTAATCCCTTTCCAAAAAGTTTATCCTTGCATCTAAGGCTGTCATTTCTGCATATTTTAATACCATCGGTAAATAAAGCATTCGATCCCTTTGGTTTTGAGAAGCGCCAAGGGGATTAAGTTTAGAGCATTTAATCGCATCGAACAGCCGGTTGGTTTTAAAATATTTCCCATAATTGGCAGCGATATTTTTTAGTTCTTCGATATTTTCATATTCAAAACGATTCGTGATGGTATCAAATTTTTTTACCAGTGGATTGACCAGGATATTTTTTGCATATTCATTCTTTAGATATTGGCTAAGAGGAATGGGATTCCCCTCTTTATCCGTTTTTGGAGGAAACAGTTCAATATATGTATCCCATCCATTGCAGTCTCTGACTTCCCACTCAGCCGGCAGCCAATCCTTTTGAACAGGGAAATAGTTTTTATAATGGGTATCGTATTTAGCCTCCAGCTTCTCAATCTTTGTATTATATATGAAATCATTCACCAGGCTTAAAATGGAAATTCCAGCATAAACAATGAAGAGAAAAATAAAGGTTCTCAATCCATACTTCAGGACATTTCGAACGATTCGGCTCTCTTTTTTTTCTTTGATTTTCAACTTTGGTATTTGAACCGTCTGATCCTGTTCCAGGTCTTTCATAATCTCTTCAATTGATCGATACCGGTTTTTCTGTTTTTTCTCCAGGCATTTGAGGATGATTTTTTCCAGCATTGGTGGTATTTGTGGATTCAATTGGGAAGGCGGTTTTGGTTTTTCACTCAGATGCATATGAAGAAGTGTCGTCGGGCTGTCGGCAGTAAATGGCAGCTTACCCGTGACTGTCTCATACATAATAATCCCCAGTGAATAAATATCTGTTGAGGCATCCACCCGTTCTCCCATTATCTGTTCAGGGGACATAAAATAAGGAGTGCCCAGTACAATTCCCTCCTGGGTTGTCCCGGAATCACTATCAAGAGACCGGGCAATACCGAAATCCAGTACCAGGGCTTTGCCTTTTTTATTGATCATAATATTCTGTGGTTTTAAATCCCGGTGAATAATACCTTTGCTGTGAGCAGCACTCAATGCGCTGCACACCTGTTTTGTGATATCGATAGATTTCTCTATGGTCAGTTTCCCGGTGGATTGGAGAATCTCTTGTAGACTATTCCCCTCGATATAATTCATAGATATATATTTAATACCGTTAATCTCGCCCAGGTCATGAATCCGGATGACGTTTTCATGAAAGATTTCCCTGGCCAGCAGCAGTTCCTTTTTGAATCGTGAAACAATATTTGGATCGGCACTGAGTTGAGGTTTTATCATTTTTAGTGCCACTACAATATCTAGTTCATTATCTCTGGCCTTAAAGACTTTCCCCATTCCGCCCTGTCCGATCTCTTCTATGATTTGGTAACGGTCACCAAAATGCTCACCCGGAGAAAAGCAAAGTGGATCTCCCACGGATAGTGTACCTGTATCCAGTACCACAGTCTTTTCACACAACACCATTCCACATTCTTTACAGTATTCAGCATCATCCGGGTTGTCAAAATGACAGTTCTTACATATCATCGTCTACCTCTGTGGTTTTTATTTAACATTTTTTTTTATACAACCGACCTTTATAATAAATAAATACATGGAATTTGTCAAGTAAATCCATACCAATCCATACCCCCGCATTCATTTAATTCAGAGTCTATCCCTACAATGACTATTTTTCATCAAGAAACCATTCGTCTATGTCGGAATGATAAAGGAGTGAATAGGTCTTGTTATCGGTGCACCTCACATGGAAACGATAGAGCCTTTCCCGCTCTGCAATGGGTTCTTCGATAGAGCGATTTAAAATTTTTTTAATTTGAAATTTTTTATTTTTATGGGTAAATTTCAACGGTCTTTCGTCAGCGCGGTATCCCGAATAACAGACCACATCAATTTTATGCAGCATCGCTCCTTATTATAGAGTTGTTTGTAATTTTGTCAATCATTCAATGAAAATAAAAATCTTCACGGGGTTGACATTTTTCACTTAATAAGGCATATTATTTATGAAAACAGAGCATTTCGGGATTAAGTTCATGAAGGAGAAATTAAAATGGCGGATCTGGAAGCGGACTTAAAACAATCTTTAAGTATGTTAAAATTGGTTGCGATGGGTAAAATACAGATTAAGGAAGGAAAGACCAAACCTGCGGATGAAGTCTTTAAATCCATTGAGAAAAAATTGGATATATGAAAAAATATAGCGGAGAGTGACCGGGTTGCAACAGAATTTTTGTTAGGGGGCGATAAAGTTGACATTATTCATTTTTTGTCATAATATAAAGTTTATGGAGGTAATAAAATGCCTGTTATGTCGGAAAAACTGGGTGAAGCATTGGTTAAAGCAACTGATGCAAGGGATGTAAATGAAGCCTTCAATAAAGTTTTTAGTGAATACCTGGAATTAAAATTAAATCAATTGCATCAAATCATTGAGAGATACAAGGAAAAATGGGAGATGTCCTTTGAAGAATTTAGAAAACAGATAAAAGAGAATACATTGAAAAAAGATGCCTTTTCATATGAGACTGAAAACGATTTCTGGCAATGGGAAGAGGCAGAGACGTTGAAAGAACATTATGTTGATATCAAGAGTCAATGGATGTAAGCCAATTTCATCACCGTGTACTCGAAGAGTTATCCAAACTGCCGTTTGTTGAGAGATTTGATTTTCAAACCGAAGTATTTATTTTAAAGGGTAAAGTATTTTTGAACCTGAAGCATTTTCTTCGGATATATTTCAATTCCCATACCGGGACTATTGCGTTTTCTTTAATAGAGGAGAAGAAGAGAATCTGGGGAATTGATTTTGATTACCTTAGAGGATGGCACTTGCATCCCGTGGAAAATCCAGAAGAGCATGTGGTTATAGAACAGAAAAGTATTAAAGAGATAATAGAGGATTTCGCGGATGTATGGGAATCTTGTAATGATGCTAAGGAGGAAAAAAATGGGAATTGAGGCAGCATTATTGAGTTTTGGACTAAGTGCTCTTGCAGATATAACAACAGATCAGGTGAAAAAGCTTATAGCCTCAAGGAAGATCGAGTGGGAACCTTTAAAAGGACTATTTATTAAATCATTTTATAAATCGTTGGATTACCATGATAAACGCTATGATGATTCGGCTAAAAAAGTTGAGATTCTTGACTGGCACCTTTTCATGGCGTATTGATCGAAATTATTTCACAACCGCTGTTCAAGATTAAAATCTCTCCATATTTCCATTTAGTGCCTGATTTTTTGCGCAGGAGTGGGTCAAGTACCCGTAGGAAGGGGTCAACTGCCCGTAGGAATGGGTCAAGTACCCGTAGGAATGGGTCAACTACCCGTAGGAAGGGGTCATGAACCCGTAGGAAATGGGTCAAAGACCCGTAGGAGTGGGTCATAGAACCGTAGGAAGGGGTCAACCCCCCCGTAGGAAGTGTGAAAAAGACCCGTAGGAGTGGGTCATGTACCCGTAGGAAGTGTGTCCAGGGCCCGCAGGAGAGCGTCATGGCCCGTAGGAGGGGTTCAATCACCCGTAGGAAATGAATATTTTCTTGCCGGTCAAGTATTTCCTTTCTTAAACAATATGCCAATAAACAATTAATTGAAAAAGAGAGTGAAATCGCCTGGGAAAAAGGGTTGAAAGAAAAACATGATTTATCTTGATGATAATGTCATTTGAAATCCTTGCTTAAAAGTCATGGTGGTTTTTAATAGTCGTCAAAATCCAAGAGCTGATATTGATCTTTCCTTTCAAATTGATTTATTGGCTGTTTAAATGGCTTTTGTATGTTGACAAATCCGATTTAGAATATTATATTATTATCCAGAGGTGATTAAATGCGTGATTTGACAGATTATTCAGAGTCTGAAAGGCGGTTTTACGAATCCATCGGTCTTCTTATAGCAAAAGAAGTAACCGCTGAAAAAGCCGCTGAAATTTCAGGGTATTCCTTTAACACTTATATAGAATTATTAAAAAATAAAAAAATATATCCATATATTTATGAAAGAGAAGCCTATGAAATGGACCTTGAAGCTGTAAAGAACCTTATTTCTAAATAATGACTCCTTTCTTCATTTGAGGATTTAATTGCTTTTATTGAAATTCAATCTTAAATCCGGTAAAATTGAACTTAAAAATTGATGGAGTTAAGAATGAAAAAGAAAGGAATCGTTTTTCTTGTTATTGGGTTAATCATTACATTGTCTTTTGCCCAGGAAGGCAGAAAGGGAATTCAGATAAAAGAGACGAAAGGCAATGCGGGTAAGCGTTGGGCTATCTGTATCGGTATTAATGACTACGAGGACAAAACAATCCTTGATTTAAAAAAAGCCCGGAACGACGCCAGTGAACTGGGTAAGATATTGGAAGAATACGGTCAATTTGATCATGTCTATGTAATGACCGATGATTTGGATGCAAAAAAAGAGAATTACCCAAAATTGAGGAATATCAAGAACAAATTGAAATATTTAGAGGGATTTATAGACCCGGAAGACCTGGTGTTATTTTCCTTCAGTGGACATGGAATTGCTAATCCAAAGGGTGAAGGCTTTCTAGTGATGGCAGATTCTTATAGAGAAGATTTTCAGGGAAGCAGTTTAAAAGTTAAGGATATTATTGAATGGCTCAAAGAAATAGAGGTCAAGAAGTCTCTATTACTGCTGGATGCCTGTCGTGAACAATTTCAAGAGGGCAAAGCCATGAACTTGAATGGTCTAAAAGCAGAGCGGTTTTTACGGGCTGAGGTGGGCGCCGTGTTTTATTCTACAAAATCCGGCTGGTTCAGTTATGAGGATGAGGAAGGAGATTTCGGAGTTTTCACCCGATATGTTATCGATGGACTTAAAGGTGGGGCTGATGATACAAAAATAGCAGGTAACGGAGATGGCATTGTCACTTTCTCAGAACTGGTATCTTTTGTTGAGAAGGGGGTTTCCAACTGGGCATTAAATAAAGGGAAAAAACAGAGGCCCTATACCGGGATATTCAGTGAAAAATACGGAGACCTTGCTCTTTCTGTTTATATATTAGATGACAAACCTGCTGATGTAAAAGCTCTCGAATCGAAAGCCAAAAGGATTTATAAAAATGACAAAGGTTTCTGGGAGGCAGAATATGAAGATGGAATCGTCATGGTCTATATACCGGCAAGCGAGTTTACCATGGGCTCAAATGATGGAAGGGATAATGAAAAACCACCTCACAAAGTGCAACTGGAAGGATACTGGATTGGAAAATATGAGGTCAATTTTGATCAATACGATAAATATTGTGAAAAAACCAATAAAAAGAAACCTTCTGATCGAGATTGGGGAAGAGGAAAACGCCCGGTCATTGATGTATCGTGGAATGATGCGAATGAATATTGTAAGTGGTTATCTCAAAAAATCGGGTTAAAGTTCAAACTTCCTACAGAAGCTCAGTGGGAAAAGGCGGCCCGCGGATCAGATGGCCGTAAATATCCCTGGGGGAATAGTCCGCCTTCAGGAAAAAAGGTAAACTTTGCCGATACACAAGTATGGTTACAAGAGAAATATAGATGGGCTGATAAAGGTATAGATGATGGTTATGCTTACACTGCACCGGTTGAATCCTATCCACAAGGGACATCCCCCTATGGAATTTTGAATATGGCTGGAAATGTCTGGGAATGGTGTAACGATTGGTATGACAGCGATTAGTATAAAAAATCACCCGATAAGAATCCCACAGGCCCAGCAGCCGGTCACAGTCGTGTACTGCGGGGCGGCGGCTGGGGCGATAGTGCCGGGAGCATTCGTTGTGCCTATCGCTACGTATTAGTGCCCTCGGGTCGCGGAGATGTCTCATACGTTTTTCCTGAGTATATTCGTCGTATCTTTAGCAACTTCAACTTTCCCTCGAATCACGGAAGCAATGTGGGCTTCCGCCTTTGCCAGGACAATAAATAACCATTTTTCTTTTACCCTTTGAGGCGGCATAAAAAATTGTAAATCAAGACAAATTCAAGCCGTACTTGCAAATATAACAAAATGATGTTATATTATACGCATAAATAACATCATTACCTTAATGAGGTATTGCAAATGCTATTTGAAAGATTGATAAAATTGAACAACATCGAAACGTCGGTATTTTTATTTGGCCCTAGAATGACAGGAAAAACAACAATTTTGAAAAAATTGAGAGCAGAAGCCTTTTTTGATCTTCTTGACCCGGAATTGGAATTAGAATATAAGGCAAATCCAGGGATGTTCTGGGAGCAAATTAATGCTTTGCCTGAAAATTCTACTATTATTGTAGATGAGATACAAAAAGTTCCAGGTCTTTTAAACTATATTCAAATGGGAATTGACAGACATGGGCATATTTTTATAATATCAGGTTCAAGTGCAAGAAAGTTAAAAAGGGGTGGAGCAAACCTCCTTGGAGGAAGGGCCCTGGATTTGAAGCTGCATCCATTAACATATGATGAACTCAGAGACCATTTTTCAATTGATATGGCACTTCAATTTGGTACTATTCCCAGGATATATGATTTAATTGTTGAGAAGAAATTTGATCTGGTGAAAAGCCATTTAAAAAGTTATTTTACAACTTATATAAAAGAAGAGATACAGGCTGAAGCTTTAACTCGAAATATTGGTGCTTTTCAAAGGTTTATAAATATTGCAGCGCAAAGCAATGGACAGGTTATTGAATTTGCTAACATTTCAAGGGAATGTTCTGTTCCGGCAAGTACTGTTAAAGAGTATTATCAAATATTGGAGGATACTTTGCTTGGATTTTTCTTATGGCCTTATGATAAAAGTGAGAGAAAAAAAGCACGTCCGAAATTCTATTTCTTTGATTGTGGAGTCGTGCGTGCTATACAGAATCGTCTGAATGACCCCCCTCTTCCTATAGAGCAGGGATTTCTATTTGAAAACTGGTTTATAACTGAACTTATAAGGCTAAGAGACTATTATAAAAAAGAACATCAATTCTTTTTCTGGAGATACAGGAATAATGAAATGGATATAGTAATCTCTGATGGGAAAGGACCTTTTCTTGCTGTAGAATGTAAGGCCGGGAGAACCGTTATAAAATCTTCAACAATAAGGGCATTTAAAGATAGATTCCCTGATGTCCCACTTATCATTGTATCTCTTAAAGACAAAATGGCAAGAAAGGTAGGGGATATAAAAATAGTACCCTGGAAAGAGGCTATAGAGATGTATAAAAAATTATAAAGCGGGTGGTAAACCTTAAAACTCCCAATGACAAGTACAAAAAGCTCTTCTCCTAAAAGCTCCCTCCATGCGCCATGCTCCATGCTCCGTGCAAGTTCTAAAAGCCCCACATGCAAGTCCCCAAAAGTCACACTGACAAGCCTTAAAGTACTCAATGACAAGTTCTAAAAAGTTTTTGTTGAATATTTGATCTAATTCTATTATAATAGAATAAAAAGGAATTTTGAGATGAAGAGAACATTGTTAATGTTTCTTTTGGTGACCTTGTTGCAATCGTTGTTCAATGTCTACCCTCTTTTTTCGCAAAGCAGAGGGCTTCGGATCAGGATAAAAAACCTGGATTCTGATAATGAAGTGGGAAAGCAATTCCTGGTGCTGATTGCAATTAATCGGTATCAACACTGGACCCCACTCAAGGGACCGGTAAAGGATGCGAGAGACATCAGGAAAATTCTTGAATCGCGGTATTACATAGACGAGGTTTTAAAATTATATGATGAAGATGCCACAAAAGGGAGAATTATAAAACTCTTCAAAGAATTGCAAAAGAAGTTGAAGCAGGAAGATTCGGTTTTTATTTTCTATGCCGGGCATGGCCATCTAGATGAAGCATCAAACACCGGGCATTGGATACCGGTGGATGGTGGATTGGATGAAAATAAGATGGAAAACTGGATTCCCAACGCCGTCATCAGGGGATTAATTGGAAAAATGAAATCAAAGCATATCTTATTAATATCCGACTCCTGTTTTTCCGGAGACCTTCTTGATGCACGCCGGGATAAACCTCCGACAATAAACGATGAATATTTTAGAAAAGCTTATAAAAGACGTTCTCGGCAGGTACTTACTTCGGGCGCTTCAGAGAGAGTGCCTGATAGTTCTAATTTTGCAACGCAGTTGAAGTTAGCACTCAACGAGAACAAGAAACCCTACCTGGATTCCTTCATACTTTATAGTGAAATTCGTTTGGCCATCACGGATACTTTGCCGATGTTTGGATTTCTTAGAGGGACAGACCACCAGCAAGGCGCTTCTTTTTTGTTTTTTTTAAAGGAAATTTCAGAACCGCCCAGGGATCAGCCGGAATTTGATTTCAGCCACCTGGAAAATGAGGCCAAATGGGCAGAATGGCAAAAAAATTTACAGGAAAAAGTAGATAGATTAAAAGAGTATGATAAAAATGATGGGATTGTCGCTGATTCCAAGAAAAATGCCTGGGAGAGGCTGCTAAAGGCTTACAACCAGGATAATCCTTACAGTGATAAGGATGAACAATTAAGAGCTTATGCCAAAGAGAGAATAATTTACTGGAAGAATTATAGAAACAAGGATTTAATGTCATCAAGAGAATTGAGAACCGATGAAGAGAAACCTGATGATGTAAAAGCTGTTGAATCAAAAGCCAAAAATGTTTATAAAAATGACAAAGATTTCTGGGAGGCGGATTATGGAGATGGAATCATTATGGTCTACATCCCGGAAGGAGAATTTACCATGGGATCAAACGATGGAAATGATGATGAAAGACCACTCCATAAAGTCTACCTAGATGGATATTGGATGGGAAAGACTGAGGTAACAATGGGGCAGTATAAGACATTCATTTCTGAAACAGGCCATCGATTTTTACCTGGTTCTGTTTACAAATATTCCCCAGGTGATAATCATCCTGTGATTGGGGTTTCGTGGGATGATGCAAATTCTTATTGCAAGTGGTTGTCCAAAAAAATCGGGTTAAGATTCAAACTCCCTACAGAAGCTCAGTGGGAGAAAGCGGCCCGCGGAACCGACCGCCGCAAATATCCCTGGGGGAATCATGAGCCTTTTTATAGAGATAAATGGTATGCAAATTATGCAGCTCATAATAGTTGGGATAAAAGAGGAAAAGATGGATTCCAATTTACGGCGCCTGTGGACTTCTATCATCAGGGAGCCTCCCCCTATGGAATTTTGAATATGGCTGGAAATGTCTGGGAATGGTGTAACGATTGGTATGGCAGCGATTATTATAAAGAATCAACCTATATAAATCCTATGGGCCCAACAGCCGGTTCCAATCGCGTGGTGCGGGGCGGCGGCTGGAACTTTTATGCCGAGAACATTCGTTGTACCAATCGCTTCGACTTCGAACCTTCTTATCTCAACCGCCCTGTAGGCTTCCGCCTTTGCCAGGACAATAAATAACCCTTTTCTCATTTTTTCCATCCACATGCAAGAGAAAGAGGTATCCTAATGACGGGTAAATAGAAAAAAGTAAACCTGCAAATATGGATAAGGTGAATATAACTGTTGCGATTTTCTTTCAATTGCTGTAAGATTGTATTTCGATATCGATGTAAAAAGGAAGGTGCTAAGAAGTGTTAAAGAAACGAGTGGTTCTTATGATTTTGTTTTTTATGGTTAGCCTCTCTTTTTCCCAGGAAGGCAGAAAGGGAATTCGGATAAAAGAGACAAAAGGCAATGCCGGTAAGCGTTGGGCTATCTGTATCGGTATTAATGATTATGAGGACAATACCATCATTGATTTGAAAAAGGCCAGAAATGATGCCATAGAATTGGGAAAAGTACTAAAAGAATACGGGCAGTTTGACCGGGTTTACGTCATGACCGATGATTTGAATCCACGAAATAGGAATTATCCAAAGTTAATGAATGTGAAGCGCAAGCTGGATTTCCTAAAAGGTTTCATCGAGCCGGAGGACCTGGTGTTATTTTCCTTTAGTGGACATGGAATCGCCAATTCAAAGGGTGAAGGCTGTTTGGTGACGGCAGATTCCTATAGAGAAGATTTCCAGGGCAGCAGCTTAAAAGTAAAGGAAATAATCGAATGGCTCAAAGAAGTAAAGGTGAAGAAGTCCCTATTACTGCTGGATGCCTGCCGGGAACAATTTCAAGAAGGCAAAGCCATGAACTTGGATGGGCTAAAGGCGGAGCGGTTTTTACAGGCTGAGGTGGGAGCCGTATTTTATTCAACCAAATCCGGCTGGTTCAGTTATGAGGATAAGGAAGGAGTTTTCGGAGTTTTCACCCGATATGTTATCGATGGACTGAAAGGTCAAGCTGATAGTACAAAAATGGAGGGGAATAGAGATGGGATTGTTACTTTTTTTGAACTGGCATCCTATGTAGAAGAAAGCGTTTCAAATTGGGCATTGAATGAGGGTAAAAGACAAAGACCGTATACCAAAATATATGGAGAAAAATACGGAGATCTTGCTCTTTCTGCTTATGTATTGGATGACAAACCTGCTGATGTAAAAGCTGTTGAATCAAAAGCCAAAAGAGTTTATCAAAATGACAAGGATTTCTGGGAGGCGGATTATGGAGATGGAATCGTCATGGTTTATATTCCGGAAGGCGAGTTTACCATGGGCTCAAATGATGGGGGCAATGATGAAAAGCCGCCTCATAAAGTGCAACTGGACGGTTACTGGATGGGGAAAACCGAAGTGACTGTAAAGCAATATATGAAATTTGTTGATAAAACAAAAAACCATTATCCTGAGTGGTTGGGAAAGGGGAATAAGTATAATGTAGAAACCGGGACTGATGATTATTATAAAAAAGTTGGTCTGGCATTAAGGGGAGATAATTATCCGATCATTGGGATATCCTGGCATGATGCATCCGCATACTGTGATTGGTTATCTAAAAAAATCGGATTAAAGTTCAAACTCCCTACAGAAGCTCAATGGGAGAAAGCAGCATGCGGAACTGACAAACGCAAATATCCCTGGGGGAATCATGAGCCTTTTTATAGAGAGAAATGGTATGCAAATTATGCAGCTCATAATAGTTGGGAAAAAAGAGGAGAAGATGGATTCGAATTCACAGCGCCTGTGGACTCCTATTCTCAGGGAGCCTCCCCCTATGGAGTTTTGAATATGGCGGGAAATGTCTGGGAATGGTGTAACGATTGGTATGGCAGCGATTATTATAAAAATTCAACCGATAAAAATCCCATAGGCCCAGCAGGCGGGCCCTTTCGTGTGCTGCGGGGCGGCGGCTGGGGCGATGATGCTGGCGGCGTTCGTTGTGCCAATCGCAACGACGGCGGCCCCTCCGGTCGCGGCAGCGGTGTGGGCTTTCGCCTTTGCCAGGACAAAGAATAATCCTTTTCTCTTTTACTTTTTTACCCTTTGACGCGCCGCGGTGCCCCCTTGCCCTTTCATACGTAAATATGAATACACATCTATAAAAAAAGCTCTCCGAAGCGAAGCCGGAGAGCCGCTGTTTATTTTTTTCCCTTTTTCATTAATATTGCCCCTATCTCTTATAAATCAGTGCTTGTTTTATCAATATCCGTCGTATATATAGGAAAATTTCTATAGAAAAATGGGGTACAAAATACAAAATTTGAAAGCCTTTACTGACAAGGGTTTCGGACCCAAAATTTTAATTAGTCCTTTTTTTTACATCTTTTTTTCTATTTTTTCTATAGGAAATTGCATATATATACGAAAGTGTTTTGCTATATATATGAAAAAAACCGGATATATACTGACACAGCCTCCAGCGGCAACTAAGATGACTAACCAGGAGCTATAAACCGGATGCAGCACAAGGCTGCTCTACATCCGGCATCTTTTGAGTACACGTTCGGATGGGCAGAATATAAAAAAACATTAAACCTGCCCATCTAATAGTGTGCCTCCGGCAGCCAGGGGGTTCTTTTGAAAAACGCGGTACGTACCCCCTGGACCGTGGACCATCCGCAAAACTTTTTATTATTATTTTTTCTTCGCGTCCCTTCGCGTGTCTTCGCGGTTAAAATGATAAGTTAACAAAAGATTATATGTACTTTTTCCTTCTGAGTTATGATAAAATTATAGACGAAGAGGAATTTGAAATTGGCTGAAAAAAAGAAGAGAAGCTCCGTCAAAAAAGCGATTACTTTAATAGGAGAATTTCTTTTTAAAATAATGGAAAAAATATGCAACCGCCTGACCACTCGAGAACCCGAAAAAAAGAAAAAAGCCCAGTTCTGTGTCAATATGTGGGCCGGGATCGTGGTCCTTTTACTTATGCACACTGCTGCATCTACCAGGTGGGGGGAAGGTGTACTCAATGACGCTTTTGATGAATTTATCCAAAAAGATGCAAAAAAAGCAGTCAAAACAATCGCAAATACTGGAGATATTTTCCTCGTGGATCTCGATCACAACAAACCGGGAAAACCCGATGAAGAGATCAGCTACATCTCGCCGCGGGATACCATAGCGAAGATAATTAAAATGGCAGCCCTTGGCAAAGCAAAAATCATTGTGCTGGATATCTTACTGGAGAAAAAGGATTACCGTTCCCCCGAAAGAGATGAGGAATTACAAAAGGTCCTGGAGGAATTATCCATGGACAAAGAATGTCAAACGAAGATCATCTTTGCCCAAAGGGTCGGAAAGGATGGAAACCTCAAAAGGAACCTGTTTGATCCGCTGATAGATAAAAATCCCAATTTTTACCGGGCCATTCCCACCCTGTATGCCACAAAAAAAGACAGGGTGATAAGGTATTGGAAAACCTATGATGGTTATGGGAAAACGAATGTTATATGGAGTATTCCTGTTTTGACCCTTGTTCTGAATGAAGGACGAATAGAGGACTTGAAAAAATGTGAAAAGCAATTGGCTCAAAAGGAAAAAGGGATAGAGGAGCTGGTGGTGAACCTGGATAAAAGGAAAAATAAGACATTTGTCCTGCCTTTCAGTAATAAGGACCTGTTCCGCCAGAGAATCCGGTTTTCTTTGATACCCAGGGATTGTATCGATGGATCTCCCGCCGGTAATCTTATCCTTCCGACAATGGATAGTCTCAATCCCCGGCGGTTTAAAGACAAAATCGTACTGGTTGGAGCCTCTGATCCGGAAAAGGGGGACATTCATCCCACGCCCATAGGCGATATGCCGGGCATGTATATTCATGGGAATGCCATCCATACACTTTTAGAAGGATTACAGCCCGCGCCTGCTCCCTGGTGGATTGCCATTGTTTTTGATATTGTTATCATTATCACTGTTCCCTATTTTTTTCTCCGTTTGAAATCATGGCTTGCCAAATTGATTGGTACGATTATTTTGAGTACGGCATTGGCGCTTTTTTCCTACTATATTTTATTTCGATATCTTGGTATGTTTTTTAGCTTTGCCTTTGGCACGGCTGCAATGGGCTATTTTGATACTTTTTCCGGCATCAGGGAAACAATCCTGACAATGAAAGAAAAAAGAAATGAGAGCCCACAGAACACACGGAACACACGGAAAGACACGGAAAGATAATATTTTTTTTCTGTGTCTCTCGTGCTTCGTAGCGGAGCTACTTCACAGAGTAGCACTCGTGCTTCGTAGCGGAGCCACTCCGCAGAGTAGCATTCTGTGTATTCTGTGGGCTCTTAAAAAAGAGGAAGACAAATGAAGAGACTATTGACAGCATTGATGGTAATCGGCTTTTTTGTGATTTGTTCCCCTTTATTGAATGGACAAAAAGAGGTGGGACGGATCGTTGGAGGAGACAAAGGATGTATTATCGAAAGAATGGAGAATGGAACACTAATAAAGCTTCCGGCAAAATTTGAAATGATATTGTACCCGGGAGATAAGCTTATTAAACCCAATGATATAGACAGCGTCCGGATGGATTTCCTCCCTTATGCCGAAGCTGAGAAGAAGAACAACAGCAGTGTAGTCATTGTTTTTAAACCTCCGGTTGATAAGACCTCTATTTTTGCAAAAATTGGAAAATTCCTGGGATTGACCAGAGTGGATTTTTTTGAGGTTACTGGAGCATCGAGATCCATAAGAGTGGATTTTTTTGAGGTTACTGGAGCATTGAGATCCATAGAAAGGATTTGTATACCCGGGGAGAATGCAACCGTTATTACCGGGCAAAGGATCATTTTTAGCAATCCCTATAATGGCAAAACAATTGTGTTTAAAGAGTTCAGGGGAAAGGAAATTTTCCGGAAAAATATCGGGGCAAAGGACGTTTCTTTAACGCCGGATGATATCGGGATGGAATCGTCTAAGATTTATACCTGGGAGATTGTTGACAAATCAGAAGTGCTCTATCGTTCAAAGATAAAATTATTGAGCAAAAAGGATGAAGACCTGGTTAAAAAAGATTTGAAAAAAATTGATGATGAAAAAATAAGTGCCGATGAAAAAAAGGTCAAAAAAGCCGCCTACATGCAATTGATGAGTGACCTGTATCCACGCGAGATTAATTTGTTCTGGTTGAGTTATCAGCTTATAAAGGATTCGAATATAAAGAATGAAGAAACGGAAGAAAAGGCTGGGGCCCTTGAGAGAAGAGCAATCAAATATCTTGAAGGTGGAATATCCGAACTTGATTTTGACATATTGGATTCGCCCGGATGTGTGGTGACCATTGAATGGGAAAAAAACAATGAGAAAAAATATGTTTCTCCGAATTTTTCTTTTCATGAGGGGGAAGGATTTACTATTCATTTTCAAACGAATTTTAAAGGTTATGCAGTGATTTTATATGAAGATAGGGGAGGATACCAGGTTGTTTTCCCTGTCAACGGAGGCGGCTGCAATATAAAACCAAAAATCGACCGGTATTCGCTCGAATGTGAGTTTGATGAAAATGCTGGTGAAGAAAATTTTATATTCATTTTATCGAAAAAGCCGATTAAGGAGTTGGACCGTCCCGAACGATTGATGAACAGAGCACGAGAACAAGGTAATAAATTAAATGTGGAATTTATCGGAACCAAAGCATTTGTTACTTCATCTCAGAAAGATTTGGAAGGTATTGCATGGTTCAGGCTTGTTTTACGAAATTTGGGAAAGAAGTAATGATCTAATATATTAGAGCCCACAGAACACACAGAATACACAGAAAAAAGATAAATATAAAAAGCTTCTGTGTCTTTTTGTGTGTTCTGTGGGCTCTATTTTCCTCCGTGTTTATCCGTGTAAATCTGTGGCTAATTTTATTTTTCGTTTTTAGCTTGCTGCCACAACTCTTCCATCTCATCCAGGCTGGTTTTAGCAATGTCTTTCCCCTGCTTTTTTAACTGCTCTTCAATATATCGGAACCGGGTGACAAATTTCTTATTGGTATTTTTCAAGGCGAATTCTGGGTTGATGTGAGCCAGACGCGATACATTAGCAACGGCAAATAAAATATCCCCGATCTCCTCTTCTACTCGTTCCCAGTTCCTGGAACGGATCTCCTTTTTTAACTCTTCAATCTCCTCTTCCACCTTGTCCAGCGCTTTTAAAGGATCATCCCAATCGAATCCAACAATGGAAGCTTGTTCGGCAACCCGTTTGGCATGCGATAGGGCAGGCATTTGAGCGGGATAATCGGAGAGGATACTGCTGTTGTTTTTCTCTTTCTTCTTTATTTTTTCCCAATTCTGCTTCACCTCTTCCGCAGACTTCACTGTAGTATCTCCGAAAATATGAGGATGTCTCTGAATCAATTTTCTATTAATGGTATCGATGACATCTTTGATAGAAAAATTATTTTTTTCCCGGTTTATTTGTGTTAAGAAAACAATTTGCAATAATAGGTCACCCAGTTCCTCTTTTTGCTTCTCCGGAGAATCCATATCTATGGCTTCCACCAGTTCATGCGCCTCCTCAAGGATGTATTCCTTCAGAGAATGACTGGTCTGTTTCCGGTCCCAGGGGCATCCGTTGATAGGATTTCTCAACCGTTTCATAATTTTTATTAGATTATTAAACGCTTTCATCTTGTTTTTTTTTCCTATTAATGTTATAAATAAATAATAATACTTTTTTGTTTAAAGTGCAAGCAGAAATAAAATGCAAAACGAAATGAAAAGAGACATTAAATCAATTATCTTGCTGCTGGCCACACAGGGGATGATAAACCTGGGCGAAATAAAAGACCCTCTCTCCAATGAGACAAAACTGAACCTGGAAGGGGCAGAAGTCTTTATCGAATTACTGGAAGAATTGGAAGTGAAAACCAGGGGAAATCTGACCGATGAAGAAGAAGGATTTATGACCGATATCCTTAGTAATATAAAAAAAGTCTATAATAAAAAATGTGATGCAGGAATTTAAAATGAAAAACAAATGGTTATTTATTTTTTTGCTTTTTTGGGCTGCTGTTTTCATTTTTCCTGACGAGAACCCATGGGGAAATTTAAAAAAGATACATTTCTACGATTCTATCAAAAAATACGATAAGGTGCTGGAAAACTTAGAACGGATTGACTGCGAAGGAATCAAGAGAGAGGAGAAGACAAAAATTGCATTGGATGTAATCAAATTTGGCGATTATTATTTCTCCAAAGGAAAATATGAAATTGCAGAGGCCTTTTATAGTAGGGTTCTATGCCTCTCCCCTGAGTACTGGTACCTCTATAATAAACTGGAAACGATTGAACGGGCAAAGGGAAGCTCCTTTATCAGTTTTAATAATGTCTTTCGTCAACTGGGAATGATGCTGGAAGATTTTAAATCCTCCTTCTTACTTTTTAACGGTTTTTTCAATATGGTATTTTTTGCCGGGCTCTTTGTATTCTTTATATTTTCAATCATTTTATTCATAAGATACTTTAAATTGGCTGGCAATGATTTGTTAATCGACGCATACGGCAATTTCTTAATGAAAAAACTAATATTTACACTCCTTATATTGCTTTGGCCCCTGCTTGTGTTGTCAGGCTGGATGATTTATCCATTTTTAATCATTGGTTTCTTATGGGTCTATCTAAATGAAAATGAAAAGAAAGCTATTGCCTATTTCTTGATTTTATTGGTGGTTTTTGCTGCTCTTTATGGTATGAACCTGATGCTGGAAAGGAGTGCCAGTAATGAAAATTTCAAAATTATCCAAAGGGTATATAACGGCCACCTGTTCGGAAGGGAAGATTATCAAAAATTCGACAATGAATTAAAGGTGGCCCAGGCCTTTTCCTATTATGAAAATAAACAGTATGGTGCAGCTCTGGAGATTTTACTTTCCACCAGTGAAGAATACAAAAACAAATTAAAATATGATTTGATAGGAAATATTTATTACAAATCGGCAGATTTTAATGAAAGCATAAACTATTATAATGAATCGTTACGTTTGGATGACAAAGACAATATCACCTTAAACAATTTTACCCTTTCCCTATTGAAAAATGGTGACGAAAGTGTTTTTAGTTCATATGCCGCAAGGTACCCTGAGATTGACGATTATAAGAAAACGGTTTCGACTCTGAAAGAAGTGAAAATATACCCGGCTTCTTTTTTATGGAAACGACTTTTGAGTTTTTCATCGGATCGCTTCCGTCTCGGACGATTTTTAAGAGGCATGTTAATTGAATTTATGAAATTACCAATTATTTATTATATACTGGTGTTTATTATTTACATTTTCGGCATCAAAAGATTCTCCCCTGTACTGGGAGGGAGTACCTATTGTACCAAATGCTCAAAAATAATAAAAGAAGCCTCCATCCACAAATCATATAAATTGTGTGATGAGTGTTACCAGTTATTTATGATTAAAGATGTCATCTTTCTTGAAGCAAAGATATTAAAGGAAAAGGAATTGCGTAAGAAATTCAATAAGAAATATGCAATTGGACTCATTTTTTCTTTTTTTATTCCCGGATTAACCCTGAATTTAAAGGAGAGAAACCGCTTATTTATCCTCTTATCAATAATGTTTTATTTGCTTTTGGGATTTTCCATTATCGGTACCTTTGTTTTTGCAGAAATATTTTTAACGGCGCCAATGATTTTGAATCTCATTGGGATATTGGCGTTTATTTTTTATTTTCTCATTAATCTATTTTCTGTATTGGGAGGTTACGATGGCTTTTAAAGGAACATTAAAAGAGTTTAAAGTGCCTGATATTCTTCAGCTCATTTCGCTCCAAAAAAAGACAGGGATATTGACGTTTACCAGCCCAGATGGCTTTATTACCTTAATATTTGAGCAGGGGCTCATTCAAGGTGTGGATTCCTTTCCCAAGAAGTTGGAAATGCGCGTAGGAAACGTGCTGGTAAAGCAGGATTTTATCAGCGAAGAGATGCTGCAGAGAGCACTGACAATTCAAAAAAGAACCAATCAAAAAATCGGGGAGATTTTAGTTGGTATGGGACTGATAGGAGAAGATACCATCAGCGAATCATTAAAAACCCAGGCTGTGGAAGTTGTTCTTTCTCTTTTTAAATGGAAAAAAGGAGAATATAATTTTAAAATAATGGAACACCTCGATCGCTCCATGAAAATGATTGAACCCATCCAAACAGATAATATAATTATGGAAGGGGTTCAAATGCTTGATGAGTGGCCGCTGATTAAAAAATTAATACCAGATGAAACCATGGTGTTTGAACCTGTCCCGGTGCAAACAAAGTATATTGAGATTCTCGATGATTATGAAGAGGAACCACTGACCTATGATGAAAATAAAATTTATTTAAATGACACGGAAGCTGACCTGCTAAAATATATAAATGGGAAACACTCAGTCATTGACCTGGTGGAAATGGGGATTTTTACTGAATATAAAGTATATAAAAGTCTGTTTAACCTGGTCAACAAATCCATTATAAAAGTTAAAGAAAAAACCCCCACCGAGGAGGGCAAAGAGGAACGCGTAAGAGTCGATTTAAAACCAAAACCCAAAAATATTATTAACAAGTTTTTTAATGCCTTGTTGATCCTGCTGCTGTTGATATTTGTTATTACTGTTTTTAAACCTTTAAGACCATTTAAGAAAGAAAGTGTAATCTTGAAAACGGAATTGTATAAAGAGATTTTTCCTGAAACAGTAAACACCCAGAAAACAAGTAAGAACCCAGAGTCGTAAATACGAATTATTAAATATTAAATATGGAAAATATGGAAAATATGGAAAATAAAAAAGATAAAAAAGGGAGTGCTGTTGCCATCGGTAATTTTGACGGATTTCACCTGGGGCATCAGAAGCTGATTGAAACCTTGAAAAGGATTGCCAAAGAAAAAAATTTGACCTCAATGATTCTTACTTTCATACCGAATCCAAAGGTTTATTTTAATTTAGACTTAAATCTAATTAACAGTGAAGAACAAAAAAAACAAATCATGGAAAAAATGGGGGTTGACAATATCATGTTATTGAATTTTGATGAGATATTGAACATGTCGGGTGAGACCTTTGTTAAAGATATTTTGATCGATAAATTGAATGTGAAATTTGTTGTAATGGGGCAGAATTTCAAATTCGGAAAGAATAGGGAAAATGACGTTGAATCATTAATTAAGATGGCAGAAAGGTTTGGGTTTGAATATACCATAGTAAAGCCGGTGATATTAAATGGTACCCCGATTTCCAGTTCGTTAATAAGGAAAAAACTGTACAACGCTGAAATTGAATCATCAAACCGAATGTTGGGCCGATTATATTATATAGACGGGGTTATTAAAGAGGGAGACAAAATCGGGAGACAGTTGGGATTCCCCACTATCAACATCCAAACACAAAATGAGATATTGCCAGAGGGAGTGTTCAAAACCAGAACTCAAATCGATCAACAGGAACAGATTTATGATTCGATCACCTATATCGGTTCCAGCCCAACCTTTTCCGGGAAAGAAAAAAAAGTAGAAACCCATATCCTGGGATTTGACAAAAGTGTTTATGGAAATAAAGTGAGACTTTATTTTGAAAAAAAACTTAGAGACGAGATGAGATTCGATTCAAAAAAAAATTTAATCAATCAAATAAAAAAAGATATTCGGCGTTTAAAAGTTGACAAAGGGGCATTTTTTTGATAATGATAGATATAGTTTAAATTCAGGAGTTTGAAATGACAACCGGAGACGAAATAGCAGAAAAAAATGAAACAAAAGGAACTAATTCCGAGCTGAAACAGAGAAGCCAGACGTCCAATGCAAAACCTGCACCCAAAGAAAAGGAGGGTAAAGAGGCAAAGGTAAAGGCAAATTCAAAAACAAAAAAAGAAACGGAAGCAAAGGAAAAGAAAGAACCTAAAGCAGAAGTAAAAGAGGAAAAAGTGGGAAAAATAGAGGCTGGTGACGATGACGTTGGAAAGAAAGATCTGTTTGTGGAATTCAGCATTGAGATAAAAAACGAAGAAATTGAAAAGAGTTTTAACGAAGCTCTGGCCAGGTATGCAGCAGACATTAAAATGCCAGGTTTCCGAAAAGGAAAAGTCCCAATAGAAGTGGTAAAAAGCCGGTATAAGGATGCTATTACGGATGAAGTAAAGGCTAAATTGGTAGAAGAAGCTGTCTTTGATAGGATTAAAAAAGATAAAATGAAGATTCTGTCGCACCCCGATGTAAAGAATATCGATCATAAAGAGGGAAAAGATTTGAAAGCCACAGTGGTGGTGGAAGTCTTCCCGGAAGTGAAGTTACCCGACCTGGAAACCCTGGAAGTGGAAATCCCTGCCAAAGAACTGGAAATCGAACCCTTCAATGAACCGGAGGCCATTGACCACGTGCTTCTGGCCAATCAGCGGCAGGTCCCGGTGAGTAAACGGGAGATTAAGGATAATGATACGGTAATGTTGATTTACCAGTCCAAAATCCTCGATACAAAACGGATGTCTCCCAAAAAGAGTTCCTATTATCGGGTGGTTAAAGAGGAATCCTTTGAAATCCTTGATCTCTACGATGAGATGATTGGTAGAAAGATCAAAGATAAACTGATGGTAAAAAGAATATACCCGGAAGATTATAAAAAGAAAATCTGGGCCGGAAAAGAGGTGGAGCATTATATCGAGATTGAAAATGTTTTTGAGATGGTCAAACCCAATCTTGATGAAACCTTTATTAAATCCCAGGGCTTTAAGGATGAGGCAGAGTTCAAAAAGAAATTGAAAGAGGACTATGAAGCCTATACCCAAAAGAGCAAAGAAGATAAAAAAATGGGTTTTATTATCGATAAATTAAATGAAGTGGTGGATTTCCCCCTTCCCAAAGCCCTGGTGAACCAGGAAATGGCCCGGATAGCCCAGCAGAATCCCTATCAATTTAACTTTAATTTAAAAAATAAAGAAGAGCAGCAGAAGGCAATGGATTCACTGAAAACCAACGCTGAGAAATCGGTGCGTTTTTCCTTTATCGTCGAAGAGGTAAAAAGTGAGTTTAAGTTGGGGGTAAACAGCAGCGACCTGGAGAAGGAATATAAACGTACAGCAGAAAGGAATCGTATCGATGTCCAGGAAGTGCGAAGGTTTTATATGCAAAAAGAAAATAAACAAAACCTGGAAGAGGCATTACTCAGGGATAAAGTAATCGAGCTATTAAAAGAAAAAATAAAAATAAAAACAAAAGAATAGAAGAGGTTTAATATGGCGTTAATACCCGTTGTAGTCGAACAAAGTGGAAATGTAGAGAGAGCTTATGATATTTATTCCAGGCTTTTGAAAGATGGGATTATCTTTTTAGGTTCAGCCATCGATGATAATGTCGCCAATGTTGTCATTGCGCAGATGTTGTTTTTGGAGGCAGAGGATCCTGAAAAGGATATTTCATTGTATATCAATTCCCCTGGTGGAATTATTACAGCCGGGATGGCGATTTACGATACAATGAAATTTATTAAAAATGAGATTGTTACTATCTGTATTGGTCAGGCCGCGTCTTTGGGCGCTGTTCTCCTGGCAGCCGGTTCCAAAGGAAAACGATATGCCCTTCCCAATTCAAAGGTAATGATCCATCAACCCATGGGAGGATACCAGGGACAGGCCACGGATATCATGATCCACGCCGAAGAGATTAAAAAAGTAAAAGAGAATTTGATCCAGATATTATCCGCTCATACCGGCCAGAAGCCAAAAAAAATTGCGACAGATATTGAAAGAGACTTTATTATGAATGCTGAGGAAGCACTGGCGTACGGTATTGTGGACAGTGTGATCAGTGAACGAAAAAAAATAAATATTGGAGAATAATGGAAAAATGACAACACAAAGAAGAGGAAATAGATGCAGCTTTTGCGGTCTCCATCAATCGGAGGCTTACAAATTAATTGCGGGTCCCAATATTTTTATTTGTGATGAATGTGTCAATACCGCATATAACCTTATTTTTAAAGATAGAGAAACCAAGAATAGAACCATTGGAAAGAATAAACGTAAAAGTCTGACCCCCCTGGAAATAAAGGAACGATTGGACCAATATATCATTTCACAGGATCTGGCAAAAAAGAAACTGGCAGTAGCGGTTTATAATCATTACAAACGAATCAACGAGAAGGATAATCTCTCAAATATCGAGATTAAAAAAAGTAATCTCCTTTTAATCGGACCCACTGGAACAGGAAAGACATTACTGGCAGAAACAATGGCAAAGGTTTTGGATGTGCCCTTTGCCATCGCGGATGCCACTACCCTTACCGAAGCCGGTTATGTGGGTGAAGATGTTGAGAATATTTTGCTAAAATTATTCCAGGCAGCGGGCGAAAATAAAGAATTGGCAGAACAAGGAATCATCTATATCGATGAAATTGACAAAATATCACGAAAAAGTGAAAATACCTCTATCACCCGTGATGTTTCCGGTGAAGGTGTGCAGCAGGCCCTATTGAAAATCATTGAAGGGGTTGAAGCCAATGTACCCCCTCTGGGAGGGCGAAAGCATCCCCACCAGGAATTTTTAAAGATCGATACCCGTAATATCCTGTTTATCGCAGGCGGCGCCTTTGTGGGACTGGAAAAAATCATCAAACGCCGAATGAAAAAGAATGTGATTGGATTCAATTCTGATAAAAAAGTTCAACAACTGGAAAACAAAAATATTTTCCACCATGTTCATACCGAAGATCTGATAAAATTTGGGTTAATTCCAGAACTGGTGGGACGATTCCCAGTCATTGGGGTGTTGGATGATTTATCCGAGGCGCACCTGTATCAGATTTTAACGGAACCGAAAAATGCCATGACAAAACAATATAAGGCGCTGTTCGAGATCGATGGTTTCGAACTGGAATTTTCTGAGGAGGTGCTGCGTAACATTACCAAAGAGGCTGTGCATAGAGATATAGGAGCCCGTGGTCTCACGGCTATATTTGAAGAAATCATGTTGGACTTGATGTTTGAAATGCCCTCCAAAAAAGGAAAAGTGGATAAAATAGTGGTAGATTTTAACTATTTAAAAGAGAAAAAATGGATCGCGTAAACGTAAAAAAAAGAGATGTGGTTCTTCCACTAATACCTTTAAGGGAGGTGGTCTCTTTCCCCTCTGCTATTATACCCATACTGGTAGGAAGGGAACGGTCCATCAATGCTTTAAAATATTCGAAGGAAAGATATAATAATTTTATCTTCCTTTCGGTGCAGAAGAACCAGATAAGTGAAAATCCCACAACCAAAGAAATATCGGAAGTTGGAATTATCGCCAGGGTGGAAAAATCAGCCGAGCAAAATAACGGCAGTTACCGAGTTATCATCCAGGGATTGGAACGTGCCATTATCAGGGATTTTGTAAAAGAGGACGATTATTTCCTGGTGAGGGTATCGGTGCTAGAAGAGATTATCGATAAGGATAAACGATACTTTGAGTTTTCAAGGGATTTAATCACTATTTTTGAAGAATACATCAATTTAAAAAAAGTCCGTCTTCATGGAATTGTGGCCAAATTGGAATCCAACCAGCTTTCCAAAATTACGGATATCATCATCTCGGTGATTAATATACCCATCAGCATAAAACAATCATTACTGGAGGAGTTGAATGTCTATAACCGGGCAGTGAAGGTTTATAACATCTTGAAAAAAGAAGTGTTTCGATTGAGAGCCGAAAGTGGGACCAGGGAGCCCAGGAGGAAACAAGAGGAACCGGCAGAGAATGATATTGAAGAGTACAGAAGAAAGATAGAAACCGCAGATTTACCTGAGTATGTTAAAAAAAGGGCACAAGAAGAACTGGAACGGTTGGAGATGATGCCTCCCTTTTCAGCAGAGAGCACTGTTTCCCGGTCTTACCTGGATTGGCTGTTGGTGCTTCCCTGGACAAACGTAAAGGAAGAGAACAAAGATATAAAAAAAGCGTCTGTTATCCTTGATGAAGATCATTATGGGTTAGAGAGGGTAAAAGATAGGATTTTGGATTACCTGGCAGTCCGACAGTTGGTAAAAAAGCCCTCTGGTGAGATTTTATGTTTTGTCGGCCCACCAGGAGTGGGAAAGAGTTCTCTTTCAAAATCCATTGCCCGAGCGTTGGACAGAGCGTTTGTAAGAGTATCACTGGGCGGCGTCAGGGATGAAGCAGAGATAAGGGGCCATCGGCGTACGTATATCGGTTCCTACCCCGGCCAAATTATCAAAGGATTAAAAAAAGCAAAATATAAAAATCCCGTTTTTTTATTGGATGAAATTGATAAATTAAATTCCGATTTCAGGGGCGACCCTGCCTCTGCCTTACTGGAGACACTTGACCCGGAACAGAATTCCGAGTTTATTGATCACTACCTGGACCTGGAAATCGATTTATCCCAGGTATTTTTTATAACCACCGCCAATACCCCAGACCCCATTCCTCCTGCACTGAAAGACCGGATGGAACTCATTGATTTACCTGGCTATACTGAAAGGGAAAAGTTGAATATCGCTAAAAATTTCCTGGTTAAAAAGCAGGCGGAGAAAAACGGATTAAGCCCAGGTGATTATGAAATCAATGATGACCTGATACTGGAAATTATTAATAGATATACACGGGAAGCGGGAGTCAGGAATTTGGAGCGGCAAATTGCCGTTTTGATGAGAAAAATTGCCCGGAATTTTGTTGAAGAGGGAAAAATTTCGCAGCAGCAGCGGTCACCCTTCGTACTATCGTATGAATATCTACAAAAATTCCTGGGTGTTCCTAAATTCAGCCGGTTGCAAGTGTTAAATAAGAGCGAAGTAGGCGTTTCCCTGGGGCTCGCCTGGACCGCTGCCGGAGGAGATATCCTGATCATCGAATCCCGCTGTCTTAAAGGCAAAGGCGATCTCATATTAACCGGTCGCCTGGGAGATGTGATGAAGGAATCTTCATCTACCGCCTTTAGTTTCGCCAAAGTAAAACTCTCCGAACTGGACTTTGATATCAATGAGCTTGAAAAATACGATATTCATCTGCACCTGCCCGAAGGTGCAGTGCCCAAAGAAGGCCCCTCTGCCGGAGTTACATTGGCAGTGTCTATTATATCACTTTTAACCGGCATACCTGTTAGATCCGAGTATGCCATGACCGGGGAGATTACCCTGAGGGGAAAAATATTGCAGGTGGGCGGTATTAAAGAAAAGATCATCGCTGCTCACAGGTATGGTATCACCAACGTTTTGATTCCCTCTGAAAATGAGAAAGATTTCAAAGAAGATATACCCGATGATATTATGGAAGATATGAATGTTCACCTGGTGGATACCATGGATGAATTGCTGGAGATCGTACTGGAGAAGCCAATAAAGATTAAAAATATAAATAGTAAAATAATAAGACCCTTCATGAGTTCTGAGATTCAGTAACCAATTATCAGTACTCTAGAAGCTAGGACGGTAAGAAGGCGATTGGTGAGAAAAAAGTTTTAAGAATTTTTTCCTCGTTTTTCTTGCCTTCTATTGATGTGTTATACAAAGCCAGCGGCAAGAAGGAGAAATGATGAATATGAACATAACCAGGAATGACATCTTAAAAATCAAAGATATTCAACTGGCAGCCACTGTTTTTTCAGCGAAAGATTTAGTGGAAGATTTTCTTGGGAAAATTGTATTTATCGGCCGTTCCAATGTGGGCAAATCCTCATTTATTAACAAAATGATTAACCGGAAAAATTTTGCCAGAACCAGTTCCAAACCTGGGAAGACCGTCAGTATCAATTATTATCTCATTAATAAAATGGTTTATTTTGTCGATCTTCCCGGGTATGGGTATGCCAGGATATCAAAAAGGGAGAGCCAGCGGGTGCGGACACTGATTTCAACATTTTTTGAACAGGTGGAAAATGTTAAGCTGGTGGTGATTCTGCTCGATTCCAGGAGAGGATTCATGGATTCCGACATCGAAATTTTATCAAAAATTATAAATAAAGGGTTTCGGATGTTGACAGTGTTAACAAAAAGTGATAAACTACGGAATTCTGATTTAGTCATTCAAAAAAACAATCTTCAAAATAAATATGGTTTAAAAGTGATTGCATTTTCTACTAAATCAGCAGATAATGAGAAAAGAGAAGAAGTATTAAAATATATAAATAAAGCGATAATGGAGTAAACATGTATTCGTTAAAAGATTTACAACAAATGAAAGTTTCTGAGTTAAAGAAAGTAATAGCTCAATTTGAATTGGATTCCAAGGATATAAAGGATAAAAATTCCCTTTTTTTTAATATCCTGAATGCGCAGGCCAGTGCCAATGGTAAATTATTTGCCGAAGGCGTCATCGAGGTATTAAACGAAGGGTATGGTTTTTTACGGTTCCAGGAATATTCCTACTTGTCCAGTTCCGAAGACATTTATGTTTCACCCTCGCAGGTCCATAAGTTCGATTTGCGAACCGGTGATACCGTTTCCGGCTCTGTGCGGCCGCCCAAAGGGGGAGAAAAGTACTTTGCCTTACTAACCGTAGAGGCGGTCAATTTTGAAGACCCTGAAAAAGTGCTTCAACTGAGGAAAAACAAAAAGTTTGAAAAATTAACTCCCCTCTATCCCTCTGAAAAAATATGCCAGGAAACCCTCCCGGAGAATATTACTGGAAGGGTCATGGACCTGCTGACTCCTATCGGTAAGGGCCAGCGTGGATTGATCGTTGCCGCTCCCAGAACCGGGAAAACAATGATACTTCAAAGTATTGCCAAATCGATTGAACTCAACCATCCAGATATCGTGCTAATTGTGCTGTTGATCGATGAACGGCCGGAGGAAGTGACAGATATGGCCCGAAATGTAAACGGTGAGGTCATCTCTTCTACCTTTGATGAGGTCCCTATCAGGCACACCAAAGTGGCGGAAATCGTACTGGAAAAAGCCAAGCGGCTGGTGGAAATGGATAAAGATGTGGTCATTCTACTGGATTCCATTACCCGTCTGGCCAGGGCGCATAATGCAGTGACACCCCCCTCTGGTAAAGTGCTTTCCGGTGGAGTGGATGCCAATGCATTGAACAAACCGAAAAAATTCTTCGGTGCCGCCCGGAATATCGAATTCGGCGGCAGTCTAACTATACTGGCCACCGCCCTCATCGATACTGGAAGCCGAATGGATGAAGTCATTTTTGAAGAATTCAAAGGTACCGGTAATATGGAAATCAACCTTGACCGCCGATTGGTGGATAAACGAGTCTTCCCTGCTATCGATCTCTTCCGCTCCGGTACACGAAAGGAAGAACTACTGATTGATCAAGAGGAATTGAACAAAATTTGGATCCTGAGAAAAGTATTGGCTCAGATGAGTGAAGTCGAAGCCATGGAATTGCTGATCGATAAATTATCCAAAACCAAAACCAATAATGACTTCATGAAAATGATGTCACAAGGGATGTAAAGAAGAGGTTGAAACGAAGCCTGATGAAAGTGATATGGATAAATCCATCCAATGACATTGGGGGTTATCATTGTGCAGATTAAACAAATCTTTTAGAGGACAGGTTACTTTTTTTTTTGTCTTAATCCTGCTGTTGGGGAGCGGAACTGCATCCGACAGTGAGCGGAACGGTTCTGACACCCTGGTAAAAAAAGTCAGGTTCGCCTTAAACCGTATCAAACCCTTTCAAATTCAGTTTGTTCAGCAGGTCTATGTAGATGAACAATATGATTCGGATATCGCAGATATCGAGGAGTCCGGAGAAATCCTATTCAAAAATCACCAGCATCTCAAATGGACCTATTTGAAACCCGATTTTAAAGTCTTTCTTCTGCAGCAGGATGATTATAAATTTTATGATGAGGAAAATGAACAGTTGACCATAGGGAAAATAAAGGACAGAAGCCAACAGTGGATATGGCAATTATTCTTTAGTGATGATATTTTGCAATATACGTATGAACGGGTGAATGGAGCACATAAAAAAATTTATATTAAGAAGGAGGATGCTGAACAGCCGCTTGATATTGAAATTCGCTTAAACAAAGATTTTTTACCCGTCCAGGTTATCCAGGAAGACCCAAACACCGGTGTTCGTATGATTTTTTATTTTAAGGATTACAAAGAGAAAATAAAAATACCAAAAGACGCTTTTGAGTTAAACGTTCCCGAAGATGTGGAAATTATTGAAGGAGAGATTGGGAGAGCCGGTGAGTGAGGTGCGTCGGTGAGTGAGGCGATTGATCGAAGCAAATCACACCCCTCGATCACTCAAACACAAAAAAAATTCAATTTTTTGAATTTTTTTAAAGAATTTTACCGTGAATTCTAAACCTTTTTAAAAGAGTGACCGTAACAATGATATTGGATGATGATCAAGTGTTGATAAAAAAGATACTTGAAGGAAAAAAATCATCCTTTGAGGAACTAATGAAAAAGTATAATAAAAAGATATTTGGCTTTATTTATCGCATGGTCAGGGACGACGAAGTGGCCATTGAATTGACCCAGGATTTCTTTATAAAAATATACAACGTGCTGGCCAAATATAATTTCGAATATAAGTTTTCCACATGGGCTTACCGGATTTGTTATAACCTGGTAATCGATTATGTTAGGAAGAATCAGGCTTACATCGATTCCCTGGACAGTGATAAAATCACTCCCAGGCAAATGATGGATTCCGAGAATTACATCAGGGAAGACGGTTTTGAAAGACTGGCCAAAGAGGAGGTGAAAGAATATACCTGGAAAATCGTGGATTCAATCCCCTTAAAATACAGAGAACTTATATTACTGCGGTACCTTCAGGGATTAAAATACGATGAGATTGCAAAGATCACACAATTACCTGTAGGAACGGTAAAAAACAGGATTTTTAAGGCCAAAGAAATACTAAGAATGGAGATAGAGAAAGATGGCGTGTTTGACAAGTGAAAAGATTCATGAATATATAGAGGGCAGTCTGCCTGCCGTGGAGAAGTCTCTCGTAAGAGATCACTTAATCCTTTGTGAAAAATGTCGTGCTCAATATGAAGTCTATGAAAGACTGGAGCAAAGTCTCAATGAACCCGTTTATATGACCCCGCCTGCCGTCATTGAGAGGAATGTATTAAAGAAACTCTTCCCCCTGACACCCAGCTACTCATCTATATTCGCTTTGATAGCCGCTAGTTTCCTATTGCTGGTTACCAGCATCTATATCTATTTTGATTTTGCCAATAATAGTATTGTTCAAGCCTTTCAATTGACCTCCCATAATACCTCCAATTGGATTGGTTCCATTATCAAAGCCATATCCACTATTTTTTCCGCCGTTTATACTGTTTTTAAAGCCATCAATAAATTTTTTGAAATAATCTTCCGGGTGGATATAGGTGCAGAGATCATTGGTTTCATCGTATTGCTGCTCCTGATGGTAGGGTTTTACTCCATTTCACAGTTGCTGTTCAAGAAAATAAAAGGACACAATTAATGATGATGAAGCGGAAGAAGTTAGTCTTATTATTGGTTATTCAAATGCTAATGGTTTCAGGGTTCTTATTCTCTTTATCCGATTTTAAAGTGGAGAAAGATCTCACAGTACCAGAGAATACAGTCTATCCACACAGTATCATATCTCTCAAAGGAAACCTGGATATAAAAGGCAGCATTAAAGAGTCTGTCTTTTTAGTAGGGGGACAACTTACACTGGACGGTGTTGTTGAAGAGGATGTAATATGTATTGCCTCGCAGGTAAAAATCCAGAAAAATGCACTTATAAAACGGGATTTCTTTATTATTGGGGGTACAATGGAAAGGGATACCGGTGCCAAAGTAGAGGGAGAGTTTGTTTATTTTAAGTTTGATCTGAAAAAAATAGAAAATACAATCATCCCCATTTTATCCGATTCACGAACCATCTCTTTCATTAAAACCGTTAAGATTATTCTCTGGTTTATTATCACACTTATCGTGTTTGCAGTGGTTCCCAAAAAAATCAACAGCGCCGAAGAAATCTTTGATAAACACAGACTGAAGATAGGAGCTGTTGGTTTTTTATCACTCTTCTCTTTTATATTTTTGCTCTTTATCTTTATCATACTGAGCTTTGTTGTTATTGGCATACCGCTTCTTATTATTTCGATACTGCTTTACTTTGTTACCTTTATCTTCGGAAGAACCGTAATGTTTTATTATATCGGCTTAAAATTATCCCGTTTTTTAAAATTCAAAAATATTACCCCAGCGATTTTTATTATGATAGGGGCCATTATTTATGCCTTACTGAAATTCCTTCCTGTTATGGGTCCCATACTGCTGATCGTATTAAATATATTTGAATTGGGAATCGGAGTCAGTTATTTCCTGAGAAAAAAGTTGAAGTTTGGATAGACGTAAGAGATAAGAGGTAGAGAGGCAAGAGGAGCGTAGGAGCATGACATAAGTGGCAACCGTGCCCGCGTGGGGAGATAAAAGTTGAATAAAAACTCTTTACAAAACAATCCCTTTTTATTATAAATATTTTGTGAAAAAGAAGATAAAATATTTATTAATTTTAATCGCATCGACGGCGGGTGGGGCTATTTTTCTATTTACATTTACCAATATATATCTCTTACTACTAAAACCCCTGGATATCGGTACAGAGGTAGATACCCAATATGGAGATGTGATTCTGGTGCTGGGAGGAGGTTTAAAAAAGGGGCGGGAACTGGGATATAGTACCGAAGAACGATTAAACCTGGCTGTAGAATTATTCAGACAAAAAAAGAAAACCATTATCGTATCCGGCGGCAGCCTGTACAAAGGAAGCCCTGCCATAAAAAAAATTACTGCTTTCTTTTTAAAGAATCGTATCGAAGAAAAATACATAAAATTTGAAGGCAGAAGTCAGACCACCTTTGATAATTTTTATTATGCCAATAAAATGATTGACCACATGAAATTTAAAGAGATTGTCGTCTCTACCTCACCCTATCATCAAAGGCGTTCACGAATGATTTTATCCTATCTGGGATTTACTAATTTTAAAATCGCAAAAATGAGAGCCTCTGAAATATACCAGGCAAAAACCGTAAAGCAGAGATTAAGGAACTTAAAGCTAATTTTTCGAGAGTACCTCGCCATCCTAAAGTTCAAGTTGTTTAAGAGGTAGATTTTCTTTTTCTCCTTTACCTCTCTACCTCTCTACCCCTTTCCCCCTTTCCCCTTGTCTTTTACTCGATTTTTTGATATCTTATAGGATGTTAATAATTAAACTATCAGAGGTTCATTCATGCACAAAATAATCGGCAAAGAAGTCTTATCCCAGGACGTTGTAAAATTAGTTATTGAAAGCCCAACCATTGCCAAAGGCAGGAAAGCCGGGCAATTCGTTATTGTCAAAATCGGTGATAAAGGGGAACGGATTCCTTTAACCATTGCCGACTCAGATGTATCTAAAGGCAACATTACCTTGATCATCCAGCGAGTAGGAGCTACATCCGGGAAGTTGTGTGATCTCAATGAAGGAGACAGTATCACAGACCTGGTAGGTCCATTGGGCCGGCCCACCATAGTAGAGAAAGTCGGCACTGTCGTTGCCGCTGGAGGAGGTGTGGGAATTGCCCCCCTTTATCCTATCGCCAGGGCCTTTAAAGAAGCAGGCAATAAATTGATTGTCATACTTGCAGCCAGAAGTAAGAATTTGATTATACTGGAAAAGGAGATGGGGGAGTTTGCCGATGAAGTTCTCATCTGGACCGATGACGGTTCCTATGGAAAGAAAGGGCTCGTCACCCAGGGAATTGAAGAGGTTATTAAGCGGGAGAATATCGATACCTGCATTGCCATCGGACCTGCTATAATGATGAAATTTGTAGCCCTTTTGACTCAAAAGTATGAGGTCCATACCATCGCCAGTTTAAACACCATTATGGTGGATGGCACTGGCATGTGTGGTGCCTGCCGCATCAGTGTGGGGGGAAGAACCAAATTCGTCTGCGTCGACGGACCCGAATTTGATGCCCACCAGGTCGATTTTGATGAGATGTTAAAACGGCTCAGTGCCTACAAACAGCAAGAGGAAATCGCCTATTCCAGGTATTTGGAAAGTGCCAAAAGCTAATGTAGATGAAAGGAGATAACATGCCAGTCGATTACAAAGAATTAAAAAAAGACCGAATGAATGATTGGAGAGTCGAACTCAGGAAGACGGCCAGTGCCAAAGAGCGCGTCAAAATCGAGCGCGTTAAAATGCCCGAGAATAAACCAACGGAGCGAAACAAGAATTTTTTTGAAGTAAATAAAGGATTATCCCCGGAACAGGCACGCCAGGAAGCCAAACGATGTCTCGATTGTCCGACCCCCACCTGTATCTCCGGGTGTCCTGTAAATATCAACATTCCAGGTTTTATTAAAGAGATCGAGCGAGGAGAGTTCCTGGAATCCGCCAGGGTATTAAAACGCACCAATGCGCTTCCTGCCATTTGCGGCAGGGTATGCCCCCAGGAGACCCAATGTGAATTCAACTGCATTTATAATAACATGAAGAAAGCCCCCGTTGCCATCGGTTCGTTGGAGCGCTTTTCCGCCGATTATGAGCGGAATAGTGGAAACATTTCAGTCCCTGAAATTGCAGAAAAGAATCATATAAAAGTAGCCATCGTTGGATCAGGACCCGGAGGCCTGACCGTGGCTGGAGAGCTGGCAAAATGGGGCTATGATGTCACTGTATTTGAAGCCCTCCATGAATTCGGCGGCGTCCTGGTTTACGGCATCCCTGAATTCAGGTTACCCAAGGAGATCGTTCGCACCGAAATTAATACCCTGGAAAAAATGGGGGTTAAATTGGTCAAGAATTTTATCGTGGGTAGAACCGCTTTATTCGAGGATTTGAAAGCCGAAGGATTTAACGCTTTTTTTATTGCCAGTGGTGCTGGCCTGCCCAATTTTATGAATATACCCGGTGAGAATTTGATCAATATATATTCTTCAAATGAGTACCTCACCCGCGTCAATCTTATGAAAGCCTTTAGATTCCCCGAATATGATACACCCATTATTAGGGGGAAGCAGGTCGCTGTCATTGGTGGTGGTAATACAGCCATGGATTCCGTACGAACGGCTTTACGGCTGGGTGCCGAACGAGCCATGATTGTTTACAGACGTTCCGAAAAGGAAATGCCTGCCAGGGTCGAGGAAATTCAACACGCCAAAGAAGAAGGAGTCGAATTTATGAACCTCCACAACCCCATCGAGTACATTGGCGATTCCGATGGCCGTGTCAAGCAGATGAAGTTGCAGAAAATGGAATTAGGGGAGCCCGACAGTTCCGGTAGATGTCGCCCCGTTCCCATTGAAGATTCCGAATTCCTCGTTGACGTAGATGTCGTAGTGGTAGGTATCGGCACATCCCCCAACCCCCTTATCCCTCAGGCCCTTCCCGACCTGGAGACCACCCGGTGGGGTACCCTGGTGGTGGATGACAATACAATGCAAACCTCCATACCTGAGATGTTTGCCGGAGGTGATATTGTCAGGGGAGGTGCTACTGTTATCCTTGCCATGGGAGATGGCAAAAAAGCAGCCGATGCCATGCATAAGTACCTCAGTAATAGCAAATAAGTGGAGTAAATAGAGTGCCTAAAGTGAGCTAAAGTGCCTAAAGTGCCTAAAGTTGTGGTGCGCCGGAGGCGCGATACCTTTTTAGAGCTAAAAGGTAAACGGAGCGAAGCGACACGCTGCATTTTAACTTTAGGCACTTTAGGCACTTTTTTTACTTTTAATAAAAGGAGAGTTTTAAATGGCTGAAAGAGAGAGCCAAATCAGATGTATTGGTGTACTTACCAGTGGTGGTGACGCCCCTGGGATGAATGCAGCCGTGCGGGCAGTGGTACGTACTGCACTGCAAAAAAAGGGTATGAAAGTGAAAGTATTTGTCATCAAAGAAGGTTACGAAGGCTTGGTAAAAGGTGGCAAAGACTTCATTGTGGAAGCAAATTGGGATTATGTTGGCGGTATTATGCACAAAGGAGGCACCAAAATAGGTACTACTCGCTGCGAAGAATTTAAACAAGAAAGCGGTAAACTGAAGGCGGTACGAAACTTGATAAAGAATGGCATCGATCGATTGATTGTCATTGGCGGCGACGGCAGCATAACCGGTGCCAATGAACTCCAAAAAGAGTGGCCAAATTTGTTGGAGAAACTGGCTGCAGGTACAGATGAGGACAAGGAAATATCTAAAAAAGCGGCTATTAAACCTCCACTGGCTGTTGTTGGTCTGGTCGGTTCCATTGATAATGATATGAGCGATACAGACATGACCATCGGTGCTGATACTGCACTGCATCGAATCAGTGAGGCAGTGGATGCCATTAACAGCACAGCCGCCAGTCATCATCGTATCTTTGTGGTTGAAGTGATGGGGCGTAAATGCGGGTATTTAGCACTGATGGGAGCTCTGATCTCCGGTGCCGACTGGGTACTGATTCCCGAAAAGCCCACTATGAATGAAGATTGGAAAGAGAGAATGATATACGAGTTGAGAAAAGGCTACGAGTTAAAAAAAGGAAGGGAGGGCAAACGAGCGATTATTGTGATTTTGGCAGAAGGGGCTACGGATTACAAAGGGAAAGGGATCAGCAGTGATGATGTAGCAAAGGCTCTGGAGCAAGGATTAAAAAAAGAAGGAGAAGCTAAACCACCGGATGTTCGGGTCACCATATTGGGCCATGTGCAGCGGGGAGGTTCACCCAGTGCCTATGATCGAATTCTGAGTTCCCGCCTGGGACACGCCGCTGTTGAAAAAATTTTGAAAGAAGAAGCTTTTGCAAATCCAACTATTTTAGGTGTGAAGGGTACTGACATCGAAGCTTTACCTTTAACCGATACGGTCAATAAAAGTAAAAGGATATCAGAAGCAATAGATAAATGTAAATATGATGATGCAATGGCAGGACGAGGTGTTTTTTTTCAAAAAACCTATGAAGCAGCACGCATCTTAATGAAACCGGAAGAATTGGTAGAAACCCTGCCCTTGCCAGGAAGTGCACCGTGTTTTGCGGTTCTTCATTCAGGAGCGCCTGCACCAGGCATGAATGCTGCTGTTCGTGCAGCCGTTAGATTGGCCATCAATGAAGGCTATGGGATGCTGGGGATTGAACGCGGTTTTGAGGGATTAATTAAAGGAAACATCAAATCCCTGGGCTGGAGTGATGTGAATGGTTGGGCATCCATGGGGGGGGCGGAGTTGGGAATCAGTCGAAAAATCCCAGGCGACATGGATTTCATCCGTATGAATGAAAATATAGAAGAGCATCATATTAAGGGTTTATTGATCATCGGGAGCTGGACCGGATATCAGGGCGCCTGTGAGCTGCTCGACAATCGAAATAAATTCCCCCACCTCAATATCCCCCTTATTTGTATGCCTGCCACAATCAACAATAATCTTCCCGGTACTGACATATGCATCGGGTCTGATACGGCACTTAATAATATTGTAGATGTCGTGGATAAAATCAAGCAATCAGCCGTTGCTGCACGCCGCTGTTTTGTTGTAGAAGTAATGGGGCGTTATTGCGGCTATCTTGCCCTGATGAGCGGTCTGGCATCAGGAGCGGAACAAGTATACATGCATGAAGAGAAGGTGAATTTAGAAAACCTTCAAGAAGACCTGGGGAGACTTAAAAATGAATTTGATAAAGACAAGCGGCGTCTGGCATTAATGATACGAAATGAAAAGGCGTACGGTTCGTATGATACTCGGTTCATGACAGCTCTTTTTAACGAGGAAGGCAGTCGAATTGAAAAAAAATTTGATGCCCGTCAGGCCATATTGGGACACTTGCAGCAGGGTGGGAACCCTTCTCCTTTCGACCGTATCCTGGCCGCACGAATGGCTGATGATTGTATCAATTTCCTGGCCAACCAGGTGAAAAATGGCACGTCCGAATACGCATTTATTGGAATTAAAAAGGGACAGATAACAGAACCCATTAACCTGGCAAATTTCAGGGGTATGGTAGAGGAAGAATATCAACGAGCCAGAGACCCGTGGTGGCTGAAATTAAGAAATATTGCTACTCTCCTGGCTCGGGAACCGTCATAATATTCCCCAACATAAAAAAACCGATCATCCTTATTTATAAATCTTTTTGCGTACGAAAATTAACGTTTATGGAATGGTGGGAAGAAGGAGTTCTTTTCGACCCGAGGCATCTAAACCCGATTAAGCAGGCGGGAGGGTAGAGTGATGATTGATTTCAGCAGGTCGAATACAGCGGTGACTGTGATTCCAACCAGACGAAAGGGTAGAGATAGCAGCCATATAAAAGGGTATATAATAAGGGCCAGCAGGGCCAACGGCCAACACAGGAAAAGAAGGATTAACCATAATAAAAGTTTCTGCATTTTATCTTCCTTCGATAAATTTGTTTCCGACATCCATCCGATATGTCGGAATATTATTTATACGAAAGTATCACAAGAAAGTTCTATTAAAATTATATGAGCTCAGGTTAAGGTTGAGGTTAAGGTTAAGGAGAAAAAGTGGTTTTGACTGTCGAATATTGAATAACGAATAACGAATATCGAAGTATTGAAGAACAAAGAATGATGAAGTTTGAAAGAAGTACTTCACTTCTTCATTCGGTGTTCGATATTCGATATTCTTCATTCCAGATTCTTGTATTTTCTATCCAAATAGCGCTTGAGACTTAAAATCTCCCCTGATAAAGAGTCAGCCACAGAAGCAAGACCGGAAATTTTACCTTGCTGTGCTTTGGAAATATCAAATTTACTGATCTCTTCCAATATCAAGGGATTCAAATGATGATTGGGATCGGGAATAATGGTAAGTTTTATTACCACCAGGATGCGTTTGAATCGGTTAAAAAATACCTCATCGATTTGTCCTTCAGCCTTTGCAACTTTTGCCAGAAGCATCCATTTATCGAGTTCTCTTTGGAGCGACTTCTGTCTATCATCGACTTTTTTGCTTAATTCAGCAAAGGTAACCACTACTGAATCAAGGAGTGCATATCCCACTTGCTCACTTGTTATTCGAAATTCACCCTTTTGAAACAACCATCCCTGTAGACCGATACAGAAAATAAGTAAACTCATTAACACCATCAATATCTTTTTATATGTCATTCTGTGCCTCCTTTGTTTTTTTATCGCTTTCATATCCAATAAGACGAGAAAAGGAAGAAAATATTCCATCCGATAAAAAAAAGAGGTAGAGAGGGTGATAGGTAACGAGGTAAAGTTCTTATTAGATAAAAGAAATTTTCATTGACAAAAGGGTCCAAATCGATTAAAATTTCACTTAAAAAAAAGTTCCCAAGGAGTTTACAAATGGCAAACACAATTGTCTTCTTAATTGCACCTGTTTCTGCTGTGATTGCTCTGCTTTTTGCTTTCGGGTTTTACAAAAGGATCATGAAGTTGTCTGAAGGAACAGATACAATGATCGAGATCGCGGAAGCTGTACGACAGGGTGCCAGGGCCTATATAAAACAGCAGTATAAGATTGTAGCAATATTTTTCGTTTTTGCAGCGTTATTTTTAGCATTTTTATCATTTGTGCTGCGTGTTCAATCCCCCTGGACACCGTTTGCTTTCCTGACCGGTGGGTTTTTTTCGGGACTGTGCGGGTTTTTCGGGATGATAACCGCCACCTATGCGTCTGCCAGGACCACCAACCAGGCCAGGGAATCCCTGGACAAGGCGTTAAAAGTGGCGTTTAGAAGCGGCGCGGTTATGGGGCTGGTGGTGGTTGGCCTGGCGGTGGTAGATATTTCGATCTGGTTTATTGTACTGCACCTCATAATGAAAAACAGCCTTGTGGTAACCACTGTTACCATGCTTTCATTTGGAATGGGAGCCTCGCTGCAGGCATTATTTGCCAGGGTCGGCGGTGGTATTTATACCAAGGCAGCCGATGTTGGCGCTGACCTGGTGGGAAAGGTAGAAAAAAATATCCCGGAAGATGATCCCCGAAACCCCGCTACCATTGCCGACAATGTAGGGGATAACGTAGGCGATGTGGCTGGGATGGGCGCCGATCTTTATGAATCTTATGCAGGCTCAATCCTGGCGTCCGCTGCCCTGGGCGCTTCGGCCTTCTTAATGGTGACTCCCGCCAAAGCATTTAATGCCGTTATCCTGCCCATGGTGATTGCAGGCATCGGGATACTGGCTTCCATACTGGGAATTTTCCTGGTGAGAACAAAAGAAGGCGCCTCCCAAAAACAACTACTCAGTGCCCTGGGCTTTGGTGTGAATACCAGTTCTGTCATCATCATCATCGGGTCTTTTGCCTCAGTGAAACTGTTATTACCCGATTACCTCGGATTATTCGGCTCCATCGTGGTAGGACTGATCGTTGGATTGGTGGTGGGTAAGAGTGTGGAATATTATACCTCCGATAGTTTTAAGCCCACACGCGAGATAGCGGATAAAGCCCAGACCGGTGAAGCCACTGTTATTATCGGTGGATTGGCCTCAGGAATGATTTCCACGGCAATCCCGGTGGCGACTGTGGCTGTTGGAATTATCGGTGCCTTTGCCTTTGCAGGGGGCTTTAAAAATACCATTATGGGATTGTACGGCATCGGTATTGCCGCTGTGGGTATGTTGTCTACCCTGGGAATCACCCTGGCCACAGACGCTTATGGACCGATTGCCGATAATGCCGGTGGAAATGCCGAAATGTCGGGATTGGAAAAAATAGTCAGGGAACGTACAGATGCACTGGATGCGCTGGGAAATACCACCGCTGCAACCGGGAAAGGCTTTGCCATCGGTTCAGCCGCTTTGACTGCCTTAGCACTCCTGGCCGCCTACATTGAAGAAGTAAAAATGGGTATGAAACATATTATTAATCACGGGGCTCAATTGCCAGAATATCTCTCCCAGTTCAATACAAAAGAACTTATCGATGGAATTTCCATTGAAAAATTCATGGGAATCTTCCACGTGAATCTAATGAATCCGAAAGTTATTGTAGGTATTTTTATTGGTTCCATGATGGCTTTTATGTTCTCCGGTTTAACCATGAAAGCTGTTGGAAGGGCTGCCTCCCGCATGGTGAATGAAGTGAGGCGTCAATTCAGGGAAATCAAAGGTCTCTTCGAAGGTAAAGCCAAACCCGATTACCAATCCTGTGTTCAGATTTCCATACAGGGTGCACAAAGAGAAATGATCCTCCCTTCCTCTCTGGCCATTATCGTTCCCATCCTTACAGGTATCGTTCTCGGTATACCTGGTGTTATGGGACTACTTGTCGGTGCGCTGGGTGCAGGATTTATCCTGGCAATCTTTATGGCCAATGCGGGTGGGTCCTGGGACAATGCAAAGAAATATATCGAAAAGGGGCACCTGGGCGGAAAAGGGTCTTCTGCTCATAAAGCAGGAGTGGTTGGTGATACGGTCGGCGATCCATTGAAAGATACCTCCGGTCCCTCTTTGAATATCTTAATCAAGTTAATGAGTATGATTTCAATCGTCGTAGCCGGTTTAAGCGTTGGCTACTCGATTCTATAATATTAATAGTTAAGCCACGGACGAACACGGATTGACACGGAGAAAAAGAAACTTTTTATTGTCCGTGTTTTATCCGTGTTTGTCCATGGCCTAAATTAAATAAAGGAGAGTTTGCTGTGACAGGAACAGGGAACGTTGATTTGCCCTTAAACTTATTTAAAAGAGGCAAAGTCAGGGATGTATTCGAGAAGGATAATCAACTGTTGATCGTATCTACCGACCGAATTTCTGCTTTTGATTATGTACTACCCTCGTTAATCCCGGACAAAGGAAAAGTACTTAATCAAATTGCCGCCTTCTGGTTCAGGTATACCCGGGAGATGATTCCCAACCATATTATCTGCGATGAACCGGAGAAACTGGATGAATTTAAAGAATTTTCCAGTATCATTGAAAAGAGAGCTGTACTCACAAAAAAATTGGAACCCTTTCCCATAGAAGCCATTGTCCGAAATTATATTGTGGGTTCAGGCTGGAAAACCTATGAAACCACCGGTGAAATTTGTGGGGTGAGACTGCCCAGGGGATTAAAATTTGCCCATCAATTTCCACAACCCATTTTTACACCTACTACCAAGGCAGACCACGGTCATGATGAAGATCTCACCTTTGAGCAAATGAAAACGATTATTGGCAAAGAGAACGCAGAAAAGATAAGAAGCCTTTCACTGAGGCTTTTTAAAGAGGCCAGCGAATACGCCCGTGAAAAAGGCATTATCATTGCGGATACTAAATTTGAGTTTGGAAAAGAAAAAAACGGTAATATCATCTTGATCGATGAGATTTTTACGCCGGACTCTTCCCGATTTTGGAAAGAGGAGGATTACACCCCTGGCCAGGAGCCACCTGCTTTTGATAAACAATTTGTAAGGAACTATCTCCTGAACTCATCCTGGGATAGAAAATCAATGCCTCCTCAGTTGCCCAATGACATCATTGCCAAAACCAGGGATAAATATTTGGAGATATACGAGATATTAACCGGGAAAACTTTATGACCAGTAGTTTGAACATTTTGGATATCGTATTTTTAATTGTTGTCTTTTTATCCATTCTATTTGGCGTACTCAGGGGATTTATCCGGGAGCTATTCTCTTTGGTTTTTTTTATCGTCGCGGTGGTCATCTCTTTTATATTTTATCGTGATGCAGGGAACGTATTGATGAAGTACATAGACAATAGGGATATCTCAAATTTTGTGGGTTTCATCTCCATTTTTGCTGTTGTTTTGATTGTTGGTTCCCTGGTTACCTATTTTATAAAAAAGATTTGCGTTGTTGGACCGCTAAAGTCAATGGACCGGATACTGGGCGGGATTTTTGGGCTCTTACGGGGGATATTGATTTCAGGAATTATCGTATTTGCCCTCATCGCTTTCTCCATCAATGACAATCTCCTTATAAAATCAAAATTATCGCCCTATGTCAAGAGTTCCATTGAAGTCTTTTTAAAATTGCTCCCTGATAATGTAAGGGAAAAATTTAATTTTTTTAAAGAGAGAGTAAATAACCATGACAGACAAAAAAACACAAGAACTAGCCGAACAATTTGAGGACCTAACCATCAAAAAACAGATGAAAATATTGGCCTATAAGGCTGCCAATTCCAAATTATATTTTAAAGAGATATTGGAAGAGTTTGAAAAAACACTTCTGCAGGCTATTTTGGAGAAGTATGATCACAATAAATTAAAAATGTCCATAGGCATAAAATTGCATCGAAATACGATTACCAAAAAAATGAAAAAACTAAAAATAAAAGAAAAAAAGAAAAAATCAAAGTAAAATAAAGATAAATAATGATATTCATATACTAAATCCCTTTAATTTAGATAAACCTGGAATATTTTTTCTTGACAAAATCACATCTACTATTATATAATACCAATTAAAAATTTTAATGCCAAATAATAAATAATAGCGATTAACGAGTCACGAATAACGACTATAAGGAGGAAAAATGGCCAAAGATATTATTTTAGGTGAAAATGCCAGGCAGGCTGTTTTAAAAGGAATTAACAAATTGGCAGATACAGTAAGATCTACCATGGGTCCGAGAGGGCGCAATATCGTATTAGAGAAAAAGTTCGGTTCCCCCACCGTTACCAAAGATGGTGTAACCGTAGCCAAGGAGATTGATTTAAAGGATCCTCTTGAGAACATCGGAGCTCAAATGGTAAAGGAAGTTGCTTCCAAAACCTCCGATGTGGCAGGAGATGGAACCACAACTGCTACCGTACTGGCCCAAACGATTTATAAAGAAGGTTTGAAAATGGTGGCTGCCGGGGCCAATCCCACATTAGTCAAGAAAGGAATCGATATCGGTGTAGATGTAGTGGTGAAAGAGTTAGAGAAAGTGAGCAAAAATGTATCTGGTGAAATGATTGCACAGGTAGGGGCCATTTCTGCCAACAATGACACGTCCATTGGTGGCATTATTGCCGATGCTATGGATAAAGTAGGAAAAGACGGTGTCATTACGGTAGAAGAGGGAAGATCGTTGGAAACGGTCCTGGATTTTGTCGAGGGTATGCAGTTTGACAGAGGGTATCTCTCCCCTTACTTTGTAACCGATGCTGACCGTATGGAATGTGTACTGGAGGACCCTTTTATCCTGCTGCATGATAAGAAGATTTCCAATCTCAGGGAAATGCTTCCGTTATTGGAGCAGGTGGCAAAATCGGGCCGTTCCATGTTGATTATTGCGGAAGATATAGAAGGTGAAGCGCTGGCTACATTGGTTTTCAATAAAATAAGGGGTATGCTCAATATTACAGCAGTTAAAGCCCCGGGTTTTGGTGACAGGAGAAAAGCCATGCTGGAAGATATCGCCATCTTAACCGGTGCAAGAGTCATTTCCGAGGAGACCGGTGACAAACTGGAATCTGCTGATCTGGACGTCCTGGGAAGCGCCAAGAAAATCGTGGTGGATAAAGACGATACTACCATTATTGAAGGTATCGGTTCTGATGATAATATAAAAGCCAGGATCCGTCAGATTAAGGCTCAGATGGAAGAGACCACATCTGACTATGATAAAGAAAAATTACAAGAGAGGCTGGCCAAACTGGCAGGTGGTGTTGCGGTTATTCGGGTGGGCGCACCCACTGAAACCGAATTGAAAGAGAAGAAAGCCAGGGTTGAAGACGCCATGCATGCCACCAAGGCAGCCGTTGAAGAAGGAATTGTTGCCGGCGGTGGAATTGCACTGTTAAGGAGTATCGGTGAATTGAATAAACTGAAACTGGAAGGTGATATGCAGTATGGGATTACCATCTTGAAAAAAGCGTTGGAAACCCCCTTAAAACAGATTGTAGCCAATGCCGGGTATGAGGCATCTGCCATTGTTGAGCGGGTAAGACGCTCTAAGAACAAAGATTATGGTTTTGATGCGCTAAAAGAAAAATACACTGACATGATCGCTTCCGGTATCATTGACCCCACCAAAGTGGTTCGCATTGCCCTTCAGAATGCTGCCTCAGTAGCAGGTCTCATCCTTACCACCGAAGGTCTGGTCACTGAAATACCTGAAGAGGAAAAAGCACCTCCCATGCCTCCTGGTGGAATGGGCGGCATGATGTAGGGGGTATTTAGCCACGGATAAACGCGGATAAAAAAAACCCGGGTAATTGTTTAATTGCCCGGGTTTTTTTATTTGGATTATCTTTGTTTTAAATCCATCATTGAAAATTTTTCATTTTTGGTATAACCGGCGGGAACAGCATAAGTACCAGCCGGGGCAGGCTTATTTGTGATTTCCTGAACCTCGGTATTCACTTTCATTTCAGCTCCCATCATATTCATCGACATTTCAGACGCCACCTGATAGCCTTTGATTTTTTTAAACTCCTTCACCACATCATCCCCAAAGGGCATCTGTACAGACTGTGCTTTCATAATAGCAGGAAACATTTTATCTGCATAGGTCTTCCAGTCGAAAGGAACATCCGTTGTTGCCCAGATTAGCATCTTCATTTTCATTGGCATCATAAATTGGATATCCATAACAACATCATATCCACTGCAGTTCCATGTCCCAATCTTTTTGGTCTGGCCGTTAGGGGTGACGGTCACATTAATTTTCATGCTTCCCATCATTTGGGCCATCTGTTCAGGCAGCAATTTTGTCATATCAAGGGGTAATGAGGCCTCGATATAGGTTTTTGCACCGTGATTGACAATGTAGATCATTTTTTTATCCAGATCGAGGATTATTGCCTGTTGTTTCATCATTTGAGCAAACTTGTTATTGCCAATCCATTGTTCTGAGATTTCGTCTTTGGCAGGCTGTTTTTGCCCCATCATTTCAAACGCGTCCATGTGGGTTTTGGTTTTGATGTAGACATCGGCGCATAAGAACACAGTAGTAAAAACTATTAGTGTTAAAACTAAAATTAATTTTTTCATAATTTCTCCTTTTTTAAATTTTTGAATGACTCATATTATCTTTTTGTTAGACATTTGTCAAGATTAATATCGGTAAAAATTTTTTTCCCTTAACCTTAACCTCAACCTCAACCTTAACCTCAACCTTAACCTTAGTTTTTTTTAAGATTGGCACTTTTTATGTTTTCTTTTTTCTGGTATAATGATGGTGTCTTATATTACATGCGCCTGTAGCTCAGAGGATAGAGTGTTGGTCTCCGGAACCAAAGGCCGTGCGTTCGAATCGCACCAGGCGCATTTTCATAAATACAGTAATAGGAGATTAAATATATTAAAAATATCGCCCTGAAATATTAACTCATGCTTCGTAGCAAGGCTACTTCGAAGAGTAGCACTCGTACTACGTAGCGAAGCTACTTCGCAGAGTAGTATTTTTTTAATTTGAAAATTGATAAAATTGATTTTTTGGACTCTATATTTAAAAAAATTAATTAACAAAAATTACAAAAAAAAGGGTCAGGGGAGAATGTCACTAAGATAAGACTAAATTCGAAGCACGAAATCCGAAATTCGATGCTACTCTGCGAAGTAGCGTTGCTACGTAGCACGAGAACAAATGCAAATGACCAAAATCCGAATGACCAAAACAAAAACTGCAACAGCAAACAGTTTGGAGCTTTTGTTTTGAGTTTTGAACATTTATATTTTGGATTTGTTTGGAACCACGCGGTTTCGATATTCGTATTTCGGATTTGTTATCCTTATCTTAGTGGCATTCGGGTCAGGGGATTTTTCCTGAGGAAGCACCGAAAATAGAGAAGATATTGAGATATTTTGCAAAAATACTTGAATTTTAAAATTTTATCGAGTACAATAGTCATTATTGAGGTTTTTTTGTCGAGTATACTCGACAGTTTTAGCCCAACTATATCGAGTATACTGGATAAAAGGAGGTGTTTAATGCTGAATGAACTGTTTCATATCCACCAAAGAAACATTTCCCCTATTAAAATGGATTTCAAACGATACCTTTATAACGAAATCAATTGGGACAACCGTCTGGTGATTATTACCGGTGCCAGGGGAACAGGCAAAACCTTCCTGGTTCTCCAACATTTCCTTGAAAGATACAATGATATTAAAAAATGCCTTTATATTTCCGCGGACAATCCATTGCTTTTGAAAGAAGGAATATATAATATTGGAATGGAATACTTTAAATATTACGGTGACTGCTTAATTGTCGATGAAGTTCATAAAAAGAAGGATTGGAGTATTGAAGTCAAAGGACTCTACGATGCTTACCCCAATAAAAAACTCATTATTCTGGGTAGTTCAACATTGAATATATTGTATGAAAAAGGAGACCTTTCTCGTCGGGCGGTAATATATTCCTTACAGCCTCTTTCTTTCAGGGAATTCCTTGAAATGAGATATACTAAAAGACTTCCCAAATATCCCTTATCGGATATTCTTTCCTCACATATTGATATTTCCCGGCACTTGTGTCTGGGATTCAGAACTATCCTGGGGGATTTGAATGATTTCCTGATGTGGGGAAGTTACCCCTTTTTTTTGGAATATTCCGGTGAAGAATATTTTAAAGTCCTGGCAAATGTCCTGGATAAAATGATTTATGAGGATATCACAACGATTAAAACTTTAAAATCCTTTTCCAGTCTTAAACTGAAAAAGCTGTTGGGATTCCTGTCTACCAGCAAAATCCCCTTGTTTAACCTGGAAACCCTTAAAAGTGAAATTGATGTGTCCAGGGACACGCTTTATGAGTATTTTGACCTACTGGAAAGGGCAGAAATCGTTAAAATCGTTAGAACTCAATCAAAGAATATCAGGGCCTTTAAAAATTCAAAAATTTTGTTTCAAAGCCCCAATCTTTATTTCACAATTGCTTTTGAATTGTGGAAAAGCGATATTGAAAAAGGGAATATCAGGGAGTCGTTTTTTGCTTCCCAGGTGGGTAAAAAATATCCGGTATTTTCTTCGTTAAAAACCGATTTCCTTGTATTGGATAAAAAGCAGCGGATTGAAATTGAAGTGGGTGGTAAGAGCAAGGGCAGGAAGCAGATTAAAGGGCTTCCGGATGCCTTTGTGTTTAAGGATGGGATTGAAATGGGGCATGCCAATGTCATCCCCCTTTACTTAATTGGATTTTTATATTGAAACTGAATATTAGTACAAAAATCCAGGTAGCCAGAGAGGAATTTTATTTCCAATATAAAAGTATATAAATCGTTAAAATTTTACTATTATACCCTCCTGTCATTTTAAGATTGAAAACAGGATATTAGGGGAAGTTAAGTTTTTAAATTCCTGGTCTGTACCTTTCTCTTTTCTCCCTTCCTCTTTTCCTTGCACCGTCCCTCTCTTCCCTGTTAAGATGTCCGTTTTATGATAATTTATTTGGAATTCTAACTCAATCAACGACACTTCACTGAGGAAGCACCTGAGTATGGTTCAGTGCAAGAGGATTATAAGTATAAAGGAAAGCGCTTAATTTTAATTGAACCATTATTAAAAACAAAAAAGAAAAAGGGGTCAGGCGGGAAATCCAATAAAAATTTTCTTGGTGAGTAACCTTTTTTGGACATTAACGTCTAAATAATATGGCTGTTTTACACAGATCGAATTGTATGTTTTTTAGATTGTTTATAAGGATGGATTTGTCTGGGCCATAATAATTCACCATAAAGAGGATGATCATGATTAAAAATTATCTCAAGGTTGCTGTTAGGAATCTGCGTAAACATAAGGGATATGCCTTTATCAATATCCTGGGTTTGGCCGTGGGGATAGCTGCCAGTGTACTGATTTTTCTATATATTTCCTATGAAATGAGCTATGACAAATTTCACGAAAAAGCTGACCGGACCTACCGCATTACGGCCGACTGGTCGAACAAAGGAGATTCCCGGATCCATCAATTAGGAACGCCTTTCATCCTGGCCCAGACTATCCGGGATAAATACCCCCAGGTGGAAGCGATCACCCAGCTCTCAGGTCCTCTGGGAGATGTGATTCTAAGATATCAACATATCGCCTTCAAGGAAACCGATGTTTTCTGTGCCGAGCCCTCTTTTTTTGATGTTTTCAGCTTCCCGCTTCTCAAGGGTGACCCTGAGGCCTCGCTTAAAGATCCCAATACACTGGTTTTAACCCGGGCCCTCGCTGAAAAGTATTTTAGAAATGAAGATCCTTTAGGAAAAACCATTGAAATGCAGGCTCTAGGCCAAAAGGGGTTTTTCAAGGTAACAGGTGTAATGGAAAATATCCCCCAGAATTCTCATTTCCGTTTTGACATGCTTATTTCCATGAAAACCATATACCCAGAGCCTAATATGGGATGGACGTGGAACAACTACACGACATATATCACTCTACAGAAAAACGTGAATCAAAAACTTATGGAAGAAAAACTTGTCGAGATCGATAAGGTTTATTTCGAAGGAGGACGCGAGCATATCCCTTGGATCTGGGCCTTAGAGCCTATTACCAAAATTCACCTACATTCAGATTTAGCCACGGGTAACCAGCCTAATGGGAGCATGGCTTATGTCAGATTGTTCACTATTGTAGCAGTCCTGGTTCTTTTGATTGCTGGCATCAATTTCGTAAATCTGGCTACAGCCAGGTCTGCCCGCCGCGCTAAAGAGGTGGGACTGCGCAAGGTGATAGGCTCTCTGCGTAGACATCTTATTCAGCAGTTTCTGGGAGATTCTATTCTGATGAGCCTGATAGCTCTCGTTATAGCTGTTATTCTCATCCAGATTGCTCTGCCTTTCTATCAGAATTTGACCGGAAAAGTTCTGTCCCTCTCCTATTTTGGAAATCCTTTTGTGATTCCGGGGCTTTTGGTTCTGGCTCTTGTGATCGGCCTGCTGGCTGGACTCTATCCGGCCTTGTTTCTGTCTTCATTTAAACTGACTGATGTTCTTAAGGGATCGTCTCTTTCCGGAAGAGGACGCGGAATGCTTTCTCTGCGTAATGGATTGGTCGTTTTTCAGTTTACCATGTCTGTGCTGCTGATCATAGGATCTTTGGTCATCTTTCGCCAGCTGGAGTATATCAAGAATCAGAGATTGGGTTTTGATAAAGAACATGTGGTAGTCATCCATAATGCCGATACATTGGGTGCTCAACTGGAGTCCTACATACAGAGGTTGAAGCAGAGCTCTGATGTTATGGGGGTTACTGCTGTCCGGTCGATTCCAGGCCGCGGAACACCGAACTGGGGGATAAGAGTTGAAGGCGTGGAACAGCAGCGTCCTCTAAATATGAATTTTTTAACCTGCGATCAGGATTTTGCTGCGACTCTGAATATTAAGATGATAGAGGGCCGCTTTATGTCCCGTGAGTTTCCCTCAGATAAAGATGCTGTTGTTATCAACAAAAAGGCGGCTGAATATTTTGGCATTTCTGAACCGATCGGAAAAAAGCTGCGGATCGGGTGGACACGGAAAAATCTGACCATTATCGGTATCATTGATAATTTTCACTTCGAATCCCTCCACAGGGATGTCAGAGCCATGGGATACCTCCTGCCTGAGGCCATCGATTCCACACGGAAGCCGTTTCTCCTCGTTAAGATCAGCTCACCAGAGACTTCCTCTGTACTTGCCCAGATTCGCAAAACATGGGAGGTTATGTCAGCAGGACTTCCCTTTGAATTTAGCTTCCTGGATGAGAAAGTTAATAACCTCTATCAGAACGATAACCGGGCTGGCAGGATCGTCACCCTCTTTTCAGGCCTGGCCATCTTTGTCTCCTGCCTGGGCCTCTTTGGCTTAGCAGCGTATCTGGCCGAACAACGGACCAAGGAGATCGGAGTCCGGAAAATTTTAGGAGCTCAGCTGTCCCATATCATTTGGCTTCTAACGAGCCAGTTTATTAAATGGGTATTAATAGCCACTTTTATTGCCTGGCCGCTGGGATACTGGGTCATGAACCGCTGGCTTCAGGGATTTGCCTTCCGTGCGTCTCTATCTCTCTGGATCTTTCTATTAAGCGGTTTGGCCGCCCTGATCATTGCCGCCCTGACCGTCAGTTCTCAGGTGATCAAAGCTGCTCTGACTAATCCTGCGGAAAGCTTAAAATATGAATAGCCTCAGGATTAATCGGTTGGTTTTTAGTACAAAGAGAGGATCTATCGCGGGGAAAAAAAGGGGTCAGGCCAGAAGTGCGTTAATAATCTGGATGCAAAGTGAGGAGAGAGCTTCGGTTGATGCATCTTATACCTCTTCTTCTTCAAGGGAAGGCATGTTTGTCCATATGGCGTTGTGAATTTTTTGAATATGGAGCAGGGCCTCCTTTCCATCTTTGGTCAACTTAAAATACAATTTTCTCCTTCCTCCTCTCTCTGGTGTAGGGTCCCCTTCAATGGTTTTTAAAAATCCTTTCTTCACCAATCTACCCAACGGGGTGTAGATGGAACCAAATTTCCAATTCAGATGGGTACTTTTATTTATGGCATTATTGATTGCCACGCCATAGGCTCCATCCTGAAGGTTCCAAACGGTAGCAAGAATCAGTTCTTCGGTTCTCGATAAAATTCTCATTTTCTGCCTCATATATATATACGGTTTTTGAATAAATAAGGTTTCATCCTTTATATTTTTAACATACTTGCTTATTTCATTTTTGTAGCCATATTCACACAGTATAACCAGCGATAAGGTTGTCTCCGATTCAAGAATTATCAGAAGAAATGAAGATCCCAGACAAAGGTTATAACCAAGCGCTTAAAAGCTATTACCACAATTTAATGGAGATGTATGTCAAAACGGATTAATACTCGATTTCTCTTGCCGTCAGTTACCAATCCATCAAAGCAGCTACGGCAAATCCCATCAAGGCATTAAGGTATGAATGAGAACAGCACACTGCCCAAAGCGCATGGCGTATTACGTACAACGTATAGAATATAAAACAAGGAGTTAAAAATAAAAATATTTATGAAATAACGTTAAACATCTTAACTGTTGTTTCCTTAGCACAATCAATTAATTTTCGCAACAATGTCCGGTTTATTCCCAAAAAAGGGGTCAGGCAAGAAGTGCACCTTTACCCTCATGCCCTCTATTCATCGCATGATGGTAAGCTCCCTTATAAGTTATCCTGGCTCTTCTCATAAATCAAGCATATCATTATAAACTCAAGATTTCAAGCACCGTCCCCCTTCCATCTATACTAACAAAACCAAACTCCAGCCGCTTGCGTATATAGTTCTAAACTCAATGGAGGTTCAAATGAGAATTACAATTTGTCTGACCTTAGTCTTTTTTTGCCTCAGCCTGCCGATGCTGGCGGGCGAGAATTTGCAATCTGCTCCCCAAGCAGTTAAAGAACAAACGAAAGGCGCCACGTTCAATTCCATCATTGCCTATAACAAAGGCATGTACGACGGAATAAAAATGATCCTGCTGCGCTCGGCAGAGAAAATGCCTGAAAAGTATTACAATTACAAGCCAACGGACGCAGTGCGGACCTATGGCCAGATCCTAGGGCACATCGCCGATGCCCAGTACTTGTTTGGTACCCTCGTGCTCGGTGAAAAAAATCCCGCTCCGCACATAGAGAAGATCAAAATCACAAAAACCGACCTGATCGCCGCACTCAAGGAGGCCTTCGCCTATTGTGACAAAGCCTATGACACCATGACAGAGGAATCGGCCATACAAATGGTGAAGCTTTTCGGCCAGGACACACCGAAATTCTCGGTTCTTTGCGTCAACAACACCCACACAATTTCGCACTACGGCAACTTGGTTACCTACATGCGCTTGAAAAACATCGTGCCGCCAACCAGCGAGCCGGGCGTTATTCCCCAATCAAAGTAACTCCATCACCGCCTGATGGTCATGCGGGGGGCGTCGAGCCCCCCCATAGAACATTTGTATCAAACGGAGATTCAGCTTAATAATAACATAAAAACTGGATCAGTTTTTGGGGGGCAGGTCAAAAATGGTTGTATATAGTGGGTTTTGTAAAGCCGATGGGCGGCTGGGAACCAAATTAAGGAAGACGCTCTCTGAGGTCGCATCCCTATCCCTCCGAGATATCCCGTTGCCGGAACTCGGTAAGTGTAAAAAGCACTTAAAAGTTGACAAGAATTAATTAAAATTATTTTGCTAAATCAATTTTTGAAAAATTAATGGAAACAAAGGAACAGGAGCCAAAAGTCTCATTCTTGTTTTTAACTTTAAACTCAACACTCAAAACTGGAACTTACGACTCGATACTTTTTATTATCCTGGGTTTTTGAGATAAAAGCTAATGGATTGCCAATGGTTCATTGAATGATTGAAAAAAATAAAAAAAATGAGTCTATCCTATTGACAATTACCTTCCAATGGGCGTCCCCCTGCGTCCTCACTTCATGTTACTGGATCTCCACTACGTCTCTTTAAAATTTTTTGAGCGATCCCATACCCAGCTGATGCCAAAGTAATACCAGAAAGAAATAGAAAGGCAGCAATTATTCCAACTTCATAAAAGTAGAATCCAGGTCCACCTCTTTCAAAAGCCTTATAAAGGTATATTGCTGATATAACAAATAAAGCAATTCCAAAAAATATAAGTACAATAGAAAGAAAAAGAATGATCGGTTTTTTATATTTTTTACTAGTTCTATTGGTAACTACTTTTGTTTCTCTGTTGATTGGATTTCCACATCCAGGGCAGGAAGATACATTGCTAGAAATTTCTTTTCCACATTCTGAGCATTTAATTAAGGCCATGCTTACCTCCTGTTTTAAATAATTGTAAGTGCATATTTAAATGCTCACTGTTTAATTTTACGTGATCATGATTTTTCATTCAAGTCAATTTTTAAAATATTAATCCTAATAATCAAATAAAAATGAAAAAAGTACTGGTATAGACCTCTATTAACCCTTAAATAATGGTATAATAGAGGTTCAAAGAAAAAAATAAATTTTTCACCTACCAGGTGCAACTGGT
>Ga0180438_10000288_pt1 | contig 103458 bp, 90 predicted proteins | sample SS_ome_12_FD_132455 | JGI IMG/M metagenome (GOLD analysis project Ga0180438, IMG submission 132455) | Hypersaline lake sediment archaeal communities from the Salton Sea, California, USA - SS_3_D_2 metaG | ecosystem: Environmental > Aquatic > Non-marine Saline and Alkaline > Hypersaline >... | reverse complement strand
TCACCAACACATTTTTTGTTTGTCGCCTCCAGACCAGGACATCGTCAAAATGCCGCATTCACTGCTTACCCGCCTCATTGACACCCTGTGCTACGCGGCTTGAATGTACAAAGTCGAGCTAATCATAAGTGGTTGTTTTTCCTTACCCCTGCGCAGAAGGTGGTTGTCTGATCTTATCTTACGCGCGTCATAATCACTTGCCAAGCAGGAACAAGGATTCATTCCTGGGAACTGTGCAGAAGATCCCTTTCAAGGCCAAAAACACGCCTATTTTGCGCTCAAAATGTGGTCCAACAGGGCTGCAGACATGGCACTATAGGCATGCTTGACAATGAATTTTGGCTGTGATACAGTACCGCACATGGCGCGCCTGTTGGGTATAGGGAGCCTTTTCACTCCCTATCATCCGCACAAGCGCCGCACCTTGTGAGGCCAGCAGGCGTGGGCCAGCGGACACGCGAGTTGACATCGTCCGCTGACATTCACGGCGTTGTAATCCCCTCAGTCAGGAGTTGGTATTGACCAAGTCACGCACGGATCAGATGGTAGAACGGCTGCGCGATTTGCAGGTCAGTTCTCCGGACGTGGAGGCAGCGGCTGTCATCAGTGTTGATGGGCTTAGTATGGCCTCTGCTATGCCTGGTGACGTAGAAGAGGACCGCGTCGCCGCGATGTCCGCGGCTATGCTCTCGCTGGGTGAGCGTATCGCCAGCGAATTGGGGCGCGGGGTGTTGGACCAGGTGTACATCAAAGGCGAGAAGGGCTACGTTATCTTGATGGCCGTGGGCGACGAAGCTGTGCTCACTGTGTTGGCCCGCGAAGAGGCCAAGTTGGGCCTCATCTTCCTGGATATGGGCCGCGCCGTGGAGGACCTGGAGAAACTGATCTAAGCTGTAGCTGTCTCAGCCCGGCTGACAGGCATTTGATTCCGAGCGGGATTCAGGAGGCAAGCGTGACCCAAGGGGACACCACTTCGAAGAAAAGCGGCCTGTACTACCCCAATAAGATGGCCCGCATATACCTCAAGGCCATGGAAGATGTCATGGGGAAGAATGGCCTGAACGCTATTCTGAACTTGGCCAAGCTGCCCGAATACATTGACAAGCTGCCGCCGAACAACCTCGACAAAGAGTTCGACTTCACGGATTTCTCGAAGTTAAACGGTGCTTTGGAGGATATGTACGGTCCACGAGGCGGGCGCGGTCTGGCGTTGCGTGCCGGGCGGGCAACGTTTGCCCAGGGGTTGAAGGACTTCGGGGCGCTGGCCGGTGCGGGCGATCTGGCTTTCAAGGTCCTCCCGCTCCAGCAAAAATTGAAGATTGGTATCCCCGCCATGGCGAAAATCTTCTCGACGGTCAGCGACCAGAAGACGCGCGTTGAAGAGAAGGACGATCACTTCTTGTACATTATCGAGAAGTGCCCGGTTTGCTGGGGTCGCAAGACCGACAAACCGACCTGCCACGTGGCTGTCGGCCTGCTTCAGGAAGGCTTGCGCTGGGTGAGCGGCGGTAACGAGTTTCGGGTCGGCGAGACGAAGTGCCACGCCATGGGCGACGAACACTGTGTCTTCAAGATCGAGAAGGAGCCTATCGGCTAGTCCGCTAGACGCGACTTGGCAAACGAAACGCGTACTTCTGGCCTAGGAATATGGCCGGTAAGTACGCGTTTTTAGCAAAAGGATAGTATTGGAATGAAGGACTCCCTCGAAAAGAAACCTGTGAAGAGTGATGGGGATAAGGGCAAGGAAAAGGAAAGGGATAAGACAGTACGGAGCGTACGGCAGCAGCAGATTCTCATCGTGGAGGACGATCTCGATCTGCTGGAGATGCTGAGTTCTTATTTCCGCGTGCAGGGCTACAAAGTTTTCACGGTGGCGTGGGGGGAGGAAGCCGTCGACATCGCGCTGGAGAGGATGCCCGATCTGATCGTTCTAGACATCCGGCTGCCTGACATCGATGGCTATGAGGTCGCTCGCCGGTTGCGCGACCAGCACCGTACCAAGAATCTCCCCATTATCTTCTTGACCGAACGCCGCGAGCGGAAGGATAAGCTGGCCGGGCTTGAGTTGGGGGTGGTCGATTACATTACCAAGCCGTTCGATATCCAAGAAGTGCGATTGCGGGTGCGCAACGTGCTGCGCCGTGCCGCCAGCCGGAAGTCGTTGGATAACCCGGTCACCGGTCTGCCAGAAGGCCCTATCGTGGACGAGCGGCTTGGGAAGCTGCTGAAGGATGAAAGCGCCTGGGGGCTGCTGGTCGTCAAGCTGCGTGGCCTGAGTCGTTTCCACAAGCGATATGGCTTTGTGGCCAGCGACGACGTGTTGCGCGCGGTCAGCGTTATCATTCACAGCGCGCTGGATCAGGTGAACGCCGGTGGCAAGGAAGCTTTCACCGGCCACTTGCAGCAGGATACATTCGTCATCGTCACCGGCGATGATTTCCTGAAGCCGCTTCGCAAACGGCTCGACGAGCGCCTGGGTTCTTCGATGGAATATTTCTATCCTTTGCGGGACCGCCTGAGCGAGGATAAGAATGGCGAGCGTCTGGGCGCGCAATTGGTCAGCCTGCGGTCAGCCGACGGTCCCTTTGAGAACCTGGAAGCCCTCAAGAAGGCCGCGCTGAAAGAGCCGAAAGCAGCACTCAAGAAATAGGCCACCTTCCTATCGCTCCAATCTCCAAGCGTTCCCTCTACCCCTGTCACGTTGACAGGGGCCTGCTCTTCTGCGTGCTGCGTGGCAGATCAGCCGCCGGGTGAGGCCAACCTAGACAGACAGTTGGGTCCGGTGTTGGTTTCCAGTACGAGGGCTTAATTGCCGCTAGGAGCGGCGTGGGGTACACTCGGCTCGCCTATGCAACCGATTATTGTCATTCCGACCTATAACGAGGCAGATAACCTGCCCGCGCTGGCCGCCGAATTGTGGGCGCAAGAGATACCAGATTTGCGCTTGCTAGTGGTGGACGATGCATCGCCGGACGGGACGGGGGATGTAGCCGAGGAACTGGCCGAACGCAGGCCGGGCGAGATCATCGTCATCCGGCGCGATGGGAAGTATGGTTTAGGCTCGGCTTACATCCAGGGCTTTCGTACGGCGCTGGACATGGGCGCTGACGCCATCGTGCAGATGGATGCCGACTTCTCTCACGCGCCAGGTTTCGTGCCCGTCTTGCTCGACCTGCTGAAGGACTACGACGTTGCCGTCGGTTCGCGGTACGTGGAAGGCGGCGCGGTGGACGAGCGCTGGGGTGTCGGACGCTACTTGCTGAGTTGGTGGGCCAACAGCGTTTATACGCGACTCATCCTGGGCGTCAGTGTGAAGGATGCCACAGCAGGCTTCAAGGCCTGGCGGCGCGCGACGTTGTTGGGCCTGGACCTGGATAAGATTCGCTCGCAGGGTTACGATTTCCAGGTGGAGATGGCCTACGTCACCGAGAAGCTCGGCTACCGCGTTTGCGAGCACCCGATTTATTTCGAAGACCGGCGCATCGGCCAGTCCAAGATGACCGTCCCCGTCAAGTTCGAAGCCGCGTGGCGCGTGTGGGAGATACGCTGGCGACACCGTAACCTCACCCCACACCATCGCAGGACCATCACCGAAGCCCGAACGACCTAGCTTCTGTCCACTCCCTTCTCGAACGGACTTGCTCCTCCATGACCCGCTCCCGTTGGCGTCCCGATGCGTTTGTTCTGGGGCTGCTGTTCGTGCTGCCGCTCGTCCTCTTCTGGCAGGTGACTGTCGGCCCCAAGACCCTCCTCCCGGCGGACAACCTGTTTGGCTTTGCCCCCTGGCGCGCCTACGCGGACCAGTTCGGCGTGGGGGTGCCACACAACACGCTGGTCAGCGACCTGATCCTGGAAAATTACGTCTGGAAGCGCTTCATCGTCGAGTCAATCCAGGCGCGCGAGCTGCCGCTCTGGAACCCCTACCTGTTCGCAGGCGTGCCGTTCCTGGCGGCGGGGCAGCATTCGGCGCTGTATCCCTTCTCGGTCATCTATTACGTCCTGCCCCTGTATAAAGCTTATGGCTGGTTCACCGTCGCCCAGTTGTGGCTGGCCGGGGCCTGTATGGTCCTTCTGGCGCGCACGCTGGGCACGGGCCGTACCGGCGCGACGCTGGCGGCGGTGACGTACCAATTGAGCGCTTTCTTTGTCGTCGGGGCGGTGTTCCCGATGATGATTGCGGGCGCGGCCTGGCTGCCGCTGCAATTGGCGATGATCGAGCGGACTATCGCGCGCGCCCCGGCGCTGGGCGGGCGGGCGGCGAGGCTGCCCTGGGTGGCGATTGGCGCGCTGGGATTGGGGATGGTGGCGCTGGCCGGGCACGTCGAGGTGCTGTACTACACGCTGCTGGTGATGGCTTTCTACGCGGCGTGGCGGCTGGCGGCCTGTGTGGCGACGAAAGAGCGCACGCTTAAGGATGCAACCGTAGCTGCCGGGTGGCTGCTGGCGATGGTCGCGCTGGGTATGGCCCTGGGCGCGGTACAAATCATCCCGTTGGTGGAGCTGGGGCGGGTCAACTTCCGGCAGGGGGCGGCCACGTTTGCCCAGGTGCGCGGGTGGGCTTACCCGCCACGGCATGCGCTGGCCTTCCTGATGCCCAACGTGTTCGGCAATCCCAGCTATCACGCCACTTTCGACCTGTTCCGCCACGAGTGGGTGGGCGCGAGTGTGAACGCGCTGGGCGAGCCCATCACGACGATTGACTGGGGGGTCAAGAACTACGTCGAGGGCGCGGCCTACGTGGGGCTGCTGCCCTTGCTGCTGGCGGTGGTGGGGTTGACACAGCGGGCACGCTCGCGCTGGTTTTTCGTGGCGCTGGCGGGCATCTCGCTGACGTTTGCCTTCGGCACGCCGACCTACGCGCTGCTATATTACGGGCTGCCGTTCGCCAGCCAACTGCACACGCCGTTTCGCTGGGTGTGGCCGTTTGGATTGGCGGTGGCGGCGCTGGCGGGCTTCGGGGCGGATGCGTTCGCCCACCCCGTCCCACCGCGTCCCCAGCCCTCACGCTTCGCTCAGGACAGGCCCTCCCCCTTTAAGGGGGAGGGAGCGCGAAGCGCGGGTGGGGGTGGGCCTGGGGCGGAAGAAGCGCGCCGGACGAGTCCCGTGCTCGCACGCTGGCTGGGGTGGGGGGCGCTGGCGGGCGGCGCTGCCGCGCTGGCCGGGGTCGGGCTGGCCTGGGCGCTTTTTCCGAGAATCGAATCCCTTTTTGAGCGGGCGCTGAACACGCTGGCGCTGGCGAACCGCGCGTTCCCCGACGGGCGCGCGTTCTTCTCGTTCGAGGCGGCGCAGGTGGCGATCTTCGGCCTGACGCTGGCCCTGGCGGGCGTGATGCTGCTGGTGTGGCGCGCCGGGCGGACGGTGACGGTGCGCGGCAGGGCGCTCTCGCTGGGTGGGACGCTGGCCGTGGCGCTGGTGGCTGCCGACCTGATGGTCGCCTCGCGGGGGTTCCACGCTGCTGCTGACCCGGCGATACTCGACTTCAGGCCGCCGGTGGTCGAATTCCTGGCCGAGGACGAGGGCCTGTGGCGCTTCACCACTTATAACGAGCCGGGCGCGAATACGTTAAACGCCAATAGCGGCTGGATGTTCGGCTTCAGCGACGTGCGCGGCTACGACAGCATCATCCCCAAGCAGTACGCCGATTACATGGCGCTCATTGCGCCGCAGACGCAGCTGCCCTACAACCGCATCGCGCCCATCTTCAGCGACACGCCGCACGCGCTGGAGTCTCCGCTGCTGGACTTGCTGGGCGTGAAATACGTCGTCAGCGAGACGGACGTCGAGACGCCGGGCTTTGAGCGGGTCTACGAGGACGAGACGGGCATTGCCGTCTACGAGAACACGCGCGCCATGCCCAGGGCGTTCACGCTGCCGCTGACGAGTTCCAAACCGGTGACGAACTTTGGCGAGGCAGCGCAGGATTCTGACGTGCGTCGGTACGTGCTGGTGGATGACGAGCAAGCCCCAATTCCCCGGCAAGGTGATGTGCAGCCGAGCGACCCCTCGGCGGCGGCGATAACGGTCTACACGCAAAACGAGGTGTGGATTGACGCTCAGGTAGACGAGGAAAGCTGGCTGGTGCTGGCCGACTCGTACTTCCCCGGCTGGCGGGCGTGGCGGCGTCCCATCGGCGGGAGTGACGACGAAGAGGTCGAGATTGACCTGTGGCGCGTTGATGGCAATTTCCGAGGGGTGATGCTGCCGGAGGGCAGGCACACCGTCCGCATGAAGTACAGCCCGGACAGCGTGAAATTCGGCGCGTTCACCACGTTCATGGGGCTGGCGCTGCTGGTCTTCGCGCTGGGGGTGTGGCTGTGGCGCTACGCCTACCGCGAGAGCGACGACGCCTCGGCGGTGCGGCGGGTGGCGAAGAACAGCCTGGCCCCGATTATGCTCAACCTGTTCAACCGGGGCATCGACTTCGCCTTCGCCTTTCTGATGCTGCGCATCCTGCGGCCAGAGGGCGCGGGCAATTATTATTACGCCATCGTCATCTGGGGTTGGTTCGAAATCCTGACCAACTTCGGCCTGAACACCTTCCTGACGCGCGAGGTGGCCCGCGCGCCCGACGACGCGCGTCGCTTCCTGTTCAACACCAGCCTGCTGCGGATGGGGCTGGCGGTACTGGCGATTCCGGCGCTGGTGGGCTTCCTGTGGCTGCGGCAGGTCAGCTTTGACCCGCCACTCACAACGGAAACGCTGTGGACCATCGGCTTGCTGTACCTGGGCCTGTTCCCCAGCAGCCTGAGCACCGGCCTGTCGGCGCTGTTTTACGCCTTTGAAAAAGCCGAGTACCCGGCGGCCATCACCACCGTGACCACGTTCCTGAAGGCGGGCGTGGGCATCGTGGTGCTGCTGGCGGGAGCGGGCATCGTCGGGCTGGCGGGCACCTCGATTTTCGTCAACGTGGTGACGCTGGTCATCCTGTGGGCGCTGGCGCGGCGGGGCCTGCCGCCCTTGCAGGCTGAGACAGCTCTGCGGCTGGATCGCGCGCTGCAGCGCCACATGCTGGGCGAGTCGCTGCCGCTGATGATCAACCACCTGCTGGCGACGTTCTTCTTCAAGATCGACGTGGTGCTGCTGGAGGTGATTCGCGGCCCGGCGACGGTGGGGCGCTACAGCACGGCCTACAAGTGGCTGGACGCGCTCAACATCATCCCCTCGTTTTTCACGCTGGCGATGTTCCCGGTGATGTCGCGGCAGGCCGCCGAGGACCGTCCGGCGTTGTTGCGGGCCTACGTGCTGGCGATCAAGCTGATGGTTGTCCTGGCGCTGCCGGTGGCGGTGGCGACCACGCTCATCGCGCGCGGGCTGATCGGCGTGCTGGGCGGGCCGGAATACCTGCCCGACGGCGCGGTGGCGCTGCAACTGATTATCTGGTCGATTCCGATTGGCTGGATCAACAGCGTGACGCAGTACGTGCTGATCGCCCTGGACCGGCAGCGGATTCTGACGCGGGCTTTCCTGGTGGGGCTGGTCTTCAACGTGGGCACAAATCTGATCTTCATGCCGACGTACGGCTTCCGCGCGGCGGCGATCATCACCATTTTCTCGGAGTTGTCGCTGCTGATTGCCTTTTACCTGACGCTGCGCAACGCACTGGCCGACGCCGCACCGGACGGCCAGCGCGAGCCGGTGGCCTGGGTGCGTATCCTGTGGCGGCCCGCGCTGGCGTCGGCTCTGATGGGCGGGGCGGTGGTGGCAGCGCTGCCGGTTGGCCGCTTGCCCGCGCTGGTCGTCGGCGGGGTGGTGTACGTGGGGGCCTCGCTGCTGATCCGGCCCTTCACCCGCGAGGAGATCGCGCAGATCGAGCCGCTGCTGCCCGCGCGTGTGCGGGGAAGCATGATGAGGGTTCTGCGTCTTAGGCGCGATGCGACCTGACCGCGCCCGAGTCTGGCGCTGGATTGTCCTGGCCGGGGTGCTGGCTTCCTGCCGCTCCGACCCGGCAGAATCCCCCCACACACGGTTGCCAATCGAGACCCCCAAAAACAAGCTCGGCGTGCACCTGCTGCTGGATGACGGGCTGGGGGCGTGGCCCGTCGAGGTGTGGCCGGAGCACCTCGACTACGCCCGGCAGGCGGTGGGCGAGTGGGGCTTCGCCCTGCAACTGGTGCGGTTGGACGACCTGGACCCGGCCAAGTGGCAGGTCTTCATGGACCTGTGCGCCGAGCGGCACCTGACGCCGGTCCTGCGGCTGGCGACGACGGTCAATCGGCGTAAGGGGTGGTGGCGCGCGCCGCCGCCTGACCGCTACGGCCAGGGCTACGAGACGGTGGCCCGGCGCTACGCGCGCTTCGTGGCGGCGCTGGAGTGGCCGACGGACGCGCACTACGTGACGGTGGGCAACGAGCCAAATCACGGCAATGAGTGGGGCGGGCGGCCCGACCCGGCGGCGTATGGCCGCTTTTTCATTGACGTGGCCGACGCCCTGCACGCCGCCGACCCGCAGGTGCGGGTGTTGAACGCCGGGTTGGACCCCTACGCGCCGCACACGGGGGGACTGCCCTTCGTAGACGGCATGTACTACGTGGACGAGGAAACCTTCCTCGACGAGATGGTGGCCGCCGAGCCGAGTGCGCTGGCGCGCGTGGACGTGTGGGCCAGCCACGCATACCCGATGGGCGCCTTCCGGGGTGGACCGTGGGAGCAGGCATACGGGCGGGATATGCTCAACGACGCGCACAATCCGGCGCACCGGGAGCCGCCGGAAGGGGTCGCCAACCGGGGTGTGAACGGCTACGAGTGGGAGCTGTGGAAGCTCTCGACGTACGGGATTGACCCCTTGCCGGTGATGATTACCGAGACGGGCTGGCGTCACGCCGAGAGCGCGGACCCGGCCTCCCTGGACGCGCTGCCGGACCTGCCGGACGGCGAGACGGTGGCGGCGTACGTGGATATGGCGCTGCGTGGCAACGGGGGGCGGTATCCTGAGTACCCCGACGACGGCTGGACGCCCTGGCTGGATGATCCGCGCGTGGTGGCAGTGATGCCCTTCGCGCTGGACGGCGATCCTGCGGAGTGGGGACATACGAACTGGCTGGTACTTGGCGAGTCTGGCGAGGTGGTGGGAATGTATCCGGTGTTCGATCTGCTGGCGGGGCTTGAAAAGTCCGGGTAAGCTATTCGGAACCGATTGTTGTATAGTGTGTTGGTTGGGTTGGAACGTCGATTGGAACGACGAGGTACGGTTTGGTGGAAGCACTCCTACAAAGAGCGATTGAAACAGCAAGGGCGGGTCACAAAGAGCAGGCCCGTGACTTGCTGATTTCCATTCTTCGGGAAGACCCGCGCAATGTCCTGGCCTGGAAGTGGTTTGTGACGGTTGCGCAATCGCCAGACGAGGCGCGGCAGGCGCTCCAGAACATTTTGCGCCTCGACCCAAGCGACGCGTGGGCGCGCAATGCGTTCGCCGAGCTTGAATCGCGTTCGCGGCAGCAACCCCGCCAGCGAGAGCGGCAGGCAGGTGTCGCACAGCAGCAGCCCCAACGCAGGGGGCGCGGCGCACCACGGGCGCTGGTCGTCGTGCTGGGGGTGGTGCTGGTGAGCGTGTGTGTGGTTGGAGTGGGGTCGATTGCCCTGCTGAACTCGGAGGTAGGACTCAGTACGGTCCCGTTGGCCGCCGAAGTGCCGAGTAGCACGCCTATGCCGGTGACGGTGGCCGATATCGTGGTCAATCCCCCTACGCTGCCGCCCTCGTGGACGCCCTCGGCGGCCCCCACCCTGCCGACACTCACCCAGGCGGCGACGCTCACGCCGACGACCCCGCCGCCCTCCAGCGTCACGCCGCTTCCCACGCCTGCGCTCATCGACGTGCCGGTGGAGTCGGATATCGACCACGTGCCGCTCGACATGCCGATAGATACCTCCAACCCGGTGACCGAATCGCAAACCGTCCAGTACTACCCGGTGACCGGCTCGAACGCGGTGGAGATCAACCTGTCTATCCTGGCCAACGGGCCGAAGGGCGGCGGACAGAACGCGATTGCACAGATTCAGTACAGCACCAGCCTGCAATACTCGATGCGGCAGACGGCCAATAGCTGCGCGCCAGAAGAGGCCGTGGCTCACCTGACGATGATATTCACGTACCCGGAATACAATCCGCCCCCGGACGTGTCGCAGGAAATGCTGGACCAATGGGATTCCTTCATGGTGCGAGTCGTCGAGCACGAAGAGACGCACGCGGAAATCGCGCGCCAGTGTGCGCTGGACATGGTGAATAGCTTCTACTCTCTGCAACCGACCTCGACCTGTGCGACCCTGCAAGACAACCTGGAAGTGATGCAGGCATCCATAGATGCCGACTGTGACGCGCAGCAGGCCGCCTTCGACGCGCAGGAGGGTGGGGATAGTTTCCCGTAGCATCGAAAGTCGGAGTGTGTCCTTGACCGGGGACACGAGTGTTACTATCCTTTACAATCTTCTCGCGCCCGGCTAGAATGGCGCGAGATTGCTTTAACCACGGAGAGAGCGCCTTGAGTGAGTTCACTCAGATTGAGAACATCGCCAACCACGTTGGACAGACTGTGAAGCTGCGTGGCTGGTTATATAACAAGACCGACAAAGGCAAGCTCCAGTTCCTGCTGCTGCGCGATGGCACGGGTGTGGTGCAGTGCGTCGTCTTTCAGAAGGACGTGAGCGAGTCGGTGTTCGAGGCGGCGATGAGCCTGACACAGGAGTCCTCGTTGGTGGTGACGGGCGAGGTGCGCGAGGATGCGCGCGCGCCTGGCACGCCGGGTGGCTTCGAGGTGGGGGTCGAGGAACTGGAGGTCATCCAGGTGGCCGAGCCGTACCCGATCTCGCCCAAGGAGCACGGCACCGAATTCCTGATGGACCAGCGGCACCTGTGGGTGCGCTCGTCGCGGCAGTGGGCCATTTTGCGTGTGCGGGCCACCGTGGTCAAGGCCATCCGCGATTGGCTGGACGGGCACGGCTACCTGAACATCGACACGCCCATCATCAGCCCGGCGGCAGGTGAGGACACCACGACGCTGTTTGAGATCGACTATTTCGACGAGGTGGCCTACCTGGCGCAGACCGGCCAGCTTTACAACGAGTCCACCATCGGGGCCTTCGGCAAGGTGTACTGCTTCGGGCCGACCTTCCGGGCGGAGAAGTCGAAGACCCGGCGGCACCTGACCGAATTCTGGATGGTCGAGCCGGAGATGGCTTTCTTCACGCTCGACGACCTGATGGACATGCAGGAGCAGTTTGTCACCTACATCGTACAGACGGCCCTGGAGCAGCGCCGCGCCGAGTTGGAATTGCTGGAGCGCGACCTGTCGAGATTGGAGGTGGTCAAGCCGCCGTTCGAGCGCATCACCTACGACGACGCGGTAGACCTGCTGGCGAAGCTCCGGGAGGAAAGTGACGACCCGGAGCAAAAAGAGTCGCTGGCGATGGAATGGGGCAACAATTTCGGCAGCCCGCACGAGACGGCTATCGCGGCGCACTTCGACAAGCCGGTGTTCGTCTACAACTACCCGACGGCGGCCAAGGCGTTCTACATGACCCCGGTGGAGGGCAGGCCGGAGGTCTGCCGCTCGGTGGACCTGCTGGCCCCGGAGGGCTACGGCGAGATCACGGGTGGCAGCGAGCGCATCCACGACCCGGCACTGATCGAGGAGCGGGTCAAGGAGATGGGTTTGCCCTACGAAGCGTACAAGTGGTACGTGGATTTGCGGCACTTCGGCACGGTGCCGCACGCCGGTTTTGGCATGGGCGTGGAGCGCGCTGTCTCCTGGATTTGCGGCACGCGGCACATCCGCGAGACGATTGCTTTCCCGCGCATGCTGAAGCGGATGTATCCATAGCGAGTTTGAAACACGGAGGCACGGAGGGCTGGACGGTGCGGAGTCTGTTGGCCTCCGTGTTTTCCTTTGAGCTGAAGTTCCGTGACTTGAGCGCAGCACACGATTGGCCGAGAACCTGCGATGACCCTCACGTTGGACGCACAGCGCCAGGCTGTGCGCGCCTTGCTCAACGAGTTTGACGCCGCCGACGCGCTGGCGAGCTACTATGCGCTGCACCACGATCCTGGGCGCTCGGAGCTTTTTAGCCATCACGACGACGAGGGCCGGTTGATGGCCTTCCTGGCGCGCTGCCAGACCGGCTTCGACCTGTTCCGCCCGGTGGTCACGCTGCGCGTGCGTGGGGCGGAGGTGCCTGAGGGCCTGCTGCGGAAAGGGTTGGTGCCGGAGCGACCTTACCTGTTGATCGTGCCTGAGGTGCTGGCAGAGAAACTGAAGGCCCACCTCGCCCTGACCGACGTGACGCTTAACCGGGTGCTGCGGCTCGACCCGGCCCGGTACGAGCCGTTGATTAACGTGATGGTCGAGGAGCGGCAGGACTCGCAGGGCAGCCCGCGCTGCGAAATCCGGCGCGGTGAGAGGGTCCTGGCCCTGGCGGGCGTCAACTGGCGCTCGCCCCACTTCGCGGAGATGTACGTGACGGTTGGCGAGGCGTCGCGGGGGCGCGGCTTTGGCAGGGCGGTGGTGTCGGCCTGCGTGGCCGCGCTGCTCAAGATGCAAGTCACGCCGCTGTACGTCGTGGCCGAGCACAACGTCCCCTCGCTGGAACTCGCCAGGCGAGTGGGTTTCGTCGATACCGGCGCGCGCGAGATCGTCGCGCAAGCCGTGCTGAGGGGTTGAACACGAGGGATGCACGCGGATGGCAGAAGCCACGTTCACTTTTCCGCCTGATTTTCGCTGGGGCACGGCCACCTCGGCGCATCAGGTCGAGGGCAATAACACGCAGAATGATTGGTGGGCCTGGGAGCAAGAAGGCCAACGTCTGGGCGATGGACGTGTCTTTGCGAATCAAGTCTCCGGGCTGGCCTGCAATTGGTGGGAGAACGCCGAGGCTGACATCGCGCAGATGGCAAAGATGGGTCTCAACGCCCACCGCATGTCGGTTGAATGGAGCCGCATCGAGCCGACTCCGGCCTTTTGGGACGAGGACGCGATAGACCGCTACCGCCAGATTCTCGGCGCGATGCGCGACGCAGGCATCGAGCCGATGGTGACGCTGCACCACTTCACCAACCCGCAATGGATGGCCGGGCAGGGTGGGTGGGCCAATGCCGAAAGTGTGACCTGGTTCGCCCGCTACGTGCGCAAAGTGGTGGATAGCCTCAGCGATCTGGTCGATCTGTGGTGCACGGTCAACGAGCCGGGCATCCTGGCCGAGATGGGCTACTACCGGGGTATCTGGCCGCCCTGCCAGAAGGGCCTGGGGCTGTACTTCGACGTGTACCTGAACTTGCTGCGCGCCCACGCCGCCGCCTATGAGGCCATCCACGAATTGCAGGACGGGGCCAGGGTGGGGCTCTCGAAGGCGATGCGCGGCTTCAAGCCCCGCCGCCCAGGCTCCCCGGTTGACCGGTTTGTCGCCCGCACGATTGACGACGCAGCGAACGGGATATTCATCCGGGCGCTGATGGAGGGCGTGTGGCGTCCGCCGGGTCGGCGCGCGCAGCCGCTGCCGGAGTTACAGAGGACGCTGGATTGGCTGGGCGTCAGCTACTACCATCGCTACGAATCGACCTTGAAACTTACCCATCCTGGCGGCATGTTCATGGAATACGGGGTGCCAACCGGCGTCGAAATCGGCCCTGACACATGGGGCGAGATTCACCCGCGCGGCCTCTACGATTTATTGGCGCAATTGAAACGCTTTGAACTGCCGCTGTACGTCACCGAGAACGGGCGACCCGACGAAGTGGACGAGCACCGCCCGCGCTTCATCGTGGAGCACCTGCACCACGTATGGCGCGCGATCATCGTCGGCGCGCCGGTTATGGGCTACTACTTCTGGAGCCTGGTGGATAATTTCGAGTGGGCGCGGGCCTATAATCCGAGCTTCCGTTTTGGGTTGTTGGAGGTGGATGTCGAGTCGCAGGCACGGCGGCTGAAGACGAGCGGCGAGTTATACGCCGAGATTTGCAAGACCGGCACGTTGAGCAGCGACATGGCCCGCCGCCACGCCCCGGACGCGCTGGCGAGCGTTTTCCCCGGCGAAGCGCCTGTGCCGTTGGCGCGTGCGGAAACTTAGCATAGGGGCCACCACCTTGCTATAATTGATTTCTCGGAGAGGTCGCATAGTCTGGCCTAGTGCGCGCGCTTGGAGAGCGCGTGAGCAGAAATGCTCCGTGGGTTCGAATCCCACCCTCTCCGCCTGACGAATCAATTTGCAACCGGCACGGGATGACCCTGGGCCGGTTGTGTCGTCTACCAGCAGTCTGGACCTCGGGGACAGCGTGAGCGACTCCTTACCCCAGCTTCCCGGCCAGTCGCCGGGCACCATCTGGCGGCCCGGGCGCAGGCCCAAAAAACCCCCCTGGTACCGGTTCGATCGCCGGGTGCCGCTCTCGTACGTGCCGCCGCTCGTCGCGCTGGCGGTGGTTGGGCTGCTGGTGACGCTGGTCTTCGCCACGCGCACGCCGTTGGTGCTGGTCGTGGACGGCGAGGTGATGCCCGCTCGCGTGCACGCTAGGCGGGTGCGCGGCGCGCTGGCGGCCCGGCGGATCCAGGTGGAGGCGGACGATGCGGTCAGGCCGGACCTCGACGCGCGCCTGGAGCCGGGGATGGTGATTACCGTAGAGCGGATGCGCGAGGTGCGCGTGCGGGTGGACGGGGCGGTGATCGCCGTGCGAACCCGCGCGCGGCATCCGGCGACGATTCTGGCCGATGCCGGGGTAACGCTGCGCCCTGCCGACGCGCTCCTGGTGGAGCGGACCAGAGGCCCGACACCGCAGGACATGGCCCGCTATCCACAGTTGGTCGCGGAGCCGCCACTGCCGGTCCAGTTGCGCGTCGTGCGCGCCGTGCCCGTTGGGCTCGACGACGACGGCCACCGCTCTACGCTCCTGACCACCGCGCCGACGGTGGGCGAGGCGTTGCTTTCGTTGGAGGAACCGCTGTATGAAGGCGACCTCGTTCAGCCTTCCTACGGCACGCCCATCTCGCCCGACATGTCCATCGTCGTTCGGCGGGCCAGGCCGGTCACGGTGACGGTGGGTGGGGAAAGCGTCGAGACACGCACGCAAGAAACCTCAGTGGGCGGCTTGCTGGACGAACTTGGCATGGGCCTGAGCGGCGACGACTACAGCATCCCCGCTACGGACACGCCGTTGACGCCCGGCATGGCCGTGCGGGTGGTGCGCGTGGAGGAGGAGGTGCTGGTCGAGGATGAAGCCCTCCCTTACGAGACCGTCTGGCAGCCTGAGCCGACCCTGGAGCTTGACGAGTCGGTCATGCTGCGCGAGGGCGAGGACGGGGTGCTGCGCCGCGAGGTGCAGGTGCGCTACGAAGACGGCGTGGAGGTCAGCCGGGTGGTGCGCGGCGAGTGGGTGGCCCAGGAGCCTGTGGACGAGGTGATGGGCTACGGCACGCAAATCGTGATTCGCACGCTCCAGACGGGGGCGGGGCAGGTGGACTACTGGCGGCACATCCGCATGCTGGCGACGTCGTACACGGCGGCCACCTCTGGCAAGGAGCCGGGGTCGCCGGGCTACGGCATCACGGGCACAGGCTTGCCCGCCGGGTACGGCATCGTCGCGGTGGACCCGCGCGTCATCAACTTCTTCACCCGCGTGTACGTGCCCGAATACGGGGTAGGTCTGGCTGCGGACGCAGGCGGCGCGATCAAGGGACGGCGTATCGACCTGGGCTACGACGAGGACAACCTGGAATTGTGGTACAAGTGGGTTGACGTGTACTTGCTGACCCCGGTCCCTGAACCGGACGACATCATCTGGGTGCTGCCGGAGCAATAGCAATGAGTATTCGCCAAACGTTGGAACGGCATAATCTCAGGCCGGACAAGCGTCTCAGCCAGAACTTCATGGTGGACCCAGGCACCCTGGCCCGCATGGCGGACGCTGCCGAATTGGGGTCGGGCGACGTGGTGCTGGAGGTGGGCACCGGATTGGGCCACCTGACGCGCGTCCTGGCCGGGCGCGCTGGCCGCGTGGTGACGGTGGAGGTGGACGAGCGCCTCGTCCCGGTCTTGCGCCTGGAGTTGGTGCGCTATGCGAACGTCGAGTTGGTGGCGGGCGATATACTGGCGCTGGAGCCGGGCCATTTGGTAGGAGATGTGCCGTACAAAGTGGTGGCGAACGTGCCCTATCACATCACCTCGGCGCTGGTGCGCCACCTGCTGGAGTGCGAGCAGCCGCCCACGCTGCTGGTTCTGACCGTCCAGCGCGAGGTTGCCGAGCGCATGGCCGCCAAACCCGGCGACATGAGCCTGCTGGCACTCGGCGTGCAGTTCTATGGGACGGTCAAGGTGGTGGCGCGCTTGAATCCGCAGGTCTTCTACCCGCGTCCTGGGGTCGAGTCGGCCATCGTTCGCATTGAGCCGCATCCCACCCCCATGCTGCCCACCAACGCGAGAGAGGGCTTTTTTCGCCTTGCGCGGGCGGGTTTTGGACTGAAACGCAAGCAACTCAAGAACAGCCTGATCGCCAAACTGGGCTTGCCCGGGCACCAAGTGCTGGACTGGCTGGCACAGGCTGGCGTCGACCCGACGCGCCGCGCGCAAACACTGTCGCTGGACGAATGGCTGGCGTTGTACGACGCGTTCGAGCCAGAGGGTTAGGCGACGGGGTTGGACAGGCGCTCTTTGAGGAGCGGGTGGTCGGCGTAGAAGCCGCGATATTGCTCCGGCAGCATGGCGGCCATCGCGACCATGATCTGCTCGGTGTAGGCGTCCAGTTCCTCGGTGCGGGCGCGTCCGGGCGGCAGGTGAATCGGCGGGCCGATGACCGTATAGAGGTCAGTGCGTCGCAAGCGGCGCAGATTGGATAGCACTTTTTCGGTGCCGTACATCACCACTGGCACGATGGGGACGTTGGCCCGTGTCGCGAAATAGGCCGCGCCGCTCTTGCCCTTGCCCAGGCCGCCGGTTCGGCTGCGGGTGCCCTCGATGGCGATGCCCAGCACCCCGCCATCCTCCAGTACCGCCAGCACCTGGCGCAAGGCAACTCTGTCCACCTCGCCCCGGTTGATGAAGATGGGTCCCGCGAGATTTAGGATGGGCCGGAAGGGATGGTGCTCGTATTTTTCGGCGGCTAAGACGGTGATGAAGGCGGGTAACTCGATGTAGATGAGCGGCGAGTCAACGTAGCTCATGTGGTTGCTGACCATGATGTACGGGCCGCTCTGCGGCAGGTTCTCCAGGCCGGTGACGTGACGGCGCGCGGCGATATCGTATATGAACCTGAAGATGGCCCGCCCCGCTTTGTAGATTGTCCGGTTGATCCGTGGGTAGCGCGGCTGTTCGGACAAGGCATGCTCCTTGCCTGTGGAGATGCCCGTAGTCTACCCCGCCCCCTGCCTGCCTGCCAGACTTTTGTGAGGCCGTCTCCCCCCAGAGTAACGGTTTCCTAATTGGTATAAACCTGCTAAACTGGCGTTGGAAGCTTCGTTAGATGCAGGCCGGGTAATCTGACACTCTCCGAGGATTAGCCGATTCACTGGTTGAGCTAAAGATGACATCCGGTAGACGAAATGCAGTAGTTCGCTGGTTGCTGGTAGCTGTCACGTTGGTTCTGGCAGCTACAAGGCTACCAAATGCCATATCACTGGGCTTGTCTGTGCAAACCATCGCCATGATGGTGGCCGTGGCCCTGCTCCTCAACCTCGGCCTGCCGATGACGTATGGAACCAGCACCTTTCTGCCTGCGATTACGCTGATAACCTACCTGTCGTTGGGCTTTCTTCCCGGCCTGTTCGCACTCGTCGTGGGTCTGGTGATTGGCGGTGGTGCGAGCTGGGCGCTGGAGAATCGCAAGAGCGAGTCGCGGCGTAAGTGGTGGGTGTCGCTGTCAGACGTGGGGTGGCCTATTGCTGCTCACGGCTTGAGTCTGCTGCTGGCCGACTTCGCCTATTTTGGGTTGGGCGCTGTTCCCCCGCTGGCGCAAGTCAACACACCCGACACGCTGCTGCCGGTCGTGGCGGCGGCGGTTTTGTATTTGGTGGCCTACAATCTGCTGTCTACGCTGGATGCGTGGCTGGCCGGTCAGAACGTGCTGGGGTACTTTGCCGAGAACCGGCAAGTGCTGCTGGCTGTACAGGTGCTGCCCCTGCCCTTAGCGCCGGTCACTGCCGTGGCGCTCGCCAGACTGGGACTACCCGCCTTTCTGGTCTTGGTGGCGACCTTGCTGGCTATTGCCGTTGCCGTCAACAGGCTGGTGAGGACACAGGGCAGCCTCCAGAGCCAGGTGCGCCGCCTGTCGTCGTTCTCCTCGGTCAGCAGGGCGTTGCGCGCCAGCCTGGAACTCAACGAGTTGCTGGACACCATCTATCTCCAGGTCGCGCACCTCCTGGATATCGACAATTTCTACGTGGTGCTGTTGGACGCCGATGCCAACCAGCTGCATTTCCCCTTCGTCATGCGTGAGGGGCGGCGCGAAGCGCGTCCGTGGCACGAGCGGGGCAATACGTTCATCGAGTGGGTGATAGATGAACGGCAATCGTTGTTGGTCAGCGATAATGTGGCCGCGGTAGCCGAGCGCATGGGGTTGAATCCCCCAGAAAGCGGCTTGCGTAGTTGGATGGGCGTTCCCCTGCTGGCCTCTGACAGGACCGTTGGCTGCATGGCGGCCTACACGGTCGGCAGTAGCGAGCGCACTTTTGGCGAAGAAGACTTGGAACTCTTCGGCAACGTGGCCGTGCAATCTGGTGTTGCCGTGGAGAACGCGCTGCTTTACCAGGATGCTCAACAGCACGCCCGGCAGCTGGCAACGCTGAACGAAATCTCCACCATGATTAATGCCTCTCTGGACCCGGATCAGGTGCTTAACGTGGTGAGTTCGTCCATCATCCAGGTGGCGGACTGCGACAAGGCGGCTATGTACCTGCTGGAAGATGGCGACCAAACGTTGCGTCTGGCCCACTCGGAGGGGTTCGGCAAGAGTCACCGCACGCTTTCGCAGACGCTTTCGGTGCCTCTCACCAACGAGGAGCGCGACGCGGTGATGCTGACCGGCGAGGTGATTGCCGTACCGGACATCCGGTCCAGCGAAGAGGTGTCGCCGGGGCTGGTGGCGCTTGCCGAGACCCAGAAATTCCGCGCTTACGCCAATTTCCCCCTGCGCGCGCACGGGCGGCCTATCGGTTTGCTGGCAGTCTATTACGATACAACACACCAGTTCCAGGATGCGGAGTTGGAACTGCTGCAAACGTTTGCCAATCAGGCTGCGCTGGCCGTCGCCAACGCGCGGCAATACGCGGTGACAGACCGTGCGTTGAGCCGCCGCGTGGACCAGATTATGGTTCTGGCCGACATCAACCGCCGGATGAGCGCCACGCTCGATCTTGACCGTATCTTTCATCTGGTCGTCGACGCGGCGATGGAGGCATGTGCCGCGCTGGCCGGGATGCTGATCGTCGCCGACGAGGTGGACGGCAGCCTGCGCATTGGCTCGTGGCGCGGCTATCCTAAGGACGTTATCCAACGTCTGGAGCGCAGCGGCAAGCCTGTCTCCCAGGGTATTGCCCATCGTGTCCTGAAATCTGGGGAGACGGCCATGGTTGGCGACGTGGGCCTTGATCCTGATTTCGTGAACATGGGCGTGAACACCCTCTCGCTACTCAGCGTGCCGGTGTTGCTGGAAGATAAGGTGATTGGCGTCATTACGTTGGAGAGCGACCAGGAAGACGCGTTCACCAACGAGGATGTGGCCTTCGTCAGCCAGCTTTCCAACCAGGCGGGGATCGCCATCAAGAATGCCCAGCTTTATCGCAGGCTGGGTGAGGCCAATGATCGCCTGCACGCCATTCTGGATGCGGGCACGGATGGCCTGTTGATGCTCGATACGAAGTGCCGCATCGTGATGACGAACACGAGCATGGAATCCTTCTGGGACTTTGCGCGCGCCGACTTCAAAGAGCCGACGGTTGACGAATTTGTGGCAGACCCGCTTTCGGCCCTGGGAGAGGGACTGGGTTATGCCGAAGGCGAGTTGAGCAGGCTGATTACCCGTGCAGTACGCGATCCTGAGATGCCAGAACAGCACGACCTGTACATCACCAGTGGCTCAAGCCAGCGTTTTGTGGAGCGCAGCGCCAGCCCGGTGCGAGATGAGATGGGCAAGTCAATTGGCATGCTGTTTGTCTTCCGTGACGTGACCGAGCAGAAGGAGTTGGAAGAGGCCCGCGAAAACCTGGCGAATATGATCGTGCACGACCTGCGCAACCCACTCACGGCGGTCCTGGCGAGTCTGGCGCTGGTCAGCAACGCCGTGGTCGGCGACGATGAAACCGGCGTGGCCGGACAGGCCATCGAGGTGTCAAGCCGGGCCGTGCGCAAGCTGTTGGTGATGGTCAACAACTTGCTAGACCTGGGCCGGTTGGAGACTGGCGAGTTCTCGCCGGAACAGAAGCCAGCGTCTCTCAAGACGGTCATCGAGAATGCCCTGGGCGAAACGCTGCCCCTGGCGATGGAGATGGAGGTCATGATCTCGCTGGACAGCGAGGGTCTCGACGACCTGCCCGAAGTCAACATCGACTCGGACATGGTTGAGCGGGTGGTGCTGAATCTGTTAGACAACGCGCTCAAGTTCACACCGCCCGGCGGCGAGGTGGAAGTGCGGACCGAGTTGGTCGAGGGCGGGTCCGGTGACAAAGATGGCGTGGCGTCCGAGCCAATGGTCCGCGTCGAGATTATCGACAGCGGCCCCGGCGTGCCGGATGACTACAAGACTCGCATCTTTGACCGTTTCACCCAGGTGCACGGCCAGAAAGGTCGCCGTCGAGGTACGGGGTTGGGGCTGGCATTTTGCCGCCTTGCAGTGGACACGCACGGCGGGCGCATCTGGGTCGAGGACGCCGAAGGTGAAAAGGGCAGCGTATTTGCTTTCACCTTGCCGGTGTATACTGGTAAGGTCTTGAAAGACAGGCTCTCCACCGACTGACGTGCCCACACCGAATTCACATAAATCTAATACCAGTCTTATACAGGCGTGGTAATCTTATGTTGTCGGACGTAAGATTGGGGGCGGTTGCGCGCGTCTAGAAATCTGATAAAATCGGCCCCGATTTGGTTCGAGAGGGTCCTATGCCTATTTACGAATATCAGTGCAAAGAATGCGGTGTGCGCTTCGAGCGGATACAGAGTTTTTCCGACGAGCCGGTGCGGGTATGCCCGGAGTGCGAGGGCGAGGTGCAGCGTCTCATCCAACCGGCAGGCATCATCTTTAAGGGATCAGGTTTCTACGTGAACGACAGCAAGTCCTCGCGGCAAAACCTGAACAGCACCCCCCGCAAGGAAACCGCTAGCGAGCCTGCCGCTTCCAACAAGAAGAGCGACGACTCCAGTTCCACCAGCTCCACTGACGATTAGCACCGCCTTTTCGTGAAATGTGTAAGGCTCGACCTCGCGTCGAGCCTTTTTGTTTGCCAATTTGCCGGGGGATGGAACAGCTTGTTAGAGTTGGAGGCCGCTGGAGGCTTTGATGATCTTCTGCTCGTAGTTGTGGACGTATTCGAGCAGCTTGTCGTGCAGTTTTTGCCATTCTTTACTGTCGAGGATGTTGTGCATGGTCGCCAGGTCTTGCGCGATACCGCCGGTCAAGACCTGCGGGCAGTCCCCGTAGAGCGTGAACCAGGCTTCGGTAGGTTGCAGGCCCAGCCGGGTGATGCCCGGCACGAATTCGCGCACCACGAATTCGAAATACTCTGCGTCAAGTCCCTGTCTAATGTCCCAACTCATCAACAGTTTGACCATCATAGACGCAGACCCCTTGTTCCCCCCAACCGTTCCGTTACCGTTTAGTCCTGGCCGTTGTATTCCAGCAGGACGATTTGCGTTTGGTCCGGCAAGCCGGAGCGTGACGATACCTTCAGGCTGCCTTCCTGGGCCACGTCTCCCAGTCCCATCTCCTTGAGGAACTTATCAACGGGGTCGAGTTTGAGCGTTACGTTGGGCATCTTGTATTGCATCGGGATCACGATGCTGGGTTCCAGCAAACTGATGACCTCCGCCGCCTGCGAGGAATTCAGCCCCTCGCCGCCGCCCACGGGCGTCAGGATGATGTCGATAGTGCCCAGGCTCTCGATTTGCGATTGCGCGGGCACATGGTCCAGGTTGCCCAGGTGGCAAACGGTGATGCCGTCGAAGTCAAACACGTTGACCAGGCTGCGCCGGGGCGCGGCCTTGCCCTTGGGAGGCTTGAAGGTGGCGATGGAGGCGATAAAGATGCCGCCAATCTCGTACTCGCCGGGGCCGTCGATAACGTGTGAGACGCTTTTAACAGCTTTGAGGTTGTTGTGAGCAGGGGAATCGTGACTGATGGTGACGATGTCTGCTTTGAGCCGGGGAATAGCATAGCCCAGGCTCTCGTCGTAAGGGTCAGTGACAATGCTGGCCCGCCCCCGTTCTATCAACCGGAAGCAGCTATGGCCGTACCACGTGATTTCCATTGATTCTACCGTGCCGTTTGTGTAGCGGGCGGGTTGCCCCATCTGGCGGCTGAGATTATACCGTACGGCTGGGGCCTCCGCCAAAGGCGGTCGTCAAGAGCGGATTTGTGCGTGCTATAATGATCCGATATATCTATAGGGGGATGATTGGTGACGGGACAGGGCGAATTGGAACAGATCGTGACAGCAGATGACCCGCGCTGGCAGCGCTACACCGTCGGGGGCGGCGCAGTTGAGACCGGTGGGGAAGGGGGCGGTCTCCGCTTCCTGACCCGCGACGCTGGCGGACGGCGTTACGCCGATGCCCAGATCGACGATTACCAGGGCTTGCCGCGCCGCCGCTTCCCGTGGCGGCCCCCGCTCACGCTGCGGGTTCGCGCCCGGTTCTCGCACCCTGAAGGACAACTGAAAGGCACGGCGGGCTTTGGTTTCTGGAACGACCCCTTTGCCATGACCGGCCTGCGGGCGCCCGCGCTGCCGCGCGCCCTGTGGTTCTTTTACGCCTCGCCACCGGCCAACATGGCCCTGGCGCTGGACGTGCCGGGCAATGGGTGGAAGGCGGCCACGCTGGACGCGACGCGCCTGCCCGCTTTGCTGTGGGCACCGCTCGCGCCCCTGCTCGTCCCCCTGATGAACTTCCGCCCGCTCTACCGGCGCCTGTGGCCGCCTGTGCAGCGCGCGCTGGCCGTCGCCGAGGCCCCGTTGGACGCGCTGGCCGACATGACCGCCTGGCACGATTACCGGCTGGAGTGGGGGCGGCAGGAGGCGCGTTTTTTCGTCGACGAGCGGCTGGTCCTCGAAGCGCCGCGCTCGCCGCGCGGGCCAATGGGCTTCGTGATGTGGCTGGACAACCAGTATGCCGTCGCCACTCCACAAGGGCGCTTCGGGTGGGGGCTGGTGGACGCGCCGGGCGAGCAATGGATGGCTGTCGAGCACTTCGCAATCACTGCGCCTGATCGAGCAACCTGACGCACCGCCAGCCTGTGCAACGCCCTGGCTGGTTGTGCGTATACTTTATTGAAAGACAAATTCTCACGCCCTCTGGGCGTCACGTATTGGGAGATAGATTATGAGTGAAAAGAAGTTATTGCCGCTGAATGGCTCCGGCAGCCTGCTTGGAGGGGCGCTGGTGGGGCTGGGCGCGCTGCTGCTGGTGTTCAGGCTCCTGGGGTTGGACGCGGGGTCCCTGATCGTCACCGGCGTCGGGCTTGGCATGTTCGTCGCGATGATCTTGCTGGGCAAGCGCTGGGGGTGGGTGGCTGTGCCTGCCAGCGTCGTCACGATGGTGGGCCTGCTGTTGGTCTACACCAGCCTGTTCAACTATGGGCGAAGCTGGGCCTACACCTGGACGCTGCTTTTTGCGGCGGCGGGCATGGGCATCCTCATCAGCCACTATTGGAGCGGGCGGCCTGAGGCCACGCGCTTTGGCACCTTCCTGGTGCAGGCCAGCCTGATAGCCTTCGTCGGCTTCGGGTTGTTCTTCGAGGTGCTCATCTTCCCCAGCAGGAGCTTCCTGGGCAAGTTGCTGTGGCCTGCCGCGCTGATCGTGGTGGGTGGCTACCTGATCTTGCGCGCGCGTAACGGCGACCCCAAGCCTGCCCCGAAGCCGCGCACCGTGCGCTCGAAGTCCACGTCGAAGGCCAAGACGACCAAGAAAGCCAAGACGACCAAGAAAGCGGAAGTCGAGTTCGAGCCTCTGGAAGCAGGGAAGTCCGAGGAGGCTGCCGCCAAGGCCGAGGGCAAGAAGTAGTCCCGAATCTCTCAGTTGCAGCCATCGTCTGGGGCCTGAGTCGTCCACGGATTTCACCGGTAGCGCAGCTTGCGCTTGTGCCACCGGTGTGATCTGTGGACGGCCCCGGATGCGTGAGTCTGTGCCCCCGTGAAGACTCGACGCATGGATAGAAGACAATCTCATTCAGTATTGCGCCTCCGCAACATCCTGATAACCTTGCTCGTCGTTATAGTAGCCATCGGTGTCTTAGTGGCCGTTGGTGCCTACGTTCTCTTCGGGCAGGGCGCAGGTGTGGAGCCGCCCAGTCTCGATTACCCTACGGGGGTTGAAAAAGAAGAACAGATTGAATACGTCATGCGGGAGCACGTTATTGACGAAGGGGGCCAACCCGTACACAGTTTTCTGCTCTATGTCGAAAACGAGCCACAGAACGTCACGATCCATAAAGGTGTGGGAACCACAGGCAGAAATGACGTACCTGTTGACGAGGAGTACCAATACAAGGTTGCCAGCATCACTAAGATGTTCGTCGCAACCGTCATCCTGCAATTGATGGAAGAGGGCGAGTTGGACCTTCAGGACCCAGCCGCCACATATTTACGAGAGATAGACTATCTGCGCTATGACGAACTCCACGTTCTGGATGGCGAAGCTTGCTCCGACGAGATAACCATCGACCAGCTATTGCAGCACCGCACCGGACTCGCCGATATTTTCATCGACACGGAGACCAGGTTCTACGTCAATGTCCTGACACATCCAAGAGCGCGGTATTCTCCAGAGCGAATTATGGATACGTTCTTCAAATACGGGTTGAACGAAGAACCCCATTTCAAGCCCGGCGAGGGCTACTATTATTCCGACATCAACTACGTGCTGCTGGGCTTAATCATTGAGCAGATCACAGGGGACAGTCTGCCGCAGCAGATTCGGCAACGGATACTGGTGCCCCTGGATATGAGCGACACCTACTTTGAGTTCTACGAGCCAGCACAGGGCGACGGAAAACAAATTGACACGTATCTGGGTCGCCTCAATGTCACCAGGGATGTCTATACGTCACACGAATGGGGCGGAGGTGGTTTGGTCTCAACCACGCGAGACACGGCCACCTACATTCAAGCCCTGTTTGACGTAGAGCTCTTCGAGAGTGAATCCACTCTGCAGGTGATGATGGATAACTCGGAGAACGAAGCAGAGGGGAAGACGTACGCCAGGGGCATCAATGTGTACCCGCTGGGAGACGATACTTACTACGGTCACGGGGGCTTTTACGGATCGTTGCTGGTCTATAACCCTGAGAAAGGGATAACCTTTTCTGCCCACGTTGCCCAGGCAAACCTTCCCTACGACGCCGAAGCGCTAGTCGAGGTCCTTCTGGAGATTGTCGAGAACCCATAAGCGCTGCGCCTCGTTATTGACGCGTCCCCTTGCCAGCCGGTATACTCCTCTCGCTGACCGCCGGTCAGCAAATTGTCCGAATCCACCGGCCAGCGCCAGATGACGACCAACCTCTCCCCGCGCGAACGCCAGAAAATCGCCCGCCGCGAGGCCATCCTCCAGGCGGCGCGACAAGTGTTTCTCTCCGGAAATCTCCACACGGCCACCATCGCCACCGTCGCCGAGGCGGCTCACGTGTCGAAGGGCACGGTCTACCTCTACTTCGAGAGCAAAGAGGCGCTGCTGGCCGAGTTGCTCCGCGAGGGTCTGCAATTACTGGAGGCACAGCTCACGGCGGCCTACGCCGCCGACGAGCCGTTGCCTCCCGACGTTCGCGTGGCGCGGGTGGCGGGAGCCTACCTGGACTTTGCCCAGGCCCAGCCGGATGTCGTCCGGCTGCGCGTGGCGTTCGACAATGGACACATTGACGCAGACCTGCCATCTGAGTTGGCGGGTGAGATCAGGCAATTGCGCGTTCGCGGGGTCGAACTCATTGCCGAGGCCATACGCGACGGCACCCGGCAAAAGCTGTTCCGCCGGACCCAGTCCTACCGCGTGGCGGCGGCGCTCTGGGCGGCGCTCGACGGGGCGCTGTTGATGGCCGGTGATGAGAAGCGGCCCCGCCGAGGAGACACGCGCGCGGACGCGCTCTTTCAGGCTACGCTGGAAACCTTTTTGCGTGACCTGGGCGTGGAAGGATGAGCATGGGGAACCTGGTATTCCTGGCGATTGCCCTGGGGCTGGTGTTGCTGGCCTGGCAGCGCACCGCGTCCCGGTTTCGCTGGCTGACGCTGGCGGCATTTGTGCTGCCGGTGGCTTATTTCTCCTACCGTTGGGCGCTCTACCGCGAGCAGATACTCGAATTGCGGGTTGCAGTTGGGGCGGCGCTGGTGTTCAATGCGTTATTCTGGCTGGTGTATGGCCGCACCCATCCGCCCGGCCACAAGGGCGAGATCACTGTCGTGGGTATGGAAGACGTGGAATAGAAATGAGAAAGGGGCCAGAAAACTTATGAGTGACCATGAGATCATCATCATCGACCCAGGCCGCACCGAGCGCTTCTACCGGCGGCTGCGGCAGCGTGCCGTCGATTGGCTGGCCGAGCACAGGGGTGAGAAATTCGCCGACGTCGTGCTGCTTGCGCCGGATTTGTTCGTGCTGCTGGGGCGGCTGATGCTGGATAAGCGGGTGTCGGCCAAGGACAGGGCGGTGGTGGTAGGGGCGTTGCTCTACTTCCTCAGCCCGATCGACGTGATCCCGGATTTCATCTTTCCGATTGGCGTGGTGGATGACGTGGTGGCGGCGGTCATCGCGCTCAACGGCATTCTCAACCGGACCGACCCTGCCGTCATCCGCGAGCACTGGGAGGGCAGCGACGACGTGCTGGAGGTGATACAGCGTATCATGGACCGGGCTGACCTATTGCTGGGCAGCGGCACGCTGAAGCGTTTGCGCAAGTCGCTGACGCGCCGCACGCCCTCGGCCTGACCGCCCCGACCCGGACCTAGGTAAGCTAGCAGCGAGTGGGTCAGGCGAGTAGACTAAGGATCAGGGGCGTCCAGGATACCCGTGTGCGCCTCTCAACGCCTATCTGAGCCACGAACTGCGTAAGGGTCCAGGGAACGTGAGCACACAAGAAGCCTCTCAAGCCATTCTGTATGGAGCCGCGCTCGGCGACGCGCTGGGCTGGCCTGTCGAGTTCCTCAGCAGGCGCAAGATGAAGGCCATCTATGGTCCGGGTGGCATCCAGGAACCGCCTGACCCGGCCCTTTTCACCGACGACACCCAGATGACCCTGGCTCTCGACGAGGCGCTCGTCGAGGTGGGCGACGCCGATATGAACAGCCTGATGGAAGCCACCGTCAGGCATTTTGTGGCCTGGAAAAATGCGCCGGAAACCACCGAGCGCAAGCCCGGCCACACCGTCCTGGACGCGGTGCGGATGCTGGAGTCCGGGACGCCCTGGCAGGATGCGGGGATCGTTACCAAGGGGTGTGGCTCGGCCATGCGGGTGAGCGGGATCGGCTTCTTGTACCAGGCGGACCCGGACCGGCTGCGCGACGTGGCGCACCATAGCGGGCTGGTCACGCACAACCACCCCACCGCCGACGCGGGTACCATCGCGGCAGCCTACCTCGTCAAGCTGGCTTTGGATGGCGTGCACCCCGACGAATACCTCCGCCAGGCGATGCTTTTCGTGGATGGCATCTCGGAGGAATTCGACGAGGCCATGCTGCGCGTGGGGCACGTGCTGGGCTGGAGCGACGAGGAAGCGGCCACCGATCACCTCGGCAAGGGTTGGACCGCCGAAGAGGCCGTTGCCATTGCCGTCTACTGCGTGATGCGCTACCCGGACGATTACGTGACCGCCGTGCGGCGCGCAGCCAACATCCCCGGCGACTCCGATTCGGTGGCCTGCATCGCGGGCGGCATCATGGGGGCGCGGTTGGGCCTGGAGGCCATCCCCGGCGATTGGATTGCCCGCCTGGAAAAGCTGGACTACCTCACGGACGTGGCGAATCGGCTGGCCGCCCAGAAACAGGCCATCTACGGGTAGCGCCACTCTCTCGTCATTGGGTAAGCTTTCACTACCATTCACGACTAGAAATTGAAAACGAGGTCCGCAACCTCAGGTCCGCGGGCTTCTCGTCAGAGGCATGAGGGGAAGATGACCGGGATGTGGAATTCAGGAATACCCTCCAGGCGAGGCATCTATCTCGGAGGCAGGCGGCCCAGGCGCGACTACTCGCGCATGGTGCTGACCGTGTTGGCAGGCGTGGCGCTTTTCGCGGGCGGCTATGCCCTGGGCAGCACGCGTCCCGCGCGCCCTGCCCACGCGCAGGCGGGCGCGCCGGAGTACGCCGAGGAGTTGTTTGAGCCTTTCTGGGAGGCGTGGCGCTTGCTGCACGCCGATTTCGTGGATCAGCCGCTCGACGACGAGGCGCTGATGCAGGGAGCCATCCGGGGCATGGTGGATACCCTGGACGATCCGCATACGGCCTACATGACCCCGGAGGAGTATGACCTGCTCGACACCGACCTGTCGGGCCAGTTCGAGGGCATCGGCGCGGAGGTCGAAAAGGACGAGAAGGGCGACTTCGTCGTCGTCGCGCCGCTGGATGGCTCTCCGGCCGAGAAGGCCGGGTTGCTGCCTGGCGACAAGATCGTGGCGGTGGATGGGGTGGATGTGCGCGATATGGAGCAATCGTCCATCGTGACGCTGGTGCGCGGCCCGGCTGGCACGGCTGTCACGCTGACCGTTCGCCGCAAGGGCGTCCCCGGCACGTTTGACGTGGTGGTGGTGCGCGAGTTGATCGTGATCGAGGACGTGCAGTGGCGGATCGTCGAGGGCGACATCGCCTACGTGCGGCTGGCCCAGTTCAGCACCACCGCGCCCGCCAATCTGCGCGCTGCTTTGAACGAAGTGATGGCGCTCCAGCCGAGAGGCATGATCCTGGATCTGCGCGGCAATCCCGGCGGGCTGCTGGATACGGCCATCGACATCATGGGCGAATTCATCCCCGAAGGGCCGCTGATGGTAGAGCGCTGGGGCGACGGGCGCGAGGTCGTGTACCAATCCGACGGGAGCCATCTGGCGGCAGAGATTCCCCTGGTGGTGCTGGTGGACGAGGGCAGCGCCAGCGCGTCGGAGGTGTTGGCTGTCGCCGTGCAGGCCCGCGAGCGGGGCACCATCGTGGGCGAGCAGACCTTCGGCAAGGGCACCGTGCAGAACTGGCACCAACTCAGCGACGGGGGCGGGCTGCGCGTGACGATTGCGCGCTGGCTCTCGCCTGACGGCGAGTGGGTGGACGGGAACGGCGTCCGGCCCGACGTGGTGGTCGAGTGGTCCGGCCCGCGCCCCAAGGAACCGGGGGAGGACGTGCAGCTTAACGCCGCCATCGACGTGCTGCGCGGCCAGACCTTGTGGCCCACGTGGCCCTTACCCTGGCTGGACGCGCTGCCATCCGGCGTGGCGGGTTGATTTGCGAAATCTGTTCCCTTAGCGAATGATCTCGACGGTGTGATCGACCACCGACACGTCCGGGCGGTAGTGCTCAATCCAGCGCACCACGTTGTCGAGCACGCGCTGGACGTGCGCGCCGTCGTTCGAGATGACGGCCACGCCCAGTTGCGCCGATTGCCACAGGTCGTGGTGGTCCAGTTCGGCGCAACTCACGTTGAATTCCTTGTGCAGCCGGGCCACCAGCCCCTTGAGGACGCTGCGCTTGGCCTTGAGCGAGTCCACGCCCGGCAGATACAGTTCGATGGTGCAGGCTCCGATAACCATGCGCGTGATTGTATCACTGTTTCCGCTCCGGGAGCGAAGGCGCGGAAGTTTGCACCTCGCCCGGAGAGCGTTTATCCTCAACCCCATCCACCCGAGAGAGGAGATTCCCGATGGAGTACCGCGCGATTGGCCGTACCGATTTGCAGGTCTCGGAATTGTGCCTGGGCACGATGACCTTTGGCTGGGGAGCCGACAAAGAAACCTCGTTTGCCATCATGGACAGGGCCGTCGAAGGGGGCATCAACTTCTTCGACACCGCCGACATCTACTCGAATTGGATCGAGGGCAATCCCGGCGGTGTGGCCGAGGCGTGGATTGGCGATTGGCTGGCGGATCGCAAGCCGGACGGCATCGTCATCGCCACCAAGGTGCGTGGCCGGATGTGGGATGGCCCCGACGGGGAGGGCCTGTCGCGGACGCACATCATGCGCGGCGTCGAGGAAAGCCTGCGCCGCCTACAGATCGAGCGGATTGATCTCTACCAGACGCACTGGCCGGACGACGACACCCCGCTCGACGAGACGCTGCGCGCGCTCGACGACCTGATTCAGCAGGGCAAGGTGCGTTACGTCGGCTGTTCCAATCACAGCGCCGCATTGCTGAAGGAGGCGCTGCGCATCAGCACAGAGGGTGGGCTGGCGCGCTACGAATCCCTCCAGCCACACTACAGCCTGGTCAAGCGCGAGGAGTTCGAGCGGGAACTGCTGGCCCTGTGCGAACAAGAGTCCATCGGCGTGATTCCTTACAGTCCCTTAGGGCGCGGCTTCCTGACCGGCAAGTATCGTCGCGATCAGGGCGCACCGGCGGGTTCGCGAGGCGCGACGAGGGCGGACGACGAGATTCACAAATTCGCCAGCGAGCGCAACTTTGCGCTGCTCGATCAGATGGAGGCGATGGGCAAAGAGCGGGGCGCGACCATCGCCCAGATCGCGCTGGCCTGGCAGCTTACGCAGCCGGTCATCGCCTCGCCCATCGTCGGCGCGACCAACGTGGCGCAACTGGAGGAGAGCCTGGGCGCGGTTGGCCTGCGGCTCAACGAGGAAGAAATGCAAGCGCTGGATGAGGCCAGTTCCTGGCGTTAGCCTTGACGCCCCCCTCTCGCCAAGCTATCATCCCGGCGATGCGCAAGCAAGAGATTCTGGATGAACTGCGCGCCGCGCGCGCCGAACTGCTGGATGCCCTGCATGGCCTGGACCCGGACGCGATGCTGCAGCCCGGCGTGGTGGGCGTGTGGTCGGTCAAAGACGTTCTGGCCCATATCACCGCCTGGGAGTCGGAACTGGTCACCGCGCTCAACCGGGCAGACAGGCGCGGCGTGCCGAACATCGTCAAGATAGACGACATTGACGAGTGGAACGCGCAGCAGTACCGTGTTAATGCCGCCCGCCCGCTCGACGCCATCCTGACAGATTTCGAAGGCGTCCACGCCATGCTGCTGGAGATGGTCGGCGACTTCGACGAAAAAACCCTGACCGACGGGCGGCGCTTTCCCTGGATGGAGGGCGAACCCCTGGCCTATCTGATCGAAGAAAATGCGTGGCTGCACGAGCGCGAACACGCCGAGGAAATCCGCATCTGGCGCGACAGCGCGCCCTCCGAATAGCGTACCGATCTCATGCGACGCCTCACGTTTGTCTCTCTGCTGGCCCTCCTCATCCTGGCGGCCTGCGCGTCCCAGGCCGACGAAGGCATCACTGTGGTGTTGGTGGCCGACGGCGGCCAGCAAACGCTGATTCTCAACCGCGAGGCCACTGTGGCCGAGGTGCTGGGTCAGTCGGGCATCGAGTTGGGCGAGATGGATCGTGTCAACCCGCCGACGTTCACCCGCACTGAAGAGGGCATGGTCATCACCGTGGTGCGTGTGGTCGAGGAAGTCGTCATCGAGCGCGAGACGCTGCCTTTCAACCAGACCACCGTTCGCAACGACAGCATTCCCTATGGCGAGACGCGCCTGCTCCAGGCGGGGGTCGACGGCGAGGTCGAGATCACCTATCGCATCACTTATGAAGACGGGGCCGAGGTCGCGCGCAACGAGGTGCGGCGGGTCGTCATCACCCCCTCGCAGGACGAGGTGGTCATGGTGGGCAGCGCGGGCGAGTTGCCCAGCGTGACCATCAACGGGACGCTGGTCTATATCTCCGGCGGCAACGCCTGGATCATGGAGCAGAACAGTGCCAACAAGCGCCCGCTGACCACCCGTGGCGGGCTGGATGGGCGTGTTTTCGCGCTCTCGCCCGACGGCAAGCGCCTGCTGTTCACCCGTGGCCCCGAAGCGGAACCTGCCCCGCAACCCCCGCCCGACGCCACCCCCGAAAACGGCGAGGGGACGCCCACGCCCGCCCCCACTGTGACCCCTGCACCCACCGCCGCCGATGAGGACGAGGGGCCGCCCCCCTTCAACACGCTGTGGGCCATCACCGACGTGACCGACCCCGCCAGCCAGGAGTTCGAATTGGGTGTCGAGAACGTGCTCTACGCCGGGTGGGCACCGGGCGAGGAGCGCACTATCCTCTATTCGACCGCCGAGCCGCGCGCCAGCTTCCCCGGTTGGCAGGCCAACAACGACCTGTGGCGCGCCCGCGTCAGCGCCAACGGCGTGTTGATCCGCCAGGAAGAGCTTCTCTCGCCGTCGAGCGGGGGGATTTACGGCTGGTACGGGACCACCTTCCAGCTCGGTCCCGACGGCGAGACGCTGGCCTGGGCGCAGCCCGACGGCATGGGCATCCTGACCCCATTCGAGCCTGCGGAGGAGACGGCCTCCCCGGGGGGCGTCGAGGAGCCGGAAGACGATTATCTGCGCACCACGCTGCTCGACTTCGCGCCCGCCAACGCGTATGACTTCGTGTGGGTGCCGTCGCTTTCCTGGTCGCCGGATGGCGAGCTGATCGCCACCACCACGCACGGCGAGCCGTTGGGCGAAGAGACGCCCGAAGACAGCCCGGTCTACAACCTGACGCTGGTGGCTGCCGACGGCAGTTTCGAGGTCGACGTGATCCGGCAGGCCGGGATGTGGTCGCTGCCGCAGTTCTCCCCTTTGCGCACCACCGAGAACGGGGAGGCGGTCGGTTGGCTGGCCTTCCTGAAAGCTGTCGAGCCGCTCAACAGCGCCGCCGGGCGCTACCAACTCGCCATCGCGGACCGAGATGGCAGCAACCAGCGACTCCTCTTCCCGCCCGACGGCCAGGCTGGCCTGCTGCCGCAGGCGGTCACCTGGTCGCCGGACGCGCGCCAGATCGCCCTGATTCACGAGGGTAATCTCTTCGTCGTCGATATTACTTCGAGCCTGGCCCAGCAACTCACCGGCGATGGCCTGAGCAGCAACCCCCGTTGGGCACCGTGAACCACAACAGAAAGCTCATCCTCTTTGCCCTGCTGGTCGTCGGCGTGCTGGCCGGGCTGCTGGGTGGCGTAGCCGTCTACAGCCAGCGCAGCATGCGGCTGCGCGGCGCGCTCAACGGCCTGCCCGACCCCGCTTTGCCCTTCCGCGTCCCATTGCTGGGCGTCAACGTCGAGCTGGAACAAGTCGACGAGGCCGAACTGCCCGCACATCTCGACCTGCTGGCCGAAGCGGGTTTTGTCTGGCTGCGGCAGACCTTCCCCTGGGACGAAATCGAACCCGCGCCCGGCGCGTACGACTGGGAGCGCTGGGACGCCGTCGTCGAGGCGGTGGCCGCGCACCCCGCCGACCTGCGGCTGGTGGCCGTGCTGGACCGGGGTCCGGCCTGGGCCGCCGACCCGCCGGGGACGCATCCCAAAGACCCCGCCGACTTCGAAGCCTTCGCCCGCGCCTTTGCCGGGCGTTACGGCGAGCAGGTGGACGCCTACCAGATTTGGGACGAACCAAACCTGAGCGCCAGTTGGGGCCATCCGGTCGACCCCATCGGCTACAGCGAGCTGCTGCGCGGCGCTTACACGGCCATCCACCAGACCGACCCGAACACCGCTATCGTCCTGACCGGGGCGTTGGCCCCCACCACCGACGAAACGCTCGATGCGCTCAGCGACCAGCTTTTCCTGCGCGATATGTACGCGGCGGGCGCGCGTTTCTACTACGACGGCGTCGGCGCGAAAGCCTACGACCCCGGCGGGGGGTTGGAAGACCGGCGGGTCAACGCCGACCTGCTGAACTTCTACCGGCTGGTGCTGCTGCGCGAGGAGATGGAGGCTCACGGCGAGGTTGGCAAGGCGCTGTGGGTCAGCGCCTTCGCCTTTGACGGCACGCCGGAGCAGCGAGCCAGGTGGACGGCGGGCGCGTTCGAGCAGGCCGCTTACGAGTGGCCCTGGGCGGGCGCGCTGATTGTCGACCGCTGGGAGCCGGACACGCCGGTCCACGAGGCGATTGCCGCAGTCGGACCCGCCCTCAACGCCGAGGCCACGCCCGGCCTCCACCCGGCGGCCAGCCCGCTGATCGACTATTACGGCGAGTGGGTGACCTCCAGGTTGGGGACGAACATGCGCCGCCCCGGCTACACCGGCTACGTGACGCTGCCCTTCCACGGCTCGGAGGTGGCGCTCATCACCCGGCGGCCCGGCCACAGCACCTACATCTACGTCAAGCTCAACGGCGAGCCAACGCCTGATCTGCCCCACAACCCGCGCGGCGCGTTTCTGGTCGTCACCTCGCCGGATTTGGAGCCAGCGCACGATACGCAGCTTCTCGCCAGCGGCCTGAACCCGGCGGACCGCAACGTCATCCGCCTGGAGCACGAGCGCACCTGGGTGCCCTGGCTGCTGATCGGCTTCTCGGTGGGCAATCACATTCCCACCCTGCGCTACGATCTGGCGTTGGCAGGGCTGGCCCTGCTGGCGATTGGCTCTGCCTGGGGCGCGTGGCGTGTCGGGCGCGGCGTCGATTTTGGCCGGGTGGGGCGCGGGGTCGAAGCCGCATACAGTCGCCTGGGCCAGACCGGGCAATACGTCGTCACCGCCCTGGCCGGATTGGCGGTGTGGGTCGGCCTGACCCTCACCTGGGGTGGGGCGCTCGCCAACGTCACCCGCCGCCTGGGCGATGGCCCCACGCTGGCGCTGACCGTGCTGACGGCGGGTGTGTTCTACTTTTCGCCCGCCCTGCTGCTGACGCTGCTCGCGTTGCTGGTGTTGTTCGTGCTCATCTATTTGCGCCTCGACTTGGGGTTGGCCCTGGTGGTCTTCTTTGCGCCGTTCTATTTGCTGCCCAGGGCGCTGTTTGACCGCTACTTCACGCTGGTCGAGGTGACGCTGCTGCTCTGCCTGGCAGCCTGGACGCTGCGGCAGGTCGCCTCCTGGCGCGAGGATGGCCCCCCGCGCCTGCGAGCCATCTGGGCCGCGACCAACGCGCTGGACCGCGCCGCGCTGCTGTTCGTCGCCATCAGCGCCGCCTCGCTGTTGGCTGCCGACGTCAAAGGCGTGGCCGCCACCGAACTGCGCACCGTCGTCCTCGAACCGGCTCTGTTCTACCTGATGTTGCGCACGACCAGGATGCCGCGCTCGGCGGTCTGGCGGCTGGTCGATACGCTGGTCGTGGCTGGCGTGATCGTCTCGCTGGTCGGCTTCTACCAGTACGCCACCGGCGTGGACATCGTCGCCACCGAAGAGGGCGTGGAGCGCCTGCGCAGCGTCTATGGCTCGCCCAACAACGTCGGCCTGTACCTGGGGCGCATCGTGCCCCTGATGCTGGCCGTCCCCCTGACCGTGGCGGGCGGGCGGCGGCGGGTTCTCTACCCGCTAGGTGGCCTGCTGATGCTGGTCGCCATCGGTCTGAGCTTCTCGCGCGGGGCCATCTTGCTGGGTCTGCCCGCCGGGATCGCGCTCGTGCTGCTCATCCTGTGGGGCCGCAAAGGACGCATCGCCGTGGGCGCGGCGCTGGTGGTAGGCGCGGCCACGTTGGTGCCGCTCTCCCAGCACCCACGCTTCAGGGGCCTGTTCCAGTTCAGCGAGGGCACCACCGGCTTCCGGCTGCTGCTGTGGCGCAGCTCGGTCAGCATGCTCCGCGACCATCCCCTCTTCGGCGTGGGCCTGGACAACTTCCTCTACGAGTACCGGGGCGGCTACATCCTGCCCGAAGCCTGGTTCGAGCCGAACCTCTCCCACCCGCACAACGTGGTGCTGGATTACTGGGTGCGGTTGGGGATCGTCGGGTTGGCGGCGGGCGTCTGGCTGCAGGCGGCCTTCTGGCGGCTGGCCTGGCGGCTGCAAGCGCGGCTGGCCCGCACCGACGCGGCCCTGCGCGGGGTCGTCGTCGGCCTGATGGGGAGCATGGCCGATTTTCTGGCCCACGGGGCCGTCGACAACTCCTACTTCGTCATTGATCTGGCCTTCGCCTTCTTCGTGACGCTGGGCTTGCTGAGTCTCATTTCCAGGCTTGCCCCGGAATAGACCGCCAAACGCCAAGAATGAAACGACCCCGCACCGGTTGGCGCGGGGTCGCCTGTTTTTCTGCCTGGATAGAAGAGACTGCTATTCGGCGCGATCCACTTGCCCGGAAGCGGGCAGGATGACCGGCTGGCCGTTGACGAGCACGTCCCAGTAAGGCACCCAGCCGATGCCGAACAAATCCACGTGGATGTTCTTCTTGTACGGCGTGAGCGCCAGCTCTTGCACGTCGGCGGCGATGTCGGCCCACTTCTTCTCGACGGCGTGCAGCGCCTTTTCCATCTCGGCTTCGGTCTCGTCCATTTCCTCCAGGATAGTCGCCAACTGCTGCTCGCTGAGACCCAGGCGATCCGTGGCTGACGAGGTGTAACGGCGCATCCGGCTGGTGCGCGACAGCGCGTAGTACGAGCGCCCGCGCAGCAGTTGCCAGGCCGTTTCGGCCCCTGAGATTATCTCTTCCAGCTTGCGCGCGTCGAGTTCAGAGCGCAGGTCGTCCAGCCGTTGGACCTTGAGTTGGGCCTTGTCTTCCAGCGTTTCCAGCTTCTTGTCGTAGCGCGTGGCTACCTTGTCGGCTTCCTCGTCGCGCTGCTGGCGAGCGACGCCCTGCACCCGCACCAGGAAATCGCGCTTGGAACCGCCGATTTCGCCCCGCAGTTTGAGTTGGGGATTCCAATACACACGCACACTGGCGTTCTGGTAAACCCAGTTCATCAAGTCGGTCTGCAACGCCTTGAGCATCGCGCTGTCGCTCAGGGCAGGTGGCAGGTCCGCATAGAAGGCGTCGGTGAGCGGATGCGGCTCCAGGTTATCCGGGTCGAAGGGGGCGACGGCGTACTCCTCCCACTTGACGCGCCCGGTGCGCGGCACGCCGGACACCACGAAGGCATAGACGCGGTCCTCGCTGGTCTGCGTCTTGGTGTCCTCGAAGCGTACGTCTACCTGGGCCAGCAGCGCCGCGCGGTAGAGCAGGCGTTTGCGCGTTTCGACGTTGACCGCTGCCTGGCCTGAGAGTTCCTCCCAGTTGCGCACCGAGCGTTCGACCGTGTATTCGGTCGGCACGTAGTACTGCGCCACGGTGGACGGCAGCACCGGCGGGATCATGTTGAAGCCGGGCGGGAGTTCAGCCGTCGGGGCGCTGGACGGCGGCTCTGGGGCCGGTTGTGGCGTGGGCTGCGGCGCTGGCGTTGCGGCAGGGGCCTGAGGGGCGTAACCCTGCGCGACGGGCGGGGCTGCTTGCGCCGTCTGGATCACCTCGGCAGGCCTGTGGGTCGCCCGCTGGTCGGCCATCAACTGCTGGATTTGCTGGCGCGTGATCGGCCCGCGCAGGTAGGACATCGCCCAACGTGTGTATATCAGGTGCGGCCCGGTTGGGTCGTGGACGTTGTGCAGGATGAATTGGCGCGGCTGAAGCGTCGAGATGACGCGGTCCAAATCTGACAGAGGCAGCATGGACTGGGCATCTTGCACGTTTTCCAGGCCCTCCAGAATGCGCTTCTTGTCGTTGTCGGTTTGCAGCTTGCCGATAATCCACGTGCCCGCGTTAGAAAGGCCCTTGTAGTCGAGGTCGCCGGGGTTCTGGGTCGCCAACAAGATACCCAGCCCAAAGGCGCGCGCCTGTTTGAGCAAGCGCAGCAGCGGCTCCTTGGTCGGCGGGTTGTAGGGATAGGGCGGGAACATCCCGAACACTTCGTCGATGTACAGCAGCGCCCGCAGGCTGGTCGTACCTTCCAACTCACGCATCCAGCCCAGCACACCCTCCAGCAGCAGCGTGATGATGAACCTGCGCTCTGCTTCGGTCAGGTGCGCGATGTACAGAATCGACACCCGTGGGCGGCCTTCGGGCGTGAAGAGCAGCGAGGACACGTCCAGCGGCTCGCCCGTGATCCACGATTGGAACTGCGGCGCGGCGATGATGTTGTTCAGCGACTTCGCCAGTTGGAAGCGCTCTTTTTCGGGGAAGAGCGTCTCCACGTCGAACACGCCCAGTTTGGCGAACGGCGGGCGCTGCGTCTGCAAGATCAGGCTTTCCAGCGTCAGGTCCTGGCCGCTCTTCCAGGCGGTCTCGAAGATGTTCGATAGCAGGATGTGTTCGCGATCCTCCACCGGCTTGGCATCCACGCCGATGAGCGCCAGCAATGCCGTGACCGTGCCCGAAATGCGGTCCCGCAGCATCTCCTCGTTGCCTGCCCAACCCCTGGCAGGCGCTTTGAGCGAGTGCAGGATGCTGATAGGCAGGCCCGAGTCCGAGCCGGGTGTGTAAACGCTGAACTGTGCGCCATTCTTCATCCGGGCGATACGGTCTCCGGTGATGCCCCAGTCGGCCAGACCGGTACGCCACTTCTCGGCCACGCTGGCCGCGAACTCGTCCAGCGTCTGGTCGGCGCGGTCGGCGTCGTCGAGGTTGACCCAGGGCTTGAAGCTCTCCGGCCTCAGGTCGGGGAAGGCCAGCAGCAAGTTGGTGATGTCCCCCTTGGGGTCCACCACGATGGCCGGGATGCCGTCGATGACAGCCTCTTCGAGAAAGTCGATGCATATCCCGGTCTTGCCGCTGCCGGTCATGCCCACGACGACGCCGTGCGTGGCCAGGTCGCGCGAGTCGTAGTAGACGGCATCGCCCTGCACCTGCTCGCCGGTGTTGGGGTTGACGTGGCGGCCCAGGTAGAAATTGGTTGGGGATTCAACGAACTCAATCATCAGTGTTTCCCTTCACATCACTTGGCTAAAGTGGCGTGTCCCATACCCCGCCGTTAGCGCGACAGGCACTCGCCGCCGACGGGCAGTTGTGCCTCGGCCCAGCGGGCGTTGAACTCGGCCTCGTAAAAAGCGGCGAGACCGGGGTCGTGGATGACCAGCAGGTTCTCGTCGTTGGAGGTCGTCGCGTTGTCGCTGTAGTTGAACGAGCCGGTGATGACCACGAAGCTATCCACGATGATGACCTTGTGGTGGAACGTATACGGGTTGCCATCCAGCCGCACGTCGATACCCTCGCCGAGCAGCGTGTTGCACTCGGCGTACTCGGTGTTCGCTCCGCGCACCTCAAAGATGCCCTTCACCTCGACCCCCTCGGCGGCTCGGTCGATCATGATCTTGGCCAGATCGTAATCGGTGTACGAGAAGGCCATGAAGTGGATGCTGGTCTTGGCGCGGCTCACTTGCGCGCGGAGGCGGTCCATCACCATGTCTTCGGGCGAGAAGTAGTTCTCGATGCGTACGCCCTCGACCTCTATCCGCTGGTTGGGCGTGTTGGCCGGGGAGCGCGGACCAAAGGACCCGTCGAGGAACATCTCTTCGAATTCGGTGGTGTAGTTGACCGCCAGTTCGGGCGAGATGATGCGTATCAGGTTGTTGTTGTTGCGGTAAACGCCGTTCTCGGTGAAGTTCATCGACCCGCTCCAGACCTCGGTCCCGTCGATGACCACGAACTTGTTGTGCATCAGCGCGCTGCGCTCGTCGTCCACCACGGGGATACCGGCCTCGCGGATTTGCTCCATCTGCTCCGAGTCTTCGGTGTGCTCGTCGTCGTCCACCATGCGCACGCGCACGCCTCGCTCGTGAGCGGCGATCAGCGCATCGGCCAAGCTTTGCAGGTTGAACTCGAAGGCGGCGATGTCCACGGTGCTCTGGGCGTTGTTGATTGCTGCCGCCAACCGTTCGTCGATGCCGCCCGTGCGCACACCGTCGTCGGGATTGGCCGGAGTGGTGAAGTACAGGTCGAAATAATCGGCCCCGCCGCCGCCCCCAACGCCCTCCCCGCCGTCCACGACGGGCGGGGGCTCATCGGGTTCGACGGTGGGCAGCAGGTCCGCCAGAGGCCCTATTTCGACCCCGGCTTCGCGCAACATGTACAGCGCGCCCAACACGACCACCACCAGCAGGACGAATCCGATCCGCAGCTCGTTGGGCGTTCCCGAGTCTTCATTGCGTGCCATACTATGCTTCTCCTCCCAGGCTAAACCAGGCCAGGACGCGTTCTAGCGCCTGTCCGGGGGGTAGTTCGCGCAGTGCGTCGAGTTCAGCCCGCAAATCGTCTGGGGGCTGGACCTGCACGCCGGGCAATTCGTCGGCGGCTTCCAGCGCCTTCATCAGTCGTTTTTGGGCTGTCTCGGGGTCGGCCAGACCCAGTTCCCCGACCAGCTTGCCAACCCGGCGCATCGTGCGCCGCAGGGCTGTCAGCCCCTCGTCGAGGACCGGCTCGGCCTGAACGTCGTCCATCGTGTGCGTGCTGCGCGCGAACTGCTCTGCCAGACCAAGCCCCCAGTCCAATAGCTTCTGAGCCTCGTCGTCCATCAGGTCGTCGCCCAGACTTTCGTTGCCCAATATGTTCTCGGCTGCGCGTCGAACGCGATCGTCAATCGGCATATTAGCTTTTCCTCAGTTAGTTGACCGCCCAGGGTATTGTAGCAGAGCCAACTCGTTATGCAACTGGCAAACAGTCCTCTAACCTTCTGGGGTCGATTGGATAACTTCCACCAGTGTGTCGAGCAGGCCCGGGTTGCCCATCACCACCGAGGGCTGCCCCAGCCGCCATGCTTCGCCGTTCGGCTGTCGCACCACCCCGCCTGCCTCTTCGACCAAAAGCGCGCCCGCCGCCGCGTCCCAGGGATGCAAACCCAGGTGCAGGTAGGCGTCCAGCCAACCGGCGGCCACGAAGGCCATGCCCAGCGCCGCCGACCCCATCGTGCGAACGGCCCTGCACCTGACGGCAATCTCGCTCGTCACGGCCCACTGGCGGCGGCGGCCTTCCGGGTCAGACGGCGAGTCGAAACCGACCAGCGCGTCGGCAAGCTGTGCCCGGTTTCCGACTTGCAGCGGACGCCCGTCCAGCCGCGCCCCCTGGCCTCGTACGGCGGCAAACAGATTATCGCGCAGCGGGTCGAGCACCACGCCCACGGCGGACTGGCCGTCGATGGCTGCCGCCAGCGACACGTTGAAGAAAGGAAAGTGTCGCGCAAAGTTGGTGGTACCGTCCACCGGGTCGATGACCCACGTCACCCCGTCGGGGAGATGCTCCTCGTCGATGGGGTCAGCACCTTCCTCCTCGGCCAGGATAGCGTGGTCCGGGAAGCGCGCCCGGATGACCGCCATCGCCGCCCGCTGCGCCGCGAGGTCCCCTTCCGTCACCAAGGCGCGGAAGCCCTTTTCCCGCGGATTAGACTCCCGCTCAAACCAGCGGAGGGCCTCTGCCCCTGCCGCCCGCGCGGCCTGCTCGGCGGTTTCGTACAATGCGTCCAGCATCACAACTCCGTTTCCGTAATCAGGCAGTCCGGGTTATTATGATACCTCACACGGAGGTGGTGAATGGCCGAGCAGCAGAACGCCGAACGCATCCCACTCGGCAGCAGCGACGTAAGCATCAGCCCTCTAGGTATTGGTGCCTGGGCCTGGGGGGATCGCAAGCTTTGGGGCTACGGCACCGACTACGGCCAGCCCGATGTCGAAGCCGCTTTCAAGACTTGCCTTGAGATAGGCATCAACTTCTTCGACACGGCGGAAATCTATGGCTTTGGCCGCTCCGAGCGCCTGCTCGGCCAGTTCGTCCGCGCCAGCGGCCAGCCCGTGGTCATCACGTCCAAATTCTACCCGTATCCCTGGCGACTGGGCAAAGGTGCCTTGCGCCGGGCCTTGCACGGCAGTCTGCGCCGTCTGGGTATCGATCAGGTGGATCTCTACCTTATCCACTTGCCCTATCCACCCGTACCCGTCGAGACATGGATGAGCGCGCTGGCCTACGCTGTCGATGCCGGGCTTATCAGGACCGCCGGTGTGTCGAATTACCGCGTTGAGTGGACCCGCCGCGCCCACGCTGCCCTGGCCAAACGCGGGGTGCCACTGGCCTGCAACCAGATACCGTTCAGCCTGCTTAACCGGCGGCACGAACGGAATGGCCAGCTGGACCTGTGCCGCGACCTCGGCGTGACGGTGGTGGCCTACAGCCCGCTGGGGATGGGCGTGCTGACCGGCAAGTACACGCCCGACAACCCGCCACCCGGCGCGCGGGGCCGTCGCTATGGACGCGAGCGGCTGGCCCAAATCCAACCCCTGATCGACCTGCTGCGCGAGATTGGCCAGGCGCGTGGCGATAAGACCCCTTCGCAGGTGGCGCTCAACTGGGTGATACGCAAGGGTGCAGTGCCCATCCCCGGTGCGAAGAATGCGCGTCAGGCGGCGGAAAACGCCGGGGCGCTCGGCTGGAGCCTGACGGCTGACGAGGTGTCCGCGCTCGATACAATGAGCGAGGGGTTGCAATGATGAAGTCGGTGCTGTGCGTTGTCGCCCACCCCGACGACGAAACCATCGCCGTGGCCGGGACGCTCTCGCTGATGACCTCCCAGGGCACCGACGCCCACATCGTTTGCGCCACACGAGGGGAGGGCGGCGAACTGGGTGACCCGCCGGTCTGCACCCGCGAGGAATTGCCAGCCGTCCGCGAGGCCGAACTGCGCTGTGCCGCCAGTGCCATCGGCGCATCGGGGGTGACGTTCCTGGATTACGTGGACCCGCTCACTGGCCCGGACGACGAGTTATTCCCCTTCGAGGCCGACTTCGACGCGCTGGTCGCCCAGATGCAGACCCTCGTGAGGGAGCATGCCCCCAGCCTGGTGCTGACCCACGGCGGGGACGGCGACTATGGCCACCCGGCGCACATTCTGATGCACCAGGCGGTCAAGATGGCGTTGGAAAACATGAGCGATCCGCCGCTCTTCTATACGTTCGCGGCGCGCGTGCCCAACATAGAGGACCACCTCTGGAACCAAAACGAGCCAGCCCACCTCGCGCTGGACGTGCGTCCCTGGCTGGACGCCAAGGAGGCCGCCGCGCGCTGCCACAAGACACAGCACGTGCTCTTCATGCGCAAGAAGGACGCCAAAACCCTGCGTGACACCCTGCGGACCGTCGAGGCGTATCACCGCCACTTGCCTCGCCTGGACGAAGGCGAGCCCCCCCGCGACCCCTTCGCCGATTTGCTGCGCGCCGCCGGGGCCTGGGAGCCAGACCACCGCAACGACGGGTGAGGCTTGATTCCCGAAACAACACCAGACAGAGTTGGTTAACATGACATCGCACTCTCACACAGGTAAACTTCGTCTGCGTAAATTTTCGGCCTAAGGGAGCAACATGTCCCAGACGGATGACGCCGTTTCCACACTCAAGCGGACGCCGGTAACTGTATTGCACTGGCCCATCTTGCTCGCCTCAATGGGCTTCTTCTTTATCGAATTCGGCCTCCCCATCTACGGCAAGGAGTTGGGGGCCAGCGCGCTCGAAATCGGCGGCCTGTTTTCGGTCTTTGCGGCAGTGGTCGTGGTGCTAAGGCCGTTTGTTGGCTGGGGCATAGATCGTCTTGGACGCAAGCCTTTCTTCGTGGTGGCACTTGCGCTTTACGCCGGGGCGATGTTCCTGTTCTCACGCGCCAGCGACCTGACAGGACTGTTCCTGGCCCGGATGGCGCAAGGGCTTGGCTCCTCGTTCTTGTGGATTGCAGCCTACACCATCGCCACCGATCTGGCTCCTTCTGGAGAGCGGGGCGTGGCGGTTGGGCGCGTCGATGAGGCCGCCGCGCGCGGGGCATTCTATGGGGCCATCGCTGGGTTCGCTCTGTTTTCCACGATGGCTCCCGATGTCGGCTGGCCAGTTGTCTTCACAGCCTACGCCGTCGTGGCCGCCGTCGGGGCCTGGCTGGGATGGCGCAGCGTGCCGGAAACCGGCAGGGCGGCCTCCGCCCCTGCCAAACCGAAAGTTGGCAAGGATAGGTGGTTCTTCTCCGCCCCGCTTCTCAGACTGATGGTCGTCGTGTTCACTACTGGCGCGTCGTCGGCGATGGTCTGGCCCATATACCTGATCTTCCTGCAAGACAGGTTCGCGCCCGAAGTGGGGACACTGGCTGCAGTCTACATCCCGGCAGGGATTGTCTACAGCTACTTGCCCTCGCGCCTGGGACGGCTCAGCGACCGTTATGGCCGCACGCGTTTGATGGCTATTGGGCTGGTGGGATCGGGTGTGGTCTCACTGCTCCTGCCCCGATTGTCCAGCTTGGTCTGGTTAGGCGTGCTGTTCACGCTGGAAGCTGTGGGCTGGACGATTGCGGCCCCGGCGGAAGAGGCGATGGTCGCCGACCTGACCGGCAAATCCATCCGGGGGCGAGGCTACGGCGTTTACACGCTTGCCCGCATGCTCGGCGCGACGTTTGGCCCCCTGGTTGGCGGCTGGCTGTACGATAGCGTCGGGCAGGCGGTGCCATTCTACATCAACGGGATTGTGCTGCTGTTGGGCGCGCTGTGGGTGTTGGTGGCGCTCAAACAGGTCAGGCCAATTGAGGCAGCAGCCTGACCTGCACGAGACAAGATCGCTTGACCAGGCTGAGACCCTGATTGCCTGGACGAGTCGGTATCAGTAACATTCTGCAAGTCTGCCTTGACAATCTCTCTATAGTAGTTCATAATATGACCCGTAGTTCGACTCCGAACTACTATTGAGAGGATGAATACATTGGATTTGCTGGCAAAACTGGTAGCCGTCGGTTTCACCGAATACGAAGCCAAAGTCTATATGGCTCTGCTGCAAGAGTACCCGTCCACCGGCTACCAACTCAGCAAGAAATCGGGTGTGCCGCGCTCTATGGTCTATGAGGCTTTGGGGCGGTTGCACGCGCGGGGCGCCGTGCTCGAAACCGTCGAAGACCGGTCCACCCTCTACCGCCCGTTGCCACCCGACGTGTTGCTCGACCACCACGAGTTGGAACACCGTCGCCTGATAAGCGAGCTCCGTGATGGCTTGCCCCGGCTCTACACCTCTCGCGAGGAGGACCGCGTCTGGACCGTCAGTGGGCGTGCGTCGGTGCTTTCTTATGCTGCCCAGATGATCCGGCAGGCCGAACGGGAGGTCTATCTGGTGCTGGGCGACGAAGACGTGGGGCCACTCTACGAGGAAATCGCGGGGGCTTGCGAGCGGGGCCTGAGTGTGAGCACCTTGCTGACCGGCGACGCCGACCTGGACTGTGGACAGGTCCTTCGCCATCCCCCGCTGGAAAGTGAGCTACAGGAGCTAACAGACACGCTGGTGGTGATCGCGGATGGTCAGGAGGCGCTGATTACCAGCGAGGACCTCGAAACGACGGCCACCATCACGCGCAATCGCAACCTGGTGCTGATTGCCCGCCAGTTTGTGTGGATGGAATTATTTACGCAGCGCATTTATGCCCGGCTGGGCCCTGATCTGCTGGCGCACCTCGACCCGGAAGACCGGCGGATATTTGAAAGCCTGGCCCAATCTGAGAGTGAGTGAACATGGTCGCATCGTTATCTGAAACCATTGTCGCCGCCAGCCTCACTGTGCTGGCCAACGGACTGGGGGGACTGCCCTTCCTGTTCGTGCGTGACTTTCCTGAGAGGCTGGCCCGCACCGGCTGGGCGCTGTCGGGCGGGTTGATGCTGTCCGCCTCGATGTTCAACTTGATTATGCCCGGCGTCGCGGACGGCGGCATCACGCCCGTTGCCATCGGGATACTGGCCGGGGCAGGGGTGATGGCTCTGACCTCGCGCTGGCTCCACGAGCACGAGTTCACGGTGGATGGCCTTTCTGAGGCGGGGACGCGGCGCGTCATTCTGGTGTTGGTGACGCTGTTCATCCACAGCTTCCCCGAAGGGCTGGCCATTGGCGTGGCCTTCGGCTCCGGGGAGGCCGGGCTGGGGCTGTTGATCGCGGTGGCGATTGCCATCCACAACATCCCCGAAGGGCTGGCTGTATCGCTGCCGCTGCGCGCCGAGGGGGTTGGCGCGTGGAAGTGCATCGGGTGGGCCATAGTCTCCGGTGTTCCGCAGGTGATTGCAGCCGTTCCGGCCTATCTGGCGGTGGTCGCCTTCCGACCTATCCTGCCCTACGCTTTTGGCTTCGCCGCTGGGGCGATGATATTCCTGGTGATGAGCGAGATGATCCCCGAAAGCCTGGGGCAAGAGGAGCAGCAGCGCTTGGGAAGCGCCCTTGCCGGGATGTCCGGCTTTCTGGCCATGATGGTGCTCCAGAACGTTCTGGTGTTTTAGCAAAGGGCTTTCTACGAAGGGTCCGGGAGAGCGATGGAAGAAGGATTTGGACAACAATCCGAGGGGAACGAGCACGTTTACCCCTGGTGGTTGGCTTATACGTTTGACAATCCATTGAGAACGCTTCTGCACAGGCCGGAGTGCCTGTTCGACGGGCTGGTACGAGAAGGCCAGACCGTAATGGATATTGGCTGTGGCATGGGGCATTTTTCGCTGGGGCTGGCGCGCATGGTGGGCGAAGCGGGCCGGGTGATCGCCGTCGATGTGCAGGAGGGCATGCTGCGGCGGGTGCGCCAGCGCGCGGCGCGGGCGGGCCTGCTGGACCGCATCGAGTTGCGGCAGGCCGGCGCGGAACAGATGAATATCGAAGAACGGGTCGATTTTGTGCTGGCCTTCTGGATGGTTCACGAGGTGCCTGACAAATCGGCCTTCTTCGCGGAAGTGAAGCGCCTCCTCAAACCGGAGGCCCGCCTCTTGATGGCCGAGCCGAAGGTACACGTGACGCGTGTAGCCTTTGAGGGGGAAGTCGCCCAGGCGGGGGCAGCGGGTCTGAAGCTTGTAGCCGAACCGCCGGTGGCGGCCAGTTGGGCAGCCTTGTTTGCGCTACCGGATAAGACCACCTGACGGAGTTCCCGCCGGGAGGAATGGGCGGTTGGTTCAGCCCAAGTAATCGCGCAGTTGGCGGCTGCGCGTGGGGTGGCGGAGCTTGCGCAAAGCCTTGGCTTCGATCTGGCGGATGCGCTCCCGCGTGACGCCGAAGTAACGTCCGACCTCCTCCAGCGTGTGATCCTGGCCGTCCTTCAGGCCGAAGCGCATCTCCAGCACCTCGCGCTCGCGCTCGCTGAGCACGCTCAACGCACCCTGAATTTGCTCCTTCAGCAACTGGCGCGAGGCGGCATCCACTGGCGCGGGCACCTTGTCGTCTTCGATAAAGTCGCCCAGTTGGCTGGAATCCTCCTCGCCCACCGGCATTTCCAGCGACATCGGCTCCTGCGCGATACGGATGATGCGCCGGACCTTGGCAGACGCCACACGCATTTTGCGCTGCATGGCGGGGTCCAGGCGCTCGTCGGCGGCCTTGGCGGCCCGGATGGCGTCGGCGTCCTCTGGCTCCAGCAGTTCCATCTCCAGGGCCAGTTCTTCGGTGTTCGGCTCGCGGCCCAACTCCTGGATGAGCTTGCGCTGTGCCCGCATCAGGCGGTTGATCGTCTCCACCATGTGCACCGGAATGCGGATGGTGCGCGCCTGGTCGGCGATGGCCCGGCTGATGGCCTGCCGGATCCACCACGTGGCGTAGGTGCTGAACTTGTAGCCCTTCGTGTGGTCGAACTTATCCACGGCCCGCAACAGGCCGATGTTGCCTTCCTGAATCAGGTCCAGAAACGAGATGCCGCGCCCCATGTAGCGCTTGGCGACGCTGACCACCAACCGCAGGTTGGCCCGCGTGACCGCGCTGGCGGCCTCTTCGGCGCGGTTTTCGGCGGCCCGAAACTCTGCTTCGATAGCGTCTTCGTCGCTCGACCAGCGACCGAACAGACGGCGGTTAGGCAGCTTGCTGTGCTTGGTGTAATACTCTGCCATCTGCTCCTGGATAGCGGCGGGAACAAGGTAAACCAGTTCGAAGACCACGAAGATCGCGCGGGCCAGGGTGGTCCAGGCTTCGTCGCTACCCCACTCGCGCTGGTCGAGGTAGGTGCGTACGTACGATGGTTTGTCGTTCCACCAACCGTCGCGCAGCATTTGTGCCTCTTCGAGCAACCTGACCACATCCGGTGGGTCCAGCCCAAACTCGCCAACCATCCCTTTGGCCTGGTTCCACTCCGAATCGATGCGCTTGTAAATGGCGGCTAGAACGTCGCGCGGCGACACCTTGCCGCGCCGCGAGCTGGCAGCCAGTTCCTCGCGGATGCTGCGCAGACGGTTTGCCACGGACATCTGCGCCGAGAGCCACACTTCCTGGCTGGAGTCGAGGAGTTGCACCTGCCCGATTTCCTTGAGGTACATACGCACCGGGTCGTCGGCCAATTCCGGGCTGACCAGCCCCACCGGCTCGTTAGCCAGCCCCTCCTTCTCGATTAGCTCCAGTTCCTCTTCTTCTGGCTCTTCGGCGACGATTTCAACCGTTTCGGTCTCTTCGTCTTCGACCACCTCGATGCCAAGCTCCTCCAACTGAACGTAAAACGCCTGCGCCTCGGCACCTTCCAGATCGTCGAAGGTAGCCAGGATGTCCGCCTCGCTCAGTTGTTTGGTAGCTTTGGCCTTGTTCAGCAATTCCTCGGCGGCCGAGGGTTGGGGTTGGGAGGTCTGTGTTGTCGTCATTCCGGCCCCGCGCTTAACATTGTCTTCGAGTACCTTCCCTCTGGATTGCGTGCTTCAGTGCTCAACGTCGCGGCCCGAAGGATCTTATCGCGCGGCTGCTATCATCTTGTCGAGACGCAACCGGGCAGCTTCGTAGACCGTAATAGTCTCCCAGTACGACTTCGCTGTCAAATCGCCGTTCTCGTGCGCTTCTTGTATCAAGAACCGTAGGTTCTGCATATCCGTTGCCAGCCGCCGGTGTCGCAGCTCCAAAACCGAACGCAGGCCATCCCCACTGAGACGTGCCTTGTCCTGGTTGTGCTGTCTGTGTGCGTACTCCTCCAGCAGCGCGTCGAGCCGGGCGGTCAGCGCCTCGTCGAGCGTGTCTCGCAGGTAGTCGAGCGGTTCCCGCTCTATCTGCCCCAAAGCTCGCTGCCACGTCCCGAAAATGATCTGGTGCTCGACGTGGCTGAAGTCCTGGGGCGAGACCTCTTCCAGGTCGTGCTGCTTCAACAGCCGGTCCGCCTTGTAGAGAAGGTCTGGCAGCCGGATCAATGATGCCAGGCAAAACGCCTCACGAGGTGGAGCCGTCGTCTGGGCCTCGAACCACGCTTCTTGCGCGGATGCTTCCTCTGGGGCCTCGTCTCGCCGGGCGCGCGAGCGCACCCTGGCGCGGACCGCCGTCGCCGCCGACGAGACCATCAGCACCCGCTCGTTCACCTTCAACAGGCGGGCCAGGCGCTGGCGGTAGTGTTCGCGCTCGGTGGCGTCGGCGATGTCGTCGATGAGCGGGCCAAGCTCCTGCACGATTTGCTTCTTGACCTTGGGGTCGTCCAGGTCGCGGTCCTGGGTAGCCGCGTGGATGGCGAACTCGGTGACCGGAACCGCGTCGTCGATCAGCGCTGCCCACTGGTCCGGCGATTCGCGAATCACGTCGTCGGGGTCCATGCCTTCGGGCAGCAGCAGGACGCGGATTTCGGCGTCGAGGTGGCCTTCGTACGTCACCATGCCGCGCGCGTTGAAAGTGGGCTGAAGCTGTTGGTCGAGCGCCGCGCGGGCGGTGTCCAGTCCGCGTAGCGTCGCTTTCGTCCCGGCGGTGTCCGCGTCCAGCGCCAGGATAAAGCGGCTGGCGTAGCGACGCAGGGTCTTTAGTTGCGCCTCGGTGAGCGACGTGCCCATCTGCGCGACCACGTCGTCAAAGCCTGCCTGGTGGGCCTGTAGCACGTCCATGTACCCTTCGACGATGACCACGGTCTCCTGCTCGCGGATGGCGCGCCGGGCCTCGGAGAGGCCGAACAGGTTGCGGCTCTTGTCGAAGATGGGACTTTGCGGAGAGTTGAGGTATTTGGGCACCGCGTCTGGTTTGAGCGCCCGCGCGCCAAAACCGATGATGCGGCCCCGCACGTCCCGGATGGGAATCATCAGCCGGTCGCGAAAACGGTCGTAGGTGCCGCCGTCGTCCTTCTCGACCAGCAGCCCCGCCGCGACCAGGTCCTCCAACTCGTGGCCCTCCGAGAGTAGGGTTTGCCGGGTGGTGTCCCACGAGTCGAGCGCATAGCCCAGCCCGAACCGCCGGATGGTTTCTGGGGTCAGGCCGCGGCGCTCCACGTACGCGCGGGCGTGGGCGGCCTGCTGCGCGTTGAGCAGCGCATCCTGGAAATAGTCGGCGGCGGCGGCCAGTATCTTGCGCAGGCGCTCGCCGGATTCCTGTGCGGCTGCCGCTTGAGGGGAAGGGGGTTCGAGTTCGACCCCGGCCCGCTCGGCCAATTCGGCCAGCGCGTTGCCGAAGTCCAGGTTCTCCCGTTTCATCAAGAAGGTGAAGATGTCACCGCCCTCGCCGCAAGCGCCGAAGCAGTGCCAGGTTTGCGATTCGGGGAAGACGATAAACGAGGGAGTCTTCTCGCTGTGGAACGGGCAAAGGCCCTTGTAAGTCCGTCCGGCCTTCTTGAGCGGGACGGACTCCTGGATGAAATTCACGATATCCAGGCGGGCCTTGATTTCGTCGGTAACGCTCATCGCCTCACCATGCTACCTCGACACAGCCGGTTTCCTGCTACCCAACAAGAAGGACCGATTTCAACAGGGACGCTACCGGCATCATGCTAGTTGGTATGGTCCACACGCGAATGATCTCGGCAACAATCCAATGTGGAACCCGATTATACAGGCAGAGCGCAGATCACCGCAAACATAAGTTCTATTGCAGCTGCCTGTCCCTTGAGCGGCAGCCCGATACCACAGGCACAGCGTAGGACTTCCGTGCGTTGACGCTCTTCCGCTCCTCACCTATACTCAAATCGCCGGGGGTAATCGTGCTGGCTGATGTGGAAGCGAAGGTGCCGTGCCGGGTTCTGTGCGGATTGGCAAAATCGGCGGCGTCGATGTCGAGATACACGTTACCTTCTTGCTGACGGTGCTGTGGGCCGCCTGGCAGGGCGCGCAGGTGTTCGGCGGGCTGGCCGGTGCCATCTACGGCACGGCGATGATCGTGCTGGTCTTCCTCTGTGTGCTCCTGCACGAATTGGGCCACGGCATGCAGGCCAGGGCCGTAGGCGTCGGCGTGCAGCGGATCACCCTGCTGCCCATTGGCGGCCTGACGCGCCTCGAATCGACGCATGCCACGCCGCGCCAGGAATTGCTGATCACGCTGGCCGGTCCGGCAGTCAACCTGGGACTGGCGGCTATCCTGGGCGGCCTGATGCTTCTCCTGGGACAGCCCGTGCGGGGCTGGCGGAGTCTGGCCCTGGGGAGCGGCCTGGGCTTTCCAGGCCCAGAGTCGATGCTGCCGTTCTTGGTTGGGGCCAACCTCAGCCTGTTTGCCTTCAATATGCTGCCCGCCTTTCCGATGGACGGCGGGCGTGTCGTCCGTTCGCTGCTGGCCTTGCTGGTCGGTTACGAAACCGCCACCCGCCTGGCAGCCGTGCTTGGCCGCCTGATGGCCTTCGTTCTGGTTGGGGTGGGCCTGCTTGGGCTGCGCTCGTTTGGTATGGCCCCTAACCCACTCCTGTTGGTCGTCGGGCTGATCGTCTACTTTGGGGCCTCGCAAGAGGCAGCGCACGCGCGTCATCGTCTGGCCCTATCGAGCATCGCCGTGGGACAGGTCACGCAGCCCAACGGCCATGCGCTCCGTCCGTCCGACCCGATCACACCATCGCTGACGAACGGCCTGTTCGCCCAGCACGCGGTTCTGCCCGTCGTGGTCGACAGCCGGGTCATCGGCTTGCTGACCCCGCAGGAACTCCGCGCCAGCACCAGCCTGCCCGACCCCACGTACGTCGCGCACGTGATGCGCACGGACTATCCCGTGTTACACTCCAGCGAAACGCTTTGGACGGCGCTGGACGTGCTGCGCACGCACGAACTGGCGGCGGTGCCGGTCGTCCGCAACGGCGCTCTGCACGGTATGCTGACGCTGGACGATATTCGGCGCGCCTCACACCGGTTGCGCCGCCATCGGTAGCGACGTGGATACCTCGCACACTTCAGGAGGATAAACCTACTCAACTATGGCTACTAAAACGTTGCCCGGTCCCAAGGGCAAAGCACTGATCGAGCGGGATCAACGCGTCATCTCGCCCTCGTATACACGCTGCTATCCGTTTGCGATGGCGCGCGGCGAGGGCGCGGAAGTCTGGGACGTGGACGGCAATCGCTTCATCGACTTCACCACCGGCATCGCGGTGACGGCCACCGGCCATGCGCACCCGGAGGTGGTGCAGGCCATCAAGGATCAGGCCGATAAGTTCATCCACATGGCCGGAACCGACTTCTATTACGAGGTCGAGATTGAACTGGCCGAAAAGCTGAACGAGCACGCCCCTTTCGAGGAGGACGCGAAGGTCTTCTTCACCAACTCAGGCACGGAGGCCGTCGAGGCCGCCGTCAAGCTGGCCCGCCACCACTCTGGACGCGGGCGTTTCATCGCCTTCTACGGCGGTTTTCACGGGCGGACGTTGGGCTCGCTGGCTTTCACCGCCAGCAAGTACACGCAGCAGGGCGGCTTCTTCCCGGCCATGCCCGGCGTGACCCACGTTCCCTTCCCCGACCCCTATCGCCCGGTCATCAACGAGAACGGCTTCGCCGATCAGGGCGAGGCCGTCGTCAACTACATCGAAAACGTGGTGTTCGCCTCCAACGTCCCGGCCAAAGAGGTCGCGGCCATCCTGGTCGAGCCGATCCAGGGCGAGGGCGGCTACGTGGTGCCGCCCGACAGCTTCTTCCCCTTGCTGCGCGACTTGTGTGACCGGCATGGCATCCTGCTCATCGCCGACGAGGTGCAGAGCGGCATGGGCCGCACCGGCAAGTGGTGGGCCATCGAGCATTGGGGCGTCGAGCCGGACATGGTAACGTCGGCCAAGGGCATCGCCAGCGGCATGCCGTTGGGCGCGCTCGTCGCCCGCGAGAGCCTGATGACCTGGCCGCCCGGCGCGCATGGCAACACCTTCGGCGCGAACCCTGTCTCGTGCGCCGCCTCGCTGGCGACCATCGGCCTGCTGGAAAAGGGGCTGATCCAGAACGCCGCCGAGGTGGGCCAGTACGTGATGGACGCGCTGCACGAAATCGCGCCGCGCCACCCCAGCATCGGCGACCTGCGCGGCAAGGGCATGATGATCGGCATCGATCTGGTGACCGACCCCGGCACCCGCGAACCTGCCCCAGCTCTACGTGACGACGTGGTCGAGCGTGCCTACGAGCAAGGCTTGCTGATGCTCGGCATGGGCACAGGAGGGCTGCGCTTCATGCCCCCGCTCAATCTGGAGAAAGATGTCGCCGACGAGGCCCTGCAAATCTTCGACAAGGTCCTCGCCGACGCCGAGAACGCCGCCTGAGTCTCGCGCTTCTGAAATCGCATGCTCCAGGGAGGGGTGGGTTTGAATGCCCACCCCTTGCCCATTCTTGTGACATTCGCTTTCCCCGAATTGGATCAGAGGGAGAGATTAATCATTGCACGATATCAGTAATTCCCGTGGCTGATACCAGCTTTCGCTCCGAAAAATCGATTTGGTAATGTACGCCATAGTGTGGATTTGACCATTGATCGAAGGCCAGAATATCGTTGTTCAGCCAGGTCAAGCCAGAAAACGGACGCCACGATAGAAAAGGTCCTCTAAGTTCGTAGAATTGATCTCTTCCAAGTTCCTCAACGATTAGCCTGCAAGACTGCTCGTCGCAAAAGGTATAGGCTTGAACAGTTCTGTTTGGATTGGTGGCAGCATCTTCTTGCTCAGATGAAGGGATACTGGGAACACTCACAATTTCGAGTTGTTCCGCCAGTGTGGGAGTAAGGTCTGGACCTTCCAGAATTGGAAAGTCACGTTGGAATTCAACAGGAGTTGTTGTCGCGCGAGAAGGTCTTCCTTGTCTGTAGCAACCCACGACTATCAGAGTGATCCAAAGCAAGAGCATAGGCGTCAGGCAGGCGCGTGTCTTTCTCACCATTTGTCCCTACTCCCATAGTCGTCTGTCTATCTCCACCCTAGAATACCGTGTCCCCGTTCGCCCTGCTTCCACAATTGATGCTGACGGCTGGCTGCTGACGGCTCACCGAAGGTGGCTGCCCGCTCCCCCCTTTTTTAGCCCCATTCCAGGCCATTTGCGCTAAGATAGTGCCTGGAGAGCGACGATGTTAACTTTTGTGTTGGGAGGTGGCGGCACCAAGGGCGCGGCCCAGGCGGGCGCGATACGCGCCCTGATGGAGCGCGACATCTTTCCCGATATGCTGATCGGCACCTCGGCGGGGGCCATCAACGCGGCGCTCATCGCGGCCAAACCCACGCTGGAGGGAATCGGGCAGTTGGAGAACGCTTGGCGCGATCTGACCTCGGAAGTGCTCTTTGGCAGCGGCAGGCGCTCGGCGGCGTGGCGCACCGTGCGTGGCCAGCCCAGCCTCTACGACAACCACAACCTGGAACAGTTCCTGGTCGAGCAGGCCCCCGAAATCAGCACCTTCGCCCAGTTGCAGAAGAAGCTGTACGTCGTGGCCTCAGAGCTGCGCACGGGCAGGCCCTACGTCTTTGGCGACAGGCCCAACGAAAACGTGATCGACGCGGTGATGGCCTCGACGGCGGTCCCGCCCGTCTTCCCACCGGTGCAGCACAAAGGGGTATGGCTGGTAGACGGCGGGGTCTCGGCTAACCTGCCGCTCCGCATCGCCATCCAACGGGGCGCGACGGAAATCTACGCCCTCGATATCTCCACCCAGCCCCCGCAAATCCCGGAACACATGCGCGTCTGGACCGCGACAGAACTGAGCGTCAGCGCCATGGTCCGCCAGCAGGTCCGGGACGAACTGGCCTGGACCCGGCTCCAGCCGGGCGTCACGCTCCACTACCTGCGCCTGCCCTTCAGCAGCGCCACCAGCATGTGGGACGTCGATGCGATTGAAGATTTCCTGGATTTGGGTTACGCCGCGGCCAAGATCTTCCTGATACGCCGCGCGCTGCCGCATCCAGAGCGCTCCCTGCTGAGAACGCTGTGGGGGGCGATGGGCGCGGTCCGGCGCGCGGTCAACGCCGTCGTCGTCGGCGTGGTCTGGGTGCTACGACTCGGCCTCCGCCTCGTCTGGCGACGTGGGCAGGCTCACCTCGTCGATGAGGTCGCCGGTGGCCCCGACGGCGCGGATGTCGATGGTGTCTGAGCCAACCTCCACCTCCACGTAGTGGCTCACGGCGGCGTAGATTTCGCTGTTGGGATCTTCCTCCTCGAGATTGTAAAGCGAGGTGGAGCCGCCCCCCGTCGTGATGTACGTCGTCGCCCCGACCGTCAGCCTCTCGTAGGCGTGGTTGTGGCCGGTGAAGACGAGCGGTATCTCGGCATCCTCCAGCGTATTCGCCAGCGTCCGCACGGCGGGCGTTTCGTGGATGTACTTGCCGCTGGTGTGCGTCGGGACGTGCATGAAGACGATAGTCAGGTCGAACCGATTGTCGTCCAGTTGCTCGGACAGCCACGCTTCCTGCTCCAGGAGACCCGCCTCGCCGAAGTAAACCTGTGTATCCAGCGAGATAAAGCGCACGCCGTTCGCCTCGAAAGCGTACCACTTCCGCGCGTTGTCGAATGTGGAAGATGGGAACTGTGGATCGGCGATAGGGGGGAATGCCCAATAATAGAATGGCCTGTCAAATAGTTGCGCGCGCGGTTCCAGGACCCGGCTGATGTCGTGGTTTCCGGGGGTGGGATAGATGGGTGCTTTTTGCAGCACTTTGAGGAACGGTGCGTAGTACTTGTCGCGGTAAGCCTGGTACGGGCCGTCGTTTTCGTGGGTGCGGTAGACCAGATCGCCCACGTGCAGCACGAAGTCCGGGTCGAAGTCGGCGATCTCCTGGGCGAAGGTGAACGTGACCGTGTCGCCAAAACCGGAATCGCCGATCACCGCGAAGCGCATCGGCGTGTCGTAAGGGGGGGTGCGGAACGTCTGCTTGCCCCACAGACCCTTCATGAAGTGGACGTTTTGCAGCGTCTCTGGTGTTCCATCGCCTACCTGCACGATGAACTCGTACGTGCTGCCGGGTGACAGTCCCTCCAGGAGCAGTTCGTGGCGCTCGTAAGTTTGGTCCAATGGCAGGCGTTGGATCGGGCCGCGAGTCCCACCACCGGTGGAGCGGTAGAAAGCCACGCCGGGCGCGGGAACGTCAAACTGAAAGAGGATTTGCGCCGTCGTTTCTGTGACGTGTTGCACGGTGGGGGGTATCGCGTAGCCGATCTCGCCCAAAGGCCGCTTCTCTGCGAACGGGTCGTAGGTGTCCTGCGGCGCTTCGGTGGGAACGGGCGTCGCCACTTCCTGCTCCGTCTCAGGACCGACTTGCGTGACGCCTACCGGCACCGTCGGGATAGCTTCCGCTTCAGGCGAGGACAGGATCGGCATGTCGATGATCCCCTCGCCCTCGTCAGCCGCCCCGCCGCAACCCGCGACTAACACTGCCAGAATTATCCACGCGATTAAATGTGATTTCATGACGCTCCCCATAGTCTATCAAGGTCCGAATTGTAACAGGCTCCTGGGTTGCAGTCGAGAATTTGTGACTCCTCTCACCAGCGATATAATCGTTTCCATCATGATCAGCACAGGCAGCTAGCGAAAGGCACGACAAGGCCATGACTGACCAGGCTCCGCCGTTGTCAGGACTGCGCGTGATCGAGATGACCCAGGCCCTCGCGGGACCTTACGCCGCAATGATGCTGGGCGACCTGGGAGCCGACGTTATCAAAGTGGAGCCACACCGGGGCGATCAGGCGCGCGCCTACCGCCCCCCGGACGTGAACGGCGAGAGCGCCTACTTCCTCAGCTTTAACCGCAATAAACGCAGCATCACCGTGAATTACGCCAAGCCAGAAGGGCAGGAGATTCTGCGGCGGCTGCTCATCGACGCGGACGTCTTTCTCACCAACAACCCCCGCGTCGAGTCCATGCGCAAGTATGGCTACGACTACGACACGCTGCGCGGTGCCAACCCCGGCCTGATTATGGCCGCCATCAGCGGTTACGGTCACGACGGCCCGCGCGCCGGGCTGCCCGGCTACGACGTCGTCGCCCAGGGCGAGGCGGGCACGATGAGCATGACCGGCCAGCCGGACGGCGGTCCCGTCCGCTTCCCGTCGCCGATGGCCGACATCAGCGGGGGCCTGTACACGGTTATCGGCGTGCTGGCCGCGCTGTTCGAGCGCGCGCAGTCCGGCCAGGGCCAGTTCATCGACATCTCATTGCTGGAGAGCCAGGCCAGTTGGTTGGGCAATCTGGCCGCCGGTTACTTCGCCACCGGCCAGCCGCCCAAACGCATCGGCAATGCCCACCCCCAGTTGACCCCCTACCAACCCTACAAAGCGCGCGACAAGCACTTCAACCTCGGCGTCGGCTCGCAACGCCTGTGGGGGCGCTTTTGCACGGTGATGGGCCTGGAAGACCTGCAAGAGGACGAGCGCTTCAAGACCAACGAACTGCGCACGATAAACCGGGACGAACTCAACGAAATCCTCGAACCGCACTTCCTGGAGCGCGACGCCGACGAGTGGGTGGCTCTTTTCCAGGAGAAGGGATTGCCCTGCGGGCCGATCAACACCGTCCCCGAACTGCTGGCCGACGAGCACTTCCTCGCACGCGGCGGCATCGTTGAGCTGGAACACACCACAGTAGGCCCGGTCAAGTCGCTGGGCAGTCCGCTTCATCTCTTGCGCAGCCCGGTCGGCTACCGCCTGCCGCCGCCCGGTCTCGGCGAGCACACCGACGCCGTTCTGGACGAGCTTGGCTACAGCGCCGAAGAGATCGCCGCCCTGCGCGCCGACGAGGTTGTTTAGCGTCGCACGGAGGAATTGTTTTGACCACCTTGCCACGACGCGCTACACTTTTTTGGCGAGAAGCATTCATCCTGATAGATTGGAGACGACCTTATTGTTATGAGCCGTGTGATAAACGTTGACAGTACCGGCAAAAAACGGAACCAACTCATGCGCACCTGCGCCGAGCTTATCCGCCACCTGAGCCAGAAACCAAACCTGGACGAGGAAGCGAAAGATATGGCCGCGACGCTGGTGTTTTGCTTTCGGGGCATCGCCGATGGCATCGAAAGCTCGGCCCAGGCGTGGGAGCGGCGCGACTACTGGGTAAAGGCCGAACGCTTCCGCACCAAGTGGCGTTGGCCTGCCGAGGCCGCCGAAAACCTGGAGGATGTCATCCTCAACGAAGCCTGGGACCTGATGCCTCACCTGCTGGCCGAACTGCTGCCCGAATTCTCAGATATTAAGATCGCCAAGTTCACCCGCAAGTCCGACACCTGGGAGGGCGCTCACGAGCGGCTGCTGGATGGACAGGACACTTTCGGAGGCGTATCGTGAAGACGCCCAAAGTTTACACGCTCTGGATCCTTGCCGGTCTGGCGCTTCTGCTGAGTGCCTGCGGCGGCGCGGGCCCGCCCGCCGAACCAGCCTCCGAGGCCGGAGCGGAGGCACCCACCGTCGAGGCCGCCGTCACCGTCAGCGCCCCTGAAGAGGGCGAGGCCGGAGAGCCAGCCGAAGTGCCCGCCTCGGAGGGCTCCCCGCGCGCGGTGACCTTCGTCACGGCGGACGGCGTGACCTTGGGCGGCACGCTGTTTGGCACCGGCGATACCGCCATCGTGCTCTCGCACATGTTCCCCACCGACCAGACAAGCTGGCATCCCTTTGCCCAGGTCGCCGCCGAGCAGGGCTACCTCGTTCTGGCCTACGATTTCCGGGGCTACGGCGCGTCCGGTGGCGAGCAAGTCATCCCCGACATCGACCAGGACGTTCGCGCGGCCTACGATTTCGTCAGGGAGCAGGGGGCGGGGCGCGTGGTCCTCATCGGGGCCAGCATGGGCGGCACCGCCTCGGTCAAGACGGCGGCAGCGCTCGGCGATGACGTGGCGGGCCTCGTCGTGCTCTCCAGCCCGGAAGAGTTTCACGGCCTGGAAGTGACCCAGGCCGAATTGGATGCGTTGAGCATGCCCTCGCTGTGGATGAGCGCCCGTACCGATATGGTCACGCCCGCGCTGGAAGGCATGTTCGAAAAGGCCGCCGGGGACAAGTCTCTGTGGATATTCGAAGGCAGCGGTGCGCACGGCACCTTTATTTTCGACGCGCCGCTGGACGGACAGGACCTCGAAAGGCGCTTGCTGGAATTCCTGTCCAGGGTCGCGCCGGTCTCCTGACCCCCTTGCGGGTTGGCAGGCTTACCGCTTGGTGCTAAGATGTCCCTGAACCGCCAAAAGGCAAGGAGAGGCTCATGAGCCCGCTTAACCAGTCGCTGCTGACCCTGGTCGAGGTCCTTCTCATCGTCACCCTGCCCGTCGTCGCGCTGGCAGCCATCCAATCCTTAAGACTCAACTCGGCTCGTCTGAAGTCCGAAACCAAAGAGAGCGAGCGAAAGACCGTCGGCGAAATTGTCAAGACTGCCGTCGCCGTCGCCGAGCAAACTGGCCTGCTGGAGAATCTCGTCGGCCCGGAGAAGAAAGAGCGCGCCTTGCAGGTGGCCGAGGGTTTTCTGCGCGAACAGGGCATCAACGTCGATCTGAACCAACTCAGCAACCTGATCGAAGCCGAGGTGCACAACCTGTCGGCCAGCAGCGTGGCGTCGCCCTCCACGGGGGCGGCCACTCCCACCGACAGGCAGGCCATGATCGCCAACGCCGTCGAGACGGCGGTGCTAGCTGCCGAGCAGAGCGGCCTGAAGGGCCTCATTCAGAACATCGGCACCGAGAAGAAAGAATACGCCATCAATCTGGCGACGGATTTCCTGAAGGCCAACGGCGTCAACGTGGACGATGAACTCCTCGATGGCCTGATCGAGGGGCAGTTGATGAAGCTCTTCCTGGCTGCGCGTGGCCAGATGCCCGGCAGCCAATAGGGACGATACTCATGTCGCAGGCCCCACGTCCGCGCCGCGAATCCCAGGTTCGCCATCGCCGCGAGAGCTTCTGGCAGATCACGCTGCCCATGCTGGTAGCAGTCCTGGTGATGGGGGTGGCCTTCGCGCTCATCGTATTGGCCGGTCCGGCGGGTATCTCCGGCGTGGCCGACCTCTCGCTGGCCCTGCTCAGCATCCCCTTGCTGCTGCTGTGCCTGATTCCCCTGGCGCTGGTCGTCGGGTTACTGGTGGGCGTAGTGTTCGTGCTGCGCAACGCTCCTCGCTATTCAGAGATGGCCCAGGACACCAGCGCACGCGTGGCCGGGATCGTCGACGACGCCATGAAACGAGTCACCAACGCCATCATCCCTGCCATTGTCGGCTTCCAGATGACCCAATGGTTCATCAGGGGCGACAAATCCGGCGGCAGCGATGGCTCCCCACCTGACACATCTGACAACCCGCCTGCTTCGTAGCGCGGGTGTTGCGGAGAGACTACGATGTCATCTAGATCGCTTCAAACTCAGGATAGCAATTGGCGGCGGCGTGTCATGCTGCTCGGTGGCATTGTCGGCTCGCTGATCGGCGTCGCCGCGGCCTACTTCTACGTCCGCGCCGCCGAAGAAGCCGCCGAGGACGACGGTCCCAAGCGCCTGGCGACGCGCGATGCCGTCGGGCTCGCCACCCAGCTTTTCTCCATCGTGCGCCAAATCGCTGAACTGGGCGGCCGCTAACGTCTGGCAGGTAGTCCTTCCAATTCTCAGAGCTATCTCCCTCTCGTTCTGTATCGAGAGGGTTGCCCTGTCTGAGCCTGGCAGTCCACAGACCATACACTTTCACAGATTCCGAATCTAATCTGGCCAACTCACTTCAGCGCGCGGACCTCGGTCTCGTAGCCTCTGCTGGGTTGCGAGTCCCCACGGAACGCGGCAGGAAACGTGATTCCTATACCCCGCCCGACGTGACATCTCATACTTTCCCTCACGCTCGATTTGTGTAGGCTATAGATGGGGCGATAGCCAGCGCGACCGACGAAACAGGGGGGAACCTTTCGCAATCCCTGAGCATTGTCGGAATGGCAGTCTGACGTAAAGACTCGCACGAATGACAAGGGAAAGAGGCTATGAATCGCAGAGCGATCGTTATTGGATCGGCACTCGTCCTGAGCGCGCTGCTCATCGGCGGGTGCGGCAGGTCACTGGGTGGGCAGCTTCCCGAAGAAGAGCCGCCCGGACTCGCCAACCCGGCATCCGTCTACTGCCAGGACCAGGGCCACACTCTGGAAATGCGAACGGATGGCAGCAACACGTACGGCGTGTGCATCTTCGCGGATGGCAGCGAGTGCGAGGAATGGGCTTACTTCCGGGGCGAGTGCCAGCCAGGGTCGGAGCAAGTTGTGGAGCCCCCAGCAGACGAGGCCCCACCTGCAGAGGCTCCACCTGCAGAGGCCCCACCACCGGTGGAAGCCCCGCCGGAGGATGCCCCCGCGCAACCGGCTTCGGCACCGGAGCCAGCGCCAGCGGCCTGCGTGGACGACTCGGAGTTCGTCGCCGACCTCACCGTGCCCGATGGAACCGTGCTCGTGCCCGGCGCGAGCTTCGTCAAGGCGTGGCGGCTGCGTAACAGCGGGACGTGTACCTGGTCGACGGGTTACCAGTTCTACGACACATACTCTGGCAGTCCCGGGACGCGGATTTCAGCACCGCAGTCGATCAACATCCCGCGTGAGGTCGCGCCGGGCGAGACAGTTGACCTGTCTGTGGATATGAATGCGCCCGGTGAGGAAGGTGAGTACACCAGCCAGTGGCGGATGGCCAACCCCGGAGGCGGTGCCTTTGGCACCCAGCCCTACGTCAGCATCGTCGTCCGCGAAGCCACCGGCGGCTGTGTCGAGGACTCGGAATTCGTAACCGACGTGACCGTGCCTGATGGCACCGTGTTCAGCCCCGGCGAGACGTTCACCAAGACCTGGCGGTTGAAGAACGGTGGCACCTGCACCTGGTCGACAGACTACCAGTTCTACGACATCTACTCCGGCAGCCCCGGGACACGGATCTCGGCGCCGGGTTCCATCAACATCCCGCGCCAGGTTGCGCCGGGGGAGACGGTCGACCTGTCGGTGGAGATGACCGCGCCGGGCGAGGCAGGCGAGTACACCAGCCAGTGGCGGATGGCCAACCCCGGTGGAGGAGCCTTTGGCACCCAGCCCTTCGTGAAGATCGTCGTCAGCGGTGAGTCTGAAGAAGCTTGTGTGGACGACTCGGAGTTCGTGGAAGACGTGACCGTGCCCGATGGGACGGAGTTCAGTCCCGGCGAGACGTTCACCAAGACCTGGCGGCTGCGCAACGACGGCACCTGCACCTGGACGACGGCGTACATGTTCTACGACATCTACTCCGGGGTTCCTGAGACACGCATCTCAGCGCCTGAGTCCATCAACATCCCGCAGGAGGTCGCGCCGGGAGAGACGGTGGACCTGTCGGTGGAGATGACCGCGCCGGACGAGCCAGGGGAGTACACCAGCCCGTGGCGGCTGGCCAACGCGGGCGGTGGGGCGTTCGGGTCACAACCCTACGTGAAGATCGTCGTGACAGAGTAGCCTCAGCAGTCAGTATCGATTTGGATGACGAGCGCCCCCGGCAAGGCCTACGGTTGACCACCCCACAGCGCACGCCTGAACCCTCTGCAGGCAGCGTTCGTGCATCTTGATAGCCGTCTCCCAGGTGGTATAATCCCGCCGTTATGCCAGACGCGCTCAGGAGGGCGTATGAAGCCGCTGGTTGAGTGTATTCCCAACTTCAGCGAGGGCCGACGCCCCGACGTGGTGGAGCAGATAGTCGATAGCATCCGCGCCACGCCGGGCGTTTTCCTGCTCGACTACAGCAGCGACGCTGACCACAATCGCAGCGTGGTCACCTTTGCCGGGTCCCCGGCAGGCGTGGAAGCGGCGGCCTTCGCCGCCATCAAGACCGCTGCCGAGTTGATCGACATGACGCAGCACGAAGGCGAGCATCCCCGCATCGGTGCGACGGACGTGGTGCCTTTCGTGCCCATTCGCGGCGTCGAGATGGCCGACTGCGTGGCGATGGCCCGACGGGTCGGGGAGCGCGTCGGCCACGAGTTGGGCATTCCCGTCTATCTCTACGAAGCCGCTGCCACCCGGCCAGAGCGCGCCAACCTGGCGACGCTGCGCAAAGGCCAGTACGAGGGTCTGCGCGACGAGATCGCCACCAACCCGGACCGCGCTCCCGACTACGGGCCGGGTGAGTTAGGCCGCGCCGGGGCGACGGTCATCGGTGCGCGCGCGCCGCTCATCGCCTACAACCTCTACCTCGACACGGACGACGTGGAAGTCGCCGACAGAATCGCGCGGGCCGTGCGCCACTCCGGCGGCGGGCTGCGCTTCGTCAAGGCAATCGGGTTGCTCGTCGAGGGCAAGGCGCAGGTGTCGATGAACCTGACCGACTACACGCGCACGCCCGTGCACCGCATCCAGGAGTTGGTGCGCGTCGAGGCCGCCCGCTACGGCCAGCGGATCACCCACGCCGAGTTGATCGGTCTCATCCCGGAGCAGGCGCTCATCGACAGCGCGCGCTGGTATCTCCAGCTAGACCTCTTCGACGACGACCAGATTTTGGAGCGGCAGTTGCAGGCCGCCGAGAGCGCGGGCGTGGGTGCAGAGCCCTTTCTGGAGGCAGTGGCAGCAGGCACGCCCACGCCGGGAGGCGGGTCTGTGGCCGCGCTGGCCGGTGCGCTCGGCGCGGCGCTGGCAGGCATGGTCGCCCGCCTGACGGTGGGCAAGAAGAGGTACGCCGACGTGGAAGCCGACATGCAAGCCGCCGCCCAGATCGCCGACGAACTGCGCGCCCAATTGACGCAGGCCGTCGCCGAAGATGGGCTGGCCTTCCAGGCGGTTCTTGAGGCATATCGGTTGCCCAAGGAAGACAAGTCGCGCGCTGGTGCGATTCAGGCCGCCTTGTTGGGCGCAGCAGAGGTTCCTTTGCGTGTCGCCAGACTGGCGGCGGAAGCGCTCGACGTTTTGACCCAGGCAGCCGCGCTCGGAAACGTGAATGCTATGGCCGACGCCGCTGTCGGGGCACACGTGGCCTGGGCGGCCATCGAAGGCGCATCGCTCAACGTGCGCGTCAACCTCGCCGACCTGGCCGACGGAGCGCAGGCAGCGCGTCTGGAAGGTGAACTGGAGACGATCCGCCAGCAGGGCCGGGAACGGCTGGACGACGTATTGGCGCAGGTAAGCCAGCGGGCAGGGCTAAACGCGTAATGTCGACGTATCGCTTTCTGTCTTCCATCTTGGGCGTCGTTGGCGCCGCATCCGTTCTGGCGGCGGGTTGCGCCCCGTCCGGACCGCCTCCCACGCCTACCAAAACACCGAATGGACTGGTAGCGGCGCCGACGGAACCGCCCCGCTTCCTGACATCTACGCCCACCGCTACTGCCACCGGAACGCCAACCGCCACGCCCGTGGTTACCAACACCCCGTTGCCGACCAACACCCCCGACGTGGCACCAACCTGGACCCCGCCGCCCACGCAAACCCTCCTGCCGCCTGACCGCAATCACCAGTGGTTCGGGCGGCCCATCCCGGCGCAAAACGCCAACGGGGCACCGCTGACCAACTTCGTAGACCGCAACTATCCCTATGGCAGCACCAGTGGCGGCAAATACCGGGTCCACCATGGCTATGAGTTCCAGAACCCGCGCGGGACCCCCATCATCGCCCCTGCCAGAGGCCAGGTGGTGTTTGCTGGCGACGACACCGACACGCTGTTCGGGCCAAAAACGTACTACTATGGCAATCTGGTCGTGTTGAAGCTGGACGGCGTGGACCCCGCGGGCGGTCAGCCGGTCTACCTGCTGTTCGCCCACATGGACACCATCGACGTGGAAGTCGGCGACACCGTGGAGGCGGACGACATTTTAGGCACCGTTGGCAACACCGGTGTCGCCCAAGGCGCACACCTGCACTTCGAGGTGCGGCTGGGAGACATGTACGATTACGGCGCGACGCGCAACGCCGATCTGTGGTTGGCCCCGTTTGAAGGCTTTGGAACCATCGTCGGGCACGTGGCAGATGGCAGCGGCAGCCCCTTGCGTGAAGTGGCTGTCACTGCCACCGACCTGGATGGCGTGGCCCGTTATACCTGGACCTACGCCGATGACAGCGTCAACGGAGATGACGTCTGGAACGAGAACTTCTCGTTAGGCGACCTGCCCGCAGGCTACTATCGCGTCTATATCAACCATCCCCAGACAGGCAAGGCCATCGACGAGGTTGTCTACGTAGAGCCGCGCAAAATCCTCTGGGTTGAATTCGTCGTAGACTGACACATTTGCGCTGACCACCTGCCCGATCTCCTGGCGAGGTCGGGAGTCGACGGCAACCCAACTTACTTCTTCTTGGTTATCTTTGCCTCACGTTCGCATCCCATGTCGAACGTTATCTTCACTTTGTAGCCTTTACTCTCTTTACCGTCCTTGAAGTCGAAAGTTAATTTGCTCTTCTTGTTTCTGTGCACAGTGCGGTTCTCATCAGGTGACCATTTTGGACCCAACTCGATGGTGGCTTTGGGTTCCTTGTGGTTCTTATCGCTGATGAGCTTGCCATCCAGCCTGGTCTCTTTCAACTCACCGTTTTCTTCCGGCCACTCCAGGTAGATCTCCGTCAGAAGGATGTTCCTGCCGTAGTTGTTTGTGATGAACAGCTTGTTAACCTCGTCCCATTCGAGGAAGATATCTTCGCAGGAGCCTGTATCTTCCGGCTCCTCTTCCTCTTCCTCCTCTTCCGCCTCCTCCGGTGGTGGCGGGGGGTCGGTTGGCGGTGGAGGCGGTGGGGCTTGGTTGACCACGGGTACCGGTGTCGGCTCATCCGTCGGTGTTGGCGCCGGCGTGTTGGTGGGCGGTGGCGGGTCTGTCGCCGTCGGTTCCGGTGTATTCGTCGGTGGCGGGGTGAAGGTGGGCGGCATCGTCACGGTAACCGTTTGTTCCGCGGCTTCGGCCTGCAAATCTTTGGGGTTCACCAATCCCACGATTCCCCAGATGACGAGCGCCAGGGCCGCCACGCCGGCCAGAGCACCACAGCCAATCATCATCTCGCGGCGGCCCAACGGAAGCCCACTCAGGAACCCGCCGCTCTCCAGTTCGGCCAGGCGCTCGATTGCCCAGTCATTGTCCGGCCTCACGCGCAAGACCTGTCTCAGGGCAAAGAGTTCCTCATCCCGATTGCGGGCCAGTTGAGCCAGACCTGCCCAGGCCGTCGCGCTATTCGGATCCTGAGCGATGACGGCCTCGAAGATCTCGCGGGCCTGGTCTGTTTGCCCTGCTTCTGCCAGTTCGATGCCTCGCTGAATCGTATCATTTTCAGACATTTTTCTCATCCATCCATCTGCTGAGATCGTGTGTGATATTCAAACTGCTCCTCCCCTATCTGAGCTTCGAAACAGTTCTTAAGGATAAGCGGCTATGACGATGGGAATCGGCCCGTGTGAGTTGATAAGCGTCTGCTCATCGCCTGCTGCCACCGCCATTCCCGTCGAGCTGCCGCCGTCAAGGTTAAGCGCCACCTCCAGGTCGAGATCACTGGCGGCCAGCCAAAGGCTCAACTCGTGCAGCGATACCACCGGCTCGTCGAAGACGACGACTACCACCCGGCCCAGCCCGTCGATACCTATTGCCGTGCGTCGATTATAACGAAAATCTTCGCCGGGGTGGACTGCTTTCTCGTCGCTCACTAACATAGGGTATGACTGCATCGCCTCCTGGAGCCGCTCCTCTTGCCGGTAGGGTTCCTCGGTGAGATCGCGCAGAAAGACCTGCCCGTTCTCGATGTAGAACATCCCGCCTGTCACGTACGAGATTCCATAAGTCTCGCTATACCCGGCCAGCAGCCCCTCGGTGCGTTTAGCCGCGTCGAAAAAACCGCCGTTGACCACCACCGTCGCCCGCGTCTCACGCTGCCATTCCTCGACGGTGATCGGCACTTCTGGGCTGTAATGAATGTGCATCTTGACCAACGTCGGGTCGATGCGCACCAGGCGTGCCGTCGCCGGGAAACGGAAGTGCGGGCCATGTACCGGCAGCTCTCGCTGTTCTATGCCCATCGTCACCGTTCGCCACGGCTGGTTTACCGGCGTCGGCCACTGGGTGGGCGTGGGCAGCAGGGTGGGGGGCGGCGTCGAGGTCGGCCCGGCTTCAGGAGCGATACCGGCCCCGACCACGCTCGACTGGCCGCAGGCAGCGGTCAGTACCAGCAACAACGGCAAGGCCAACCACACAAGCTGGTCTTTTCGCATGGCACCATTTTATACTGTACTGGCAAAAACCCGTAATCTTGGAATCTGACTGGCGAACCGGTCAGGAGCAACCGATGATCCGGGATACCCTCTCCGCTGAGGCCGCCCGCCGCCTCTATGATCGCCTCGGCGCGCGCTACGATTGGGCCGAGCGCTACGAAAGCCGCGCCAAGACGCAGGCTCTGGAGGCGCTGGCGTTGGCCCCCGGCCAGACCGCCCTCAACATCGGCGTTGGCACCGGCAAGGAGCACGCGCGAATCCAGGACGCGGTGATGCCCGGCGGGCGGGCCTTTGGCCTGGACCTCTCGCTGGTGATGCTGCGCCTCGCCGCCGGGCGCACCGGCGCGCCGCTCTGCCAGGCCGACGCGCGCCATCTGCCCTTTCCCACGGCCAGCGTCGACCGGCTGTACTCGGCTTACGTCCTCGACCTCATCGCCGCGCCAGACCTGCCCGGCCTGCTGGCAGGCTTCCGGCGCGTGCTCAAGCCGGGCGGGCGGATGGCCCTGGTCACGCTCACCGAGGGTGTGAACCTGCCCAGCCGGGCCTTCGTCGCCCTCTGGAAGACCGTCTACGCCGTCAGCCCCATTGTCTGCGGCGGCTGCCGCCCCCTCGAACTCTCTGCTATGGTCGGCGGCGTGGGATTCAGTCAAATCCGGCGCGAAGTCGTCGTCCAGTTCGGCGTCCCCAGCGAGGTCCTGCTGGCAATTCGTTGACGAATCTGATTGGGGACTGTGTATCTGGAGGGGAAGCAAATGTGGTTTCCTCAATACGAGCATGATGAAGACGGCCCGTTCCTGATGGCGATTAGCGAAACCTTCTTCATGAAGAGCCGTGGCCTGGTAGTCCACGGGATGATTCTGCGTGGGGAAGTTCAACTAGGAGACTCAGTTGATATAGTCGGCCTTCGAGAAAACAACGAGACTGCCGTTGTGAGGGGAAGGGAGTATCTAAGGTTCGAAGACATGCAGGCAGAAAGAGCCTTTCATCGCGACAATGTTGCAGTCCTGATGATAGGAGACATAGAACCCGACCTGGTCCAACCAGGCATGGTCATCGGAGCACCTGGCACCATGACGCCTAGCGACGGCTTCAAGGCAGAGGTTGCAGTGCTCCCGACTGAACTGGGTGGCCGCAGAACTCCCTTTACAACAGGGTACAATCCAAAGCTAGCTCTGTTTGACCGCGAATACGAGTGCCGACTCACATTGCCTGAGGCCGTTGACGAAGCCCATCCTGGCGACCATTTGAACATGGACATCGAACTTGATGAACTCATTCCAATTGCGAAAGGGATTCAATTCGTCATCAAGGAAAGGCACAAAGTCGTTGGCATCGGCATCGTGATTGAACCTATGTCAACTTCTTCATCACGGTAGTATTTACAGACTACCGCCCCCAGTCCCGCAGGTACAGAAAATCGTGCCCAATCGAGCGCGTGCTCAACTTCGCCACCAACGGCAGCACCCGCTTGTAATGGCTGTTCCGCACCAGTTGTGACACCTGCTCCACGAACTCCGGCTCGAAGCCCGCCTCGACGGCCTCCTCCAGCGTGTAGCGGCGGTCCACGATCAGGTACAGCAGCCGGTCCACCGACTCGTACGTGAAGCCCAGTTCGTCCTCGTCGGTCTGGTCGGGCCACAGGTCCGCGGTGGGGGCCTTGTCGATAATCACCTCCGGCACGCCTAACTCGCGCGCCAGTTGCCGCACCTGGGCCTTGTACAGGTCGCCCAGAGGATGCATCGCCGCCGCGCTGTCGCCGTACAGCGTCGAGTAGCCCAGCAGCATCTCCGTCTTGTTGCCGCCCCCGACCACCAGCCCGCCGAAGGCCGCCGACTGGTCGTAAAGCACGATCATCCGCGCCCGCGCCATGATGTTCCCGCGCCGCAGGTTGTCCATGTCTGGGAAGCGCTCGAACAACGGCTCGACCATCGCCGTGATCTCCACCGTGTCCGTTTTCACGCCAAGCTGCTCCGTGACCAGTTGCGCGTGCTCCAGGCTCTCCGGCGACGACGTGCGGTACGGCAGGCGTAGCGCCAGCACGTTCTCCGCGCCAAGCGCCTCCGCCGCCAGAAAGCACGTCGCCGACGAGTCGATCCCGCCCGACACACCCACCACCGCCCGCTCGAAGCCGACCTTGCTCACTTCCTCGCGGATAAACGCCACCAGCATGCGCCGCGCCAGGGCGGTGTTGATCGTCAGACCTGCGGTCAATTCGGCAATGCTCATCGTGACACCTCGGCGCTGCCCACGATACGCGCCAGCACGCTGGCCGTCAGCGCGGTGCGTTCGTCGCGCAGCAAAGGCAGGCGCATCCGCGTGCGGTGTACATCTTGCAGATCGATGTCCGCTGTCACCAGCGTCTCTTCAAAATACGGCCCTTTGACGATCGTGTCGCCGTCGGGCGAGTAAGCCACCGCGCCCCCCCAAAAGTTGATGCCATCCTCAAAACCGACGCGGTTGGTGTGCGCCACGAAACTGGTGAACAGGCTGGCGTAAGCGCGATTGACTTGCTCCACCCAGCGCGCGCTGTCGGGCTGCGCGCCCTCTCCCAGGCCACGGCTGGGGCTGGCCGAGATATGCAGGAACAGGTCGGCCCCGTCCAGCCACAGCAAATAAGGTGGGCTGGCGTGCCAGAAATCCTCGCAAATCAGCATCCCCACCCGCCCGAAGCGTGTGTCGAAAGCCCGGATGTCGTCACCCCAGGCGAAATAGCGCCCCTCGTCGAAGTACGTGTACGTCGGCAGGTAGACCTTGTGGTGGACGTGCACCACCTCGCCCGCCGCCAGATAAGCCGCCGCGATGTACACCCGGTGCCGTCGGTCCTCGTCCACGAAGCCCACCACCAGATCCATGTCCTGGCTGGCTTCCAACAGCGGCGCGAAAAGCGGGCTGTCGGCGCTGGGCCGTGCCGACACCTCGAAAGCCAAATCCTGCAGCATGTAGCCGGTCAGCGAAAGCTCCGGGAATATCAGCAGATCGACCCCCTCGTCCCGCGCCTGGTCGATGAAGGCCAGGTGCTTGTCGAGGTTGGCCTGCACGTCGCCCAGCGTGGGCTTCATCTGCACCATGCCCAGCTTAAGCCGCTTCTGCATGAGCCGCTCCTTCGTCGGGGGCGATGTCCTCTTCAGCCCCGCTTTCCCTGGACGTGGCGACCGTCACCACCAGCCCCACCAGCGCCAGCGCAGCCACTCCCAGATCGAGCACCTGGTCCAGGCGCAAGCCGTAAGCCACCGGCACCACGTCGCCGCGCGTGTAACCAATCGCGAACACGCCCAGCGCCAGGGGCAGCAGCACTGCCCACAGGCGGATACCCACTCGCTGTATTAGCAATCCCAGCAGCCAGGCGGGCAGCATCAAGCCGACGCCCAGCAGCGCGCCGTAGAGTTGGCTGGTGAAGCGCGGCGCGGTGATGCCGTACAAATCCGGCAATTCGGCCACGATGGGTGAGGGATAGTCGGCCAACGAGCGCACCTCCGCGCCGTAGGCACAGCCCTCGGCCAGACAGCCCACCCAGACCAGCGCCGCGCCCAGCGCCAGCGGCAGCGCCAGCACATCCGCCACCAGCCGGAACGACAGGCGGCGTGCAAAGCAGTACAGGCCCAGGCCCAGCAGCCCACCCACGACAGCCCCGTGCCAGTCCAGGCCGCCGCGCCACACTTCGGCGATCTCGTTGCGGTTGGCCGTGAAATAGGCCCAGTGAATCGTGACGTGCCCCAGGCGTCCGCCCACCAACCCCAGCACCAGCGCGCTCAACCCGGCGTCCAGCCAGCGTGCAGGCGCATCCTCGACCCGCCAGCCCTGCCAGGCCAGCGCCGCCAGACCGACCAGCACCGCCACGTCGAGCAGGACGGTGTACGTTCGCAACGTAAGGGGGCCAAACTGGCCCAAAACCGGCTGCATGGCCGGAATCTTAACACCCATCGCCAGGGGGCGTCAATTGCGCCAGTCAGAATTGTGATGCCAGCCTCCCGCCAGCCAACTGTCAGCGCCGTGTCAGACAGGAAGGCCCGATGATGTTATAATGGGCCGAGGACAAATGTAAAAGCGATGCGGCGCGCACCAGGTGCCTGCTGCTTCCAAACATCGATCTGGAAAGGAACGAAATCTATGGCTGTTACCCGTATCCTTGGCGCGTTAGGGGCCTTGTTCTGGCTGGGCGCTATCGGCGGCTTGATTCTGGCCGGGTTTAACGTCTCCCGTGGACGCGCGGCGCGTCCGGGCGTGGTGATCTTCGTCGTCGGTCTGGTGGGCGGTATCTTGTTGAGCGTGCTCAACTCCGGGCTGGTCCTGGTTCAGCCCAACGAGCGCGCCGTCGTCTTCCAGCAGCTTGGCCGTGGCGGCGAAGAAGGCAACCTCCGCCCTGAGCCGTTGAGCCCCGGTCTCAACTGGATTGTTCCCTTTGTCGAGACGGCGGAGCGCTACAACGTCGCGCGCCAGGAAGTGACGATGGCCGGAGGGGCCGGTGAAGCAGGCTTTCCAGAGACGGGCGATGTCGGGGTTCTCTCCGGTGTCCGCGCGCGCAGCAACGACGGCCAGGAAGTGCTGGTTGACGTGACCGTCATCTACAGAATCGACCCCAAGAAAGTTAACTCGGTGCACGTCAACTGGCCCGGTACTTATCAGGACGGCTATATCGTGCCCCAGACGCGCTCGTTGATGCGCGACGCCGTCGCCAACTACGGTGCTGAGGAAATCTACGCCGGAGGACGTGTCGCGCTTCAGAACGACACGGCTGAGGAGCTTGGCCCCAAGCTCCAAGAAGAGGGCTTTGTGCTGGTGGACCTGCTCATTCGCGACGTGACCTTCTCGCCGGAGTTCGCCGACGCGGTTGAGCGCAAGCAGATCGCAGAGCAGGAGGCGCAGCGCGCGGTCTTCCTCGTTCAGCAGCAGCAGCAAGAAGCCGAGCGGGCGCGCGTCGAGGCGCAAGGTCTGGCCGACGCCGAGGCCATCCGCGCCGAAGGTGAAGCCCGCGCCATCGAGACACGTGCCGCGGCAGAGGCCGAAGCGCTCAGGCTGGTCAACGAGCAAATCTCGCAGAACCCCAACCTGATCCAGTTCCGCTACATCCAGGAGTTGGGCGACAACGTCGAGTTGGTCATCATCCCCAGCAACAGCCCCTTCCTGTTTGACACCGAGTCACTGCTGGCGGGCAGTGGCAGTGCGCCCGCACCGGCGGCTGTACCCGCCGAAGCACCGGCAGAGCCGGAAGGGCAATAAGCTCCTTTTCCCACAATATCAGACAGGACGCCCCCCGGCGTCCTGTTTCTTTTTGGGAACTGGAGTTTCGCGTTAATATCACGAAAAGGCGTAACTCCCGGTGATATAAGAATAAGGTCTTCTTCTTTCGTAGCAGGGATGAAAGACTATCACACCTCATCCCGGCCCAGGGCATAGCCGACCGCCTCTTCCAGCGACATTGCCCGCCCTTCCTCCCACGCCGCCTGGAACGCCGCCTCGTCCAACTGCTCGCGCGCGTCGGCCAGGTAGCGATCAATTTCGACCTGATCGACGGGCTGCTGCGCAACGCCCATCGCCTCGCAAAGAGCCTCCGATGCCCCCAGAAGGCGCACGGCCCGTTCTGGCTGCTGCTTCGCCAGTGCCGGGCCTGAGTGGTCGGCAATGCTCAAAACTACGAAAAACTTAAGCCCAAGCTCCCCGAACAGAATAATCGCTCCTCTGAAATACGCTTCGGCCAGGCCGTAATCGCCTTGATGCTGCGCCACGTACCCCAGGTTGACAAGCATCATGCCTTCGCGCCGCTTGTTTCCTATCTCGCGACACAAAGCAAGACATTCCTCGTAGACTCCCTTTGCGCCCTCGTAGTCACCGTCCATTCGCAGAATCTCACCCAACACGTTGAGCGCCAACGCCACGCATGGCTTGTCATCCACTTCCCGAAATACCACCAGGACTTCTTCGCAAAGCGCAACCGCTTCTTCGCGCTCACGAGGGTTGTCCATCATTGCATGACTCAGCCACATCAGCGACCGCGCGCGGCCAACCCTGTCACCCGCCTCTGTATAGAGTCTCAAAGCCTCACGAGCGCATACCTTGCTTTCTTCCAGAGTTCCCCGGTGCCCTAATAGCATGCTCAGTCCAGCGAGCGCGTTGGCACGCACTTCAGGAGCAGCGTCTCTTGCAATCTCAAGCGCACGCCTGAGCCATTCCTCTCCCTCCCTGCCGTGGCCGGTGAAAAACCAGAAATATTCCAGGTAACTTGCCAAGCGCAACCCCAACTCGGCATAGTCCCTTCCATCCCCTAGCGACCACGCCAGGGTAGCGCGTATGTTCTCATGGTCGGCTGCTAACCTCCCCGTCCAGTACCTATGATTGGCCTTCTCCAGTTCAGGGCGCGCCGTCTCTGCCAGTGTCACGAGATACTTGGCGTGGTTCCTCCTGATGTCGATTGCCTCGCCGCTCTCTTCCAGCCGCTCGCGCGCATACTCGTGGATGGTTTCGAGCATGACGAAGCGCGGCTCGCCGCCCGGTCCTTCCTCCAGTCGCAGCAGACTTTTGATCAACAGCAACTCCAGGCCATCCAATACGTCCAGGTCGAGATTGTGACTGCACACTGCCTGGGTCGCGTCGATGTCGCACCCGCCCTGAAACACGCCAAGCCGAGCGAACAGGACTTTCTCGTCGTCGTCAAGCAGATCATAGCTCCAGTCGATTGTCCCGCGCAGTGTCTGATGGCGAGCGTACACGCCGCGAGGCCCGCCCGTCAGAGTGCCCAGACGGTCCTCCAACCTGTCCAGCAACACCTGCGGCGCGAGGAGCTTACTGCGCGCTGCCGCCAGCTCAAGCGCCAACGGCAGCCCGTCCAGCCGGACGCAAATCTCCGCAACGGCGGGCGCATTCTCATTGGTCAACCGGAAATCCTGGCTGGCAGCCTGGGCGCGCTGGACGAAGAGCGCGATTGACTCGCACTGCGCAAGCTCCGGCAACGGCTCGTGGCGCTCGGGTTGCGGCAACTCCAGCGGCGAGATGGGAAACTCGTGCTCGCCATACAGGTTGAGCACTTCGCGGCTGGTGACCAGGGCTTTCAGCCCAACCGACGCAGATAGCAGCTCGCTGACCAGCGGCGCGGCGTCGATGACCTGTTCGAAGTTATCTACCAACAAGAGAAGATGCTTACCACGAAGGTAATTCTTGAGCATCTCCATCAGGGATTGTCCACCTGTCTCTCTGACCCCAAGCACACTGGCAATCGCATTCGCGACGAGTTGCGGGTCTCTGATAGGAGCCAGGTCGACGAAGAAAACGCCATCCCTGAAGTCATCGACTTGGTCGGCGGCAACCTGCAAAGCCAGGCGAGTCTTGCCCGTCCCGGGCGGACCGGTGAGTGTCAGAAGGTGAACGTCCCCCAGCAGCTGCTTGACCTCATCCATCTCGCGCTTGCGTCCCACGAACGATGTGATCTGTACCGGGAGATTGTGCTTAGGCGAAACTACCGCCGTGCCTGGCAGCGCCGCCAAAAGGCCCTCTTCTCTAGCCCTGGCGACGGCCTGCTTGCGGCTGCCCACGCCCAGCTTGCTGTAGATTTGCCTGTTGTGCCACTTGACGGTGTTGAGGCTGAGGTAGAGGGTCTGCGCAATCTCTCGATCGGACATTCCACCGGAGATGTGCTGCAGGATTTCAAGCTCCCGGTCGGTGAGGGGGTCAGGCACCCATTGCCTGGAATCGCCATCCATCGCGGCACCCTGACTGAGCCTTCAACTTCTGAGGTTTTCTTCAACTGTCGGGCTTATCGTACCAGGGGGTTCCTCGTAACACAACTATTCTGGAAACCATTCTTAACCCATTCTTGTGGAATGGTGACATCCCTTCCGTGCGGCGGATATGCTGACAGCAACGTTAGTGATTGAAGTGCTGGGCAGCAAGCCCAGGAGGGGTGATCCAATGAACCGCGTGATAGGAGTAGTGCCAGTCAAGACACTGATCATCGTCGTAGTGGGGGTCGGTGTTCTGGCTCTGGCAGGGTATGCCGCCCAGGCTGCACTGACCACGGAGTCGGAGTTCGGCCCGGCAGTGGTGGCACCCGGGGCCGATGAGAACATGGCGGCATCCGGCGAGAAGGCCGCGACCGCCCTGGATACGTCGGGCCTGGAGAGGGAGCTCAAGGAGTTCGTGCAAGGGCAGATCTCTGCGGAGGCAAATGAGGCAACCCCACCCACCATGGCCACGTCAGGTCTTGAACGAGACCTGAAGCAGATCATCTGGCAGCATCAGGGCGTGGAGCAAGCCAATGAGGAGACGGCGCCCGCCGGCGACACGTCAGGTCTTGAACGTGACCTGAAGGACATTGTGCGAGACGGAGTGCCTGGGGGCCCTCAGGCGCAATGACGGTGTCAGGGGCCTGGGACACGCAATAGGGCGGCAGGAGGGCCCGCAGGCGACTTGTTGTCCTAGGCGCGGATCTTCCCACTCCAATTGGAGCTTCCCCACGAGCACGATGCACTTGAGGGAAGCTCCCACCTTTCGCCACCTGATCCGGCAAAATGTGGAGCAGGCCCGCTACCTGTCAGAACTGGTCGATGCCGCCCCTGAACTGGAGCCTATGGCCCCGGCCATGCTGAACGTCGTCGCCTTCCGCTACCGGGCCGACCACCTGGACGACGCGGCGCTGGACGCCCTCAACGAGGAGCTCATCTACCGGCTGCACGAAAGCGGGGTCGCCGTCCCGTCCGGCACCACGCTCGACGGCAGGTACGCCATTCGCGCCTGCGTCACCAACCACCGCAGCCGTCGCGACGACTCCGACCTCTTTTTCCGCGAGTTGGTACGCGTGGGCAACCAGTTGGCAAACGAGGGGTAAATCCCAGAAGGAGATCAGGCCCCGCTACCGGCACGCCGCCACCAGCGCCCGGATCTCCTCCAAAACGATGTCCTTGTTTTCCCGGTGTAGCCGTTGGCTCTCGCGGCTGATCGAGAAGAAGTAGTGGTCGCCCAGCACCACGCGAATCTGCCGCGAGCGGAAGCCCAAATCCGCCAGCAAACTGAGCATCGGCCCCACGCCCACCAGCCGGTCCGAGTGGCCCAGCACCACGCGGAAACGCTCCCACTCCGGCCCGTGCACCGGGCGTCTGGCCTGCCCCATCGCGTAAAACGTGTTCGCCAGCGTCGCCTTGGACGTGCGCTTGAAAATCCGCTCGTGCTCGGCGCGCACCGCCTGGCTGGCACCGGGAATCAGTTGGGGGATGATCCCGCGCGAAATCGTCTCGGTCAGCCGGTCGAGCTGCAACTGCCGTCCCGCCCAGATACCGATGCCCAGCGAGCGGTAAAATCCCTGCCGCAGCACGTCGTTCGTCAGCAGGGCCGGTGCCAGCGCGCAGCGACCCACCCGCTGCCTGCTCCAGGCCCGCTCGTTCAGGTAGAACAGCGACGCCCCGCTCATCGAATGCCCGGCGAACACCACCGGCACGTGCCGCCGCCCGCCCAGCAACCCCAGCAGCCGCAGCCAGCCCTCCACCGCGCGCATGTTGGCCTTCGGGTCGCAATCGTTGAACCCCAGCGCATCCGGCTTGCGAAACGGAGAGCGCCCGAAACCGTTCACGTCGGGCACCAGCACCAGGATGTTTTTCTCTTGCGCGCACAACCTGCCCGGCAGGTCCTCCCAGATGGCCCCACTGCCGTCCCAGCCGTGCAGGAACACCACCACCACGTCCGCCTTGCTGGCGAACGCCCCCCGGCCCCCGGCGGCGATGAGGTCGCCCCGCGACCAGCCCGCCCGCCAGGTGACCGTCTCCAATCTGCTGCGCTGCCGGAACCCCTTGAACTTCTCCGGGTCGATGGCGTTTTTTTCCGCCAATTCCGCCAGCGAGTAGGCTGCGCTGTAGACGCCTTGCGCCGCCTCCGCCCGCACCGGGCCGCTGACTTCCAGCCACGAAGGCTTCTTCTTCGCCATGCTGTGTACCCTATTCGGTTGTTATGGTGTCAAATGACTGCTAATCGAACCCCTCGAAGTCCTCGTCCCCGTAGAGGTCCTTGCTGCCGCGCTTAGCGGCGCGGCCTAGCGCTTTTCCCTTCAGCGGCGCGCCCATCGCCTTATAGAACGCCTCGTCGTACGTCCGCGTCTGGATGACCACCGGCATCGGCACCGCGTGGCCCAGCACAATCGCCTGCTGTTTGGTGTCCAACCGGGCCAGCACCTCGCGCAGGCCGCTCGCCCCGCTCACCCCCGTCAGCACCGCCGAGATGTCCCGCTCGTTGTCCAGCAGTGCCGTCACCCGCGAGCCAACCTGCGACATCACCTCGTCGTCGATGCCGCTCGGACGCTGGTCCACGATCAGCAGCGTGACCTTGTACTTGCGCAGTTCGCGGGCGATGGTGCCAAAAATCGTCTGCCGCGCGATGGATGGCTCCAGGAACTTGTGCGCCTCCTCGACGGTGATCATCAAATTTGGCGGCTCGGCAGCAGCGTCCCCCAGCGACTCCTCGACCCGCTCCACGTACCGCCGGTGAATCCGCCGCGTCAGGTAATTCGCCACCAGGATATACGCTTCCAGCGCGTTCCCGTATCGCCCAAACTCCAGGACGACGCTCTTGCTTTGCTCCAGGTACTCCATGATGGCCTGCACCGAGTCGCCTGTCGGATGCGGCGTCAGGAAGCCGAAACGCTGGAAGCGCTCCAGCCGCCGCGTCAGCGCGCTTAGCGAGGCCGAGTTGACCGCCGTCTCGGCCAGCAAATCGTCGATCATCTCCGGCGCCTCCAGCAGGTCCAGCAGCATCAAAATCCACTCTGCTCCCCAGCGCCGCCGCAGCGTGTACGCCGCGTCGATCATCGAATCGCTCAGGTCCATCGTCTGCTTGAGCATCGCCAGGTCTTCCGGGTCGATGTCGCTGTAAGCCATCGTCACCACGAAATCGGGGTTGACTTTGCGCCGTGTCGACGATTCGGGGTCCAGTGTGAAAATCGCCACCTTCGAGGGGAACAGTTGCTTCAGCCCCTTGTCGCGCTTGCCTGATTCGCTGATGACCTCCCAGCCATAGTCGTTGTGCATGTCGAACACCAGGTTGACCGCCGTGTCGCGCGCCAGGATGCCCGACAGCAGAATGCGCGTCAGGTAGCTTTTGCCGGTGCCGCTCTTGCCGAACACGCCCACCGACCGCTCCACCAGCCGTTCCAGGTTGACGTTGATTTGCGTATCCAGCAGTTCCAGCGGCGACCCGATGTTGAAGTGCTCCTGGTCCTCGTCGCCGAACACCGCGTTGATGTCCTCGGCGGTGGCCTGCCACACCTCCGTGAAGTGCGGCGGGATCGTTCGCACCGGCTGCGGCTGGTTCACGCCCTGTTCCAGCACCAACATCGGCGCGATGTGCAGCAGCCCGTAAGCCATCGTCCCTTTGAGCACGTCGCGCAGGTAAGGGTTGCTCATGTCCGGCGGGGTGCTCTCGATCTGGCCGCTGGTCGCGCCCAACGAAATGTCGGTCACCATGCTAAAAAAGCGGAAAGGGCTGTCAGGCCGCGTCAGCACCACGTAACGCCCCACTGCCAGCGACTCGATGTCAGCCTGGATGTCCAGCTTGACCTCCAGCCCCTTGCTCAGCGAGCCGCCGACCACCACCCCCAGGCGCGGCGACTGCCGGGGGAACCAGGCATCCAGGTTCTCAGCACTTCTGTCATTTGTCATCATATTACCAACTTTTCATCACAAGATCGTTCTCACCAATTGACGCACGCCGCCCCTGCGAAAGGGCTGCTTCGCTGGGGGGAGCAGTTTTTTCTATCTGCCTCCAAAGAATAGCTTTCTCGTTCCAGCGCCACCTTCACCGGAAAAGTAGAGGTTTTTATCCGTGTTCTCCGTGTTCATCCGTGTCCAATTCCCTCAAAATCCGTGGGTTGGAGACTACGGATAAATCAACCGCAGCAAATTCTCCAGGCGCGGCAAATCCCCGCTCAATAACCGCGCCGCCTCCCGCCCGGCGGCCACCAGGTAATTATACTGGTCATCCGGCGGTTGCACCTGCGCCGCCAGCAGCAGGTTGGCCGCCAGCAGTTGCTCGGCGGGCACCTCCGACCTGCCCAGCACCAGCCGGAAATACTCGAACCGGCTCGTCAGCGCCCGCACCTCCTCCGCGCTGCACACGTACACCGGGTCCAGGCTGAGCGGCGGCCTCGGCGGCAGCGCGTGAATCAGCGCCTCCCCCGTGCTGTAAGCCACCGTCAGCACGCTGATCTCCACCGGCACGATGCGGTGGTGCCGCTGGTCGCTGATCGTCTCGTCGGTCACCGCGTCGGCCAGCACCAACTGGCGCACCAGCGGGTCGTCGTCGATGTGCACGTCGTACAGCAGGCCGTAGACCGTCTCCCGCCCGTTGCTGCGCGGCTCCGCCTTCACCACCATCCCGAACGTCGGCGCGTCCAGTTGGCCCACCCGCGCCCCCGCCGAAAACCCCGCCGTGCTGGAGCGCAGCACCCGTCCAATCGGTTCCGTCCAATCTGTCATTACTGTACCCTCACTTCACACTGCCCTCGTATATGCGGCATCCAACCTTCACGGCTTCGCTTTGCAGTTCTCGACCCACTCTGCATCCATCCGCGCCAGGCGGGCCTTGCCCAGATTCTGCTTCATGATCCAGATGACATCCTTGTCCGTGCTCGTCAGCCACTTCTCCATCAGCGGTTTGCCCACTTCGGGTAGGGCGACAACCGCCACACTCCAGCAGTATCCCAGGCCCTTCCGCAGTGCCTTGAAATCGTCGCTGCGCCGGTCCGCCACCTCGCTTATCGACGCCGTGATCGCGTCCAGAATGTGCAGCGTCTTCCTCGCATTATTCTCCTCACCCAACAGCCGTGGTTCGCACAGCGCCGCCGCCGCTGCCCGTTGCTCCAGCAGGCTGCCACGGCTCCATAGATTCATAGTTTTGGTCAGACCGTCCACGTCCTTGTCACCCCACCGTTGCAGCGCCATCGCCACCCCTTCCCGCATCCGCCACCGGGGGTCGTTGGCCTGCTCTCGAATACGTTCCAGCAGGTCGACCTGCCCCTCGGCCAATAACCTACCCATCCCCACGATACCGCACACCGCCAGGAACTCGTGCGGGCTGTTGGTCGGCGCTGCCTCCGGCCCGTAGCCCAGGAATCGCTCAAAGAGCCCCTGTTCGCCCATGTCGGCCACCACCTGAACCAGCTCCAGGTTGGCTCGTGGCCCCGGCAGGCCCGACTCCGCCAGCAAATACGGCTCCCAATCCTCAAGCTCGGATAGCCTTTCCCGGTACGCGTCCGCTTTCGTCACCTCTTGCGCTCCCGCCCCAAGTGCCATCTACTCTTGATAGGAGAAATCATCTGAAGCACGTTCAACTCCCCGTCCCCTCTTTGAGGGGGCTACAGTCCAGCGCTAGCTGGGGACCGCTCCGGCTTGCCGGAGCGAGGGGGGTGGGCCCTGGCGAAAGAATCGCGCCGGACAGCTTCAATCGACACAACTCACACCAACCGTTACAAGCCCTGCCTTCCAGAAAAAAATCTGTGTCATCTGTGAAATCTGTGGACTCCCCATCCCTACCGTCGCGCCCCGCCCGTGACCTTATGCCGCGTCTTCGCCGTGCGCGACACGTCCTTGCCCTGCTGCTTCTCCGACTCCCTGGCCCCCACGCCGTGCCGCGTCAGCGAAATCTTGATCATCGTCCGCAGTTGCCGCTCCTCGTCGCCCCGCACCACCGCCAGTTCGTCCGCCCGCACCAGCGCGTACGGGTAGCGCGTCACCAGGTGCTCGCACTGCTGGTACAGCAGCGCCTGCAATTCGCCCACCAACCGCCGGTTATCCGCCACCCACATCGGCACCTCCACGCGCGCGATGTGCGGTTCGGGCGCGTCGCCGGACGCCACGTTCATGTAGAAGAAGCAAATCTCGTGCGAATCGCCCGCCTCTTGCCGGTAATCCCGGTTCTGCGGCGACATCTGCACGAACAGCGACGAGCGCTCGCCCGGCCCCAGAATCCGCTCGAACACCCAGCGGTCCGTCAGCCCCTCCAGCGCCCCGTCCGTCGCCAGCGTCCCCCGCGAGACGTTCTCCTCAGGCAGGCTGAGCAGGTGCAGCAGCCCCACCACGAACCGGCTGCGCGGCACGTCCACGTACCCGGCCAGCCCCGCTTTGGAGTCCATGATGCGCGTCATCGCCGAGTAATAGACGTTCCGTAGCTGCTCCTTATCCGGTACCTCGGCCCCCATGAAGAACAGCAGCGGCCCATCCAGCAGCGCCACCAGCGGCCTCGCCGCGTCGCGCTGGTTCCACACATTCTCGGCCAGCGCGCTCATCTCAGCCACCGTCCGCCGCGCCGCCACCGTCGCCGCCGTCACCAGCATCCGGTCCCGCGTGCGCACGTGCTCCCGCTCGAAAAACAGGTACGGCTCGCTGCGGGCAATTGGGGCCTCGCCGGAGCCGTGACTCATCACAATCGTGCCCGTGTTAATCAGGTAATAAAGCGCCGGGCCGTGCCGGTTCGGCAGAATCTGCGACCCGTCCGTAGCGATCAGCGTGGACGAAACCGGCACCTCCGGGGGAGGGTGGGCCGCCGCAATTACCTCGTCCAGGGGGCGCGCGCCGCGATAGCCCGCGTCCACCTCCGGCGAGATCGCGTGCGCCACCCGCCGCTGGATTTCCTCCAGCGCCTCCGCGCCGCCCCACGTATTCATCATCTCCAGCGCAATGTCGCTCTTATCGTCCAGGTCGTCCAATTCGTGGGCCAGCAGCTCGCCCATCCGCTCCACCTGGCCGGTCAGTTTATGAAATTCGAGCGTCATCGCCGCCTCTCCCCGCCATCATTGACACTTTCCGACAAAATCCGACACTTTTGGCCCCAAAACCATACCACATTTGTGGCAGTGACATCCCAATTGACACCGAAAACGGACCAAAATGTGCCACCGATGGACCACTTTCGCTACGCCTGCGGACGCCTGTCAAAACCCTCGACACCCCCCCAAACTGGTTCAGAAACCGTCCACCTTTTCAAACCGATCTCTAACCAAAAACCACTCTTAGCTTAGCACGCGCGTTCTACCGCGTCAAGTGCTTTTGTTGAGGTCTTGCAACAGAGGGCGAAGTGACTACAATAGGGCCATTCATCCGGGGAATCTCAAAGGCCGAGGGACGTGAAACAACTCAAGCAGCGCATCCTGGCAGAGGGTCAAAACCTGGGGCGCGGCATCCTCAAGATTGACAGCATCCTCAATCACCAGATGGACCCACAGCTTATGCTGGACATGGGCGAGGAAATCGCGCGCCGCTTCGCCGATGCGGGCGTCACGCGCATCATCACCGCCGAGGTGTCGGGCATCGGCCCCGCGCTGACCGCAGGCATCGCCATGAACGTGCCGGTGGTCTACGCCCGCAAACACAAACCCATCACCATGACCGAGCCGGTGCTGGTCGATTCCGCTCCCAGCCATACCAAAGGCGGCGAGGTCCTCCTGATGGTCTCGCCGGAGTTCCTGGACCCGCAAGACCACGTCCTCCTGGTCGACGACTTCCTGGCGACGGGCAAAACCATCGCCGCGCTGTGCCGCATCGTGCAAAACGCGGGCGCGACGCTGGTCGGCATCGCCTGCGTGGTCGAGAAAACGTTCGAGGGCGGGCGCGACGTGTTGGCCTCGTTCGGCGTGCCCATCGAATCCCTGGCCGTGATCGTGAGCATGGACGATGGCCAGATCATCTTTTCCGGTGACTAGCCGCGCTCACGATAGCGTCGCCGTGCTCGACTTCGGCTCGCAGACCGCGCAGCTCATCGCGCGGCGGGTCCGGGGGGCGGGCGTTTACGCCGAGCTGTTCCACTGGGACACGCCCGCCGACACGGTGATGGCCCTCCAGCCGAAGGGTTTCATCCTGTCGGGCGGCCCGGCCAGCGTCTACGAACCCGGCGCGCCGATCCTGCCGCGCTACGTGCTCGACAGCGGGCTGCCGGTGCTGGGCATCTGCTATGGGATGCAGTTGCTCACGCATACGCTGGGCGGCCAGGTCGCCGCTTCCCAGGCGCGCGAGTACGGCCCCGCCCGGCTGCACCTGTCCGGCTACGCGCCGCTGTGGCTGGGTTTGCCCTCCCGCCTGGAGGTGTGGATGAGCCACGGGGACCGCATCGAGGAGATTCCGCCCAGTTTCACGCCTATCGCCGCCTCCGACAACTCGCCCGTCGCCGCCATGGGCGACCCGGAGCGGGCCTACTTCGGGGTGCAGTTTCACCCGGAAGTGAGCCACACCCAGCACGGCGAGGACATCCTGGCCAACTTCCTGCTGGAGGTGTGCGGCTGCGGTCCGACCTGGGCACCCGCCGCTTTCATCGAGGAGAGCGTGGAGGCGCTGCGCGCGCAGATCGGCGCTGGCAAGGTGGTATTGGGCCTGAGCGGCGGCGTCGATTCGGCAGTAACGGCGGCCCTGCTCCAGCGGGCCGTGGGGGAGCAACTCACCTCGATCTTCGTGGACCACGGCTTGCTGCGCCAGGGCGAGTCCGAGCAGGTCATCCAGACGTTCCAGGACGCGATGGGTATGAGGCTGGTGGCGGTCAACGCCGTCGAGGAGTTCATGGAGGCGCTGGAGGGCGTCGACGATCCCGAAGCCAAACGGCTGCGCATTGGCGAGTTGTTCGTGCGCACCTTCGAGGCCGAGGCCCAGAAATTGGGAGACGTGGATTTCCTGGCACAGGGTACGATTTACCCGGACGTGATTGAGAGCGCCGCCCAGCCGGGGACCGACAGCCCCACCGCGCAGCGCATCAAGAGCCACCACAACGTCGGCGGCTTGCCTCCCGACATGGATTTCGAGTTGGTCGAGCCGCTGCGCTTTCTGTTCAAAGACGAGGTGCGGCGGGTGGGCGAGGAACTCGGCCTGCCGGAGGGCATAGTGTGGAGACAGCCGTTTCCGGGACCGGGGCTGGCGGTGCGCTGCCTGGGCGCGGTGACCTGGGATCGCCTGGAACGCCTGCGGGCCGCCGACGCTATCCTGATCGAGGAGTTGCGCAAGGCGGGCTTGCTGCGCGAGGTGGCGCAGGCTTTTGCCGTGCTGCTGCCGGTGCGCTCGGTGGGCGTGATGGGCGACGAACGTACCTACCAGGAGACTGTCGCCCTGCGGGCGGTCTCCACCGACGACTTCATGACGGCTGGCTGGGTCCGGCTGCCACACGACCTGCTGGCGCGGGTCAGCAACCGCATCGTCAACGAGGTGGAGGGGGTCAACCGGGTGGTATACGATATCACCAGCAAACCCCCGGCCACAATTGAATGGGAGTGAAAGACGAGAGGAAAGGATTGTCATGGACTACGGAGGCATTTTGCGGCGCGCGTGGCGCATCACCTGGGACAACAAGTATCTGTGGTGGCTCGGCTTTCTGACCGCGCTGGGCAGCAGTAGGGGCTTCAACGGCGGGCGGGGCACCAACTTCAGCCCTCCCACGGGCGGCCCGCCCATCGGTGGGCCAGGTGGCCCGTTTCCACCAGGGTTCGGACCCGGCGAGTTCGAACCAGGCCCCATCATCGGCATCATTATCGCCGTCATTTGCGTGCTGGCGGTGATCGCGCTGGCGATCTGGGTGGTATCCACCATCGCCCGTGGGGGTCTCATCAGCGCGACCAACCAGATCGAGGACACCGACCTGTCCAGCTTCCGCCAGGGCTGGCAGGCAGGCCGCGAGACCATGTGGCGGATGCTCGGCGTCAGTCTGGTGCAGGGGATTCCAGGTATCCTTGTTGGTGTTGTATTACTGATCTTGTTTGCTCTGGGCGTGTTTGCTTTCTTGGGTGCAGCAGGGCCAGGGGGCTTTGCCGAACCCCCGGAAGAACTTTTGGCCGGGAGCGGCGCGCTTTTGCTCTGCCTCATCCCTATCATATGCATTGTCGCACTGGCGTCGCTGGCCCTGAGCATCCTGCGCCCCTTCGCCGACCGCGCCTGCGTGATGGAAGACGAGCCGGTCTTTGCCGCCTACCGGCGCGGGTGGGAGGTGCTGCGAGATAACTTTGTGGACAGTCTGGTGTTGGGGATCATTCGCTTCTTCACGGGACTGGTCGTCGGGTTCGTCGTGGTTTTGCCATTCCTGGTCCTGGGACTACTCGCCGGTATAAGTTTCGGATTTGGGGCGTTGGCGTCGGGGCCGGATGCGCTCTCCGGTCTGGCTGCGCCTGTCATAGTCGTGCTGGCTTGCGGCGGTCTGATCCTCCTGGTCATATCGCTGGTTGTCGGTGCGGTCCTGACCACGTTCTTCAGCAGCATGTGGACGCTGGCCTACCGCGAGTTCGCCGGCATTCAGCCTCAGGTGGACACCGGACCTGCGGCCGAACCGGCTCCCGCGTAACAACCTCTATATTCGTCAAAACGAGTATGACTCACGCCGCCGGGTGCGATACAATCTGGCGGCGTGTTTTGTGTCTGTGTCTGGTTGGGATTTATGAAGAGAATCGCATTTGCCCTGGCAGTCATCTTGCTTGCCGCCTTTGTCGTTCCGGGAGTTGGTGCCGCCCCCGTCGCGCCCGAACTGCTGGTGAGCGTCACGCCGCCGGATAGTGCGGTCGGGCCGGGCCAACTGGCGCTGATCTTTGTGGGCGGCGGCTATCCTCTGCAGGTAGAAGGCACGCTCGACGGGAACCCTGTGCCTTTCTTCTGGAACGGCGATGGCTACGTCGGATTGGTCGCCATCGCCCTGGAGGAGCCACCCGGCAGCCACCAGCTTACCGTGTCGGCGGCAGAGACCGGGGGCGGGCGGGCGGTGGACTTCCAGACGACGCTGACCGTCAAAGAAGACCCTTACCCGCACGAGTACGTGAACATTCCCGGGCAACTGGCCGCCTTGCTCGACCCCGCTCTCAACCAGGCCGAGGTGGAACGGGTGGCAGAGTCGGTTGCGCCCGTCAGTCACCGGCTGGAGTGGGAGTGGCCCTTCGCGTTTCCGGCTGTTGCCAGGATAACCTCGCTGTACGGTGCGTCGCGGTCCTACAACAGCGACAGGCTGGAGGCACGGCATACCGGCGTCGACTTTCGCATGCCCGAAGGCGCACCTGTCTACGCGGCGGCGGCTGGCCGGGTGGTGGCCGCCGAGCCGTACGATATTCGGGGCAACATGATTACCCTCGACCACGGCTGGGGGGTTTATACGCGCTATGCGCATCTCTCGGCTTTCAAGGTGGCCGTGGGCAACGAGGTGGAACAGGGGCAACTGATTGGCGAGGCGGGCCGGACCGGGCGCAGCACCGGCACACACCTGCACTGGGAGGTCGTGGTACACGGCGTGTCGGTAGACCCGTTGGTCTGGATGTCGCTCTCGCCGGTGTACATCCAACCGGCAGTTGACGAGCGCACGGGTCAACCCACTTCTTGACGGTGGGAGAATGAACGTTCAGGTGTCACTAATTGGTCGCACGAATCTCTTGCGCAGTGGGCGATTCTGCGGCATGCTTGTGGGTGGATATGCTGGCCGCAGGGAGCATCCCTCCAGGTAATGACCGCCTCCCGCGATCTTGATTGCCATCCACTCACCAATCGCGAACTATAGACTGAGGGTCCAACGATGGATATTTTTGAAAAGGCCGGGGGATTCACCAGGGCGCGTGAAGCCATGGCTGTTGGTTTATATCCCTATTTTGTGCCATTTGACGATTCCGAAGGTACCGTCGTGCGCCGGGACGGGCGTGAGATCATCATGCTCGGCTCCAACAACTACCTGGGGTTGACCATGCATCCCAAGGTGCGCAAGGCGGCGATGGATGCTATCGAACGTTACGGCACCAGTTGCACCGGCTCGCGCTTTCTGAACGGAACGCTTACCATCCACCACGAATTGGAGGACCGGCTGGCTGCCTATGCGGGGAAGGAAGCAGCGTTGGTCTTCAGCACCGGGATGCAGGTCAACCTGGGGGTTATCTCGGCGGTGGTGGGGCGGGGGGACGTGGTTGTCACCGACAAGGAAGACCACGCCAGCATTCTGGATGGCTGCCGTCTATCCTACGGCGAGATGAAGCGCTTCAAGCATAATGACGTGGGCGACCTGGAACGGGTCTTGAAGAGCATCCCGGACGAGGTGGGCAAGCTGGTCGTCGTCGATGGGGTGTACAGCATGGGCGGCGACATTGCGCCTCTGCCCGAGATGTGCGACGTCTGCGAGCGATATGGCGCGCGGTTCATGGTGGACGACGCTCACAGCGTGGGAGTGATGGGCGGCGGGAGAGGGACCTCGGAGCACTTTGGGGTCACGGATCGCGTGGACCTGATTATGTACACGTTCAGCAAGTCGTTTGCCTCGATTGGCGGCAGCATCGCCGGTGACGAGGACATCATCCATTACATCAAGCACCACGCCCGCTCGCTCATCTTCAGCGCCAGCCTGCCCGCGCCCAACGTAGCTGCTGTGCTGGCCGCGCTCGACATCATGGAGAACGAGCCAGAACACAACCAGCGGCTGTGGGAAAACATCGACTATATGCAGGAAAGCCTCAACCAGTTGGGCTTCGATATTGGCAACAGCCAGACGGCGGTCATCCCGATCATCGTCCGTGACGAGGGCAAGACGCTTGTCTTCTGGAAGTCGCTCTTCGAGGCGGGTGTGTACACCAACATCGTGGTGCCCCCAGGCGTGCCGCCCAATATGTCGTTGCTGCGCACCAGCTACATGGCAACCCACACGCGCGAACAACTGGACAAAGCGCTCGACATCCTGGACAAAGTTGGGCACGAGGTAGGCGTTCTCAATTAACTCTGGCCTGACCTGGCCCCGGAATCCGAACCGCCCTGCGAAGCAAGGCGGTTTTTTTCTGGCAGGACTAGGCGGTCTGGGTCTCCCATTCCCTGACCACCATGCGGAAGATGTCCGACTCGGTGATGATGCCGACCACGTGCCCGTTGTCCACCACGGGCAGTCCCGACACCTTGTTTTCGTGCATGATGCTGGCCGCCTTGCCGACTGGCTCGTTGACACCGACGGTGATGATGTCGGTGGACATGATCTTCTTGACGGGAAACCGCGCCAGCAGATAGTTGACTTCGAAGATGCTCAGTGAGGTGGCTTCCGATGGTTCAGCGCCTCGAATGTCGCCGCGCGTCACGATGCCGACGAGCTTACTGCCATCCATCACCAGCAGGCGGCGGATATTGTGCTTCTTCATCAAATCGTGCGCGTCTGGGAGAGTTGATTCCGGCTCCACCGAAATGGGATCAGCGGACATCCAGTCTTTCACCAGATTGCTTTGCATAGTGCTAATCCTCCTTTGGAGAAATACCGTGTTCATTCTGATTGTACACGATTTCTTGAGCAGGAGATTGCCGCTCCCGGCCCGATGGGCTACAATCCACCCCCGCGCGGGGATTTCTCAAGCTCCGCCCTGGAGGAAAATAGGAGGAGGTAGCGTGACAGCGAGACATATCATCCTCGTCGTCCTATCGATAGTGGTCGGCGTCGCATCTGTCTTCGTTTTGTTCTGGGCCTTGAACACCTTTTATCAGGCCAACGTGAACATCGAGAGGTATGGGTATGGGTTCGCCTTGCTAACCGGGCTGCCCATTGCTTTAGCTGCGGCTGTCTGGTTGGACTACTTCTTGGGCACGAATATACTGCCGGATTAGTGTGCGCCGGGGATTGTCTGGCGGCTCCACCACTCGGTGGGGCCTTTTTGTTAGGGGAGGAGGCGGGTTTATTGCTGGGAACTAATGTGTTCCTGGCGTTCGGTGTAGCACTGCAGTATTTCTTCGTAGAGGCGTTGGGAGTCGATGTCTTTGAGGAGGTAGCGTCTGGCGCCCAGTTCGGAGAGGACCAGCGCCTCTTTTTCGCTGTGGTAGGATGTCAGAATGATGACGGCAGGCTGTGCCTCCGATGCGAGGATGGTGCGGCAGGTTTGCAGCCCCTTGTTGCTCAGGCTCTTCGGCTCAAATAGGACAACGTCAGGTGCTACGGTTTGGAGCGTTTCCACGACTGATTGCAAGTCTGCATTGGAAGTCAGTACCTCCAAGCGAGGCTTGCTGCTGAGGGAGACCTGAAGTGCGTCGCGGACATCTACGTGGTCATCTACGATTAACAGACAGATCTTGTTCATCGCCGGCTCTAACGGTGGGTGCCCTCACTCACCAGGTTGAGTCGTACACCCAAGTGAGCGCCGATTCATATTGACGAAACGGCAGTGCAGGTTTGCCCAGCACTGCCTCCGGCCCAACAACTTAGGTTTAGTATAGGGTCGTTGCCCCCGGCCCATACAGTGTCAAATGTCAATCGGCCCGAAGACGACTGTCACTCTAGGGCTGGTTACTCTGCTTGCGTGGCAGGAAGGCCCACACCGTGGTGCCCTCGCCGATGGTCGATTCGTAGCGGACGTACCCACCCACTGCTTTGGCGCGTAGTTCCATGTTTGACAGGCCGTGGCCGGTGACGTGTTCGACTTCGGCCACGGCGAATCCTCGCCCGTTGTCGCGCACGCATATCACCACGTCGTGGTTGACCTGTTCTTGCACGGAGACGGAAAGTCGCGTGGCTACCGCGTGCTTGGCGGCATTAGCCAGCGCTTCCTGGGCGATGTGGAACATCACGCTGGCGAGTTCCTGGTCGAGTGTGCCGTCGATGTTCTTGTCGTATTCGATGCTGATTTCGGCCAGGGTGTTGGCGCGGAACTCTTGCAGCAGGTTGCGCAGGGCTTGCTCCAGATTGGTGCCCTGGAATTTCTGGGGACGCAGGTCGAGGATGTAGTTGCGAATGTCCTTGATGATGGCATTCAGCCCGTCGATGGCGGCACCGAGTTTTTCTGTGGCCTCGCCGGGGTCCTCGTCGAGTTGCAAGGCGGCGTATTCCAGAGTCAGGCCGACGGCGTATATGGATTGGATGATGCCGTCGTGCAGGTCCATGCCGATGCGCTCTCGCTCCTCCAACACGGCCAGCCGCCGGACCTGTTGGTAGAGGCGCGCGTTTTCGATGGCTACCGCTGCATGCGCAGAAAGCATTTCGATCAGGCGCTCATCCTCGGCGCTGAATTCGTCGGCTCCTTGCTTGTCGGTGAGGTAGAGGCTTCCCAGCAATTCACCCCGCGAGATGATCGGCACGCCCAGGAAACTGGTCATTTCCGGGTGCCCTTCGGGAAAGCCCGCCGAGAAGGGATGGTCGTTGAGATCGCTCGTGCGGATCGGTTTGGCATCCGGGGTCAGCAGGTAGCCCAACAGCCCTTTGCCTTGCGGCAGGTGTTCGATACGAGCGACCTCCTCCTCGCTCATCCCCGAAACTTTGAATTGTATCAGCGTGCCTTGCGGGCCAGCGACGCCGAGGGCCGCGTAACGCGCGCCAACCAGGTCGCGCGCGATGTTGACGATGCGCTCAAGCACGATAGGAAGCGATAACTCAGACGTGACGGCCAGGGCTGCCTCGTGAACAGAGTCGAGGGTCTTGCGTGGCACACCGTCTGCGATTTGGTGGTCTATCATGTGGGTTTCCACGTAACTTTGTCTAATCTCGGTTTGCAACCTTCACTCACCTAGCGTCATGTATTTTACCAGGAGTCCCCCGCCTATCAATAAGACCAAGGGCACAGTGTTCAGGATGGGTCATCTCTGGCAGCGAGATGGCGCGCGACGCGGAGCACTCCGGCGATGGTTTTGCCGTCTTCGATGGTTCCCTGGTCGATTTGACGTAGAAGCTCGTTCAGGGCCACCCGCTCGACGATGATGTCTTCGTCGTCGTCGCCGGGCAGGGTGGAGGGGCGCAGGTCGCCGGCCAGGAAGAGATGGATGACCTCACTGCTGTAGCCCGGCACGGGGCAGAAGACGCCCAGAGGCTCCAGCTTGCCAGGGAACATCCCAATTTCCTCCTGCAATTCCCGTTCGGCGCAGCGGATGGGTTCCTCGCGGGGTTCCAGCCCGCCCGCCGGGATCTCTAGGAGGTGGCGGTCCACTGCGGGGCGGTATTGGCGTACGAGGTGGACGTAGCCCTCGTCGTCCAACGGTACCATCGCCACCGCGCCCCCATGCTCGACGATTTCGCGCCTGATGATTTTGCCGTCTGGCAAGCGGACATGGTCGATGCGCAGGTTGAGGACGCGGCCCTCGTAGAGGCGCTCGGTGCGCTGCACAGTACCTGTTGATCCCGTCATGGAAAGGTCCTTTGGCTGTGAATCAAAGAAAGGCTATTGACCGGGGCCAATAGCCTTGAATGAATGTGCGTGTCTGTGCTCACTGTGGGATTTGAAGGACCTGTCCCACCACGATGAAGTCGGGATTGGTGATGCCGTTGGCTGCTGCCAGGGTCGTCCAGGTCATGTTGTATCTCAGAGCGATGCGATACAGGTTTTCCCCTGCGGCGACGGTGTGTGTGCCGGGGGTTGTGGCGGGCGCGGCTTGGCCGGCGGCTGGTGCGGCGGGGGCTGCTGCCTGCCCGCAGTTGGGGATGTTCAGCACCAGGCCCGTCGAGATCTGGGCCGGATTGGTGATGCCGTTGGCCGCCGCGAGTTCCTGATAGGTGATGCCGTAGCGCAGGGCGATGCGATACAGGTTCTCGCCTCCGGCAACCGTATGAGTGGGCGGGCAACTTTCGACGGCGAGGGGCGTGCCGACGGGTGTGTTGGTCGGCGGCACAATCTCGCCCCCGGCATCGTCTGAGATGATGGCCCCGGCTTCTGTTTCGCCTGTGCCGTCATCTGTGGTGGTTTCGCCCGCTGTTTCCTCGCTGGCTGCTCCGGCGGCTTGCGCTGTCGCCGTGACAGCGGCCTGGGTGCCCAGCACTTCTAGATCAGATAGTTCGGGGGTCTCGGTGGGCGGAATAGAGGTTGGTACCTCGACGGTGGGCACACCATCACCCCCTTCGTCTGATACCGGCGTCACGTCGCCCAGACCGCTCGAGCCGGATAGGGTGCAGCCAGCCATGAATAAAAGTGCAACCACACCCAGGACGGCTAGGTGCAGGCCGGTCCGTTGTCGAGCAATCTTCATCGGGTGCCTCCCAGGTTTTCCGAGCGCAAAGGAACGCTCTCGTTCCGCCTGGTCCTTCCCTCAGCCCAGGCTGTGAATCGCCCTTAGCATAGCATTAAGCGATAGACACCGCAAACAAACAAAAAGCCCCGGCAAGCGTGCGGGGGCCTGGGTTGATGCCAGCGCCAGGCGTCAGCCGTTGCGCTCCAACACCGGCCTGAATTTGTACCCGTAGATAATCACACCTTTTTCGCCGTCGGTGCGAAGCTTGCGGGTGACCATTTCGACAGGCATGCCGATTTCGGGGGTCGTGTCGCCCAGGTCGGTCAGCTGGGCGGTGAGCATTGGGCCGTCGTCTAGCTGGACGAGAGCCAGTGTGTAGGGGGCCTGTTCCTCGAATCCGGCAGGGGTGTCGTAGACCGTGGTGTAGGAATAGACCGTTCCCCGGCCAGAGAGGCTTTGCGGCTTCTGGGCGGGTTGGGCCTGGATATCCAGTTGCCAGTCCTGCGAGGATTGCATTCCAAACTCACCCTAGCGAGGTAGAGCGCTGCGCGACACGCCCATTGCCGTTGGAGCCGGATTTGTGCACAGCAGGTACCGGAATGGGTTCCAGTTCAGCTTCGACGGCGTGCGCACAGTTCGGGCAAACGGCACGCGGCGGAAAGTGCGCGGTGCCGCAGTTCTCACATACTGTACCGGTCAGTGAGTATCGTTGTGCGTTGAGACGCCAGTGTTGCGGGACTTCCATGTTAATCACCTCCGGTGGCAAGTCGCCACGGCTGACATTATGCTTGGAGATAGCTGTCAGAAACTATCAAGGTTGTGAAATGTTACTCAAGTACCTGTGAAGATGTGCGTCACTGCCGTCGCCCCGAAGCCACCCAGGTTTTGGGCCATGCCCAGGCGCGCGTCTGCGACCTGGTTTTCACCGGCCTGACCGCGTAACTGGAGCACGACTTCTACGGCCTGGTAGATGCCTGTCGCGCCGCCGGGGTTGCCGCGCGCTTTCAGGCCCCCAAAAGTAGAAATGGGCAGTCTCCCCTCCAGGCCGATGCCCTCGTGCGGCTCGGTAGCCAGCTTCCAGCCCTGGCCGCGCCGGGCAAAGCCACCCGCTTCGAGTGATAGGGCGGCCATGATGGTGAAGCCGTCGTGCAATTCGAAGAAGTCGATGTTTTCCGGGCCGACGTTCGCCTGCTGGTAGGCTCGCCTGGCCGATCGCTCGGCGGCGGTCAGGGTCAGAGGGTCTGGGCGGTCATGCAGGGGTAGGGCGTCGGTGGCAACTGCCGAGGCGGCCACGCGCACTGGATTGGGAACCATGTCTCCGGCGCGCTCGGTGGCGACCAGCACCACGGCTGCAGCGCCGTCCGCCTCGGGGGCGGCGTCGAACAGGTTGACCGGCTCGGCTACCATCGGGGCGCGGGCGAAGCTCTCGGCCTTGATCAGATTGCGGTACATGGCGTTGGGGTTGCGCGAGCCGTTGGCGTGGGCGTTGACGCTGAACCCGGCCATGTCGGCCAGTTCAAGGCCGTATTCGTGCAAGTAGCGGCGCATCACGAGCGCGCCAAGGGCGGCAGGCGTAGCGCCCTGCGTGCCTTCGTAGTCGGCGTCCACGCCGGTCAGCAGGGCGGCGGTACGGTCACTGCCGACCCGGTCGGTCAGCTTTTCGACGCCGACGACGAGCGCCGCGTCCAGATAGCCGCTGGCGACGCCCAGCACGCCCTGGCGCAGCGCCGCCCCACCGGATGCCCCGGCGGCTTCGACGCGCACCGCTTCGATACCGCGCAGCCCGGCGAAATCGGCGATCAACGCGCCGAGATGCTCCTGGCGGGAGATCTCGCCGCCCAGCATGTTGCCGACGAACAGCCCGTCCACCTCGGGACGGCCCGCGTCGTTCAGCGCGGCTTGAATGGCTTCGAGGGCCAGGTGACGCAGGCCGGAATCCCAGTGTTCGCCTACGGGGGTTTGTCCCACTCCGATGATACTTACTTCTCTCATTGGTGTTCCTCTACAGGCTGGCCGCCGTCAGGTCAACAGCTTGCCGCGATAGCGCGAATAGGTCGCGTAATCGATCTCGGTGCGGCGGGCGATGTAGTCGCGCGTGGAAGGCGCGAGGCCCTGCCGTTCTACCAGGAGATCTGTCGTGCGGATCGAAAAGGCATCCGAGCCTGCGCCGGAGCCGTAGCTCACCAGCAGGATGCGGGCACCCGGTTTCGCCACGTCCAGCACGGCTGTCAGGCCGGTCAGGGACGACCCGGCGTAGACGTTGCCAATCTCGCCGCTCAACATGCCGGTTTCGACCTGCTCTGGCTTGAAGCCGAGCTGCTTGGCGACGCGGCCGGGAAACTTGACGTTGGGTTGGTGGAAGATGGCGTAGTCGTAATCCTCCGCCGTGGTGCCCATCAATTCCATGAGTTCGTGTCCCGCCGCGAACGAGTGCCGGAAGTAGGCCGGTTCGCCGGTGAAGCGGTCCCCGTGCGAGGGGTACAACTCGCGGGCGCGCCGCCAGAAGTCTGGTGTGTCGGTCACGAACGAGTAGGAGCCTTCGAAAATGGCTAGACTCTCTTCTTCCGGGCCAACCAGAAAGGCCGCGCCGCCCGCCGCCGCCGTGTATTCCAGCGCGTCGCCGGGACGGCCCTGGGCGGTGTCCATGCCGATGGTGAGCGCCAGCCGGGCCATGCCGCTGCCCACGAAGCCGATGGCGGCCTGCATGGCCTCCGAACCGGCCTTGCAGGCGAATTCCCAGTCGGCGGCCTGGGTGTGCGGCGGCACGCCGATGGCCTCGGCCACGATAGTCGAGGTGGGCTTGACTGCGTACGGGTGCGACTCGCTGCCGACCCACACCGCGCGGATGTCAGCCGGGTCGGCCTGGGCGCGGGCCAGCGCGTTGCGGGCGGCCTCGATAGACATCGTCACCACGTCCTCGTCCAGACCGGCCACCGCCTTCTCTTTGACGGGCACGCCACCTGCGCCGCCCGTCCAGACGCGCGACACTTCGCTGGCGGGCAGCCGGTAGCGGGGCACGTAGGCTCCATAGCCGACGACGCCGACGCCCTTGTCGGACTTCAACAGACGCCCTGCGGATGATGATGGGTTCATGGTGTTCTCCTCGGCCTCAGCCAGAATTGGCCTGCTGGCCGCCTAGTGTTTCCAGGATTTCCTCGGCGCGGTCCAGGCGAACGACGCCTTCTTCCAGCAGGAGGCTGACCACCTGGTCTATCTGTTCGTCGGTGGCCCCCGCCGCGATGGCAAGCTGGCGGGCGTGCAGCGACATGTGCCCACGCTGAATGCCCTCCGTTGCCAGCGCGCGCAGGGCGGCCAGGTTTTGCGCCAGCCCCACGGCGACGATGATCTCGGCCAGTTCGGGCGCGGTCTGGACGCCGAGCAGCTTGAGCGCGACCTGGGCGGTGGGGTGGACGCGCGTCGCGCCGCCCACCATGCCCACGGCCATCGGCATTTCGAGATGGCCGAGCAAATCGCCGTTCGCGTCCTGCTCCCAACGGCTCAGGGAGGTGTAGCGCCCCTCGCGGGCGGCATAGGCGTGCGCGCCTGCCTCGACGGCCCGCCAGTCGTTGCCGGTGGCGATGACCACCGCGTCCACGCCGTTCATGATACCTTTGTTGTGCGTGGCGGCGCGGTAGGGGTCGGCGGCGGCGAAAGCATACGCCTCCACGACGCCCCGCGCGACCTCCTCGCCTGGATATTCGTCGAAAGCGAGGGCCGAGACAGGCACCCGGCAGGTGGCCGCGGCCAGCCGCCGGTCCGCCAGGTTGCTGAGGATACGCAGGTGGACGCGCCCCCCGGTGATTTCCTCCACCACCGGAGCGAGCGCTTCGCAGGCGGTGTTGACCGTGTTGGCCCCCATCGCGTCGCGGCTGTCGTAGATGAGGTGGACCACCAGCATCGGCCCTATCTGGCTGTCGAGCACGCGCGCTTCCAGGTCGCGCGCGCCGCCGCCCAGGTTGACGACCACCGGGTCGGTCTGGTCGGCCAACGCCAGCAGGCGCTCCTTCTCGGCCAGCAGACGCTCGCGGGCCGCGCCGGGGTCGTCCAGGTCGAGGACCTGCATCTGGCCGATCATCTCTGGCGGGGTGCTGCGAGTCTGGAAACCGCCGCCCTCACGGGCCAGTTTCGCCATGAAGCTGGCTCCCGCGACGACGGACGGCTCCTCAATAGCCATGGGCACGAGCACCTCGCGCCCGTTGACCAGGAAGTTGACGGCAATGCCTAAAGGCAGCGCGTGTACGCCCACCGCGTTTTCGATCATGTGGTCGGCGGCCTCCGCGCTGAGGCCCATCGCGCCAAGCAGCACCTGTTCCTCGTCCGCGCTCAGTCCGGCCCATTCGGCGGTCAGGTGCGCGCGTTCGGGCAGCGTTTTGTTGTAGAAACCCGGCAATCTTGAGCTTTGTGTCATCGTCCCGGCCAATCGCCTCGCATGAAAAGACCCACGTGCGTCGTGGGCCCCAAATTCCGGCCTATCTATAACACCGGCCAACTGTCAAAAGCTACCAGACGCTAGCCTGCCCAGCCGTAACAGAATTCCTCGTCGGTGAAGGCGCTGTCGAGCAAATCGGCGAAAAAGGCCAGGCTGTAATCGCCCCGGATGCGGATGCGCGGCAGTTCGTATTCCTCTCCGGTGAAGTGCAGGCAGCCAAAGCGGGTGGTCAGGCCGAGCCAATAGTCGGCCTCTTTGAGCGCCTCGATGGTGTTCTCGTCGTAGCTGCCGCCGGGGTAGGCCATGAAACGCGGGCGATAGCCAAGTCTCTTCTCAAGAATATCCGCCGGGTCGGCCACCTGATATTGGAGGTAAGCGTCGTCGCGGTTTGCCAGATCGAGATGTTCGTGGGCGTGAATTTCGATGTTCATGCCCGCCTCGGCCATCTCGCGCAGCATGGCCCAGGTCATATAGTTGGGGTCGCCCGCCTCGGTCACGCCGGTCAGGATGAAGAAAGTGCCGACCTGCCCGTACTTCTGCATGATCGGGAAGGCATTTTCGTAGTTGTCGCGGTAGCCGTCGTCGAAGGTGAGGATGACCGGCTTTTCGGGCAGCTCGGTCCCGTCAGCCAGCCACTCGGTGAACTGGTAGAGCGTGATGGTGGTGTAGCCGTTGTCGTCCAGCCAGGCCATTTGCTCCTCGAACTGGTCGGGCGTCACCGAGAGGTCCAGGCGGTAGATGTCGGCGTCGTCCGGCGGGACGCTGACGTAGTGGTACATCAGGATGGGCACGCGCCCCTCGCGGTAAGTCCCGTCCGGCGTGGGCCGGATATCCGCCCCATCGGGCGAGAAGGAAATGGTTTCCGCCTCAGGCTCGTCGGCGGGTCCGTCCTCTCCTTCGGATTCGGCTGCATCTTCTGAAGGGGGCACCGGCGTCGAGATGATGGCTTCGACCAGCGGCGCGGCGATCAGGGTTGCCCCGTAGTCTTTGGGGGCGGTTCGCTGGCCGCTGGGCAGCGCGGCGCGGACGGGCAGCATGGCGACCAGCATCAGGAAGCCAAAGATGATCATCGCGCCGATCAGCATGATGCCGAAGCGGCTGTCCAGCAATTTCAGCAGACGGCTTCGCGGCTTCTGTTTGGACGCTTTCCGGGTGGGCCGGGCTTTTCCTTTGGGCTGGGAGGTCCGCTTGCTGCCGCCTTTTTTGGCGGCACGGCTGGCGGTTGTCGCTTTCTTGCTCATGTCGGGCGGAGCTTACCCTGCCGGGCGGGACCTGTCAACGAGGACACGCGCCCGGCAGGGTTTTCTGACGGGGTTCTAACGACCGGGGTCAGACCTGGCTCTTTTCGTCGATGGCTTTGTGGGCCATCGCGACGAAGGCGTCCAGGTCCATCGCGCCGAGGTCTTCCTCCGAGCGCAGGCGCACCGCGACCTGGCCCGATTTGACTTCACGCTTGCCGACGACCAGCATATAGGGGATCTTCTGTAGCTGCGCGTCGCGAATCATCGCCGCGAGTCGCTCGCCACGCTCGTCCACCTCGCTTCGGATTTCCGCCACGTTCAGCCTGTCGGCCACGTCGATGGCGTAGGGCAGGGCCTCGTCTGTCACCGGCAGCACGATGGCCTGCACCGGGGCCAGCCAGACCGGGAACGCGCCCGCGTAGTGCTCCAGCAGCACGCCGAAGAACCGCTCCATCGAGCCGAACAGCGCGCGGTGCACCATGAATGGTCGGTGCGGCTGGCCGTCTTCGCCGATGTATTCCATCTCGAAGGCCTGCGGCAGCCAGAAGTCGAACTGCACCGTCGTGATTTGCCACTTGCGGTTCAAGGCATCACGCACCTGGATGTCGATCTTAGGCCCGTAGAAGACCGCCTCGCCCTCGGCGCGCCTGTAGGACAGGTCGAGCCGGTCGAGCGCAGCCACGAGCGCCTCCGCGGCCATCTGCCACTGCTCTTCAGTCCCGGCGTACTTGTCGGGGTTGTCCGGGTCAGGCAGGCTCAGGTCCATCTCGAACTGCTCGAAGCCGAAGTCTCGCAGTATAGAGATGCTGAACTCGACCACACGCGTGATCTCGTCCACCATCTGGTCGGGGCTGCAGAAGAGGTGCGCGTCGTCCTGGGTAAAGCCGCGCACGCGCAGCAAGCCGTGCAGCACCCCGGACCGCTCGTAGCGATAGACCGTGCCGAACTCGGCATAGCGCATCGGCAGGTCGCGGTAACTGCGCACCGCGCTCTTGTAGATCATGATGTGGAAGGGGCAGTTCATTGGCTTGAGGTAGTACTCCTGCCCCTCGATGTCGACGGGCGAGTACATGCCCTCTTGATACCAGTTCAGGTGACCGCTGGTCTCCCACAAGTGAGACTTGCCGATGTGCGGCGTGAAGACGAACTCGTAACCCCCTTCGATGTGGCGCTGCCGCGCGTAGTCTTCCATCACCTTCCGCACGCGCCCCCCCTTTGGGTGCCACAATACCAGACCAGCGCCCAGGTCGGGCGATATGCTGAAGAGGTCCAACTCGCGGCCCAGGCGGCGATGGTCGCGCTTCTCGCTCTCCTCCAGAACGTGCATGTACTCCTCAAGCTCGTCTGCCGTCTCGAAGGCCGTGCCGTAGATGCGCTGCAACTGCTGGCGATTCTCGTCGCCGCGCCAGTAGGCCCCGGCCACCGAAAGCAGCTTCACCGCGTCCGGGTTGATCTGGCCCGTGCTCTCGACGTGCGGCCCCCGGCACAGGTCCTCAAAGGTATCGTGCTTGTAGGTCGAGATGACCACGTCCCCTTCGACCTTGTTGCCGTACTCGTCCTCTTGACCCGCTTCCAGCCCGTCGATCAGTTCCAGCTTGTATTGCTGGTCGCTGAACAACTTGCGCGCCTCGTCGGCGCTCACCTCGCGGCGCGCGAATTTGTGGTCCTCCTGGATGATCTCGCGCATGCGCTTTTCGACGGTCTCCAGGTCCTCCGGCGTGAGCGGTCGCGGCAGGTCGAAGTCGTAGTAGAAGCCGCTCTCGATGGGCGGGCCGATGGCGACCTTGCCGTCTGGGAAAATCTCCAGCACGGCCTGGGCCATGACGTGGGCCGCCGAGTGACGCACCCGGTAGAGATGGCTTTCCTCGTATGCTTGTGCTTCGCTCATATATCATTCCTCTCAGGAAATCCCAGGCAACTGAAAAACCCCACGGCCACTTGGGGCGAGGGGTTACACGCGGTTCCACCCAATTTCGACGGCGCGCACGGGGTGCGGCCATCCTCTTGGCGGTGTGTAACGGCACCACCCGGACAGGCTTACTCGTGGCCCTTTCGGCCTGCCGACTCCGAGGGGGTTCTTCTGCCGGGCTTGGCTGGTCGCGCTCTCAGTCTTGGGCGCGGCCTCCCTGAAAGCTGTACCCGGCGTACTCGTCCTCATCAACGTCGATGTGTTCTCGGATTGTGCGGCCCATTATAACGCTTGCAGGCCCATTTTCAACCACTGTAACGATGCACCTTCTTGCCTGCCACCTCGCCCGGCATCTCCGGCGACTGATCCCGGCCCTTCAATTCTGAGCTTGCGCTGACGCAGGGTGAATGCACCTGTGTGCCATTTTCGACGTGGCGTATCCTGCGCATAAGCGATCCCGTAAATAACCGAACCCCGGCCACTCCGGCCAGGGTTCGGGCTGATGCCTTTTGATTTAGTCTGGCGATTTGACGCCGAAACGTCTTACACGTCCAGGTTGCGCACGTCCTTGGCGTGGCTGGTGATGAACTTGCGGCGCGGTGGGACTTCGCTGCCCATCAGCATGTCGAAAGTGCTGTCGGCGGCGGCGGCATTTTCAATAGTGACCTGGAGCAGGCTGCGATTCTCCGGGTTCATGGTGGTTTCCCACAACTGCTCCGGGTTCATCTCGCCCAGGCCCTTATAGCGCTGCAAATCCACCTTGCCCTTCATCTTTTTGATGGTCCGGTCCTTCTCCGCTTCGGTGTAGGCGTAGACCTTGTCTCTCTTATGCTTGATGAGGTATAGGGGCGGCTGGGCGATGTAGAGGTGTCCCTCCTCGATCAACTGCGGCATGTAGCGGAAGAAGAACGTCAGCAGCAGCGTGCGGATGTGCGCGCCGTCCACGTCGGCGTCGGTCATGATGATGATGCGCCCGTAGCGCAGCCGCTCCATGTCGAACTCGTCGCCGAGGCCGACGCCCAGCGCCGAGACTAGCGCCTGGATTTCCCGGTTGTCGAGCACCTTGTCGAGGCGCGCGCGCTCGGTGTTCAGGATTTTGCCGCGCAGGGGCAGGATGGCCTGGAAGTGGCGGTCACGGCCTTGCTTGGCCGAGCCACCTGCCGAGTCGCCCTCGACGATGTATAACTCTGATCGCTCGGCGCTGCGCTCGGAGCAGTCGGCCAGCTTGCCGGGCAGGGTGGTGCTTTGCAGGGGGCTGCTGCGGATAAGGTCCTTGGCCCGCTTCGAAGCGATGCGCGCCCGCGAGGAGGTCAGGCACTTCTCGATGATGGACTTGGCCGCGCGGGTTTGCGTCTGCAAGAACTCCGAGAACTCTTCGTGCACCATAGATTGCACGTGGCTCTTGACCTCCGGGTTCATGAGCTTGACCTTGGTCTGGCTCTCGAACTGGGGGTCGGGGTGCTTGATGCTGACGATGGCCGTCAGGCCCTCGCGCGTGTCCTCGCCGGTGAAGTTGGGGTCGTTGTCCTTGAGCAGGCCCGCCTTGCGCGCGTGGTTGTTGATGGAGCGGGTCAGGGCGGCGCGCAGCCCTTCCAGGTGGGTGCCGCCGTCCGGTGTGTTGATGGTGTTGGCGAAGGCCAGCACCGACTCGGAGTAATAGTCAGCATACTGGATGGCGACTTCCACCCCGATACCGTCAGATTCGCGTTCCATGTAGACGACGTCGTGCAGCGCCCTGCGGTTGCGATTGTTGTAGCGCACGAACGACGTAATACCGCCTTCGAAGTAGAATGATATTTCGCGTGGGAAGGGTTCCTCGCGCCTGTCTACAAAGCGGATGCGCACGCCGCGCGTGACGAAAGCCATCTCCCGGAAGCGGGTCGCCAGTGAGTTGAAGCGATAACTGGTGTCGGGGAAGATTTCCGGGTCGGCCATGAAGGTTATTTTGGTGCCCGTGGCCTTGGTCTTCTTGCCACGTTTCACCTCAGCTTCCGGCACGCCGCGCACGTAGCGCTGCCGCCAGAAGTAACCCTCGCGCTGCACCTCGGCCTCCAGGCCCATCGAGAGGGCGTTGACCGCCGAGACGCCCACGCCGTGCAGGCCGCCGGAGACCTTGTAACCGCTGCCGTCGAACTTACCACCCGCGTGCAACTCGGTCATGACCAGTTGTAGCGCCGAAATCTTCTCGGTGGGATGCTCGCCAACCGGGATACCGCGCCCGTTGTCCTCGACTGAGACCGCGCCGTTTTCGTGAATGATGACTTCGATGAAGTCGCAGTACCCTGCCAGCGCTTCGTCGATGGCGTTATCCACTACTTCGTAGACCAGGTGGTGCAATGCGTTCAGGTCGGTGCCGCCCACGTACATACCGGGCCGCCGACGCACCGCCTCCAGACCACTCAGGTGTTGAATGGTATCTTCGTCGTAGCGGAGGGCCTCGTCAACTTTTTCCGCCATTAGCCATCTACCTCCCCATACAAGAAAGAAACTCGCCGAAATCCAACGTTAACCTTTGAAAGGTTCTCATTTTCAGATTGCTCTATTGCCTGCGCAACGCGCTGATCCAGGTTGCTCAGGATCATGGCCCGCATCTCGTGCCAGTGGCGATAGCGGTCCTTGAAATAGATGAACGTTGCCGAAACCAGGGCTGTGTTCACAAAGGCGTGGACGGCGATGGCCGGTATCATAAACCAGACATCCGTCGTCAGCCCCGCCCAGGCAAACAGAAAGTTCAAGCCGAGGTTAAGCCCGACCACCAGTATCCAGAGCATGGTGGTCGAGGATAAATTCCATTGAACCACGCGGATGCTATCCCAAAGCGCCCGCAGCACCCAGCGCTCGTTGAGCAAGACGCCGTGTGCGGTGAAACTGCAGAATATCGCCAACCAGATGACCACGAACCATCCCACGTTGATCGCCGCCACGCCGAGTTGAAAGCTCATGGTGAGAAGTACCATGCTGAGCATCAGAAAGGGGGCGATCACGACGATTGCCAGCAAGATCAGCAGAATCATGAAGCCCATCAGGTTGAGCCAGTGGATTGGCAGACGCCGCACCAGGGACAGAAAGTGCACCCGGTCATCGCGCACCTGCTGGGCGACCATGCTCCGGTAGAAGGCACCAAACACCGACCAGCCTGCCGGTAGCAGCAGACCCACCCCCATGGCGACAAGAATAGACCGGAAGTCGAGGAGGGGGGGCTGGTAGTCGAATGGCAAGGGTGCCACGGCCTGTCTTGCGATCAGACTGGGCACACCCAGCAGCAGCACGTCCCCCAGCAACGTTTTGGAGAACCGGCTGACCACTGGCAGGTAATCGGGCGACGCCTCGTCGATCTGGAGTTGCAGTTGCTCGGTGAGCGGCTCGGCCAGTTCTTGCATTTCGGCAGGTTGCATTTCTACGAGAGGCAGCCAGGCATCCTGATAGGCAGCCTCGAAGGCTTGCTGCACCGATATGCGCGGTCCGGCCCACAACAGCAGGTCGAGTATCAGGGGAAGCATGACTAGCGATAGTCGCTCGGCAACAGTTTCAAAGCCGAACGCTAACGAGTCGATAACCCTGATTGGCGGTGCGGGTAAATCGGGACGTGTCGTGGACATGTCCCCTATATTTTACCATACCTACGCTTATCAGCGTAGTTTATGAGGGCCTCTGTCGCGCCTGTGGTGCCCGGAAAAAACGGAGCTTGACGGGGGTGGGAGGTGCGGGTATAATGCTCTGCAGATGAAGGAAAAGAAAGCAGTGTTAAGAATTCCATAGCAGTCGCGGTGGTGAGATCAAGAGGTCGATAGCGACCTG
>Ga0180438_10000287_pt1 | contig 103595 bp, 133 predicted proteins | sample SS_ome_12_FD_132455 | JGI IMG/M metagenome (GOLD analysis project Ga0180438, IMG submission 132455) | Hypersaline lake sediment archaeal communities from the Salton Sea, California, USA - SS_3_D_2 metaG | ecosystem: Environmental > Aquatic > Non-marine Saline and Alkaline > Hypersaline >... | reverse complement strand
GGGGGTTACCCATTTCAAACATAACCCAGACCATCGCGCCGATAGTTGGTATTTTGAAATCGACGTAGGTGCCAAAACAAGGCTCGGCCCAATTCGACCATTGGGCATCATTCTCCCCTTCTCCAAACACCTGAGGAATAATAAAACGCAAGCGGCCGCGTTTTTGAGGATCTTGATTATCTACAACAAAACCTTTGTAAATACCCGGAAAATTAGAGTCCATTAGAATAACCTCTCAACGGCCTGGGGTGCTTCTCTAACGGCCTGGTAAGTCTGACGTTCAATCTTGATAGCCTCTAACGTCTCTTTAGGAGCAACCATGGCCTGAGGACCCCAAGCCCTGAAGTCTTCAACATATTTACCAGGAACAATAACTATTTTATCATCATAATGATATGATGCTGCGTTAATTATTTCTGGTAAAGCAGTTTTGACAGAAGATAGACCTTCTTTTGGACCAAGATTACCAGAATTACCTTTACCAGATCCTGTCCTACCGTCGTCCTTTAACTTACGATGCATCTTGCTCATTTTAGTGGTAAATGTCCCCCCTGAACCTCCAGAATGAGTGCATTCAGAAACAACATAGTCCCCACCGAGCATAGCTACATTCGCAAACCTAATGACCGTCCCTGCTTCAATGTCTGGTTCACCAACAACAGTGGCTGAAGCTTCTTTAGCTCTCTCTAAAGCGCTTTTTCTTTTAGCGCGAGCAATCAAACGAATTCTGGCAGATTGAGTCTCGGCCGTAGGTTTTTTAACCTGCGTGGTGTTTCGCTCCTGCTCTATGCCTTCACGACCTTTAATTATGTTATAAACAGTATGAAATTTTTCAAGACTAGAAATAAAAGGGATAGAACTATCAACAGTCTGGCCGCCTAAACCTACTATACCTGCGCCAGTAATCGGACCACTATCCGGGCTCCGCCTATTGATTTCTCGGATAGATGCAGCTTTGGTATCTCTAGGTAAAGGAAAATCAAAATCGAAGTTCTCTTTTCTTAACTTAGCGTTAAAAACATGACCTTCCTCATTGAATTTCCGCCCTTTTTCTGTGTTAATCGCATAACCAAAGGCCCTTTTTCCTACATCAATTGCGTATTTCTTACTATCCTCACCTGCTTGCTCTTTCTCTTTAGAATTAACACCCTGCACCCTAATGTTAGGTACCTGTGGCTGTTTTATGCTCGGTGTAAACTCTAACAATAAAGTATCAAGCTCTTTATAGGTATAGCTTTTGACGGGAGCTTGAGCTTCAATGCGCTCATCACTTACATAGAATAAGGTCCTATTCTTTATAAAACATTCAAAACCAATCTCTTCCGCCCGTGCTCTCAAAAAACGCCAAGCATTTGTGTTCGTCGTCTGAACAAAAGGATGCTCTGGATCAAGATCATTAGAAGGTTCAATCACAGATCTAAGATTATGCTGTTTGGCATACAAAGAAGCAATCTGGCTTGAATGTAGTTGCCACCAGTTACGCTCTTTCATTATTCGCGAAAGCGTATATGAGATATCCCATGCTGTGATTTCTACATGAACAATTCCGTCTTTTGCGAACCTTGGTTTAAGATAGACAACCGTAAATTCATAAAGGCGCGAAAGTTTGAATGGGTACCCAAAACGCACCTTGAAAGTGTTGCCTTGCTCAAATTCCCAAGAGTACAAAAGATCTCCATAAGGAAGCTTAACGCTAAGCTTAAGCTCATCTGCTTTTCTCATGGAGTTTTTAATCGTCCATTTCGTCATGAACCTATGAATCAGCGTATTAGGCTGGTCATTAACACGCATGATAAACACAGGCTTTTTATAGAGTTCGAACACAAATGGTACAGGCATGCTAGAACCCCAAAGCTACCTCAGACAAGAAAGGCACAAACAAAAGTTGCCCCTCGGCAATGTCTAAGGGATCGATGATTTTGTTTTGGTCGGCAATCTCGCGCCAGTAATCTGACGTGCCATAGAAGTTATAGGCTATCATGAGAAGAGTATCGCCGAATTTGACCTTGTACCTCAAACATTTAGAAGTAGGTACAGAAAACCGCTTACTAACAGCGATAGTTTGTTGAGTAAGCGGCTTTAAATCTGGTCCCAAGATGTCTAACAGAGATCTTCTGTACATTTTATCCCCAGATTTTATCCATGACTCTTCCGGCAGTCAGGTTAGAAACAGGTTGATGTCTGAATTTAATTGCTGCTGTAGCAATCATAGGTTTTAATGTCTTGGGCCACATCTTCTCTATACGAGCGCTAAAACCAGTAATGATGCCTGGTAGAATACCCATAAAAGAGCTTTCCCCAAAGTAAAGAACTACTTGAGGAGGAGAAGTAACAATCTCAGAGCCTCCTATAGTCTCTGATTCAGGAACACAAGCAGCTTCAAGAATTAAAAGCTCCCGCTCTATGTCTCGCTTCAAGTCACCATTGCCTTCTGGGTCTTCTCCTAAGCAATGAAGATATAAAGAAAAAGAAATTTCGCGCGGACCACTATTTCCAAATTGCTGAAGAGAATGTGAGTACCCAGGAGGGGTATTATTGCCATACACAGGATTCCTGTTTACAACCACAGTCTCTGGATTGTATTGAAAAATAATCGCATCGGTAAAGATCTTATCCTCTTCAAAAGCAAAAGAAGAATTTATAGACAGGGAGCCTTTTCTAGTTTTTTCGAAAATATGTTTATAACGGGTATATTGAGAGCTAAGCTCTACGGCGGCCTCTGTCGCCTTAGTGGTAACTGGAGTATCTCTGCCCCCAGCTATCCATTGATATGTTATAGCCATATTTACTCCTTAAAGACCGCCTATGTCATCTAACGCTTCTAAAGCGTCGCCAGTTCTAGAGTTAAACGCATCAAGCGCGCCGCGTTCCCTAGCTAAGCTTTGAAGAGAAACCATTTTCTCAAAAACAGTATCACCATCCAACTCAAGATTAAGCTGCATAACGCGCTCTTGTTGTGCTTCCAAGGCTTTAGCCATCCTATCAAGTTTATCGGCCACAGCTTGCATCTGCGTAAGTCTATAAACCTCACCTCCAGGCTCACGTTCACGCAAGGTGCCTTGGGCCATCTCAACTTCCTCGGAAGTCTTACGGCCCTTATCTCTGTTTTCCTCTAAATTTTTCTGATGTTTTTCCCATATGGCCGTAGTTATGCCAAGAGGAGAGAGAGGCTGAAAACCTATTAAACCTTTGGCGACATCTAGAGCACCTGCAACGGGATCTTCCATCATCTTACCAAAACCTCTACCTACATTAAACATAGGACTTTGCATCATAAGAGCAAAAATTTCAGAGGCTAAATCAGCCATTGCTGTTAAGAAAAACAACTGCGCAAGAAGTACATTTAGGATCTGACCTAAAAACCAACCGACCATTTCACCAAAATTCTTTGGGCCGTCCATAGAGCCTGGCGTAGCAGCATCTAAACCTGCGGAGAAAGCAGAAATTGGTTTTCCTAGATTCTTGGCAGTACTAGAAACGTTGTCTATGATGCCTTCAAACAAAGTTTTACGGGCAGCTGCTGTCTGCTTATCCATAAAACCTTCTTTAACGCCTCCTAAAAATTCTTTACCTTGGCCATACATATGAAACAAACCAAGTGTTGTATCCATCAACCCTCGTTGTTCCAGCTTCGAAGCTAATTTATGGTCCATCAAACCAATTGTATTCTTCTCAGAAGAAATAAGTTGAAACAAGCCTTGAAGAACAAGAAAGACATCTTCGATCTTATCGGCGAATCCACCCCAGTTCTCAAAGTAAGCGCCCAAAAGAACTAAACCAGCAGCAAATGCACCAGTCATTAAGGCAATAATGCCGCCTAATGTAAGCAAGATAGGTATTAAAGCTGCTTCAAGCACACCAACAGCCATTGTCAAAGCAGCAACCGCTGCCACAACAACAAAGATAGAACCACCTATGATAAACAAGACACCAGCTAAAGCTGTCAAAACACCAACAAGGGCTGTCAATGTAATGATAAGTTTAACAAAGTGTGGGTTCTGATCTATGAATGCAACAATCCATTTCAACGCGCCAAAGATCTTCTCGCCTAGCCATTTAAAAGCCTCAGCAATCATACGAATACCGTCAAGCAGACCTTTGTATTCTCCTGCACGTAAAGCTCTTACGAATTCTTTGGCCCAAATCATCACCTCATTAAGAAATGGATTTAGAACCTCGTCTGCTGCCTTACCGAGAATATCAGCTAGATTCTCATAAATATCAGGAAACTGGCCAAGAATGAAAGCAGTGGTACCCTCCATTGCTCTACCAAGACCACCATATTGAGTAGCAAGTAATTGTGCCATCTCTTGGTAGGCAGCTTGGACATCAGTCTCTGTCAAACGCTGAATCTTCTGAAGCTCGCCCTTCATAACACCAGGAAGATTCAAACGCTGCATCATAGAACGTACACCATGAGAACCTCCAGATAGAAATTCTCGTGTGGCCATTTGAATCTGTCTAGTACCACCAGGGCCAATAACAGCCGCGACATCAGCCAAAGCCTCAGCCGCTGTTATCATCTCTCCTGTTCTACTACGAACCATAGTAAAAGGATCTGTGACATTCTGCAGACCCATAGATTGGACAAGAGTAGCCATCTCTTTCGTAGTAGCAAGTGTATCCATGGCAACATCTAGTGTTTGCTGCCAGACCTTCCCACCTTTATCTCCAAACACAAATTCAAACCTCTTCTCTAGAAGCTCAAATTCCATGCGCACTGCCATGGTTGAAGCTACGATACCGAACATACCTTGGGCAATTCCGGCAGTAACTCCTATCATGGCCTCACCCATATGAATGAATTGCCTACCAGCTGAAATCCAACCGTAGGCAACACCCATTAACATACCGATTTGGCCAAACCATGACTGTAAAACATGAGAACGGAAAGGATTGGTAGTGGCACCGCCCTGACCTACGGCTCCGCCAGAGGCTTGTTGCCCACGACGACCGCCAACAGCGGCACCACTAACATTTAGGAAGGGCTTTGACTGAAGGGCATTTATCTGGCTGGCGAGGGCGCCAACCTCTCTGTTAAGGCGCTGTACGTACTGTAGAGCATTACCACGAGCATTGAAGATTATACCGAAGGTTCCAACAGTCTGAGCCATTTTTAACCTCTTCTAACCCCTTCCGCTTTATCTGTAAGCTTCTTACGTGCTTCGTGAAGACGCTTAAATAGGAAGATGCGGGTTCTCGTCGGTAAAGAATCAACAACGTCCGGGGTCCAATTCCAACCTTCTGCGAAGGCAAAGTACATTTCATGAAGGATCTGGGGAGAGCCAGCTAACGGCCCAAAGAAAGAGAAAAAAAACTATCGAGTTCAAAGTTCAAGACAGTCTCTTGATCTTCCATCCCACAGCGGACACATTTATCAAGTATGATTCTAAGATCAAACCTACCTCCAGGCTTAACGTTAGTCATCATCTCTCTAAAATAGATCCTATCCTTCCAAGGCAGTGCCTTTAACATTTTAGAGTTGATTCTTGAGTTACCATCTATCGAAGTAATACAGACCTTCATCATGGCGTCTAGTTCATCTTGGCCACGATTTAAAATGGTCTGCACGCGTTTCTCGTCACTACCTTTAATCAAACGATAAGTCAGAGGAACCTGAGACACAGGAAGAGTAATCTCCCATTCATTCCGTTCCCTTTCCTCTTCATCTGCTGGAAAGTAATGAGGTAGCTCAGCAAAATCACCAGTGTATTCAAGCTCTTCTGCTAAAGCTTCTAAAGAAAGACCAGTACTTTCCGACTCTTCCTTCATTTCTGTTAGAAGCTCAACAACCTCATCTTCAGATTCCGGTGGTCTATCAAGACCAGGAACATGAATATTTCCATAAAGGTAAGTATTTAAGTCAACAGTATTCTTATTTACATAGTTACAACTTGGACAGCGCACGGGAGCATTGCGCCATTCTGGGCCAAGATTGAAGATCCTAGCCTTAAAGAGCATATAGGTCCGGTCGGTAATCCACATATCATGAATCAAGTCCGTCAAAGATTTAGGACCTGAAGAGATGTGAGTACCGACCGAAGACACTATATGCCCTAAGAAAGAGGTCAACGCCCGCCCTCTTTTGTGCTCTGTCTTACTATGTAAAGCAGCCTCGGCTTTGCCAAAAGTTTGTTTCTGTATAATTCTTTTGTGAAATTTACCTTCTCTATCTACATATCCCACAGGAAGATCATAGACATCTTCTTCAGCTAAACCATTGTCCGTGCCAGAAAGATGGAAGGTTGTAGGATCAAGTTCTTCTGCAGTAAGTGACATAATACGTCCTTCAAAAGTTGCAAAGTGGCAATGTTAAATTACCGCACTCTGTAGAAACCCTCGTGTGTAAGCTCAACCTCTTGAATATAGGCCTCATTAGTCTGCCCTCCCATTGTAGGAGAAGCAGTGAATTTTGAAGGCCAAGCATTCAACACACGGTAACGAACCTCGCCCGAACCATCTTCTGTCTGAATAACGACATCTAGAGAACGACGAAAGTTTGCGGCCCGTTTATCGCGACGAGCAGCATAAACCTCGTTATACCATTCTTCAATATCATTCTTGTCTGACAGAATAAGCCCACGCTTCAAAGTGATTGGGTCAAAGTCTGTGATGCCAGGAAGGCTTTTTGGGTGCGTAGGATCAGAACCTTCCCTATATTTAATCACCTCTGTAGTCGATACTAGACCGCTACATTCAGTGAAACCAGCCCGCTCAAAACCATCAATCTCAACAAGAAACCGAAATGCGCGAAGCGGGTCTTCAAACGTCGCACGTCCAGATGCCATTCTAGCCTCCTAATTATGTAAGCTGCTGAAGACCAAGTTCTTCATTCAGAGCACGTCGGTCTCTCTCAAAATAAACCTCGATGAACTCACCAGGAGTCGCCATAGCCAAACCAACACGAACAATCAGTTTCCCAGATTCAGCGACAGACGGAGGATTATTAGTTTCATCGCAGATTACATAGTAAGCATCCTCTGAGTTTTCACCCATAAGGACGCCTTCTTTCCAGCGGTTATAAAGGTAGTTCTCAATAACCCTTGTAATCTCGGCGCGAGTTCTGGCGTCATTGTTCTCAAAAGGAGCATCCTGCAGCCCCTCATCAATGTCTTTACGCATACGAATAAATCCACGTCGGATATTCACATACATAAAATCGCCAAGACCAGCAGTACGTGCACCAAAGATTCTAATGCCGCGATTACGAACCTTCTTGATGATACAAATGCCAGCGTTGTTCAGTTCTCCACGTTCTGGGTCAGAGTATTCAGCCGTAATGCCAAGAGCATTAGGAAGAATACCAGTCCTATTAGCTGGAGCCTTACCAAAAGTAGCTTCTCTGTCATTATACTGAAAAGCACCTAAAACAGAACCACCACAAGGCACAGTAACCAACGCACCAGCAGCGCTAGAGATAGGATCTTCAACCTTAACCCAAGGATAGTAAAGGGCTACAAAAGTAGAGAACAGCGCAGGTCCACCACCAGAAGAGCCTTCTTTCCATTCCTTAAGAAGCTGTGCAGACGTCCAAGGATTACCACCTACTTCATGAGGAATGACAATACCTAAAAAGTCTTTACGGTCCGCTGCCTCACCTTCAAGAGAACGCGCCCAGCTCACCTGCGATGCATTGTCATAAGACATAATAGCAGGGTTATAGGCTTCGTCGAAATCTTTGTACTTCTCAAGAGACGGCCATAACGCAGTGTAATCAGCCGCTAATGGAATACCGCCGTCATCTCCGCCCGCAAGCTGAATCGTTCCATCAGGGCGATTATCAATAGCAGGAGCAGGAGAAATAATACTAATCTGAATCTTACGATTTGGGTCAGTGCTATTTACAGCGGATTCACAATAAGATGGCGAAGTAGGACTCATTGAGAGACCAACCCAATTGTGAACAACGTCGCCCTGGTCATCAACCTCAAGGTCAAAGACAAGCTTATGAACCTCAGAAGTAGCGGCTGGAATTAGCACAGGCGGAGTGAAAGATGCCTCTGTATAAACAATTGGACCAGAGATCTTTCTAACCGTACAATAGAAGTAGTTCGTAGGCGCAGCTGAATCACGCACACGAAGAACATCACCAACAGCAACATTATGCGTAGACACCATGTTAAACTGACGTGCGGCAGCAACAGGAAGATCTGCTGAAACCTGACCAGAGTACAAATCACGGCGCGTTGCAATAACATCGTAAGTATTGGCGAAGTCACCTTCATAAGAGGCTTCAACGTCCATGGTAGGTAGCGGCAAAGTCAACGTACCACCGGCAACAGCGGCACCCGCTAACATACCAATCTTCGGACCCATAGCACCAGTCACGGTACATTGAATCCAACCCCCAGCACCAGCTGTATTGGTCTGAATAGACCAAGAAGCTGCGCCAGCCGGGTTAACAGTGACATTCACAGCACCCAGGGCAGCTTCAACAACAGCTTTAAACTCCGCATAAGTGACGGCAGAATAGTCTGCAAAATCACCAACGCCAGGAGCGTCATTTAAAGGCGACGCTGTCATTGAACCAGTTAAGGTATCTGCTGTGTAGTCAACCTCGGAATCAGTGCCTAACAAAGAAGACACAATATGAATTTCGTCATTACCAGAAACAGAGACGGCCGCATCGACGAATGTCGCAACGGCACCATAAATCTGCGCATTAATCTGGTCGACAACATCCTGCATCGTCACAGGAGGACCTGCAAAAGTAACCTGCTGAGAAACACCATCGCCGTTCATTTCGAACACCATGGTATCGCCAACAGCAGGAGCAACAAATGCGCCTGAATTTTCTACCGTAATGTCGGCGGCTTGCGTAGCAGCAACCGTAACAGCAGTAGAACCACCAAGCAGGTCAGAGTCAAACTCGATATTATCCCCTGGAGCTAAAGCAACAGGAAATAAAGGATCGATGGTAGAAGTCAGAGTGCCGTTAGTAGCAACACCAAGAGTATTCAATGTCCCAGTAGCAATAGCTGCCGTACCATCGATAACACGAACAATGTAGCATTCGATACCAAGGCGAAAGAATTGATACACCTCATCATAGGAGTAATCGCCACTAATTCTTTCACCGAAAATTGCACGATAGTCATCCCAGCCTGTAATCAAGACTGGAACTCCAGCAGGACCAGAGGTAGCCCTAACAAAAAACAAGGGTCTCCCAACAGGTCTCTGATTAATAATGAAACCTGCTCGGTTAACCTCAAAAGTTCTTACCCCAGGAGCATCAGGCATTTAACCCTCCTATTCTATAGGTTCTATCAGGTGCTCCTCTGTTTCAACACCATCAAGACGTTCCATTTCAAGAACTGTCCGACTTATTGTAGCTTGTCTCTCACCATACAAGAATGGGTCGTTGAAACCTTCCACAGTATACATCAGCTCGACCCGATATTCTTCAGATGTGAAATCTTCGGGTGCACGCTGTGATAACATTTTACGCGGGTCTATTTTCGAAACATCACCACAAAACATGTTCCAATTGTAAACATTGCCATCTGACAATGTTACAGGAACATAACCTCTCTCTGGCAAAACGCTAGGATGCTGAATTGCCTCTACAATCGCCTCTGCCTCGGCCGCGTTGTGGTGATGAGACCACACGGCCACAATGTAATAATAGGTGTACGGCATTGGATGCTTGTACACCATCTGTTGAAGGTAGCCTTCTTTTTCAGACCCGTAGGCAAATACAGCTTTAGCTTTAGAAGCTTCAACCGGCCTAACAATCGGCCGGTCGTAATGATAATGAACAGGGTTAAATTCCCTGTTTAAATAGTCTATAGTGATCTGAGGTGCATCTTTGTAGTCAACACCGTCACGTCTTTCACCTATGTTCAGAATCTTACTGTTAAATAATCCTTGTTGAACAAGAATATGATTCAGGCCTTGTTTGAGTAAATTTTTCATAGCGATTCGAATTCGATGAGAAACAGCTATCAATTTCTTTTTGTTAACGTCTCCCATATTCACCTCGCTATCAATCGTTTACGCAACATCTCACCTAAGAAATTTCCACCAAATCTTTTAAACCAAATAGCAGTAGGACGCCAATGAGGTCTTTCTGGGTTTTTACCAAGTCCATATTCGTGCGTCATAGCCTTTTCCACAGAATCTGGATCATCTACACCCAACCAAACCTCTGCTTGTAGGCCTCTCGTGACTGTCTTTCGCCTTTTAACTATTCTAATCGAATCTAGATACTTACCTGTAGCAACAAGAGTCAAAGGAGAATGACCTTTTTCTGCCTTCTCTTCTTTCCATTTAGCCGAAAGAGCCTGGTTTTCTGTAGGTAATGCTCCAGAATAAATGCCACGTACGAGTTTATTTCTAAACATCTCTGCTGCATCGTAGAGAGCACCTTCTACAGCTAGCCGAATCATAGGCTGTAGTTTGCGTACATTTTTACGCGCGTCTCCCCACCCAAAACCTTTTTTTACGACAAGAGTCGCTGTGTGGTATCCGCGCGCCATAATTACGCTCTCAATTCAAAACCAGCGGGAACCTGATCTAGTTGTCCTTCAGGACTAACCACGGTAACGATCTTACTACCCGTTTGATTTTCATTATAGAAAGGAGGAAGGTCTCCGGTTGCTTGATTAGGCGTTACAATCACAACATTAGTAATTTCTTTTTCACCTACATAGAATCTACAGCCTGCTACAAAACCAGTACCTGCAAAAGTCAGCGGCTCAAGAGTACCTAAAGTTGTAAAAGTTGGTGTGACGGGCGCAGTGTCGTCCAATAAAGCACGTAATGGCGCCGTTTCCACCAATATTGTATCTGAACTCGACATCATGCCGGTTGAGTCTACCACATACAGCTTGTAGTAATACCTAGTATCCGGCTCGACTGTCTCGTCTAAGAACTTTGTAGGAACAAATTCTGCGTTAGAATCGTAGTTAAAGTTAGGTAAGATTGTAACAGAAGCGGATTCAGATTTAGCCCAAGGATAAGCAAACACACGGCGCGAAGTTGTCATATAGGCTGTCTTAGAAACATCCTCTCTTCTAACCTCTGGCCGAGTATCTCTCCATAGTTCTATTCTAGCCCAATCCACCTCTGCAGGTCTTATCCAACGAATCAATACGCTCTTGTCAGAAATATCAGAAGGTATAACCTCATTTAAAAGAGGTTTATAAGGGGCCTTGTTCCTATTTAAAGGATACATGAACCCCCAGCGAGGATCTTTCCTGTTGTACTGACCAACAAGAACATCTCCCTCGCCCTGAACCTCCGGTGTATTCTCTATAGGCTTAAATGCTCTATTTAGCCTTGAGTAGTCGCGCTTGTATTGATTTTCTAAGTCGGCTTTCAGATCTAAAAGCGTAGATACGCTCTCTTCCATGTAAGCCCGACGTGTTGCATCAGCAGCCAAGTCACCAAGAAATTCACAACGCGCCAAAGTAAAAACAAAATCTAATTCATTGGGAGGAACTTCGTCTAAAGAACTAAACGTGGGATTATGACGATTCATACCCCGCTCAAGAAAAGCCCAACATTCCCTATCACAATAAACATGAGAGTAAAGAGTGACCCCATCCAACTCTGGAGAAATCTCTCTGTTATATACGTCTCCTATGTCTATTGAATCATGATAAGATTTTGCGTTTCTGCCTAAATGAGCATTATAAGATCGTTGAGCATTTAAGTATTCAACGAGTTTTTCTAGAGTAGATACACGTTCATCCTGAAGAGATATTTGAAGGCCCCCACGACCAGTACTAGGAGTCAAGGCTAGAACGCCGTTTAAGACAGTTACAGTAACCTCGGCATCCCTAAGCCCAGCAGTAGGATCAATTTCAATGACAACAGCTGGTTTAGCGTAGGAGATATCCCCCGTCATGGTGCGGAAACGTTCAATCATCATCAGTGAATTATACCTTTCTCTTTAAGATGATTAAGTACCGTAGATGGCACCATGGAAGTTTTTCCTGATTGAAACGTATACCAGGAACCACCGACATGCACCTTTCTTAAGGTCTTCACCGCAACCACAGCTACAAGGTCAACATTCCCGCCCAAGGCCTGATCATTGGGCTGTGGAAGCGGTTCAGACGCAGAAGAAATCGTTACGGGACCGTCGCCACCTTCAAGAAAACTCTCTTCTTCTACAACAAGCTGGTCAAAATCTTTGTCGGCCATTATGTTCTCCTAAATATCTGTTTAAATAAGTTCGTTAGCTCTAGTAACGAATAATAAAGGCAGTATGGATAGCAGCGCCGGAAGCGTTAGTAAGATCCAGCTCAGGAGCGCTAGCATCATAAGCAATCGTCCAATCAGCAGGATCAGACTTAGCATAAGTGAAATCGCTCCACTTCATCTCAGCAACAGTAGCTGCGCCGAAGACGGGAAGAGCGGCAAGACCACCAGTAACCTCAACAGAAGCTACATCTTCACCGTCACCAGGCAAGATATGCATGGTAGCATTGACAGCGCCAAAATCGTACGTAGCAAAAATCTTATCATCAAGATCAAGCTGCGCAGCGATTGCGTTAATAGCTGCCGTAATTTCAGAAGCCTCTGCCGCTGCCATGTTAGCAATAGCCAGACCATTCTGAGTCTCGAGATCGAACGTAACAGCCTCGCCGTCCAGAACGAAATCGATAGCTGCGTTACCACCTAAAGTAACGGCCGAAATATCGATGCCAACACCAACGGCGATGGCTACAGACATCATGGGGCTGTTACCAACATCCCAAGGCTCAACAGAAGGAACCAACACACCGTCAAGCTTATCTGGAGCAGCAATCTGAAAACCAGCGGCGTTATCAACAAAACCTTCATAGTGCGTGAAAGCACGCTCGGTACGGTTAACCTGGTTGAAACCAGCGAAACCCCGTCCACGCTTATAAACAGGCATCTCGTTCTCCTTTTAAAGTTGCCAAGTGGCAACCTTTGTTTTCTCAACAGTGAATTACGCAGTTTCAATAACCACGATATTGTCCGTCTCTAAAACATCCTGGCCAAAAATTGAATACCAAGCCAAAGCATGGCGGCGACCGAAATCTTCGATTCCGTTATCACGCAGCTCGACCGGCAAAGAAACAGCATGGCCTAAAGAGAACTCACCAAACATAACAGACTGATAAACCACCGTCTGATTACCGGCAACGCCGTTCTGCAGCGCAGGATCGAAACCGATATCAACGTAGTCACCAGTGTTTGGATCTACCGTAGGATTGGCACCATTGTTCATGACCGTCGTCGAGATAAAACGAACATCATGATAACGCCCAATTTCAGCGCGATAAATCTGCTCGACGTTACCGTACAAGCTAGCCTCGATCCATTGATTGGCATCCATTAAGTGACGAGCACTATGAGGATGAATGATGCACACATAGTGGTCACCATTCCAACGAGGTGTGTTATTAGTTTCCAAGACCTCAACAGCGTCCTTAACTTCCTGAGTAGTCAGAACGTCTGCAGAAACGAGAGCCGTACGCGCTGTTTTGCCGTTAGCATAAACAACATTAACAGCACCCGCCAGCATCGAGGTACGAAGCTCTGTGTCTAAAACGACAGCAAAGTCACGACCCAGAACGATAGATGCCGAAGTCATCTGATCGAAAAAGCTGGTCTGTAAAAGAAACTCAGAAAAACCAACAGCATTACCATACTCATGCACGGTAATCTGCAGGGTCGACAGAGCCATGGCCTGGGTCTCAAGCTCATCTTTCTCTGTCATCATCTTGCCGCGTTTGATGTTGTGCAGCTGGGGCATCTGAATGGTGTGCCCGGGCTGAACACCTAGTTCGGATCGGTAAAGAGCGAACTGGTCAAAGCGCAGAAGCGGAAGCGCGCGAACAAAAATCTCGGCCGAAAAAACATCGCGAATGGCACCAGTTAGCTGATTATAGCCAGCTCCAGTAGCAACAGCAGTGTTAATTACACCTGGCATATTCCTCTCTCCTTGTCATCCTCTACGAGTTTCTAAACATGGGGTGGCCAGTTGGATTCTGCAGAGTGGAAGATGTGCCTGCGTCTGCCGGAGCAATTCCACCTTGCTGAAAGTCTGGCATACCTCCCTGCATATTATGTGCCTGCTGAACAGGCGTTGGCTGCCCTATTTGTGGTTGCTGAAAACCACCCTGTTGATAAGACTGATGGGGGGACGGCGGCTGTGCGGGTGCTTGCGGGGGTGTGTAGACACCTGCACGCTGTCTAGCCTGCGGGCTTTGATGGCCTGGAGGAGCATATCCAGCCTGTTGTCCAGGCTGCGGCCATGAAAGCGATTGTACATTTGTAGCAGACACAGGATGTTGCCCAAAGGAATTAGTTGGCTCTAATTTAAAAGAAGGCATTCCGCCGCCAGTCATTTGCTGAATAGTATTAAGCAGCTGTTCTCTGCTCTGCATATAACTACCGGTTCGGCGCGCCTGGTCACCAGTCAATTGCTGAGACTGAGCCAAAAGATTAGAATCCTGACCAACATCTAAAACAGGGGGTTGAGGAGACGGAGCCGTCGGTCCAACAGAAGGCTGAGGCATTGCCTGTGCCTGCTGAGAAACCGAAGGAATATTCTGCTGCGGCTGTGGGGGAAAATACTGCTGCTGTACCTGAGGCTGTGGCATCTGCTGTTGCTGAACAGCGGGCGCAAACATTGAACGCAATCTATCTGCCTCAGCTTTTGCCATAGCAACAGAGCGGTTAATCTCTTCAATGCTTCCGCCACCAATCATAGCCTCTACAGCTTCGCCAGGACGAAGAAGGGAACGAATGTGAGATTTATAGGCCTCTAATTCGTTTCTTTTCTCGAGATCCTCGCGCGCAGTTTTTTCAGCTGTCAGCTGCTGCTGCAAGCTCTGAAGTTCTGTCCTGATCTTCTCATCTTTGATTGTAGAATAATCAGGTTCCTGTACCTCTTTCAGCTGCTTCTCAGCGGCAGAAAGCTTAGACTCCAGAGAAGCAATTTTTTCATTATAAGACTTACGATCTTCAGCTTTACTCAAATTAACAAGCTTCATAACCTCATCAATATTAGCTGACTGAGGAGGATAAGCTTGCGGCTGAGGCTGAACAGGAGCCTGTGGCTGCTGCGCTGCTGCATCTTGAGGAAAAGCCTGAGTCTGAGAAACAGGCACAGTCTGCTGCTGCGGATCAGTAGTCTGTGTCGGCTGAACTTGGTCTCCAGTAGTTGTATTAATAGAGTCCGGCATAATTGTCTCCTCTAAATATACGGCCTAAAAATTAACGAATTCGGCCCGTGTTACGAAAAGCCTTGCTGACAACAGGAAGACCGCCATCGACGGCTACATCAGCAGGATTACCTAAAGTAGGATCGTTTCTCGGATTGGAAGTATTCGGGTATTCATTAACCTCACCCGAATAAATAGAACCAGGAGTTCCATACTCACCCTGACGGCCCATCGGCTTACGAACAGGGTTTGGCGAGGTAGTAGCCCCGACGCGGTTGCGCCGAGCAATACCCTGACCATAACGCTTTGCCATGTCTAATCTCCTATTGATTAGTTCCGCCTGGTTTCGTCATTAGACGCTCCAGGTCCTTTCCAGAAGACATTTGACCTTCGCCACTATCCGATGTGGGAGAAGATTTTTTGCCTTCCTCACCTTCAACTTCGGCTACATCTTCCGCCTCTGGAATTTGTAGCTTCTGAAAAACTGTTTGTGGTTTTGATTCTAGGTCAGCAAGAGTTGGTATATTCTCGCGAGCCTCTTCTGGGGTGGTCCAACCTGCAGTCTGATATTGCTGCCAAAGGGTAGCTTGCAGGTGTTCATCTCTAGGTAAGACAGAAATAAAGTCTACATCTGTCTCATAAGGATTTAAAGGCTCGGCGTGGTGGCAATTTTTAGGAGTTATAAAAGAACGCACCACACCACGCACAGGTTTCTGTGCTTTAGGAGGTACATCATTCCCCTTTAACTCCTCTTCTGTAAAATCTCTGCGAAATACAACTTCATAGTAGTCTGGCTCTTCAGGAAAATCAAGATTACGAAGAACCTCTGATGTAGTAGTTACATCATCTTCTTCTGTAAGTGGCTCCATATCAGTATTTGGCAACCAAAAAGAGTTAACCTTGCCACTTGACAACTCTTGTTTATCCAAGTCTGCTAACTTAACTCCGAATCCAATGTCAGTCAACATTTTTACCTTACGGTTGTTAGGATCTTCTACCTGTAAGGTTTTTTTGTCGACCTCGAAACAGCGATCTCTATAAACCGGAACATTGCCAAGTTGCAACATTTGATTGAAAGAGTTATCTGCTTCTAGAACCTGAGGATTCGGTAGTTCAGTAACAAATTCAGCTGTGTTTACACTTTCTCGTGTTTCAAGGATCTTTCCTCCACAATACTGACAAATATTTAGTTTAGAAAGATCCCTCTCAATATGCCCTTTTAATTCACCCCATTTCAGCACCAAATAATTGATGTGTTTAAAAAGAGCTGCATAGTTCGGATATTTCCGAGCGGCCCTTTCAATCAGAGGTAAATATTGAGTATGTAGAGCAACACCAGAAGTATTAGAGATCGGCTGTGTGTCACCTAAAGAGCCCGCCGGAATATCTCCAATACGCAACATATTACTATATAACATATCAAGATAATCAAGAGAGCTATTAAGTGTTCCGTTGTCCATCTCAATTAACTGGGCCTTAGCTTCTGGCGGAAGACCGGACCAGATGGATTTAGGGCTCCGTTCGCCTTCAGCCAGTTTCGCGCCAAACAACAAAAGCAAAGGAGAAGCATTATAATAAATAATATCTTCTAGATCCGTTGCCTTGTTATTAAATGAATCATTCAGCCCTAAAATGTCTTCAACATCGGAGATGCCAAAGTACTCTGTACCCATCTTGATATTTGGCACATGAACAATAGGAAATTCGCCTAAAGGATTAGGAAATGTGCGCTCGGTGGCCTCTCTATAACCATCCGTGTATTCCACTATCCTGTCTTGGTAAATCTCTTGAATGAACAGTTGAACCTCACCTTTTTCATTATAGTGAGGAGTTCTAACCTCATACCATTCTGGAGTCTGTGTGAGTGAGCCAAAAAACCTAGGAAACACAGTTTCAGAGGCTAGCAGCTGAATATGAATACCATGTTTCTTAAATACAGAATCAAAAGATTGCTGATGTGGCCTATCAGTTACGAGCACAAACACATCGCCCGTAACACCTCCCATCAAAGCCATATCCTGTTTCAGCTGATCCCCATTGTTCTCACGCCACACAATGTCGATGAAATCCCCGATTATCTCACTTAAGGGCTCTTGAACGGTGAAATTAACGCCTTTACCAATCAACCAATAAATATGTTTGTCGACGAATTTTCGAATGAAATTATAAGTAGCTAAAGAAGAACCATCTTCACGCTGGAATTCCCAGGAAATACCTGCATACCGCTTCCAGTGGTAGATGTATCGTCTAATTCGTTGTAAATCCAACTCCGGTAGAGCCATATAAGAAGGAGACGTCAGATGAACAGAGTCTGGATTTTGAAAAAAGGTGTAAGACATTTCTCACCATCCTCATTTATTACTTATAGGCTTTCAAATTTCTCTGTATGGTCTTGGTAGCACGGCCATTAAAAGAGTTACCTGATCTACCTTGCTCAAAAGCCTGTGTGCTGCCCTGAGGTACGTTATTTTTAGTGTCGCCTTCAGCATTATACATACCAGTAGCAGCTTTTACCGCAGGCATGCTGCCTTTAGCCTCAACAACAGGGCTGATTTTTCCTCTGGGCGTAACGCTGCCGCTAAGTCCGGCTTGAGTAGGAATAACGAAACCATACAAATTCCCGCCGTAAGCACCTTTTTCGGTATCATTTACAGACGTTCTATCTGATGGCTCAGGAACTCTTTCACGAGAAGGCCCGTGTCTACCTACTAGTCTTTCGACAGGAGCCCTGTACCCTCCTTTAGGCATTATCTTCCCCTCCGTCCGCGCCGATACCTATCTTCCCTAGAAAAAGTACCAACGACAATTTGGTGATGCCCGCTAGAGTGTCCGTATTCTTGACCTAACGAACCTCGCTCCTTACCTTTGTGTATGTAACGTTGGGCATCAAAATATTTAAGGTCAGGTCTAAACTGAGGCATCTCACGGCCGTTTGTTAACGACGCTAAAGAGCTATAGTTCTCAACATCTACCTGACCTTGGCTTGTAACCCTAGATGGCACAGATTGTCTTAACTCTGGATCATCAAAGATCAATTTTGAACAATAAACAAAAAGTATCGAAGATATTACAAAGTCTTTTGTATTACCGATGGACACAAATTGCAGATAGTTTCCAGAATACTCTTTAACTATCTCATCATGTTCTTCTATAAATAAGCTGTATTCTTCCGAAGCACGTGTCTCTGGCCCTGCCGGGAATAAAAATCTCTTGGTTTTTATCTCCCTCATATACAGCTTATTTATTCTGTCATTGATGACAACAGAGTGTTTGAACGGAATGACAGCAATGTTATAGGGCTTCAGAATCTCTGCAAAATGCTCACAGACAGGATCACCTATACCTGTAGCATCCACCATAAAGAATTTCACATTATGGTGTAATAGAAAATTCTTTACCCTTTCATATTGCCCAGTCTCTCCTTCAAAGCGCCCTGTTAGCTGAATCCAGTTGATAATCTCTTTTACGAAGTGTCCTTCGTCTTCACCTTCTGCAGAAAGGGGATTCTCTAAATGAATTCTACCAACAGTGACAACAGATCTCGCGCCGCCATCTTTGGCTACATCCATGGCTGCTACTTGAAACCCAGCACGAGAAGGTGATTTCTCTCTAGTGGCCAGGCCAAGTTTTTCGAATTCTTCTACGTCAAAAGCCTTACCTGAAGGAGCAACCCATTGCAGACGATAGTTTAATTTAACCTCGTCTGCGTCGTACCCAAGCTCCATTATTTCTCGTTGAACGAACCGTTCATAGTTCAAATGGAAGGGGTTGTGATCTTCTTTAAAAGCTTTTCTTTTATCCGCTATGACCTTGAGAAAATCGAATTCAAAGTGGTTTCGCACACCACAGGCTTTCTCATAGTCTAAGTTCTGTTTTATCTGGTCTTTAAAAAATCCAGAATTAGGATTCAAAGAAGAAGTTCCAATAAGAACCATCTTACCATTAGTGGCAGCGAGCATTGGTCTAAGCTCTTTCTTTACCTTAGTGCCTGGAACAAGCTGCGCCTCATCAATAATAACAAGATGGTAAGTAAAACCTTCCTTATCAGATGATTCAGATGCCGTCTTCGCATCTACAAGAGACCCATGCGACCATGAGAATCTATCACCTCTAGAAGTTGATACCCCAATACTAAATTCTGGATCCTCATAAACCTCTTTTGCCAGTTCGCTTTCAACAATGTCGCGAACCTTACCGTAAATAATCTCACTCTTTTCCTGCTTTGGCGCAAAAACGCCTAAAAGAAAACCATCCTTGTATTGAGAAAGGCGCTGATCATCTGGAAATTTCTGCGCCAAAACAGGAAGAATGATACATAGACCAGAAGAAAGATCAGCAATACTAGAGGATTTACCACCCTGACGAGAAACCAACATAGATACCGTAGTAGGCACATAGTCTTCGCCCGAAGTGATAAAATCTGTAGGAGGTGGTTCAAGAAGTAATTCCACTATACGGCTGAGTGTCTTCTTCTGAAACCCATAAAACGTATGCTTAGATAGCATCGAGCAGAAGTTAAGTATAACCTCTACAACCTGTAGAGTATCTAAAGGACAAACAGCCATTGTTCATTACCTCAGAACACAAAAGGCAGCTACTCCTATTTGGAATACCTGCCTTGCTAAAAAACGTGCTTAAATATAGAAATGTGACTTAACGACGACGTCCTACGCGGGCGCGTGTTCCTCGGCCACCTCGTGCTCGAGTTCCTCGTCCACCGCGTGCGCGTCGCGTTCCGGTCCGACGTGCCGTCACACCAGGACCACGTCGACGACCACCAGTATTACCCATTGGAGTTCTCCTTTACTTGGTGTAAACGAATCCCAATTTTCTTTTTAACTGGGTATAGGTTTTTTGTCAAGCTTTTTGTATGTTATCTAGTCCGATTTCAAGAATAGCGTTTTTTAGTTCTTTGCAGTTTATGCACGACCCACAAGGAATATCGCTAACAATGCATGAATGATAGTTTTTTATACCGAAGCTCTCCGCTAACCTAAGAATCTGACGCTTATCTAGCTCATATACAGGCAAGAGTAGATCCAAACCATATAAACCCATCAATTTGTAACCAATATCTACAAATTCCTCGCCAGTGTCGGCATAGATAGAAGGGTTGTGTAAGTTTGATGTCTTAGACACACCAAAAGCAACGGCCTTGGCCCTTAACTCTAAAGCATAAGAAATAGCTAAAGACAGAAATACAAAGTTTCTACCCGCCAACTCCGCCTTCTCTCCTTCTGGATTAAAAAGAGAACACAGTCTGTTGTTACCTGGAAATTCTGTCTTTACAATCAAAGGATCATTGCTTCTATGCGCAGAAGCTACGCTAGCTATTTCTCTATAGTATGAAATAACCTCTCTTTCGGCCATATTGGCCGCATGTCCATAATCAACATAGAGAGGGTAAACGTTGTATCCCTGTTCAAGCAAAATACGCGCTGAAACAAAACTATCTAGTCCTCCAGAGAGTAACATTACAATCTTCATCGTCCAAATCTCCTCTTACTAAAAGTAACGCGCCCAACAGAAAGGTTTCTATGTAGCTCTGCTACAAACAACGAACGTTCTATTTCACTGCAATCGAGCAAAGCTAGTTTACCAAGTAAACGATATCTTTCACGAAGAGATTCAAACGCCTGTCGCGCCATCTCTCCGTCAAATTCCTTCAAGGATTCTTTTATATCGTCGAAAGAGATCATTATTGATGCTCCCAAAAAGTACCTCTCCGCCGGGCACAAGGTCAGACAATACGTTTGAAAGTGCTTGTACGACAATTATCTTACATTCAGTGCAACATACCCATTTCTGGTCTACACGAAGTTCTTTCAAGCAGCCTTTACGAATACAGGTTCTGCGCGATTTATGTTTGAGAGGAAGAGTCATATAAACACCCTTCATAAAGGGGTCTACGTCAAAATCATAGCGCAAATTTGTGCGTCTGGGAGCACGACGTTTTGGCTCTTTCTTTCCCACCTTACGCTGCTCATTAAGACGAATAAAAGGCGAACCGCCTTTCTTTGCCACCTCTTCGATCTCATCCCATAGATCATCGCTCATCACACACCTACCATTACATCTACAAAAGTATCGCTAAATTTACCCGTCACAGTTAGGGAATCTACACCGTTACCATCTTCAAAAAAATGAATATAATAACGATCAACAGTCTCTGTAACAGGAACGCCGCCCGTTACTTTTGTAAGATCTACAGGCTGGCTTACATAAATACCGACAAATTTAAATTGCTGAAGATTATATTGAGGAATAGGAAGAGTGTCCGCTACCTGCAAACGTGCAGATTCAGTCCCAACGTATTCAAGATCTTCTAGTGCGAAAGTTAAAGAAAAATCTTCTTTGGCTGTTCGACCACCAGAGTATTTCTTTAATTCACCATCCATAACTATAGAGTTCTGATTAGCTGCCGGCATCTTCTAACTCCTTCAACATTGCACGCAAGTTACCCACCTGACCCATAAAAGCAGACCGTAAACAACCCATGATCAAGTAAAAACGTGCATAATGAATATGGAACTCACGATCGTGAAAATACGTTAAAAGTACATGATGTGCAAGCTCATGAACAAAAGAGTCAAAAAGAAACATTACAGAGGATTTTCTATTCTCTACCAAAGGCTTCAAATAGATAATTCCTTGATAATAACAACCGGCGCGAACGACATTTCCGCTAACCTTGACACCTGGCAACCTTTGCTTACCGTCGTCTCTCTTAACAGGAACGCTAGGAATACCTAAAACAGCCGTTATGTAGCTAGCTAAGACCGCTAGATAGTCTTCGCGGCATCCAAAAGTAGTTGTTTCAGCAAAAAAATCTTTGTAATGAACTCTGATTTCATCATGTTCAAGATCTATCAGTGCCTGTAGAAACCTTTTCCTCTTCCCAGAAACCACTGAAAAATCGTCCTTGTTTAAGTGAGATTTGCTTACACCCAGTGAATTGCTCAAGGAAACCCTCCCCAAAATAAGAATCTAACACAAGAATAAGGCCTGAGATCTGCACATCTATGTCTACTAGAACATCCTCATCCAACATTTCAAACAAAGTCTTGTCGTCAATGACAGTGAAAGTGTGCCACGTGTCGATAGGGAATTCTAGGCTGGCAATAAGGTTTGTCTGAAGAGAGTTAATGACGCCTTGGTCATTTCCAGGTATTCTTATAAGGCGCCAACTGTCATCTATACACATCCACAATAATGTGAACGCCGCGCCAAAATTCCGTCTATAGAAAGCTATAGCTTCTAGAGACAGTTGACGCCACAGGACAAAATCTCCATCTCTAGCGGACACCAACATATCGTCTACAGCATCATAAAACACAGTATTAGATTTTATCAAAGACCGGTTGAGTAACATATCTGTCCTTATAAAACGTGAAAACCTTAGGACGTTTAGATTTCAGACGTTTAAACCTAGGTGAAAAAGAAAACACAGGAACCAGTCTATAACCTAAGCTTCCTAAGTCCTCACAGGGCATTCTTGTTCCTTTTGGCTTTTCTCCCGGTATGCATTTTCTCATATTCATTGGCGAAAAGAAGTGAGTAACTCCGTTGCATGTATCTCCTGCGTTCTTTTTCGCGTATAGCGCTAGAGTCAGCCACAGATACCTGTAAGTGTTTCTTGTCTTCCAGACCCTTTTCGCCCATCGCCCACGTTCCTTCTTGAAATTATACTCCATATTAAGAGCATACCTATTTAAAGCAGCGAGCGCAACACATTGTTTCTCAAATCTAGTTCCGATGCTAGCTTCAGCAAAAACAACGCGCGTCAAAAACATAATATCTAACGCGCGAAGTTTTCCTTCAATTGTATGAAAATTATTAGATATTTCAAAAGCCGAGGTAGCTATGGTGGGATCAAACGCAGGTCGTATCAAACATTGCACATTGGCAATGCTAAGTCGTAACCAATGAAATTCAGAAATTTCAGCAGGTGCCGTCTCTTTAGGTAAGAATAGCATCGAAACCAGGAGTATTATTCCCAGTCGTTTACCCAAGTCTCTTCTTCTTTCTCTCCTGTCTTCAATTCTTTTGCTAGCGCAAAAATCTTCACCGTACCTATTTCAGACAGAATTCCAAGGCCACTAAGCGCAAAAAAACAAAGAGTAGCAACCAAAGAAGTTTTCAGCCAAAGAGTAAGGTCCAGGGTTGCAAAGGCGACAAACAGAAGCCCTATGGACAAAGAAAGTACTAACACAGGAAAAGTCTTGTAAATATTAACGAGCCGAGCTTCTCGTTCTTCATATTCTTGTGGTGTCATAATAAGTGGCCTTTAATGTTAATGTGTTGTTGAGTTTTCTAGTTGACTCTTCAGGCCCACTGTCTCTTTGTAGAATTCGTCCATCTTTTCTTTGAGGTCGCTAATTTCACCTAAAATCTTAGCCCGAGCGGCTGAGCAAGCTTCATGCTCCTGCGCATTAAGCCTGAGATTTCTAGTTAAACCATACAAAAAATCCACACAATCAAGAGCATCATTCAAATCAAGCTGTTTCTCTTCCATGTTTTCCCTCACAAATAAGTTTAGCTTTACTATAGCCCTTAACCAGCATCGCGCCTGTTTTTATAGGGCTAAAGTCCAAAGAATTGTCCGTAAGTACCTTGTCAGGCCTTATGATCCTAAAAGTAGCTTTAGGTTTAGAAGAAAGATCATTGAGAAGTACCGCCTCTCTCAAATCTCCTTCTGTTATCTCATCTGCCATCAATTCAATCACCCTCAATGCTATGTCGAGAGTGTTAGGATCGTCAAGCTTTTTATATTTAACGTGCGCTGGCGAAGTCATTACAATGTCTATCTCTGTGGCACCGGCTGAAAGCGCCGCAAAGATAGGAGTAATATTCTTTACACCTCCATCGGTGTAAAGTTCGCCGTCAATGTCTATCGGCATCAACATACCAGGAAACGCAGACGAAGCCAAAACAGCATTAAGCAACTCGGGCGAATTTTCATCAAATCGACGATAGTTTCCTGTATCCAGCGATACAACACCTATTTTTAGCTGCTTGCCGCTCTCTCTGACCTTATTAACGTCTAGCTCTTTTTCTAGTAGTTTACGTAATGGCCAAGAGTTATACACAGAAGGCTCCCACAAAGCAGATATCTTCCCTAGAGGAAAATCTTTATACACCTTATCAGTGTAAAGCTTCTGCCAGAGTAGTCTAAGAGATATTGAAGCCTCTTTCTCCTCTCCGTCTTTGTATTGAGCTAGATGCGCTGCGTTGATTGCCCCTACAGACACCCCACAGTAAATATCATATTTGAACTTCAAGGTCTCCATTAAATACATAATTGCGCCGACCTGAAAAGCTCCTTTAGAGCCCCCTCCGCTAAGCACTAAAGCTCTCATTCTTCTGGCCTTCCTGTACAATAAAAAGTAACAGTCGCTCTTTCCCCTTCAAAAGGGATATCATTGAGTTGCCTGCACCGCAGCTGCATACCTAACGAAGATTTTATCTCTCTGACCGTTCCATAAATAAAAGGAAAGATCAAAAACTCGTTATCCATACCTCGACCGAAATTGTGAGGGCTAGTTGCGCCTCCGACCGCTGGAATCAAAGGATACGCGCCGCGCGCTTCATCCATTAATTGATATAGAGTTTTGTATAGGGTGTAATCCAATTGAATGCGAGTTCCGTCAGGAATAGATCCACCTCCAGAAACGGCCAAGCTAGGCGCAAACGCTTCAACATATCCATAGACCTCATAGTAAATATCGTCAGTCATAACGATATCTTTAGAAAATTGAACCTCCGCTTGGTTAATTTCAATAACCTCACCCTCATCTGGTTCTAAGACCCAAACAGACGAACCTTCTTCGTCTGGGGAATAACTATATGTAGCTTCTACGTCTTTGCCATACTGAGATTCCCTAAAAATAACCCGACCGGTATAATATTCAATATAGTAATCCCCGCCCTCAGACCAATCAACACAGAAGGGTGGGCGCGGGTCCATCTTTACATTATCTACATAAATGATTTCATCGTACAGATGATCACCTTGATCGTTAAGAAGAAGATGCTCTTTATGTACACGCCCATGCCGTGTATCGATCCACCATGGATTCTCAGATTCCCAAGTAAAGCCGTCGCCTGTATCTAACAAGTGCTCTCTTACAACACGATTAGAATTCTCAAACCATGTCTCTTTGTGGCACATGTCATGAGAAGCACGAATGGAGTCTGAACCAACACGCCCAATTAATGAAACAGGTACGGCCTTTGTGTCTGGATTCTGACCTACAATTGTTACAAGATCACCAAGAGGTTTAGCCTCGCCTGTATGAGAAGCCACAACAACATCTAGAAGACCTTCCTCGTCAGAAGAAAGCTCTGCCTTGAACCAAATTGAACATGAAGTTGCACCGGAAGAGATAGAATTCAAGGCTATAGTTATATCACTTGCCAGTATTTCTTCAGATAAGGTCTGGATATCTACTTTTGTATTTAAAAAAGAAGTTAACGCATAGGGATATTCAACATTTTGCATAAGTTTTACTCCTTCAATTCTTCACAGGTCACAATGATTTTCGTAGTAACAACCACCTTAGAACCAGAGACCGGTACTTTCGAGAAACCACCATATTGCCTGTTCCAATCCAGCCACTCCTGGCTCTCTGTATCAGAAGGTTCTTCGGGAATCTCTTTAGTAGATAAAGCTGAAAGATCTGGACCTGATTGAATAAGCTCTAGAATGTTTTTTGTTCCGTCTGCGTCTAACACAACGTCACCGCCTGGTCCTTCTCCATGAAAGTTAATCATACCGGAATATCTATTTAGGGTCTGAAGAACATCGCCAAAGAACAAAGACTTTGTAGTTTCTTTAGAGCTACTCTTAAATGAAATGGACATCTTTTTCCTTCCTTACGAATAATTCTTAGTTAGGGCCAAAAGCTCCTCATCTGTAAAACCAAGTTTTTCAGCTAAACCTTTTAAAACATTCCAAATCTGACCAAATGCACCTAGTTGCAACGCCATCATTTTTTGGTGGCAAACATAACCATTTTTCATAATACCTAATTCGTGCAACCTCTCTTGATCTTTTTTAGTTATCCTATCATAACATCCTGCCATTTCATATTTTGCTGCTTCGGCTAACGCAAGATCGTTCTCATCATCATAAGGACCACCTGTGCCCGTTTGTGTATACAGATCTCCATTGCCCTTTAACATCAATTCCGAACTATTTCTATTACGGACAACGAAGACGTTATCTGTATTTCCTACCGCCTGTACACCGGTTCCATTAGCATATGCACCCTCAAGTGTGATGGCACCTATTGCCGCTGAACCCGTGGTATTATCAGTTGTGCCTCCGTAACCACGTAAAGCTATTCCTATAGCAAGAGCAGAATCTGCTAAACCTGTTAAACGCAAGGCTCCGGCAGCAGGGCTGCCTTTAGCAAAAGTTCCATAAGTATCAGTCTCAGCAATGTTTGTCATACCATGAGCAACATCAGAAGATTTAAACGTCAAAATATCAGTATCTTCTGCGTTTTGATTTAAACAAATACCTCCGCCCGAGCAATCTGGGCTATCTTCATTTCCTGTAGAAATAACAGCATCGGTATCTACAAAGTACATAGATCCATCGCCTACTATTTGGATCTTATTTGTATCTCTGTTACGAATAGTTACCATCAACCTGTTATCGTCCACATCTTGAATCCCTGTGCCACCGTCAGACATAGAGCTTCTAAGAACAGTGCAGCCTTGAGCAGTAGTAGAAGTTACACTAGTTGAAGGTGTAACAGAAAAGCCATGTATAGTCATACCAGGCTCTGTGCCTGAATCCGCGTAGCCTCTGAAAATAGCCCCTCCATAATCGCCGCTACGTTTATGCGCCTCCATGTAAGTATCAGCTTCAACAACGGAGGTGTAAGGCACGCTCACATCAGAGTTCTTAAACGTTAATACATTCCCATCGTTTGCACCGTGGTTTAAACAAAGACCTCCGGAGTCTACATCTGGAGCGGTCTCAAAACTGCCGCTCTCATCGATGGAGATCTTGCCGCTGAAGAACCAGTCGCCGTTTCCAGTCATTACCGCGCGAGTCGTGGTGTAGTTTCGAATCGTGAAACACACCTCAGTACCTGCAAGTGACGTGTTGGTGTCGACGCTATCCCACTTGTGACCGCGCAGCGAAATCGGACCCTCTGATGCTGTACTTATAGTCGATGATGCCGACCTTCCAATTCCCTCTAATGAAAGTCCATAAGTTTGGTCAGACAGTCCAATGACGCGAGTACCGCCAGCACTTGAAGAATGCTGCTGAAGGCAATACGTAGTCCTCGTATCGATAGCCCTAGATGCCGACCCATCAATCTCCGTCACACCTGTTGCCACATTCGGAGCAAATGTTTCGAAGGAGTTGTCCAATCCGTTTGTATAGATTGATATACCACGGTCACTTACAGTGTCATAAGTTGACGTCAGTCCAATATCACCTGTAATTAACTTGACGCTTGGCCACCAAGCCTTACGATGTTGGAATGCATAATACGTAGCATTACTAAACCCGCTGAAACGAACGAGGTTCTCACCAACCGCAATTGCTGTACCAGATGTTGCACCAGAGTTCTCCATACACTGCAAGTCCAATGGTGCAGCAGCTGATGGGTCTGATGATGCCAGTCCACTGATTGCCCGCAGCCTGATACCGACCAAACCTGCCGACGTCTCAGCAAACCCGTCCAACTGAGCGCCACCATTTCTCTTGTTTGCCTGGAGTATCCTTGCGTACGTTTCCGTAGTATTTCTATACGTAGCAGCCGTCAGTCCGGTTGATACCCCATTTCCGCGCATTACCAGAATAGGATCATCATATGTAAAGGCGTCAACTATCCCTTGATGAAGTGTGAGACCGTCAGCATTTGTACCAGGGTTATCGTCATATGTTGTTCCATACCCTATCGTCCATGAACCTAACCCACGAACAGCACCGTCGCCCTTCATGAGAAATTTGGTTCCGCCGCTATCGATACTCAGTATGTTTCCAGAGTCGCTAATTGTACTCAACGAACCACGAGATCCATACAGCTCAACCACCCCGTTTGATGAAGTAGTTGTCGTCGTATCCTCAACCTGTGAGTGTCCGTGCAGCCGCAGACCATGGCTTGTGGCTGCGTCGTTACTAAACCCCCAGATGTTCATGCCACCGTTCGTCGCGTGCGGATATATATCACAATACACCTCATCCGGGATGTTGGCCAGAGACGAGTTGTTTATCACGGAATCACACCGAAAACGCATCGACCGATAAGACGACCCTACACTCGCTGTGTTAACGATGATAGCACCGTCGCTAACGTAGGTGTCTTGCGTTGTGTGGCCACCTGTCATTAACAGAGCTGGTGTTCCAAGCTGCAAAAAATGATTTGTATCGTCCCATGCTAAATCAGCATCTCCTCCAAATGCCCCGCTATTATTATACTGCAGTTGAGTATCCGCACCTCCTGGAGAACCCCCTCCTCCTAAATTGCCCCACGCACCACTTGTATAAGCTCTGAAAACGTTGGACGTTGTATTGTAATACCACATCCCATTACGGGGGTTACCTGTGCCATTCGAGTTTGAATCCCAATTTTGATCTCTAATGGCCGTTAATGCTGTCGCATCGTCAGCATATTCGCCCATATAATTATGCTGTTTATATGTCGAAGACGTAGTCAGAGCCATTTCTTATCTCCAAGTTGTCAATCAAAAGATAAAATACCCCCGACCAGACATCCAGCCGAGGGTATTTTCTGGTTTATTATTACATCACAGCCCAGCCTGTGTTAGTAGCGCCACCTGAAGTCTTAATATAAGCAAGACTATTTGTAGTATCTACACAAATATCGCCATTTTTAGTGGCCGTGACAGAACCTTCAGGGGGACCAGCATTAGTGGACACAATAGGCGAGTCTTCATAACGCAAGGCTTCTCCGTTGGCTGCTGGCGCTTGCAAATTTGTAATCTGCTGACTACCACCCATGTCTACATCATCAGACATAATGATAGTACCGCCACCACCAGAAGAACCAGTAAGAGTCAGGTCATTACCGGCAGCAGTACCACCAATAAGAGTCTGTCCGCCTGCACGGCCAGCAAGCAGAGCATACTGGGTATGGTCATCGCCAGCAGTTAATCCCGATAAAGAACTATGTGCCAGGCCTGTGCCACCAAATTGCACCCACGTTCCAGTGGGCACAGAACCATCAAATACAAATTGCTTATTCTCATTAACAGAACCTTCTCCGTTAATCAAAATAGCATCACCATCATCAGGTGTATCAAGTGTAGCCGTTAAAGAGGTGCCATCCCACTCTGCAACCTTACCTTCGTCCGTATTATCAGTAAGAGGAGCATAAAGAGTAGCGGCACCATCGGCAACAAGCGCCCGAGTGTCTGCAGGAGGAAAACCACCAGAGTTAGCTACAATTTGTAGCCAGCTAGTGCCATCATATTCTGCAATATCACCAATGGCTAAAGCATCTGAAGTACCTGCAGTAGGTGTACCAGCAGAAGCTGCAACAACAGCATCACCAGCGCTCGGTGTGAGAGCGTTGATTTCTGCGATCGTTCTAGAACCAATATAGCCCTTTACATCTGCTGGTTCTAGCCACTGCAAACCACTAACAGCAGCATCCACGTAGCTCTTGTTAGCTGCATGAGAACCGGCCGTGGGCGTAGCAACGTTTTTGATAATGTTATTGTTGGCATCGATATCATCAGCCGCGTTCAGAACAACATCACCAGAACCTGTAGTAACAAGGTTAAGCGCCGCGCCTGCTGCCGTCAACGTCATAGCAGCTGTAGAATCGATATCACACGTACCTGTGACATCCATATCTAAATTAGCGCCAGCATTAATGTCCATCAACGTACCAGAAGTGATATCCACCTCTGCGGCAGCTGACGAAAGCAACAAGTCATTACCTGCACCAGTAGCAGAGACAGTCAGGTCACCACCAGAACAGCTGACATTCGACGCAGAACCAGTAGCGTCAATGCTGAAATTCGAGCCCGCGTCAAGGGTGATCTGAGAGGCATCGACGTCAATATCGCCACCGCCAGCCTGTATCAACACACGGCCAGAGCCGCTGGTAGATTGAAGAGTGACATCTGAGTCACCTTCAAACGTCGCATTGCCGCCTGTAGACGTAATGGCGACATCCCCGGCCACATCCGCGTCAATAGATTCTAGATCCCAATCAGCGGTTATTTCACCGAGCGCTGAGCGTGTCAGATTAAACTGGTCAGCGCCACCAGAGCCAATTTCAAATTCCGCGCCATTGTCGTTCAGTGTTGCGCCGTGCGCACCACCAGCTGCGGTTACTAGAACCGCCGGGTCTTGATCGTAGACATCCTGTCTATCTACAATAGCCGCTCCCGTATCCATATCGGCCCAAGCGCTATTTATATAGGCACGAAATTTATTATTGGTACTATCATAGTACCACATACCGTTTCTAGGGTTACCAGTTCCGTCTGAATTAGTATCCCATTCACACGCCTGAAGAAAAGTTAGAGCTGCGGCATCATTTGCATATTCACCAAGGTAATTATGCTGTTTGTAAGTAGAGCTAAGTGCCATTAGTATTTTCTCCCTTTTTTAAAGTTGCCACATGGCAATGTTAGATTACCGTCCAGTTTAACCCGGACGGATCAGATGTGCATTTGTACCAAAGTAAATTTGTTGTGTCATAATAACCTTGTCCGAATGCCCCATTTACAACGCCGTCCGGCGAACCTGCGCCGCTTAGTGTTGCAGGAATAGCATCATCTAAGGTTTCCATGGCGATTTGCACATTGACATCGCCCGGCCCTAACGCCCCATCAAAATTTGTGGTATCAAGAATAACAAGATTAGCAGCAATAGGTCCGCCGCCTCCTCCTGGACTATCACTAATGTTTCCTCTTCCAATAGGCATTGGTATCTCCTTAGTAAAACACACGTGCAGGAGGTTCGAAAGGACGTTCCCATCGCACCATTCCTATGCTCAAGCGGGCATGGTCTATACGTCCTGTCAAAACACGGCTTTGATAATTCTGTCTTCCCAGCCAGAGTTGTTCATTAGAAGTAGGTACTACATGGCTAGAATTCAAGGAATCTCTTATACCACCGTTAACATAAAGACGCCATTGATTCCCTTTACGCACAACGGCAACATGCGTCCATTGATTTAAAGGTACGGTACCTCCAGCTGAACCTAGAAGAATACCACCTGTTCCGGTGTAAAAATCAACCGACGTCCCATTCACCCTGAATAACCAACCTATGCTGACCCTGTATTTAGCTATAATGGCACCAAAAAAGCTTACAGTAGGATACACCCACGCATCCATAGTAAAGTCGTTGCTACCTAATTCAAAAGCTGGAAGATTACCAAAAGTTACAATGCTTTGTAAGTTTCCGTCGAAATTAAAAGCATCCCCTATCTTACCTGAAGTAGTTATCGATGCATTTGGTAAAATAAGCCCAGTTCTAGCGTTGGGGCTGCTTTCTGTAAAAGAATCACAATTCTCAACAGAGTAACCATCACCTACATTGTAACTAGATCCACCGCTTAAAATTTCTGTGGTCAGCTGTGTTTCACTATCCACAGAAGTGACCTTTGCTATTGCTGTGTTATCAGTAGGCACTATAACCACATCATCAACAGCCACACCATCAGTCACAAAAGTAGCTGCAGAATCAATTAATGTGGTTGCTCCTCCTCCAGTAGTTACTGTGCCGGTAGATACTGTGCCAGAACCTCCGGTGATAGTTTCATCACCTGTTGCCAACATAGTGTCCTGATCATCCATATTATAGCCATTGTATTCCCTTGTATTCAAAATAATCATATTTTAATCCTCAAATACAAAGGTGGCCTGTAGTGACAGACTTCTGGCATCATTATTTGTACCGTTAGCATCAGTAGAAATCTCTATAGCTTCTCCCCAGTTAATATCATAATTAGCTACAGCGATGTCTACAACAGTATCTACCCACGAAGTAGAAACATCTCGTCCTGCGTTAGTATTAGAAGTTGAAACAGGCTGACCGTTCACTCTTAAGTTAACACGCGGCTGCGATGCGCCTGTATCCACGTCTGTCACACGATGGCTAATGAGTACACAATAAGCCTTAGCCATCGTCCATTTAAAGAAAGTAAATAAATCATCTTCAATCAGAGAAGTGCTTGCGCCATCCGCAAATTCGCCATTAATAGCAAAAGAAAGGGTCTGAACACGATCAAAGTTACCCCATTCCATTTCTGTCATTTCGGCAGCATTTGTAATCGGATGACCAGCAACAGTTATTGTCCCTGTTGTGTAGTCAGTAATAATTGCATAACGCCAAGTACCTGCAGCTTGTCTAAATCTGATTGGACGCCCAGTTGCAAAGATTGATTGGTTGGTGGCGTTATCAGTGACAGTAAATGTGCTAGTAGATGCCCAGGTTCCAGCAGCAGTTGCAGACCATCGCAAGTCTCTTGCTGCCCACCCCATATTTCCTGAACCATCACACGTGAGAGCATCTCCTGCCACAGAAGGATAGTTCTGCGGTAGTTTATAGTCTTGTGTTGCTGTTGCTGCATCTGGCCCACTAAGCCCTACATAATCAGTGCCGCTTGCTGCTAATTCTCTAAAACGTACCGTCCCACCATCACCAGCTGCCGTTCCTTTCGGATGCACATCTATATAATTAGTTAAAACCTGAACAACACCATCATCATCTATCTGAACTCTCTCAACAGAAGTAGCATTGGCATCTTCTGTAGTAGCTAAAACTAACCTGGATCCAGTATTACCAGTAGACCAATCCTCATTGGCGTACATAGCAATATAACCAGCGTCTCCTGCTCCTGTACCGTCAAAAGCTCTAAAATCGGCGCTGCCAAGAATATCTCCTGTCAGCACAGAATTGGGCGCGGCCTCAACATTCCTGCCACGATACATAAACCAAAAAGGATAATCTCCTGCTCCATTTCCAAAAGCAGAGACCAAAACACCACAAGCAGTATCGTCTGTCACATGTAGCTGAGATCCAGGAGTAGCAGTATTTATACCAACTGTCTTTGTCGCGCCATCAGCATGCACACGAGGAACCAAACCAGAGTTTCCAAAAATCTGAGTATCTACATCAGCATAGTTGTCATTTAAAATAAAAGATGATGCCGACAACAAAATGCCAGCAGATTGTGTGCTAAAGCCATCATCTAACAGCCGTATATGATAAGCGTCAGAATAGCCAACAATATCCATGGCTCTGGCACCAGCAGCATTACCAGAAGAAAAAAGTTCGAGCCTAGCTGCGCTTCCTCTTAACTGTGCTGAACCTCCATAGGCTCCAGCATTTTCTACCCACAAACCACGATTTGTATATGTTGGCGTCGCGTTTCCTATAGCTACATTATCTGTAATGTTGGTCGGATATAACATACCCGTAGCTGCTCCAGACCAATCTGAATCTGCTGCGCCTCCAACCCAAGATAAAACATTTGCGCCATTGGTAGATAAAACCTGACCAGGTGTTCCATCCGCCGCTGGTAATGTCCATATCTCAGAAGTAGGTATTGCATCCGGCGCCTTAAAACCAACATAATTAGAGCTAACATCTCCCAGAAAAAACCTTAGCTCTGACTTCTCACCTGCACCAGCACCATATTGACTCAAGCCCAAATAACCAGGAACAGAACCGGAATCAAAATTAACAGTCACAATCTCTGTAGAATCTACAGACATATGAATAGGCGCCTGACGTCCTAAGGCTGTCCCATCAGATTCTAGCCACAAGCCATCATTACGAGACATGTAAATAGAACCAACCAGCCCAGAAACATCCATATCTAAACCAGCTGTGCCTGGTTGAGTTGGCAGACCTAAAATATTTGTTGCCTTGGCACGAATATCTCCGCCAATTGAACTACCTTGTATCTCTAAAATCTCTGTAGCAGTCCCAGACACAGAACCAGGCTCAATACGTAAACCGTTACCACCCAAACGCATTCGTTCGACAGACGGATCTCCTGTATAAAAAGAAATCTCGTCTACGTCTGGAGTACGTTCACAATCTATACCTGTATCACCATCAGTGTCCCAAATACCTGAAGTGGCAACAGTAGTCCAATAAGTGCTGTCAACACCATTACTAGCTAATACCTGGCCATTTGCGCCTTGCGTATTTGGTAGAGCAAAAAACAAGTCGGAACCTGGAGCGACAGATGGCGCTGTCCAAGCCACAGAGTTTCCGCCATTGTTTCTTAAGATCACGGCTGCGGAGCTACCACCACCAGCTAAATCACTATCAATGGCTAAAAAAGCATCGTATCCGCCGCCTGCACCATCCACAGCATCTAACAGCAAACCAGCGCTTAAGCCTAAAGTATCCCCACCCAAGACATTAAAAAACTCGGTCCCCACCCGACCATCAAGCTGTCCAAAGGATGCTTCGCCTGGCTGAGAGATGGAAAACCGAGCTAAGGGATTTCCCGCGCCATCATTTGTATACCCAAAGATAGTATCATTATCCGGTGTTGCCTCAACATCAACGCCTGTATCCGCATCAGCATCCCAAATAGAGGAAGATGAAGAGCCAGAAGCAGGAGCACCAAATAACTCGCTTGAAGTTATACTTCCAGTGTTGTTAGACATATTAACCCTCAATTTTTTTATAAAGCTAGAAGAATCTACAAGGGATAGGAATAGCAAGCAGATAGAAGGGCAGGAAATAATAATTCCCCTCTCATGTAGGAGAAAGTTACACAAGAGGGGAATTATTGGAATATGTGGCCCGTCTTTAATCGAGCGGGCCAAATACGGTTCGTCTTTAATCGAGCGAACCTAACGCAGTTCGTCTTTAATCGAGCGAACCGCCAAAACACTGTTAACGTACCTCAAATTTAAACATAGCGTCTCTGTGCCTCTGGGCACATACTATTCTGGCGCTGCTAGGCTTTGAGATACGCCCTGTAGATTTATGCCGCAAAAAGAATCTAGTTGTGTACTCTTGAGTACCAACCATTCTTGCAGAAGCTTTAGTATCGAACTTAGAAGGATGCATCCACTGATCTTTCAACACCCACTTCTTATTAGCTATAACATCTTCGAAGGTACTAGTCAAAGGACCGCGAATATTGTGTGTCTGATTCTTACGATTATACAGAGCGTATAAGTCATACACAGAAGAATCAAACCAAGGAATCGAAACCCTATCTATACCAAGAGGCTTTGCTAAGACAGCTCTTTTGTTCGGATCGGCAGTACTGGACAGTTGATAAAGCACTATAATAGATTTATCTCCGTTAAACTGCTGTACGTAATGATCTCTCAACGTAGTGTCAAAAAACGTCCACGTTTGAGTAGGCATATCCAACGAACAATAAATCTTAGGCTCTCCGCTCGGCCCTGTGCCCTGATAACCACCAAGAGGGGCTGCGACCACAGCAGACGCACCCCAATCCCAAACACGTCTATTTGTTAGAGCAGTCAGATTCATAAACACAGTAGAGATGTTTGGAAGCCCATAAAGTTTCTTTATGTTCCTTGAAAACCAAACAATATTCTCTTCATTAGAACCTGGAGCCCAAGACGAAAGTGGATTAAGCCACCCAGGCGCGTTGGCATTCAGATCATCAATCCAGTTACCAAGCTGTCCCCACGAACACAGATTTTCGTCTAAAACACATTCATCAAAGTTGGATGACAAATACCTGCGCCGACCTTTCAATATAGCAAGAAAAGTATTCAGGCCATAAATACGGTTAACGCGCTGTACCGTGTCATCAATGATATCATAAGCAGTAGCGATGATATCATTGGCTGGTGTCCCTGGAGCCGTCCCACTTTCTACACAGTTATTTCTTATGAAGGTGTAAAGAGCGGCAATAGAGGCAAATTGCAAACCTTCCCAGTAATTAACCAAAAGGTTAGTGCCTACCTCTCTTTCATACAAGCGCCAAAAACATTGTGTGTAGTTAGAGAAATTTCTGTTTATATCTGCCGCTTGACGATCCGCCAAAGAATCAAAAGCAGAACCAGACCAGTTTGTAGAGTCGTGTATGCCAACAGTGAACGTGTCATATTCTATAGTGGGAACATGAACATCAAAAGTTGGCACTACATTTATATACGCCTCTAAGCTCTCTACCCACCCATTTGCAAAGGAGTTAGAAATGAGTGTAACAGTACCGCTGACAGCGATAATTCTAAGCTCTACGTTTATGTCTGCCCCTGGCGTTACCACCGCGCGCACGGTGCTGACAGAACTCTCTGTAGCTGAACCAGAAACAGAGAAACAATCAGACCTTTTCCCTATCTCAGTGTTGTTTGTTGTGTCATACCAGACAAATGAGCACGAATCATTTGTTGCGCCGAACGCACAAGAGACATTGGCCTCTAGTTTATATTTTTTGCTGTTAGTTAAAGTCAAAACACCGTTAGCCTGTCCGGCTCCTACAGATAACGGGATGTTTCCTTCAACTAAGTTAAATTCAACATGATCTCCGACAGCTAGATTAGCATTCTGCGGCGCTGACATAGTCAAAAAAGCTGTGTCTCTTGCCGCAAAATCTATATTAGGTTTTGTGCTTTCAATCATGTTACAGGATCCTGACAATCAATTCGTGCAGTCAACAAAACACGAACAGTGGCACCGGCCGAAGGTACCACAGCTAAACTTAACTGATTATCTTCTGGAGGCTCCTCCAGTGTATAAGTCTCCATCAAATCCCAAGGAGCTTCGGCCTGAAGCAACTCTAACAAAGTAGAAGAACCGTCTGGCGTAAGGAGGAATTCTCCCCCGTAACGCATATCAGTTAAATCATAATCTGCCACAGTCAAGGTGGATACAGACGTAGTGTTTTGCTGCCCACCAGAGTGTCTTTGACCAGTAGTGCCTCTAACCTGTAATTCTTTCATTACATTCCTCTTAGTGAAACACAAAAGTGAGATGCCCAGGAATCGAACCTGGCTGGCTCTCCTTTAGAGGCATCTCATTGGGGCTGCACTACTACAAGGCAGCCCCTTTGGGGCCACATTACTACAAAGTGACCCCGTTGGGGCTGCATTACTACATAGCAGCCCCTCTCACGGGGAATCAAACATTGCCAGTTGGCAACATCTGAATCTTATCCTGTCCATTTATAGGCTGGATCAAACCTATGGGATGAATGAGGAACACGATGATGAAAGATTCCTAATTTAACCCATTTTGAACGCACACCTGTCACAGTGTTACGTTTAGCTACATACACCTTATGAGGTACACGTATACCATCATTGCTTGAGTTTGGCCAATCCGTTGACTGCATAAAATGATTTCCTCCACCGTCTCCGGTGTGGAACATTTCAACATCACGATCGACGCTTGAAGATGTTAGAACTTTGTATCTTGGAGTTGATTGTCTTTTAAAGGTTGCTTTTGTGATAAGCTCTTCGTCTGTACCTAGTCTATCCGTGTAAAAAGTATCAAAACCCATTGGATAAACAGCAAAAGCGACATGATCCCCAGAGACTACAGGAAACACAAGTGCTGCTGGTCCATTAAGAACAGCCTCTCTGTAAGATTGACCTAAGTCACTAGGATAACCAACAGCCAAAACCCCGCCCCAGTAGTTTTCATACCACAGAAAAGGATTTTGAAATGCGTAACTAAGCTGAGGAGCTGGAGTCACCCAATTTAAAGTGTTTGTATTCCACGCAGCCCTTCTTGCTCCAGGGGGTAAGTCTTGAATCAGATTACCTACCTTAGGGAACGACCACATAGTGCGTTTCTTCCTCGTAGCCCACACAACGTCATCGTTATTTGTCCCTGGTAAAAAGCCTGTATATTTCTGAACAAACAAACGACCCGTGTTACCAGGAAAGCCACCTGCATAATAGTTAGGGGCATTAAAGCCCGAAGAAATACCACAAGTTTCGGAGCTAAAGCCTACTAACCATCTACGCCTGCCTCTAACCGAGCCTATAATAGAATTGCGAACAATTCTTATGCGCGGAAATGAATCAGCATAATCTACGGCATCATAACACCGCACATTCACACCATCATCATAATTGCCAGCAAGCATCGGTAGGTTATCAGCTAGGTAATTAGCAAGTTCAACAGTGGTATCAAACCTTCTTGGACCAAATGGATCTACAGTACCTCCTTGAGGAAAGAATTCCCACCATTTATATTTCCAATGATTGTTCCAATCAGTGTTTGCCCTATTCCAAAACCTATTAAGGAAACTATTTCCAGACCCAAGGGCTGCAGGAGTCCAACCCCTGCAGTTACAATGATCATGAAAAGAAGGTTCCAGTCTTACGTGGCTCGGCAAATTACCGCCCAAGCCAACGACCTTTCCTTGGACATTGTTTTGCATACTAGCCACCATAACTATTTATAAGTTCAACAACGGCGGTCCATCGCACGGACTTACTAACACCGCCTCTAACCTGGACCTGAATTGCATCATTGATGTCATCTGCAACTAATTGCACATCAAAGGTATTATCTGCTTCAAATATTGTATTTGAGATATAAGAATGCATTGTAGTGACACCTCCGGCCAGCACAATGTTTCCTATCAATTCATATGCCCAAGTATCATACTGAGACCCTAAAATGCCGCCGTACTGAACTCCAGTTACAAGAACCCTGCAAGTATAAGATGAACCTGCAACTAAAGTCAAATTGTTAGCGGCATTGCCGCCTGGATAGAGAACTGTCCAGGCCGCATCAAAAGTCTCACCATAACAGACAACACGTTCATATTGGCTGTCACCAACCTGGGTAGCTTGGCCTGAAGCTTGTGTGATGGATTCAAAGAATTGAGGATCTACATCATCACCTAGAGTCAGCCTTGCGCCAGGAACAGTCACATTGTTACCTGGAGTTAGAGGACTTAAGTCGGTACCTATTTCTTGCCATAAAGAAACACCTCCTCCACCGCCTCCACCCGTTCCTCCAAATGAACAATAAACAACAATGTTCACATCTGCTTCATCTGCGCGAAACATCAAAGTCTGATTAGCAGACATTTGAAGACCAGTACAATATCCTCTAGATTCAGTGGCTACTAATTCTTCCTCATATAGTTCGTAGTCCTCTGGTAGTAAACTACCAACAACAACATCATCTATATGCGCCACGCGCACGCGCGTAGCTAAAGCACCATTATGATTACAAATGTAGTATTTAACATCACTAGAATCCTGTGTACTTAAGTAGGCTTGGAGATCTGTATTTCTGGTTCCTATATCTGTGGCAAGCGCTGCTATGCGTTGAACAGGCGCAGTTCCAACATCTTCAAAACCACGAATCATAAAATCCGTATCAGAAGTATCTGCTCTTACTGTAATATAATCACCAGCAGACATGCCTGGTATAGAAATGAATTTAGATTCGTAAGCTAGCACATCTACATCATAAAATATGTAATCTTCATTGTTTAGTGGCCCAGCCACAGAATGTGCAATTCTTACAGTTGTTGCCAACGCCGCGTTTCTGTTACACACAACAACAAAGGCAGATAATGCATAAGACCCTGCTGGAACAGTGTACAAAACATAATCTGTATTTACTAGGTTAACTGCGCCATCTATATCAATTGCGCCAAGTCTTTTAGGTGTGCTTGCAACAGTGGAAGCACCTCCTCCTGTAGGCCCGATATATCTGAAACCCTGAACCCATAAACCGGCGCCAGCATCTATAGCACCATAGTTTGCAGATTGATCAGTAGAAACCTTTAAAACACCAGTAGAGTAATTCCATTCCCAAGAGGGGGCACCATCTGGACCACCATTCCAAGTAGTTGGTAACTCTACACCGCCTCCAGAGGGATCACCATTATACAGTCGGATGATGTATCCGTTTGAGGGCGCACCGCTATCTCTAACGAGAGCAGGCTGGATCCAGTTGACATAAATATCACTGGTCCGATCACCATAAGTTTGTCTAGCTTCATATTGCCTATTATTGCTAGTTGGATTGTTAGTTAACCTGGTTTCCAACCTTTCAATAATAGTGGGATTAGCTATAGCATTTGCATCTGCCTGAGCTGGCGTTGTAGCTGGAGGTATTGTAGCAAAATCAGACCAAATGTTATCAGGTACAACAATAGGAGACCAAGGATGCTCCTCATTATACCAGAACTTTTTTCCTGGAGCCTGATCCGCGCCTCCTGAAATCTGCAAAGAAAGTTTATCAGATTTTACGCGAATTTCCTCGTCAGAGAAAGGCATTATTCCTCCTCCTCATCTTGAGTCTTGAGGAAAAGGTCTAGCTCAGCATACAGCTGCTGTACCTCTCTTTTAGACATGCTTTTCACAGTAACCATTGTATCATTTACAGCTAAGCTTATGGTCCCTGTTCCATCTTCCACATTACCCGTAAACCTTATAGGTTCAGAAAATACTGCCATGATGGCCTCCAGATATTTAAAGTTGTCACATGGCAACGTTTAATCAAAAGTCACACTGAGAGCGGTGATTCTTTCTCCAGCTGAAAAACCTATACGGAGGTAGAGTGTGTCTCCAGTGTTAACAATGTTATTCGAACCGAAGGTATAATGAGCGGCACCTGTCCAGCTACCAGTACCTGCTAATGGATTCCCATTATTCCATTGCGCAGCATTATACGCCGCTAACATATCTACCCAAACAGTACCCCCTCCAGGTGTTCCATCCCAAGCGGCCGCCAGTTTCATCTCTAGGGACGTATAGGTGCCCGCTATATTTAATGTGAACCCAGAAGAAGCTGCCCCATCGTGCATGAATTCTCTATAGAGATACACGATAGGATCCATAAAAGCCCCTGAATAATCTGGCTGTGAGGCTGCATTTGGATCATAGATAGTAAAATCAGTTACATTTCTCTCGCATCCGCCGTTGTAAAAAACAGCGTCCGTAGCCAAAACATCTATGGTAGAATCCCACGATCTTTGTCCTGGCAAATCAAAGTTGCCTGTTACAGGGCAACGCCATTGCTCATCATAGAAACGCTCAATCAACCTAGTAGAAACATCTGTATGCGTATCAATAAGAATTGATGCGTTTGCAGAATTTACCCACGCGCCATTTATCCAATCTAAAGTTCTGGAAGATACATTGGCGGTAGTTGTAGCTGTGAAGAAGTTTACGGCTGTAATTTCCCAGACCGTATTATTGTAAGTCATGTTATTGACATCCCACGCGCCTGCCCAGCCCGTAAGATCAACACTTCCAGGTGTTAATGTGGGTAATCCGTATTCAACACCATTACATTCGATCAAATCCGCAGCTATGTAAGAATCTGAGTTGGTGTAATCAATGTCAGCTATGTCAATAGTAAAATCTGACCCCGTGTCATAATATTCAACACCTGAAATAAACCTAGTTACTACGAAACCAGGAGTCTCAGCTATCGTTACACCTGCCAACACAGCAGCAAACGCTTCTGCATCATAAAATAACGGGCCTTGTGTTTTTGTGTAATCTGTACCTGCATTATGATGCACAATTTCAACAGAGTATCTACCTCCATTTGCTATTAACAGAGGAAGATTTAAATCAACATCAATATTTGCTTGCCATTGAGTTGAATCAGGTGCCCAGTTAGAAATTGTGACCGTTATTGCCCCTGAAGGAAGCACAATATTGCCTGTTATAGCAGGCGTTATGTAATTAGCCAGAGGAGTTACGTCATCTGCATCATAAACAGTAACCTCAACCGTAGTTGTTAAATCAATGAAACTACAAGGATCTGCATGTGCGTAACCTGTAGTGCCATCATTTGAAGCTGGGTGTACGGAACCTGGCACCCATGAACCTATATCAAAATTATTAGCAGGCGCTGGATCTGCTATGTTTCTATTTGATGTAGGTATGTTCGGTACTACCGCATTACCTGACGGATTAGATTGATTATAGAAAGGTTGAAAAGTAATTGCAGGAATATAGACGTCAACCTGATTCGGGTTTCCGCCATTCTGTACAGCTAACACATCGGCACCAATAAAATTGATCACCTGCGCTGCTGGTACGACTACAACACCTTCATCTTGTACCTCAACCGCGCCGCCTGCCACCATATCGTCCAAAGTCTCTAAGGCCAACTGGACATTGACATCGGCCGCGCTGAGGTTGTTATTGAAGTTTGTAGTGTCGCAAGTAACTAAATTTGCAGTAGTAGGTCCGCCAGCGCCTCCATCTGGAATAGAAATGTTATTTGTACTTAACGGCATGGCATCCCCTTATTAGATTGCTCTTTCAATCTTCACTATATATTCTCCGGGATTAAGACCAATGATGCCTGTAATCGCCGCATATACACGTTCAAAATTCTCGACATTCAAAGATTCAGTAAAAGTTGGGTCACCAATACCCAAAAAAGAAGAATTTCTACAACGAGACCAAAATTTATACGTTGCAAGTCTATCTTTGCCGGTCATCATACCGACACAAATAACATTGAAAGTAATACCTGCAGCAGGTGGCCACGCCCTCACCGAAATAGTGTAAGTAGAACAGTTCTTAGTGTCTACGCCCAAAGCTCCAGTGATAGCATCTATTGCTTCAGGCACAGTTTCATCAGCAAACACACGAGTTGCTTTTGCAGCATAGTACAGAGTATTGCTTGCATCACGCGTTATACTCATTATTATCTCCGTTTAGCTTTTGAGCAGCTTCCACCATGTTTTCTTCTACGGCTGCGCGCGTTAGCTATCTTCGCCGAAGATGTTTTTGAAAGCCCTTTACGTCTCAACGCATGGTATTGTTTCCAATTCTTCACCTGTTTACCCGGCATTGCCTCCTCCCTGTCTTAAACAACCCCAAAGACACCATAAATTCAAGCAATTTAGGCATCCGCATTGTATCTTTATATTTTTCAAGAAAAGAAGAATCCACAACCAGAAGATGCAAAGCCCTCAAGTAAAGGAATTTAATGTCCTCTAGCATGAGGGTCTTGACAGGTTGCTCTATAAATGTCTCTTCTAATTGCGGGACATCCGCATCTGGTGCTGGAGCTACCGTAGATAGGAGGGAAAAAGTTTGGCGTGAAGAATCTATAGGCATAAAAAGCACCTGAGGAAAAGTTGCCCAAAAAAGATCTAAATGGGGCGCATTTCCTCCTGATACAGTGTTATTAAGCACTGCTTCTAGTGCATCATACAAAAATTTACCTGACATTGCAATCCCCCCTACTTTAAAATGATACCTCTGCGCGCGATCTTTCAGTTTCCCATAAAATAAGCTTTCCGCCGCATATATTTCCATAAGATTCTTTATCTTTTGACAAAGCATCGACAATAATATTTTTGAAGATCAACACAAGATTCTCAACAGTAGGAGGAGACCCAATCTCAATCACACGAGCATATATTTTTACATTCACAGGATCTTCTTCTTGTATAATAAAGGCGTGGTCAAAATCAGCTATAGCCAATGCCTCACATTTATGATAGTACAACCTATCAAACAAAAGAAAATCCAGCACAACACCTGTGTCTGGATCTACAGAACCAGTAAGAAAAAGCTCTAATTTGTAAGAATGACCATGAATAAATTCACATTTACCAAAATGGTCTTTTAGCCTATGAGCTGCTTCAAAATGAAAATTCTTAGCTATAGTTACTTCCATAAGTTGCCACCTTGCAATGTTAAAAGAAAACCCCGCCTACAAAAATGCAAGCGGGGTCTTCAGTCCTCTTACACCCCAGTGCTGCCGAAACCGCCTTTTCTAGAAGTTTCTTTCACAACACCTACCTTGGGTATGGCTTTCTCTACCCTAGATAAAACAAGCTGAGCTATCCTGTCTCCTCTCTCAATAGTGAAAGTGTCCCCTCCGTGGTTAATAAGAAGAACTCCAATCTCATCCCTGTAATCTTGATCAATTGTCCCTGGTGCGTTTAAAACCGTTATTCCATGTTTTAAAGCTAGACCTGACCTAGGACGCACCTGTAACTCAAACCCTTTTGGTATTTCTACTTTCAAGCCTGTTTTTATCAGGGCTGTTTTTCCTGGCCACAATAAATAAGAGTTTGCTGCTCTTACGTCCATGCCGCTGGCACAATCTGATTCATATTTTGGTATGGGACAATCACTTGGGTAGTTCTCTAACATCTCAAAAATAATTTCTGTCATGGTGTCCCCGGCACATGATCTGGAAATCTTTTCTTCAACCATTTCATGGCCACACGCATAGGCTTAGTAACAACACCTCCTCTAGAAATAGTAACACTAAGCATATCCAAGGTCTTTTTTGTTACCTGAATATCCGCCTCATCAACAGCATAGCCTTTGAGTTTATTCGCCAGCTTTTCTGTGTCTAAAAGCTTCCCGTTATACCACCAGTGCATTTCCATGTTGGCAGCGTATGCTTTGGCCTCGTATGCAGCCCTGTGTACAGAATCAAAAAGATATTTCAATTCAAACAAAGCCGGTTCTACTAAATGTTGCTTAACATGCATATGCTCATGAACACATGTAGCCATCTGAGACAACAAAGAAGGTGCACCTTCTTCCATTGTGCCAATTTCAAAAGGCACATAGATGTTCATACCGATAGTTGTCGTAAAATGATTCATGAATTTTTCTTTATCCACAATACCTAAAGTATCCATGGCAAAAGCTAAGATCTCTATAAACCAACTATCGTCTTTTGTAACAATATCTGTACCATAATGATTGCTCATATAGGCCCAGAAGTTTTTTACATCTTCAGATGTGATCGGCAACATCAGCTACTCCCTTTCAGCCTGTCGATTTCTGACCTTTGCATCTCAATTTCACGCTTTTGAGACCTTAAAAGCTCCATAGCGAGTTCATTGGATACATTATTCTGCTTTGATGCTTCTGCCTGGGCAGCCTGTGCTTGCGCCATTGCCTCTTTCTGCTGTTCAACCTGCGCAAGCTCTTCAGTTGTAGGCTCCAAGTAAACAACAGAGAAACGTACCGCACCTGTTGTGTAAGTTGGTGTGCTAAATGTGACCAAACGATTACCATCCTTCAGAACCTGCTGTAATCGTTCAGAAAAATACTGATCTTGACCGACCTCTTCCTCCAATTGATCTGGAACATATGTAAAAGTCTTGAATTTGATAGTAGGCATTAATCAGAACCTTCCTCTTGCAAACACGTGAAATCTTTAGTTTCTGGAACCTGACCACAAACCCAATCGCCTTCCATTTCGTCACAACTAAGAAAATCTTGCCAGTTCTTATCAGCGTTGCAAACCTGAGCAACATTCCCTTCACAACGTGTTGAGGCAACCTCACAGTTGTCATTTGGACAACCGCTAAACATCAACGCGCAAAATGTCACCAAAAACAAAAATAGTTTCATACCTCTTCCTCCTCCTCTTCTTCCGATTCTTCTTTAGCTTTATGTATACCTAGGTCTCTTCGAACCACAGAGTCAAAAACCATCTTGTCATTAGATTTGTAATAAAGAGGTTTCCATTCCTCAAGTTTCACAAAAGGAACAGCGTCAACACCGCTATTACATAATTTAACAACAAGATCTTTGCTCAAAGATGGAAAATCAAACTTAAGAACGACCGCCGTAGCGCCTCTTGTGGCCACCTCCTCTGCCCTGAGCCTCGCTTTCTGTAGGGTGGAAACAAAGATTGTTGCGCCTGGTACAGAATAAGCATAAATGTTCATGCTTCTGAAGTATCCTTGAATTCTGATTTGAGTTTAAAAATGTACATACGCCTGCACGTTTCGCAGTACCTCTCATCTGCCAGCTGCTCTACAACGTTTAAACACCATGTACATCTTTTTTTGCCTTCTGGATTCCAATAAGCTTTCCTGTCTGGGTTATTGATAGCTGCATCATACGCTTTGATATCTAGGACACCATCCGCACATTCAGGCGGCAGTTTTTCTTCTTCTCTAGAGTTAGACATGAAAACTCCTAAAGTTGCACAATGGCAACGTTAACGCTTGTCTTCTAATTTCTTCTCTTCGTATTGAATAAGTCTGTCAATATACCACTTGGCTTTTCTAAGATCTGTAAGAGGCGAACCTTTATGTTGGTACCTTGTTATGTATTTAATTACAGACCCAATACTAAAACCAGGTTCGCACCCTAGACCTTCAATAGCATCTATTGTCTCCAAGGCAGCGGCGTTATAGTAGTCAGGGTGATTGATTTTTTCTTTCATTAACAAGGACTCCCAGGTCATTGGTTACACGCTCCACCTCAGCCTCTAAAACAGAAGAAGCATCTACCATAGCAGTTGCCATAATAGTAAAAGCTTTGTCCATCTTAGTCTGAGTAATAAAAAGGTCTTTAAATCTGTCGTAAACAGGTTTATATTCCTCCACCTCAGCAAGTGCGCTGCATAGTGGACACGCCTCAAAATTACCGTCAAAAGTAATCACACAATTATGTGTGAATTGGTGTTTAGAGCACGTTTGTACCATGTTCTTACCATTCTATGCCATGTTGTTCCCACGGAAATTTCTTCAGATCTGCCCTATCAAATACAGCCAATCCGTCTTTTGATTCTCTAAGCTGTCTCATTTGATCGCTAAAAAAAGCTGGTAACAGAGTATCAAAATAAATCAAAGTCCTCTGCATCACAGCTCGAATCTGCCATTGTGCAGCAGAACTCAGTGCTCGAATTTTAAAGATATGGCGCCACTCAGTCAAATCAAAAGTAGAACATATCTCTGTTTTTGTAGCGTTAGGTAAACAAGTTCTCGCTGCCTCTGGCTTTACCCCTCTTTTAAGATACAACAAGTACTCTTCGTAGTCTTCTCTTCTCTTTTCTATCCAAAGTTGTTTGAGATCATCGCCTTCATTGAATATGTCTGGCTCGCCAACAACCCTCAACGCGTTATTCTTTCCGTAGTTACAATAACGTTGTGATTCTTGAGAATACGCAGCAATTCTATGACGAACAAGTTGGTGAGAGCAAGCTCTATCAATAAAGAAACGCACAGTAATGTGCGCATGATCCGCTACAGAAACGTGTCCTCTTGTCTGAATTACGCTCTTTAAGAATCTATCTGAATGTTTGAAGAGTCTGCCTTCTTCTGATTTATAACAGTTTCTCGCGCAAATCTCCACCATCATTTTATTATATTTAAAAATCATTGGTGGGCTTATTATTTCCACATGAGGTCTCTCTACAATAACGTCTACCATTTATACTCCTTCATTTTAGCTATGTCTTCATCTGGTATGCTTAAAACCACATCACATAAGCTAACACACGGTAAGACCCGTAGCTCATATCGAAATATGAACCCAAAGAATTTCATTAATTCCCTAAGTTCATATTCGATATAAGATTTAACCCTGTTAATAAAATCGTTAGTTAACATAGAAAGAGATACTTTAGGCACTTGACGCTCTATATCAACAAACAACACCAACAGGGCTGTGAACATAGAACTATCCTCTTTGCTCATTGGTTATAAAGTCCAAAAAGTCTTGTGTATCTCCGGCAAAATAGTTTATGTCACAATCCCCATGAATGCCAGGAACCTTACCCGAGCCTGTTATCTGCCTAAACATCCATTTATTCCAATTAGGAGGATACATTTTTGGTGGATCTCCCCAAGTAGCAGAATCGTAATACGCCCACCACCCTTCTGTTGTATTAAAAGGTTCACAATACGAACTAAACAGCTTTGCTGTTCTATGAGACAGGTAAAATTCAATTTTATGGCTAACCATTTCTTTGAATCGTACCATCCACCGCATCAACCAATCATTTGCTTCAGCTGCGCTGCACAAATTAACCATCTGTTCTACCTGTTTGTATTCCAAATCGTTCCAACAAGTAAAATCAAGCAGTGACCATTTATCACCTATAAAATTAACAAAGTTCTCTGCTCCTCCTTCTGGGTTCATCACCTCAGTAACGGCAGAGTCTGTCAAACGCGTCAAATGATAAGCAGATACAAAAAGACCGACACCTTTTGCTCTCACAATATTGTTATGAAAATATTTTGATTTCCAAGTTCTACCTTCAGTAGCCTTAAAAATGACAAAGACTACTCCCGCATCTTTCATAAGTTGAAAATCTTCCGCAGAAAGATCACCTTGATAGTCAGAAACATCTATACCAAAACACCTATGTGGGTAGGTTTTAACCATGTTTCTAATGTCATATTCATCATCAGGAATGTATTCAATACCCATTTCTTTTAGGGTAGCTGGCCCTACTTTTCCATCTATAGTCAATCCTATATCTTGTCTATATTGCCAAAATGCTACGTGCTGAACAGTATCTGGCCCAACGAGTCCATCAGCGTGACAAACTACCATTTCTTGAATTTCCATCCAAGTACTAGGTGAATAACTTTGTTTTTTATTATAACTTACAGCTTCTTCAACTTGTGTATCTGAAAGATGATCCATATCGTCCTCGTCGTTTTCTTCCCACACATATTCTGTGCAGACCGGACAGATTATTGCACAAGGGGAATCTGTCTTTGACCATTCTATCCCAAAAATACACGAACAAAAATCACATGTAAATATGCGTAAATATATCTCCTTCATTCTTATTCTCCTCTATGACTACAGCTTCTAGCTGCGCCCTTACCAGGATCTAAATCATAACAACCAAAACCTTTACCTTTTTTCTTCATCTCCCCGTCACACAGATTTTCTGTGTATACCCGCACCTTTTTTGCTCCTAAACGATTTACAACAACCTCTCTGTGTTTCTTAGAAGAAATAACATCCCCAAATGCGTAATATTCACATTTGGAACATTTCCATACCTGAATTACTTCACGCAGCATTAACACCTCCCAAAGATCTTTTTTATTTTTGAATACAATGGATCTTCTGGAGCCCAGGTTTCCACGGTGAGCTGAGGTGAAACGGCTCCATGTCGAAGTTTCTTAGGTAGGACGTCTCTTAGACGTTGTTTGACCATTTCAAAAGCTGTGGATAGCGCTTCTATCTCATCCTCTATTTTCTTAGGGTTTTTTTCTTTTATTAACATCTCTGCCGCTGTCATAAATTGATCTACAAACATTTTACGTAGCGCCATCGCCGCTTCGTTGTATCCAATATTATGTAACATTTGCGCCAAGATCTTCATAAAAGAGATTTCAGCTGTTGGTGTGTAAAGTTGCGCATCGGCAACTTTAACTGTGCCTTTTAATCTTACTACGACATCAACGTGATGCACACCTGGTAACACCTGATCTCTTGCAACCGCATACACATCTCTAAGTGCTTTTGTCATCGCCACAATTTCAACCGGCTCTAAATCTTCCAGGGCTTTTGTCATGATGTCCTTCATTTGCTTTTTCTTAAGGTGCCGCTCTCTTCTCATCTTCTTTAAGGTCTGGAACAGCTGAACACTCCATGGTTCCATCTTTATCTACACAAACCTCCGTTGTACAACGTTTACCAGAAGGCGTTGAATGGCAAAATTTCCTCATTTTAATTTTTTCTTTGTGTTCTACAGCTATTTTATAAGGCTCGAAGTTTGGTTCTATGTTCTTTATCTCACGTTCAATTACCTCTAGCCGCATGTCTACACCATGAATCCATGATATCATCGTACCAAAGGCGCCTCCTAGCATAGACAAAACAGTAAGAGCTATTGGCACCCAAGTTTTCCAATTCTCTTTGCTGATAGTCATTCTAGTCCTCTATGTAATAAGAAAAGGCCGCGTAATTATTTACAACCTCGTCTCTTGTATACGCTTTTATCTCCACTTTGTTATTAAAGACCACGTAACCCTCAGAGTCTAGGGCCTGGCGTACTTTATCATTCAACAACATTCTCATAGGGGGTCGTACCTTAAATTCATCATTATTTAACAGTAGTCTCCAATGTTTTCCATCGGTCACGTTAGAAGAATACAAATCTGCAACCTCTAAACCTTCACCTTCGATGACGCCTCGAATTGTCTCAGACACCGTTGCCATTTTATTTCTCCTGAGAAGTATCAGTTATTCTTTCCGCGCGTACCTGTATGTAAAAGTCAGACAATTTGTAACCAGTTGTCCAACCTCTCTCTGGTGCTATACGTACAGATGCCCTACTGACATCTATTTCATATTTTGCGGCAACAAGTGCGCAAATTTGTTTCTCTAGTTGATTAAGATCCACCAGGTTTTCTAGTCTTTCCTCCACCATCACTAGTTTCTTCATCGGCCCCTTCTCTCTGGAGTCTTTCAAAATCCTCCATAGGTACAATAGCCGCTATCTCTTTTCCGCTTCTCTCGATGATATACCTTACATGATTGTAGGCAATTTCATTAAGCGTGTCCGCAAGCTCCAGCCTCAGAATTGTCGCACTGATCTTCTGTACCTTTTTCTTCGACATATGTAATATCTCCCACAAAAATCTTCTGAAGTTCTTCCAGCTCTCTGTCTGGATATTGAAAAATTACAGTGGCTACAATATCTCCTCGCATCACCGAGGTATCACGTGTCTTTCCACATTGTGTGCAGCCTTTACACATTCTTTTTCTAACAATAATCTTAAAATGCGTGTCTGAAATATTTTTAAACGTTTGAATGCTTCTATAGGCAATCACAATTGCATCACCTACAGTGCCTTTCATGTTACCTGCACGAAAATGTTCATACATGTCATTTTTAAAGAAGACCTCAAAAGTGTAATTACTACTTAAGTTGTGATCTCCTTTAAGATCGAATGTAGCCAATGTCTTACCCTCTCTATGTCTCTGTTATTAATGAATTTGAGTTCTTTATTGGCTAATTTCAGCCACCTGCCTCCTTTTTCTATCTCAACAACAACGGCACAAGTGTCGAAGTCCGAGTCTTTTTTGCATTCGAAAGTAACAAGTGTCTTATAAGCCAATTGACCTTCAAACGAAGCTATTAGCTTACCTTCCTCTGCATCATAGTAAGGACAGAGCAGGTACCACCTATTTTTTGGCAGTAAACGCCGAAGTTTTGTGGCCTCTTCTCTTATAAGACGCTCTAAATATTTAAAATCTACAATAACCATGATGGTTAGTACCCAAAGAGATATCCCAGTGGTAACCCAAACACCATCCCTAGTGCCGCTAATGCGTCGCTCCATTGCTTTGCTTCTGCGCTTTTCACCAGACCTATAAAAGCCAGATATGACATAGTTGCCGCTATGCACACCATAACAAAGAAAGCGACCGCTAGAAGTGTTGCTCCTCCAAAAACAACCGCCGCAGTATATCCTAAAATTCTTCGTAGCATAGTTCCTCACAAATCAAAAGGTTTGGATTTCTTTCTGTGATAAAAGCATTGCCTACATTGTTTGGCTTTCTTAGATTTTGGGCTACCACATGCGCATTTATTCTTTTTATCCATGTGTGCTTCTTTTCTGTTGAGACGCCGACATCTTAAACAAAAAGGAGAAGTTTCTGTTGCATTAGGTTCGTCTAAAGACGTTCCGCACCTCTCACATCTAGTGAAGATAGGTTGTATTCTATTATGTCTGAACATTACTATCCTTCATCAAAATGTTTATACCTATAAGGCTCATTGGCCCGTAGGTATTCTTCTAATCTTTGAAGTCTTTGCTCAAGTTCAGGAACAGCTAGTGAGTTGGATATTGCGGCTAAGACACAGTCTTCACATATACGCATGATGTCTTCTGCTACAAAGAAACCGAACATTTTCGTCGCCTCGCGCTTCATTGTACAGAAATTACAATTTGCATAAAGTGTAAGATCTTTCTTGTCTATAGAAATTCCATTATCACCAGTACTACAGGCGTTCCCTAGGTTTATAGGTTTGGTGGGGAAAAAATATTCATCTTCGGTCATTTGGCTCTCCTATAAATAACGTATTGTCCTCCTACCGTATCTATAGGCTCCCAACCCTGCCGTGACAAATTATTCATACAAGGTGCGTAACCCTCACCTTTTTTAACGGCCTCGCAGTCTTGTGTAGGATCTATGCCATATTCATAAGTAGGTTGATAGAATGCCATTTTAAGAAGACAAATCACACAAAGAATAAGAATCGAAACGACAGTAAGTCTAAAAGCTAGCTTATTCATTCTATCTTCTTTCTGGGCGCGCCCCATTTTTCTTTACATCTCTGTAATAACGTCTGAACCTCCGGATCATTCTGATTCACATTAGGAGGTATTGGATACCCTAGACCAACCATTTTAGCCGCAAAAGAGTTTAGATTAGTTAATGCTCTTTTGAAGGCCTCAGTACTAGATGTTGTCATGTGGCAACCTTTCTGAAGAAAACAACAGTTTCAGAAACCTCAGTATTTTACCACATTTCTACGTTATGTACACTCTCTAATTCAACAATTTGTTAGTCACATCTTCATCAATTTCTTCAGAAACAGCAATGGTTACGTGACCTTCAATCTCCCCTCTAAGCTCTTGCGCTTTCATTTGAAGTTCATTCATCGCCGCTAGTTGTTGAGAAGAAATAGCAAAAAGAGTTATGTTCTTGTTCTTGTCTATCAGCTCTCCACACAGACCTACAGAACCATCTTCCATCTCAACAATACCGATACGATAAAGCTGCGAAACCTTAGGTGTATTCATTCTTTTTCTCTTCTCCATAAGAAGCGCCAAAAGGATTATATCCTAGATACTTAATGGTTGCATCAAACACATCTCTTGGTATACATACCATTCCAAAGTGTTTGAGTACTAAATGTTTGATCTCTCTTACGAGCTCTTTAATGATATTTTCAACGGCTATATCAGGAAAAGCTGATGTTACCATTGCAAAGTCTGAAATATAGTTTTCGGCGTGAAAGCCTGCAAACTCTAATTTAAAGGCAGTTGATTTACAGTCTTCTCCATATATTTCATCCTTAACAGTTAATACACAACCTGGAAGCTCTTTTTGTAGAAAATACCGTAGTTCTTTATTTATTTGTCTGTCACCCATTCTATAGGTCTCCTAACTAGCGCACCGTAGAATTCTCTAGATAGATTATAGATGCTTTCTTCTTCCGATTGAAAGCTCTTGAATGCCTCCCAGAAGACATCTTCTAGTTCCATAGGAGAGACATTTAAACGTGAATTCTCTTCGTCATCTAACAGATAAAACACCTCTCCAATCACACAACATACTCTATCTGTAATTTCCTCTGTTCTCTTTAAAAGGTTTATCTCTTCTAATCGTTCTTCTGCTAACTTTCTAAAGTTGCCTTTATCTTCTATAGCTGAAGATATCTCCTTTTTAGCTTGTTTTAGTTCTTGTTTCTGTTCGATGACGATACCATTCAGACGTTGTATTTCTTCTTGGTAAAACAGACTGCCTGCTTCATATTTTTCACAAGTATGGCTTTTAGTAGTTGTACTTCCATAAACGCCACATTCTCCATTAGAAATATTCTCATGCTCATTCCAATGCTTACATGTTTTACATATTCTATTTGCAGTCATAGTCTTCCTTATGTCTTCTTTTAGGCTGTTATTTGCTCGTTCTAACCCTTCTATTCTTTCTTCTAGATAATTAAAATAGTCTTGTTTAAACCGAAAACCCATTACACACACCCTAGTCCACAGTTGAAACAATATAATGTTTTCTTATTTTGCTCATATTTACTAGGTTTTATTACGACATTAGTTGAGTCACAAGAAGGACAGGTTCTTTCTTCAAAGAAGAGATCTAAATAGGCTCCTGTAAGATTTCCTTGATTGTCGCGCGGCGTTATTGTCACAGTTCCTTTCTCTGTCGTCAGTTTTAACACATTATTATTCAGTGTTAATTTGTCGATTCTTTTTCCTTCTAGAAAATCTTTAATTTTCATTTAAATCTGATCCTACAAGATAGATAACATGATTACCCTCTGTTTCTGCCTTCTTAGTGACTAAATGTTTGTCGTTTATCCCTTGGTTTCTTTCTGAAGAAAATTCAAAAGAACCTCCATGTTCTATTAAAAGTAGTTTCATTATGTAATGTAGGTTATTTAATGCATTTTTGTAGCTCTTTAATTCTTGTTTTAGGTCATAGTTCTTTCTTCTCAGTCTAGGATTTGCTTGTTTAATCCTCTTCAATCTATCTCCTTTCCTTCTCTGTACGTTCTATACATTTTGTAACATTACCTAAAAATAATGTCAATTTAATGTTCTTCGTAACCAGCACAAGCTCCTACAATCCAAACATTACAATTTCTAGACATTACTCCACAAAACATATCGTCATGGTTAAGATGTTCACAGGTCAGACAAAGGTGTTCTATTACATCTGTATGTGGATGTGCTAGTTCGTTTTCGTTAAAGTGAGGAATACATGTACGGCATTCAGGACAAAAGATCACAGAGTCTTTGACAAGATCAGGAGATGTTCTTCTTCTAATTAGATCATTCGATTGATAAAGAAATTTACAATTACAAGAAGTACATGTGACCTTAAAAGTTTTTAATTCGGCCGATCCTTGTTCTAGTATGGTAATCATTACAGCTCCTTTAAACAGAAATACCTATCACCTTTATTCATTATTTCTCTTTCTTTTGGCACACAAGAGCAAATATACCTCCCATATCTAGTTTATACAGATCACAAAAGAAATCTTTCTACATCCACAAGAACACCTGCCTATATACAATCTTCCTTCGAATTCGTCACCATGTTCAACTATGTAGTTCATCTTCTACCTCTATTACTGTCAGTTTATCTCCGTCAAAGTGAAAGAATTGCTCATCCCAGCCCTTTAATTTTCTTCCTTTTACTATCTCATCTCTAAGTTGAGTAGCGTTCACTAATTCATCTTCTAACTGTCTTTTATCCCACCTTTTCTTATAAGAAATCTCAAGCCCTAAATATTTAGCAAATTCTTTTTTCTGTTTCTCATTTAACCCCCTTAACCATATTCTCAGATTAACCTCATGTTTAAGAACTAGGTTCTTATCTGAATGAAAGCTTTGTACACCACAGAAAGGACAAACAATAAACAAATACCCAGGTCTATCTGTATAGTCTATGTCTTCTTTCTCGTAAACATATAAAGCTCCACATTCTCTGCAGTCTTCTAGATAGATTGTTTCTATTTTTCCTGGTCTAAGTAGTTTCTTCATTTTTGTCCTTGGGTCTTTATTTATCCTGAAACATAACAAATGAAGTTTATTTCTTTTATAGATAAACGTCTAAGCGTGTCACAAGTTAAGCAGTTTACACGGGCTTTAATTATCTCTGTTTCTGTCATCTTTTGTTTCTTGTATCTTTCTCCTTTAAGTACTCTCTTCATAGTGACCTCTTCTTCCTTCTTTAGTATAGCTTGCGATACCGCAATGTTTCCTGTGTTAAAGAGTCTCTATTTTCTTCAATAGGTCTCTTTCTAGTTTCTGAATTCTTGCTAGTTCTTCCTTCTCTAAAGAACAAAACATGTTCTGGTTAGATACCCAAGGTTTTACTATGTCAATTAAGATCTTTTGCTCTTCTTCGGTCAGCAATAATACCTTCCCTGGTGCTGGTGAAGAGAAGTTATCTTCCATGCATTCAAAGTGCTCGATGATTATATCTCTAAGAGACGTAACCAGCTTATCGACGACTAGTTCTTTTGCTGCTAGTCTTGCTTCCTTCATCTCTCCCTCCTCTCTCTCTCTCTCTCTCTCCGTTTATACAGGCTCTCTCCTGTGTTGTCAATTTTGTACAGTTTGTAAAGAATTATAGTTTTACACTTCTTTTTTATTTTTTCTATTTTTTTTTTAACATTGTCTAATGGCAATATTAACCTAATGTGCAGTATATACTTCTATCAATTTCTAATATTTAAAATCTGTCCTGGAGCGTCAAAATTTTGACACCCTTCCGTTAAGGGGGTGGGTCGCCATATATGGCGAGTTGACCCGTAACCCTAGTAACCATGCGGGTTTCCGGCGTTGTCCATATATGGTGAGCAGTCATGCGCCCGACGTTGTGTCATAGTGGCGCGCCAAGGTGGCTTAGTGTCAGGGGATTGACGGTCTACGGTGGGTACAAAAAAACCCCCTAGTTTCCTAGAGGGCTTGAACACGCGTTGGTTGGCTATGCTGCCGCGTGCTTCAAAAACGCAGTCGACCTGTTGCCATCGTTACGCCAGTCTGTGAGGCTATGTCTGGCTGCATACCCGTAGATGTGACCCACCTTTCCTGGTCGCCCAGCCCTCGCCCTTCTGGTTACCCGTGCTCTATATACAGCTAACCGCGCGCAATTTGCGCACGTGGTTTCTTCACATGTCATGCAAGATGATAGTCTCATGTTCTTCTCTCCCTTTGTGTGTGATAGGCTCTATCGAGACCACAACCAACACAAACGCGCGCCAGGTGTGGTCTCTGTAGAGGCTACCAGAGATCGGTGTCTTCTGTATCATCGCCAGAAGGGAAGGAAACAACGACACCTTCGATAGGTGTCCGCAGTTTGATACGCTTCATCTGTGGTCCGCCCTTGAAACGACGCTCATACAACCACGAACCACCCTTACCTTCTAAGCGCCAGACCGCTTCAACGTGACACGGTTCGATTCCTGCGCTAGCCTGCAACAGCTGATTCAAGGTGATAGCTTCAAGCACCTTCTCACCCTTGCTATCCAAGGGGATGAACAGGTCGCCGTTTACGGCCAATGCACGAAGTCGGTCAATCATCGTTTTTGTGTTTTTAGTGTTCTTAGTGGGCATGATATTAGCTCCTGATATGGCGCCTATTCAGCGCCGTTGTGTTTCCTCTCAACCCCATATTGAGAGGTATACGCTAAGGGCGGAATCGAACCGCCCTAAAACCGTTTTAGCGTAGTCTCAGACCCAAACAATCAACAGCCGCGTAAATGTCGCTTTCAGCGACAATCTCGTCTACGTACATTTGTCTATGAATAGCTTTCAGCTCGCTATCTACATTCTCGCAGAAATCGAGATAGTTCTTACGATTAGTCGCCGCGACGACAACGGCAAGGTTGCTCTGAATTACAACAGAAGAAACGAACAGACCAAGGAACGAAAACATGATGATAGCTAGCAATTCCATGATAGCTCCGCTGTTTGGTCCCCTAAGGGACCTTAGCAAGTAGGGCTTGCTTCCCTTGTTCGCCCCCGCGAACACAAAGGTTAAATTGCAGGTTCGATACCAACCATCGCTTTTTTGTGTCGTTTTTTTGGGTCGAATTTCGGCCTGTGGCTGTTTTGTACATAATTACAATATGTTACAGAGTGTAAAAAGGTTGAAAAAAGTACAACCTGTACAGAACAGACGTTGCCAAATGGCAAGGTGTCAACACAACACCCTGTAGCAAAATGTATACAGTATGACATGTAGGTATAGGACGTATTTGCTCATGTCCGCATGGTTGCTCGCTCAAACCAAGTGTTGCTCTGAATATACAGTGTATACATTTTGCCACAGTCGCCCTTATCATTATATAGAGCTTTCGTGTCCCGAAATGAGGGGTTTCAGAGATGGATCGAATTTCACCCATGGTTTCAAGGGTTTAAAAGGATATTCGCCAGATATGGTCGAATTTTGGGGTGAATCGCCATATATGGATAGAAGGGTCGGATTCACCATATGCGGTGATCACCATATATGGACACCTCAATCGCCATATGTGGTCAATGGCCGAATATGGACACCACTGACCTCGTCCGTCCGCTCCGGCAGCTGCGTCACTTATTTCCTATGAGACTTTGGCCCACACTTTATCTCTTTCGCCGCAACACTTTATTTCGCATAGCTCTGTACTACCAACTGCTGCGAGACATCACTTTATTGGTGCTCTGTATACACTTTATAGTAGGTACACATGCACTTTATAACGTTCACGCCGAGACTTTTTGAGTGGAAAATGACAGCTAAGGTAGGAAATGGTCGCTGCCTGACAGAGGATGTCTGAAGATATCACTTTATAATGTATGAACGTGGACTTTTTGAGGTTGCCAAGTGGCAATGTTTGGAGATAAGAGGTGGTTGGTGGAGTGTCACTTTATCGCACAGAAGAAACTCACTGACTCACTCACTGCAGGAGGGCTCTCGGCTACTCACTCTCGTTAAGAACTCACTTAATACTCACTCCCAACTCACTGCCCCGACACTGAACTCCCCATACACTCCCCCAAAGACTGACCCTTTTCACTGACTGATCACTTTACTGGGCGTGAGGGGGACTGAGGTTGGTCTCAGGGGGGGTCTAGGGTACACCTAGGTGCCATTTACACGTTGTAGATGAACAAAAGTGGAATGGCAGACACTAGGTTATGGGCATATGCTCATAACGTATAGTCCCCACCTGGCCCCTAGGTACTCCACTTTACACTTCTGAGGACTGCCACTCATGTGAGTAACTCCACCTCTATGTGAAGAATGCTCTAAACAATAGGTCTTATGCGGTGGGTATCGGGTCACTCTGTCTCTCTTGTCCTCCTTGTATGCTCTTATGTATGTGTGTGTGTCTCTCTCTCTTAGGGTAATACAACGACACCCTAACCCTCCTGCCGGAGGGGACTTTCTTTCATCTCATTCCCGCTGGATACTTTTAGATTGCCCTCCTCTTATTCACCGACGTTAGATTGCACGTGACCGTTGACTATTACCCCCAGATTATATGTTCCTCCTAATTTAGCTGCACAAGACTCACAATAGACAATATCTTCCACCTCAACATCTATGTAAGGAATGCCTGTTATACTCTCATAACAGTAGTTACAGACCACGCCACAAGACGTTGAGGTGTCTCCGGGGGAGCGTCATCTCTTTAAGTGTTTCTCTACTATAATAGTCACAGAGTTATACTTACACACCGCGCACGTTTCATCGGCTCGAGCTGGACAACCAGCACAGATCTCAGTTTTCTCCATGATGAGCGTTGTTACCTCCTGTAGTAGTTTACTTGGTTTGAAGTTGTGATACTTCTTAAGATACTCCATGTCTTTCTTTGTCTCTTCTGTTACGTATAGTGTGACGTTCATTTTGTCTCCTCCTTTTGTTTTGATGTTGCAATAGTGCAATGTTAGGCAAAAAAATACCCCGACCAAGTTTTTGACACTCAATCGGGGTAATGGTCTAGGTCCTGAAAAGACCGATCCTTGAGGGGTTTAACCCTCGTTGTTCATGGTTCACCTTCTTTTACAACAAAGTTTTTTTTAGGTGTTACCTCTCTTACGTAAAGATCAATATTACAACAGTGATTTGCGCCGATCAAGCTACTGTTGATCAGGAACAAACATTTTCTGTATCGTAGCTAATTCAGTAATGTCATATTCATCTTGTCTGTTACCTTGCTGTTTTGACTCTCTTATCGCGCGTTCTTCTATTCTCTCTTTCTTCTTAGGTGTCACATCTATCATATTAGTCTCTTGCGCTTCTAACTGTTTTGGCTCTTCGGGCTGTTTTGCGCCCGATAAAAGTTGGGTCAAGATAGACGCTGACTCACCTTGTCCTTCGAGTGTTACCTTGAAAGATTCGGGTCTGGTTGCATGTTTCAGTGAAGCTAGCTTCTCTAACTGCCCGAAAGCTAACTGAGACACATTTGATGCTTGAGGGTCTACTTGACCCCCCATCTGTATCTCTTCCATCAAAAACGCGCGCATCGTTCTCTCTAGGTTCTTGTCCGTTATATACTCTAACGCCTGCATCACATCTTTAACATTGCGACTTTGCAACGTTTGAAATGCTGGTTTGTAATAACACAAGTAGCCAGGTTGATAATAAGAGCAATCGGTAGAAACTGCGCACGTATGACACGCATGGACGGACAATTTTTTACGAATCGTCGATGATGTGAGCTTTGTAGGGTCGTTTTGACTGTCTAAAGTTTCTCTGTTGCTATTAACAACGTTGTCTTTAGCAACGTGCGATCCATCCGCCATTTCTGCGGTATTTCCCTGAATTTGTTTAATATTTGTGTAGTCTGTAGTGTCACCTAAAATGGAACCCTGCGAAATTACCTCGTTTTCGGACATAAGAGGCTCAGTCACCAGGAACTTGTCCCAGTTATTATTTCTTTTTTCATTGTCTGCCGAGACTTTTTCTAATGCCTCTTCTACCTGACGTTGTTGGTCTAGCAACGCATACCATTCTGGGCTAAACCCTCTGGCTCTTTTAGGCTTAAACAACGCGTTCATCTCTTGCTCATCAACAGTTATTTCTTGCTCATCTCGCCCAAAGGCTTTTTCCCAGGCTTCCTCGACAGGGAGTTCCGACAACTCCAACGCCCGTGCAATGATCTTCTGTGCGTCGAACGCTGTCGCTTTCGTCGACATAAGCCGTATCTTACCCCCCACTTTGATTGTCTTCTTTGGGACATTACGCTCCCGTGGTTTTTTGTCTACACCAAGCTCAGCTAACTGCATCAACACCCCACGAACAGGCTTTGTTGGTGCTGCTCTCTTTAAGGAGGTGGTACTGGCTGTCTCTAATATAGACCTAGCCTCAAAGTGATCAAACAAACGCTTCCAGGACAAACATGAGGCTTTAAGTAACTCATTGGGATCATCTCTATTGATGAGGTCCCAATCTATCCCAATTGCCTTGAAATAGTTCTTATAAAGCTTGCGCTTATTCTTTTGGGTAGCGTTTAGTCTGGTCCATTTACCACGTTGAAATATGAACACCTCTCCATATTTCTGCCCAGAAATCCATCCTGTAGAATCCACAGTATCAAACTTAGCTCTTTGAAGATCCTCAATCTTAGTCTGCGCGAAACCATGTACTTTTTTGCCGTGTCTATGCGCCTTATTTACAAGACGAGAAGCAAGACGTATATCATTTCCCACAAAACCAAGATGCTTGTATCTAGAATCTTCACACCACTCTTCCCACGTATCTAGATCCCTTATGAAAGAATCAAACACAGGCATGAGGTTAACCTCTACACCGTGCTTCTCGAAGGTGGCTAGCATCTTCTCTCTGTTCTCATCTACAATATCTACGCCGCCGAACACTTCGTCCGGTTCAAACTCTGCACAGACATCAAACAAGTGTCCATATTGTATAAGAAATTTGGTGTATTCCTCTAAATACGCATATGGATCTAGCTTCTTTGTCCGTACAGCGCCTGCTTCACTTCTAACAGTTTGAAACCCTCGGCCCGCTACATCTTTATAAGTAAAGCCACCAGAATCTAAGATAAAAGTATAACCACCTTTTTCCTTGAGTTCTGTCAGCTGACTTACAAGGGCATCAAAATTCTTCTGCCGCTTTTTCTGTATATAGAAGAAGCTAAACAGAATATTTTTGACGTCACATGCGAGCATACACTTAATTGCGGGCTTAGAGTCCCCTCCTGCAAAAAAGTACCTAGTCATTATTACGCTCCAAAAGTAATAAGATTGACACCTAAACGTTGCTAAGTGGCAATATTAACACTTTTGAAGGCAAAAAGAAAAGCCCCCTGCAAATCAATGCAAGGGGCTTAACTTATGCCAAGTCTTCTTTGGAGGTAAAGTATTGGCAGCCTGTAAGGCGGAGCTAAACCTTACAGGTCACGAGCCAAGTCTACCTCTCACCGATTCGACAGTCAAGTCTGTTGAAAAGGTGAACAAAGAACTTCCAGCCATTGATGAGCTTTATCGAACTCCCGACGATTCCTTGCTCGTGCTCAGCTTACTCTGTTAGTTCCCGCTGTAGCACGCTCCACGTCGAAATGACAGAAACCATACTGTCGCATCTCGCAACCACAACCACATTCTAGAAAAATCGGCTCCAAGTGATACTCTAGCCCATATTCAAAGATTCGTGTGAAATCATCTAAGATCAAATCACGCGGCTTCGATCCACCATACAATACGAACTTCAAATAAGGGGCTCTGTCTCTGAGAACTTCTTCTGTGCCAACAAACAGACGAAGTAAGGTGCCGTCATCATTGAACTCCCACCGGAGTTTCTCCTCAAGGAACATCTCCTCTGAGTCACTCTCAAAGAGAGTCATCAAAATCGCATCACAGTTACCAACTGAATCCTGCCATTGGAAATAAGCCTCAGCACGACCATAATTCACTTTAATCAGAACCTTGGAGACTTCGTCTTTATATTCCTCGATGCTCATATCTTCCTTTCTAAAGCCACTTCTATGGCCTTCTGTGCCGCCGCGATCGCCGTAGAAAAATGGTAGTAAGTAGGATTAAGCATTTGCTTATCCATCACCACCCACTGGTTTTCCTTACGAAAGACAGAAACAAGATACCCGAACACAAACCCTACCGTCGATATGTACACTCCAGGTATTTCATAGGGACTTATGTATGTGATAGAGTATCTGTTTCGGTATGGAAAGTAGGAATGCTCGGGCGCCTCCTCCACATCAAACTTTGCTTCGCCCGTGACATCCGAGTATCTCTTAACCACGGCCTCCTCAAAGCCGTAATGGATCTCGAACACCTGAGCAAGCAGAGAATACACTGTTTCAGGGCTCACTGTTAGCCACCTCCAAGCAATCATCAATAAACTCATGTGCCTCCCGACCAGACAGTGTGACAACGCCCAACCCAGTGTCGAACCAGGCTGTCAGCATACCACACACCAATCTAGCCGCTCCGCCAATAACTTTCCTTTCAAAGTTATAGAGAGTGATAGAAATATCGGTTGCCCCATCGGGCAACGCTGGAAAGCGCTCAACATCAATATATTTATACTTCATCCGAAAATTCCATTCTCATCGGCGGCATCAAAGATAGAAACACAAATATCGATGGTATCGCGCAACTCCTCCATCGCATTGGCGTTCTTAGGAAGGGCCATTACAAGCCCTCCTTTTTTGTACACCAACGTGCCATCATTCGCCCGGAACATCGGCTTTATCTTAAAGTACCATTTGTTCTTATATTCCTCAATCATGAACTTGAAGATCGTGCCCCCCACCTCCATGGTGGTAATCTCCTTCATCTTATTAATCAACGCAATTGTAGGATTCTCTTTCTTCACAGTTCTACGAGTCTTCTTAACTCCGCCTTTCTTCTTGAATCTTAGCTTCATTTTTACCTCCTAGCAGTTAGGCACAAAAAAACCCGCACAGCACAATGCCATACGGGTTCAAAACTCAAACGCTTAATGTTGCCTACCGGCAATGTTAGTCGATAGGCAACGGTTAAGAGTTAGAATTTATTCGTCGTCTTCAACTGGTTCAACAACCTCGAAATCAGAATCCAGCGTCACACGAATCGGTGGAATAGTTGGATCTTCGACTGCCAAACCAACGGCCGTAGCGCCCTCATCCATAACAGTAACAAGAGTATAAACCACCTCTTCTACTGCCACAAACATACCTTGCTCGAAGCTTTCGAGCACCGGCTCTTCCTCGGAAGGCTCTTCTCCTTCCATAACGATATAGGCCAGGCGATCACTTTGGCTCTGAACCATGTTCGTCAGAGACTGAATCTCTGACATGAACATCTCGCACATATCACCTACTTTAACCTCTGCCGCTTCGTTAGCGGCCTCGGTTGCAAGTGCCTTGATGTTGTCTTCGATGACATCGGCGATTTCGACGGGTGGATTCTGTCGGATATCCTCCACCATCGCCTCAACTGCTTCTATCCTCTGTCCCATCTCGTCCATGCGCTCACGCACGAACGTGACCAGTTCATTCCATTTCGACTCGATGCTCACATTCTGCTGTTGCTCACTCATTGCTCGTTTACCTCCGCAAAAGACATGTAGTATCTGGTACAAGCCCAGACGACTTCTTTTGGACATTCAAGACAAGCTGCTTCGCCCGAAGCTTCAAGACAGGTATCTTCTATCCACTCCGGGCGAGTAGCCAAGAAGGATTTTAGAAGTTTTGGGTCCGGGCCGGGAGCCCGTTCCCTCACTCCTAGTTTCCCTCAGTCAGCTCCTCGATGGCAGCCATAAGCATGCCACGGTTCATCTTAACCGTACTCTGAGGCTTGAAAGTAATACCTTCAACCTCGAGGTCCTCACAGATTCCGTTCACTTCTGCAAACATCTTCTTGAGTTCCTTCTTAGAGGCGGTCTTAATGTCATCCATATCGAACGACAGTTCGAACTCGTCCTCTTCTTCCTCTTCCTCGGGCTCTTCCTCAGAGTACATCTCAGTGAGCGCCTCACGAATATCCTTCACCGAATACTCGCTAGGATCATCGTCGAATTCGATCTCTTCATCCTCGATGAAGGCAAGAAGCTTTTTCTTGTTCATCTTCGAGAAGTCAGGTACATCATCTTCTTCGACTTCTTCCTCTTCCGGCTCTTCTTCTTCCTCTGGAAATTCCCATCCCAGTTCATCGAAAACCTTGTCCTGCAAGGTTTCCAACTTCTGACGACCACGGAGAGAAATATCGAGCTCTTGCTCCCTAATGAAGTCCTTCAATTCCTTGATGTCCATCTCAAGGACCTCTTCAGGGGTGGCCTCGGACACTTCCTCTTCCTCCTCTTCCTCAGCTTCGAGTTCAAAGAAATCCACTGCCTTACCAACCCAAGTTTCCTTGGATGCGTTACGAGGCAAATTCTCAGCGCCAGAGTCCTTAAGCAGCAAACGAATCTCCTTACCAGACATGCCCTGAAGCATCTCAAGTGAGACTTCCTCGCCCTCTACCTCTTCTTCCGGCTCTTCCTCTGACTCTTCTTCATCGAAAAGTTCAGCCTTCAGCGCGGCGACTTCCTTCTCAAGGTCCTTAATGCGCTTACCCAAAAGCACATTACCATCGACAGCCATCTTGGCCATCTCCTCAAGAGCTTCGAAGTCAACTTCTGTTGTTTCGACAACAGGAGCAGCCTTCTTAGAAGTCTTCTTAGGGGCCTTCTTTTTAGGGGCAGCCTTCTTAGGGGCCTTCTTTGAAGACTTCTCGGCAGCTTCAATTGCCTTCACAAGCTTGGTACGGCCACGAGGTGGCGTATTGATACCAAGACCAGCGGCGACTTTCTTCAGCTGAGGAATGCTCATCTTTGCGTAATTGGCCATTTCTTTACTCTCCTTTAAAATACGATATGACAGTTTCGAGAAACATATGTTCCTCGCTGGTAGAACCTTCGCAACAATAATCCATAAAGTCTCTCAAGACAAGCTTTCCGCACAAGTCACTGAGAGAAGCACGATCTTTGTTGCGATAACGAGTCTTTAACTCGACCGTCTCTAAGCTAATCTGCGCTTCTACGTAGTTAGCAGAGACATAACGATTAGTACCAGGTGGGCGTTTTCTCATCGTATGCCTTTCATGAACTCTTCTTTAACCTGCTTGTAAGATACAGAATTATAGGATTCTAAAACAAACCCCATATCTCTAAGTACCAATTCAAGTAATTCAGGATAATCAAGTAAGAGTTGCATGTAACCATACTTAGCACCGAGTAGCACACCACCTGATACCAAATAAAACCATGTCGGCGCCTTTAGTTTTTCAACAGTGTTGAAGAAAGACACCATAGACACAGGTTTACCACGTAAGAAAAGCACTCTATACCAAGGTAGCTCTGATTCCTCGGCTTCGGCTCGTTTTATCCAAACAGACCGTGCTTTAGAGTTACTTCCTTTTCGTACCTTCACCCTCCCTTTCAGAGCAGTTAGCTTTTGTTTACCCTCAGTCAGAATGTCCCAGGCTGACTGGTATTGTAACATATCAATAAACAGTTCCAGTCTCAGCCGGTAATAGTCGGCTGACAACCCCATCATTTAGTCTTCTTCTTAGAGATGCGAAACTTCTTCTTAGCCTTCTTAGGCTTAGCTTCTTCAGTCTTTGCTTTCTTGGCTTCGAGAATGTCATTCAATCTCGTTTCCCAACAAAGCAATTCCATCTCTTCAGACTTTTCTGGAGTCTTACCACAGAAACCACAATGTTGTTCCTTACAATCCCAGAGATCATACTTCTTGAGTAGATCCTCTAGGCGATTAGCAACAAACGTGTTCTTCTTGTCTGGTTCCTGTTTAAGGGCTAACGCAGCTCGCTTCTCTGCGACAGGAGCACCACCAACTGTAACAGCGGTGAGAGCGTTTACAGCATTAGTCAGATCGTTGAGTGTATTAGCCACCCATTTCATGCGCTCATTCGCATCGATCTGAACCTCTACTGCAGATTTAGTGCCTCTTTGGATGGCAGCACAAATAGCCGCTTCAAGCTTACCAAAAGTATGGTTTTCTCGAACGGTATTCTCTGTCTCCAAAAGCTTGCGTTGTTTTTCATCCATCTATTTACTCCTCTTCTTGAGGGAAAGCCTCTTTCTAGGCTTTGCGGTGAGAGACTTCTTCTTTGAAGCCTTTTTGGTAGGTTTTGAAAGGGTGGAGATAGGGGCTTTTTTGCTCTCCCAAGATTGAAGGACAGCGGAATGCGCACGCTTAGGAGGATCTTCCTTGACCCTGAGTTTCAACTCATAGTCAAGACAGTCATCCAAAGACACACCAATTACGTCAAAGTAGTCGTCAGGGGTCCATTCGAATACCGCCCAATAAGGCGCCCGAATAACTTCCTCTTTAAGAGGAGAGCCATACGTGTCCAAACATTGGGCAACGATATCGATGCCGTTAACGACGTTGATAATCTTAGAAGCGTAGAATGTATCATCATCAACGTCTAGAAGATACACATACTTCCCTGTAAGGGCCTTAACCTGCTTAGCGGAAAGCATAGGATATTCCTGAGCAGCAAACTGCTGCTTCCAGTTATCCCTTAGCTCAATGCTCTCCTCTATAGCATCAGTCAATTCCTTCACAAGGAATTGTATCTTCTCTGTAGGCTTAGAAAGCTTCACAGGAAAAGCTTCGCGGATAGTTTTACCAGCCTCAAGACTGGACAAAAACGTATCCAATGCGGCCTTTCGTAAAGCATCTGTCTTCACAGGGTTACCTCTTTCAGGAGGAATGGCCCCTCTCACCAATCTATTAATTTGAAAATAGACTGATGATGGGTATTCAACCACCATAGCAGGCAACCAAGTATTGACAGCTGCTTTCCTGCGCTTTCTAACTCGTTTCTTCCCCATCTCTTTACCTCCAAAGTTAAACGTTGCCACCTGGCAACATTGAACAATAAGCTCATTGACCTGAACTGTCAAGTTAATTAGTAAGGTACAGAATTATAGATCTGTACAAATCGAACCAAAACATAGGAGAGGTATGAAAACCACGTAAGTCTTGCCACCTCTCCTTAGCCACTGTGGTCTGCTTCATGTACCAAGCATCTTTAAAAGGTTGGCAGTAATCAACCTCGTGCTTAATACCTACAGAGAACACAGTACATAATTCGTCAAATGTCTCTGGTTCGTAATCATGACGTACTGCTGCTGCGAGAATCTCTGATAAGAACAATACAATTCTATCATTACGCAACTCTTCTTCTTCCATGGCGGTATATTCTTTAACCACCTTAGGAGTAGGAGTGTGAATGATAGACACTGCTCTTAACATCGTCTCCCACCTTAAGCAGCCTTCACAAATCAAATCGAGCCATTCACTCGGCTCTTCAAAGTCATCTAGAATGTCATTCCATTTCATTAGTATCTTCTTTGGTCTTCTTTTCCTCCTCTTTTTAACCTTCAGTTTCATACTCCCTCCGTGGGCAAACATGAGGACCATTTCCTCAGAAGTACGGGCGGCGGGACTTGAACCCGCATGGCCTTTCGGCCGAGAGATTTTAAGTCTCTTGTGTCTACCATTCCACCACGCCCGCTTTCAGGCTCCTGTTAGGAGCCCATGAATTTAACACCTCCCTTCAATCAATGCAAGATCTTGCTTGAAGTTCCACTCGCTGTACCCACCGACCTTCCAGGTCCTCTTAGAGTACCTGTAGAGCTTACTGCCGTTAGGCATCAACCAGGCTCCATCGAAAGGGGCCATGCTCATGCTCCACTTCCAGTGAACCTTGTCATCATACGCCAAGCCGAGACGCTCCACGACGGTCTTTTCGTGAAGGATGATCTTTTTACTCAGAAAGCTCATGTCCCCTCTTTCTTTATGCAATGTGTGTTATAGCAGTTGTTCTCACAGAACGTACAGATATTACCGTAATTGACAGCTTGGCCGCAGCACTGACAATGACGACCGGCTAGCACCTTAACATAATGTGCGCGATAAGCACCCAGCGCTTCAGTGACAGCATCTAAAAACTTGATAGCTCGCTTAAGCTCTAACGTCCTAGTGAACCTTTCAGACCCTAGAATAATGAACTCTTCCCAATCATCAATAGTCCATTCTTCGACTGCATTTTTGATATGATTATCCATGTTTGACCACTCCAATCCCCGCCTTCAAGGCGGTCTCGATTAGTTCAAAGGATTTGAGTTTATCCATAACCTCATCGAACAGCTGTGCGTATGCCAGCACTTTACCAAGATGGCCGGCGGCGCTGGCCTTTTCCATCTTTGCCAGGATGACTTCTCCTTCTTGCATCAATTGCTTGCGCTCTTCTTTAAGTAGCATTTCTTTACCTCCAAAATACGCGCGGAATTGCACGTAACACGAGTAACGGGGAATTGCACCCCGTTGACGGCTGCTTTCAGCCTACTCGTCTATTACACAACACATGCTTCGTAACACGCTCGCTGCTAGTTTCAAAGGCTGAAAAGTCCATCTTAAAGTTCCCGCCGATGTGAAGACTCCACAACCCTCTGACCATAGCCTCTACAATCTGGAACCTTTCGCTGTAGCCATTCGAACCACACAACTCAAAAACCATCGTCCCGTTATCTCCCTCAAACACCACAGCAGGAATATTCCCAGCGGCAAGGATAGTTTTAAACTCATAGTCAAACACCCCATCTCTGACGGCCTCCATCATCTCATTTACATTTCCAACCACAGTGGTCAATCTAAAGTACAAAGTAACCGCAATCTCGTCCGAATTAAGAACAACATACTGTTTCTTGTGGCTCATAATAGCTCCTTTTTTTATTAAGAGTTGTCGAACGGAATACGAGTAGCAGGGAATTGCACCCCACTAACAGCTGCTTTCAGCCTACTCGTCGTCTCCACAATACCTAAGATCTAAGATAGGCACATCCACTAGAGTGTTTCATCGTGAAATCTTTAGTTTCCTCATCTAAATCCATACACTCTTTCCAGCTACCGTTGTGACAACACCCTCGCCACAAAGGGCACTTCTTATCGCGCCTGTGAGTCTCGATAATCACGTCTACGTTTGCTACTTCGTCTTTATAGTCTTCTATGCCCATTGTTTCCTCCTTACCACAAACCGCAGCTTGCTGTTGTACCTTTGCTGACAACTCTCAGTTTCTTCCTTTTTCCTCCTCTCTTAAAGGAGATACGAACCTTACCGGACCTGGTTCTAGACCTAGTTTTTGTACCGGTTTTCCTTGTCTTCTCTTTTGATGGGGAGTCTTCGGCCCACTGCATTTTAGCAGTGAGATTCTCAGCCCTTCTTTGTGCCCTCTTGTAGTCTCTGTATTCCCTATCGACGTTTCGATACTCTTTTCTAGCCTCCTCTTCGTTCATACGAACAAACGACCACGAATAACCACAATGAGAAACCACAATATACATGATACCCTCCCTTTTTGTGTGTTGAATTTTAACGTTGCTAAGTTGCAACGTTAGGAATCGAACCTAAAAAGTGTATGGGGAATACACCTTGTCACCAGACCGTTGCTTTCGAACCCCTGTGAAACACCGTTCTTTTCGGGCCGTCCATTCTTTTATCTCGATTGGTCCTAACCCCTAATCGCGACACCCAATACGGCTAGGGTGAGAGTGTCGTCTTTCGGTATTTGTTTTTAACCTCCCTAGAATTGCTAGGATAGGACCCACCTTTGAGAGAACCGGATAAATCCGGCCAAACTTTTTCCCTCAAAAAAGAGTGTTTCGCTTTGCTCTTATGTCGGAATGTCGCCCTAAGGAAAGCCCTCGCAAGGAACCCCGTATGGTCCCTGCCAAAATGGCTACTCTGCTTTACCCTCGCATCTCACCGTGCGAGTTATGCCGCTTCAACATCCCGTTTAAAGGACTCCACAGCGTAAGGGTCTGTTTCGGTGTTTCCACCTTCATTTCGTAGCAAGCAGCACTTTCCTTGCGCTCAACAGCTGTTAGCCGGAACGCCCCTGAAATCCCCGTACCAAAAAGAAAACCCATCCTGGTTAGACACACGGGACGGGTAATCAATGCATGGCCTTTCTGGGATACCAGAATACGACACTCTCCTTTTGTCAACGAGTAGCGCACAGCACAAACACAAAAAAAAGCGGTACCCAAAACACAGGAATCAATCCCATGCTCTGAATACCGCCCGTTTTTTAGTATGCTGAAATTCGCCACTTTTTTCTTTCCCGCGCTATGGGGAGAAAAGCTCGCCTAAGGTGCATACACCTAGGCGGATTAATAGGTAGTGCAGGATGCATGCCAGTTTTGAAAAGTGAATGATTTCAACAAGTTACAAGTTTTTTCTGTCTTGTTTGCTGTTAGAACGTGACAAGGTGTCACGATTCACGTTCCGAGGTGGAGACAATTGACCACAATTACCATTTGTCGAGCATTTTCGGGCATTTACGGCCGTTTGAGAGCGGTTTTAGGCGTGGCCTAGTCCGCTCTAATGTGACAAGGTGTCACAAGAGGCCAAGTGTCAAAAAAATGACACCTTTTTTGGCGTTTCTACCTAGAAACAGCGACTTCAATTACCATGTTAGGATCTGACACACCTCTGCATGCTACGCACGAATGTACGCATTTAGAAGTAACAGATAAAGCCTTGGGTTCCAGTATCTCTACAATGGCATCAGCCACTTGATTCGTCAGATTCTCTTGTAATTGTAGTCTTTGAGAATACTTTCTAACAATACGAGAAAGCTTACTCAACCCAATAACTCGACTGCTAGGAACATAGTAAATTTCCATCTCACCTATAAAAGGAAGAAGATGGTGGGAACAAACACTCGAAAAAGATATGCCTTTTGCGCACACCGCATTATGATCTTCTGTCTCTCTAACTGGGAATGTAGTGTAAGCACCATTCCCATTATTGAGTTCGTAGCCGCTCAGCATTTCTTCAAAGGCATGCGCCACTCGGCGCGAAGTCTCTTTAAGATCTAAAGATGCCTGCTCTTCTATCGTCAACTGATACTTCTCTATGAGAGATTCGACAAGTAGCTTCGTCACTTCCTCTAGTTGCGACATTTTATCAACTCCGAAAACTGCATCACATTATGCCCCACAAGGTCTGCAATTGAGGTAACCGCCTATATTTCGCATCGGCTTCAAGCAGACACTTTTCTTGTTCTTCGTCTAAATCGCTGCCAATTTGAATAATCAACCGGTGTTCTGGAAAACCAAAGTTTGAACTCACATAATCGAGAAGATTTTCAGCTCGTCTAAGATCTGCATCATCAAAAACAACAATCTTTACCTCTTTCTCCAAGCAATAGGAACCTAAATCGTACAATTCTTGCAGGTGACATTTGATGTCGTCTGATGTAAATGCCCATAATTTTGGAGAAAAAGTAATAAGATTAGGGTAATACGGCATCTCGAACGTAGAAAAACCGTGCCTACCCTTTTCTTTCTCACTAGCTATTCTGCTTTTCACTTCAGACTTGTAAGGACTGAAGAATCTTGATGCTGTCTCTACTGAGATTAATGGCCGTTCCAGAAAAGTTCGTCTTGAAGCCATCTGATTAATCTTGTAGATTAGCGAAATTAAATCTTCAATCTGATCAAAAGGTTCTCCTCCAGTTATCACCAACCTAGGCACATCATTCATCGCATCTTTTAAGTCTTCAGCTAACTGATAAGGATCAACCTCAATATAATTATCTTCATCGACCCAAGATTCTTTAGTGTCGCACCAATCACAACCTAAAGAACAGCCCCATAATCTAAGAAAGTAGGCTGGTTCACCGATACGAGATCCTTCCCCTTGAATGGATTTGAATATCGCATTCTCTTTCACAATCTTCATCACTTCTCCTTGAGAACCACAATCTTCCCTTCAGTCGGACTCAATCTGATGATGCCCGCTTCATTTGCTAGAATAGGTCTGACATATCCAATAGCCATCCCATTCTTATCTCTTCTAACCAATTTATCGATATAGCTGCTAAGAGGCTTAAATCTAGGATCCTTCTTTAAGTCTTCAAACTCATCAAAGTATGCGAAGAGAATGCCATCCTTCGTGTTTGGTTGCACACGATTACACAACAAGTCCACAACGGCTGATTTAATCACCTTATTGCGCCGCATCTGTTGTTTCACAGTCTCTGGTGGAATCTGCTGTAGAGCGATATCAGCACGAGCAGCCGCAAACTCAGGAGAGATAGTCTTCTTACCTTTGAAAAAATCGTCACTCATAATAGGATCCCATAGTAAGCGAGTAAAGCCGCTTCAGCTTTATTGTGATCTTTTTCTAGGGGAAAGTATTTTTTACCCCACATATTGCGCGCCACAAAAAGTGACGCCTTCTTCTTAGGTATATCATCTGGTATAGTAATCACCTGCTTTTTCCATCTCTGAGGAGACACTTTAAGCACAGATAATTTCAACATCCTACAGGCCGCGAGCAGGGCTCCTGATCCCTTGCCAAATTTGAAAGTCGAAGATACCCCTTGTTTAGACATGGCATGAACATCTTCAATTACAACGAGACAATGAGTTAATAGGAGGGGCTGAGACTCAAACAATGAAAGAAACATTTCAGCTAACCCTTCGAAATCCAGGTGCGTTTCTTTCTTTAGTTTGCCTTTTGTCTTCTTAGAGAGCGAGGTAGTAGGAAGATCGCTGAGGAATAAGATCTCATTGTGGTGGGATAGGAGACACACTGCTCCCGACGAGTAGCCTGGATCTATACCAAAGAAAAACTTATGGCTCGACATAAGGGTTAACTCTGGATTGAAGAAATAGCCTGATCAGCATTACGTCGTTGGATCTCTTCTCTTTGTCCAACCGTGTTCTAAATAATGGCTTACAAGTAACATACATATCTTCTCGCGCCAACATCTGATTCACACGGATCACCGCTTTCATTGCGGTATGTGTTGGCACAGAAGACAAAGAACTCAGCACAAGGTTTGTGCCTTTTCTCAATTCTTGAACAATAGCCGAAGCTAGTGCTTGTATAGAAGTATTCGCCGCAACAGGAAATTCTTTGTAGGGAATGCCTGGTGGCGAGGGGGACACAAAAGAAGGAGATGGTTTTTCTTTTTCTTTGTCTTTCATCTCCACCTTCAATTTCTCTAACTCATCATTCAACATTGTCCCTACCAACAGATCGATGAGTACGGACAAAAATCTAAAGGCATCTTTGCCGTACATAGTTTATGTCTGATGGGCGGCTTACCTTGCCGCATGGCAACGTTAACCGTCTCCTTGTCTTGTCTAATAACTTCGAAGTCATCATCCGAGTATGTCTCAACAAAGATCTTCCACTCTTGATTGTTCTTATTCTCTAGAATAAAAATAGCTTGTTTAATATTTAAGAATTCAGCATAAACACAGCCTTGGCGCTTAAATTTAGCTAGAGGCCCTGTAATACATTGAATAAAAGCATTCTCTCGCATACTCTTAATTTCAATTATATACAGAATACCATCAATAACTAGTACGCCATCAATACGTCCGTAAGAATTAGTCTTTGCTGATACCACAGGAAATTCAATGCTGACATCTTCCCCAAAAGCATTCTTTAAATACCTCTGAAGTCTGTCATGTATAAAATCCCCTGTACCAAAGATTCTATTCTGAACATCCTCTGGAATAGAGAAAAACAAAGCCGATTCATCTTCCTCGAATTCACTTCTATCTAGAGTTAGATCAAAATAGATGCGGCGAACACAAGAGTGAAACTGAGAAGCATGAAAACCTGAATTCTTAATGCCAAGTTTTTTATGTAAGAATTGCCTATTGGCTTCACGCTTCTCAGCTTCCCTCAAGCATTCTCTTTTAAGAGCGGAATGAAGTTTGTTTGCTACCCGTTCCTTCGCCTCCACAGTGCTTGGTAAAATCTTAGAGTTAAGTTTCTCTAAACGTTCTTCAAAGTTTTGCGGAACAGAAATATTACCTTCTAAAGAGACAGGAGATAGTTTTCGTCTTTTCAGAAGGCGGGAACGGGAAAGTACAATGGTCATTTCTTACTCTTCTTGAGACCTAGTTTCTTACCAGACCTCTTCGTTGTTTTCTTGCTATTCCCTTTACCGCTGGCTGATGCACGCTTTGTACTTTGCTTTTTCGAGGAAGTCTTCTTAGTTCTGGAAGCTTTCCCATCTCCTGCTCCTTTGCTAGCTTTCTTCTTCTTAGCTGGAGCCTTTTCTTCCACCCTGTTTTTGCGAGGTTTTGTTTTTTCATTGTCGCTCTTATTCTCTTGAATAGGTCGCTTGACCATCTTCATAATAAAGCAACCTTCCGCCCACTCTTCAATTCTAGAGAGAACCTCAAGCTCACGCTTCGACTGATTGATCTCTTTACGGAATTCAGAGATCTTCTCCTGGTCAACCTTACGCTTCTTTGATTTCTCTTTCTCTAGTTTCTTAGTTAGTCTGGCGATCCCTTTTTCATGCTCTCTTTTTTCCTTGTCGAGAGCCTTGAGTCTTTTCTTGAAATCGGAGAACTTGCACAGACGAGGGCGCTCAATTTCTTCGTACTGGATCTTCCCGCTCGCTTGCGGAAACCCCCCAGAAGAAGTGCCCTCTTTGACGAACGCCTCGAACTCATTGCCAGACAGCTCCTTTGCAACGCCCAACAAAGCAATCTGCTCAGTAGGTTCTAAGTCTGCGCTTGCGATGGCCTTTGCGTGAGATAATGAAATTTTCCTATCCCTAACAGCTTCCTGTACATCTTCTGGTAGTTTCTTAAGTAGAGCCAGTCTTTTGTTGACAACAAACTTAGATAGACCCAGAGCTTTTGCAACCTTCTCCTGTGTCCAACCAGTATTCTCCATCAAATCCCTGATGGCCCTAGCTTCATCGATACCAGTCATATCCGTGCGCTGCATATTCTCAATGACTTGCTTCACGACACGGTCTGTCTTCTTCTTGCCAGCCTTGACAACAATTACAGGGATCTTCTTCTCACCAAGCTCTTTATACGCAGCCAAGCGACGATTACCAAACTCAAGGGTATAACCTTTTCCCTTTTTAGAAACGCCAATAGGCTGGAGTAAACCAACCTGTTTGATAGAATCCATCAATTCAGTAAGATCACCAATCTCTTTTCGCACATTAGATACGACCTTGATATTTTTAACGGGCACCAAAATAGGTTCTGACATAACCTCTCCTGTAAGAATGTTTTTCACAGTCCTTGTTCTAAATACCGTCCGTAGTATGTTGCTACATTACACCTAACGTTGCCAAGTGGCAAGTTTTCACCCTCCATACTCTTCAATAAGTGCATCTCTAACGGAATCTTGATAGGGACCAAAGACCATTAACACATCGACATCTTGTAATTGAAGTCGAAACAACGGGACGCGACCTTGTTGACTAGCATGTTCCAACAGTTTCTTCAAATCTTTCAATCGCAAGCTATACGATTTCTGCTCAGAAAGTTTTGATTGTAAAAGAAAAACATCACTTATCGCATCTTCTTCATATAGCTCTATATTGCCAGAACCAGGTTGAGTCTTACCAGAAATAAACGTCGCGTCCTGCTTCTCTTTGTCGTACGCACGCTTCAACAAACGTCTTCGCCTTGCAATAGTTGTCATGTGTATTTCTCACCACACCATGGATAGCAAAAAAGACAGACCACGTACCTTTAAAAAAGAAAGATAGTCCATCTAACGCCAGGTGCTCTAGTTTTTGTAGATACTTTGTTTCATTTTCTCTGCCCATATGTAAACCTCTTCTTCTAGTGCATCTCTCAGTTCATTATTGTCATCCAAGGCAGCCTGACATTTCTTATCGCCATTGAATTTCATTCCCTCAAACTCACCTTCAATGAGAACCTCTAGCCACGCGCCTTTCTTTTTTATTAGCCCAGAATAAATTGACCAAAACATAACCTCATAAGAATGATCTAGCAGTCCAGCATAAACATTCCTACCTTCAAAACTGCCGTCTGCAGTAAAGAATTTGATAGGTCCTTTACGCAAGGCTGCTGCCGAAACCTTTTGTTTAGTTCTGGCAATTGTAGAGCCTATAGCATATGCCTCTTTATTAGGATCTTCAAAAGTTTCACTTCGTCGAGCAAACAAAGAAAGGATCTTTCCGTGCTTCATACCAAAAGCACCTGACCTTTCTTTTATATTCCCCAACATTTTCACAGGGTTACCCCAACGCTCTGCTGCCTGGTTTATAACAATCAAACCCATACGTAGATCTTGGTTCATATTCCAAATGGCATAATTTCTATCTACAAATTGATTCACCATCTGCGCATGGGAACCAACCTCTTTATCACCAACGCCTTTCTTTTCTAGAATAGCCTCTGGTTTTAAAACAGAGATAGAATCAACAATTACCAAATCGAATTTCCCAGTCCACATAAGCTCATGAACAGCACCGAGCAAACCGTCACCATACTTATGATAAGCAACAAGAATATCGCCTCTAAGAAAGTCTTTAAACCCTGCCAGATAATCCTGAATAGATTGTACATCTTCCTCTTCCTTGAGGTCTTGTATTATCTCTAATTGCTCATCAAAATCGTAGTCATCATCTAACGTCAAGGATTCACGATATTGGTGGTACTTCAAACATTTCTCAAGTGAATCAACGGCCGCCAAAGCATTGGATAGCTCTTCTAGGTTGTCTACCTCTGCTTCAGCAAAAGGCACGTAAACACCATTCCTTCTAGCCCATTGTTTTCCAAACCCTTCTCCAGCCGCAAACAAAATTCTACCGCCCAAAGCTTGTGTGTAGGCTGCAGCAGAGAAAGAAAGAGCTGTCTTGCAAGAAGACTCAGGCCCAAACAACTCTGTCATACCAGAAGTTGGTATGCCTCCTCCTGAGACAATATCTACCGTTAATGAACCTGAGGGTAGTCTGTATTTGTCCGTGTCGTCTATATCACGGCCAAACATTATAGCTCCTTTACCGCCAAGAGATTTATTCATCTTCTTGACGATAGCTTCCACCTCTCTATCAGGCATCTTTTACCTCACTTCGCTTGAGCCCAATTGTCACAAATCTTCACATCCGCAGTAAGAGGAACATCAAGTGCAAATTGATCAAGCTCAGGAAACATCTCAAAAGGATTCTCTAGGATATGGGCTATCCTTTCTGCAGCTTGTTCTGCGTATTGCTCCGGCGCTTCTCCTACAATTTCATCATGCACCTGCAATAGTAACCGGTAGCCTATAGACGCAAGATACTCATCTTGAACAATGGTCACCAGACAACATTTAATTATAAAAGCCGCCGATGATTGAGCCATGTAGTTTACAGCTTCTCGTTGCGCTCCTCTAATTTTACTCCAGAGTTTCTTCGCCTCCGGTGACCTATCATATCTAGAAGGAGGCTCCAGAAGACCATTAGGAAGACGCCTAATGACATTAAAAATATTTCGAATATGCCCATATTGTACAACATGTTCTCTAACGTATTCGAAGAGGTCATTTAAACTAGGATACATAGAAAAAACAGCAGCCTGTGTTTCCTTTGCTTCCTCTACAGTCATATTGGCATCTCGGGCCAAAGTGAAAGGACTCTGCCCATACATGGTAGCAAAGTTAGCTGTCTTTCCATCTCCACGTTCTTTAGGAAAGTCTTCCTTGAATTTCTTCAGTCCTTCTACCGACCTAGGATAATCATCTATATCTATATGAGGAAATCTGCCATGTTTAGCAAGATTCAAAGCTTGCAAGCCATGTAAATCTAATCCCTCAGTGACGTCTTTTTTAAATTGATAGTCGCCGCTTGCCTCGGCCATAATCTTAATCTCAAACTGATCCTCATCACCTACAATTAGCTTATAACCTGGAGAAGCTACCCAAACCTCTCTAAGCTTAAAAGGATCTTTGCCCGGATTAGGAATAGTCAACAAGGCTGGTTTCTTGGCAGCATATCTATGTGTAACAGCGGCAAACCTTCTAATATTAGGATGTGCCCTATTTGTCTCAGGATTGACATAAGATATGAGACCCCATCCATAATTTGACTGGGCCTTGTCGTATTTCTTCACATTTAAAAAATGATCTATACCTTCTTTTTCATGCTCATCTAAGAGATCTAATTGTTTATAAATCTCCATCGTATCTACACCAGTGGATAGTTTACCTGTCTTATCAGAAAAACATTTAGTAGGTGCTTGATCTTTAGTTAGTATCGGCCAACCTCTACCTATGACAGGAATCTTTTTCGCCGATATTTCTGTTATATGTCCAGCTCTTCCAAAAAACAAAGCATACATTTGAACAGGGGAGTTTGGATTCACATCACAACCAGCCCACTCTAAAAAAGAATCTAAGGCATTTTCATATGCCTCATTTATCATGTCCCCCTTCTCATCTAAAACAGCTAAGTCTGGTAACATTCCATTTGTTTCCATCTGAAGACCCGCTGTAACTAAGTCAGGCTCTAACATATCGAACAAATCCATATAAGACAGTTCTTCTGTCCATGGAATACGCTCAAGTTTTTCTTTCAAAAATTCAAACAGAAACAAAGTAGCTATAGGATCAGACAACGAGTATTTAAAGAGTTTATCTTGATCTTCAAAATACACATCATCCAAAGTCTGTAATTTACCTGTCTTTCTCCCTGGCTCAGGAGGTAATGTGAAAGTTTGTTTAAATGTTTTCTTTTTGAGACCAAAATGGTCTCCCATCATTACCTCTAAACCATGTCTATTCTTTCTACCTTCTTCGTCAAAGTAGAAATCCATGCCCATCGTATCATAAACGGGTCCTGACACTTTAACATCGTAGTTACCGAGCCATATAATATCGTAAGTCGCATTCTGTGCCAGCTTAGCTATTGGTGTATTCATCACCAATTCCATCGCTTCAATAGCTTCGCTGCTTATAGCACCATCTATCAAAGCGCCTTCTACTTCTCCACAAGAGTTACGCCATGCAAGACTTGCACAGATAATAGAAGCCGATGGGTGCCTGTGCGGACACATATCTTTGCCGACCTTCTTCTTCTTACCTTTGTAGTTCTCCACTACATAGTCATCGTTCTTTATGGTTTCAACATCAAAAGAGAGAAGATCTACACGCTCTTCCTTGAGGTAGACTGCTAATTCCTCCATCTCTTCTTCGGTATCAATATACCAATAGTCGAAATCCTCTGGAATGATGAAGTCATCATATTCAGATGCAAAATCATACGGCCCGGTAAAACTACGTGTCATTAGAATGGCTCTGGATCGTCAGATAGTCCCTGTTCGTTGGCGTATCTTGTGGCGCCAGCACTTGGATCTCTATGTCCACGAGGTACCAAACGATTCAATACCTCTTGCTCAGACATCATTCTGGATTGAATAACGGCATCCCAGTCAATAGGCTTTGCCCCACCTTCCTCTACAATAACCTCTCCGCATTCTGGACATTCTAACTCTTCGACGGTCTCAGAGTTTGCATGCACATAACCACGACAGTATTTACCATCCTTTGTCTTAGAACTACATCTAACAGGATAGTTAAATTCCTTAGGGTTGCCGACGCGCTCAAAGTTATAAGAAACACCTTGGCCCGAACCTGATTTACTAATTTGGACACGGTAATCATTCAAAGAAACACGCCGTGTATCGTCACCACATTCTGGACATTCAACAATTTCAAAAGGAAGTGAAACAAAATCGCAATGTGGGCAACGGTAAGAATCATTGACTTTAGGGTGATAACCTGTGGCTTCCTCTTCACACAAAGGACAAATGTAGCCAATAGTTCTTACCACATTCAAATCACCATGGCGCGCACATTCATAACAATACACCCGGCTCTTCTCATGCAAAGCCAAAATGCTTTGTGCCCACTTGGACGACAGGGGTAGCCAACGAATGCCAGTTTCTTTTGCTTTATTTCCTGAGTTACAAAAGTAGCAGTCGCCGTCTTCTTCTAAAGTACAATTCTCAAATTTTGGCCTAGAATCTCCGCCGGTTTCAATCATATGATAACGGCTGTGTGACCACCACTCAAAGAGCACCTGGTTAGTTTGCTTCAGAGGAGTATGACGACACATGCCGCAGTCTACCTCTGAGCAAAACCAATAACCTTGATAGTCTTTTGGCATCTTAACATAATGCGCCGCTGTCAAAATAGGAGTCATGCCCCTAGAAAAACTACCAAGGAAATGACCTGTCTCTGGCTGATTAACACGCACAATTTGTTTTCTAAAACGAGACGCTGCCTGTTGTCTTTCCCTTGCTTCTTTCAGACGCCTGATTGCTGCTGCCCCTCTGGAGTAACTCGGAGTCAAGCCAACATCCACATCTTCTTTCTTTTTTCTATCGGTGCGTGTCTTCTCTACGTGCCTTGTCTGCTTTTGTGTTGGCTTTGCTATCCTGGATTTCTTCCTTGCTTTACTACCTTCTGCGCGGCGTCTTACACCACGTGTAATAACTTGAACCGACCTTTTTTTCTTCTTACCGTTCTTACCTCGTTTACCTGTGCTTAGCTTCAACGATCCCATATTATCTCCCATGGTTTGCAGTATGAGATATCACAAAAATCCAATGATCCAGGATCCTCACCAGTATATTTTATGATTTCTATATCTCTAATTCCTGCTGTTACTAATTTATTGTGGATATCTGGCAGCTCTCTTTTTGCTGCCCGGTCATTATCCAGCATTATACCTATCTTATTAAAGTATTTAGCAAACACTTCAGCTTGATTATCGGCAAAACCAAGCCCAAAGATAGAACACACAGAATTGTATTCATCAAATTCATTAAGTCTGCTTAATGCGCCTAAAGCATCTACAGGCCCCTCTACTAAAAGAGAATTTCCTTCCCACACACGGGAAGGGCAGTAAACCTTATCATGAACATTGAAATACCCAAAATACCTAGGAGCATCTATAGGCGAATCATTGTCTGTTCTATAATAATGACCCACCAACCTATCATCAGGTGAATAAACCATGAACACCGTTCTATAATGAAAAGGATCATAGCCTATTGAATTCTCTAAAAGAAAAGATTCCTCAAAACCACGTGCTACCATTGCTTCAGGCAAGTAAGACATAAAAGGCTGTCTGTGCCAAACTTTCTCCTCTACAGTAGTAGTCGCCCGAATCTCTCTATTTATCTGAAACCGCTGCGATATCTGTTCAGCCTCAACAGCATTCATATTAAAGACTACTCTAAGCAGCTTTAAAAGAGGCCCGTTAGCTTTGCAGCCATAACAGCGGTAATAAAGTTTATCAAGGTCCAGGAAGAAGGAAGGTTCTTCTTCTTCATGAAAAGGACATAAGGATCTGAGCCTGTCACCTATAACAGTAACAGGCCCATACCCATATGCATCCATTAAGAACTCATAGAAGTCTTCCATTCTGCAGTAACCTCAGAGTTGCTCAACGCATTATGGATGAAATCTTCAATAGAATCGCTATCTTTTATTTCCTCTACAGATTCTTTTTCTATGATTTCATCTTCTAACGTTGTCTCTTGGCAAGGTTCACCTTCACTATGAGTAAAAGGTTCAAAAATATAAAGCATAACCTCTTGAAGTATCTCTAGAGATAGCGACCTAAAAACATTTAGAATAATGGGCATCGTTGTTATGAACTCAGGAAAAGCATACCTGAGAGCGGAGGCTACCTTTTCTGCTTCTGATTTAGGACGTCCTTCTTCTACAAGCTTAGCTGCTCCAGACAAATCAAGGAACAAAGCTTTCATAGCTTTAGAGTGTGTGAGTACAAGTTTGAAAGGACCTTCTGTCTTTTTATCTTCCCAATAACTGGCACATCTGCTGTACAAGTTTGTTGTATCTTTCAAGGTTTCCCATACAGGCACCCTATAAAGAGATCGCCACGTATGTAAGTAATTCATTTGCAGATAATCTGGCAGCTCTGTTTTATCTATAAAAATCTTAAGCTGCCGCATAATATCCAGAACCTTTCCCTTTTCTGCACTCATGTAGGTGTCTTCTACCTCTACCCAGATTCGATAGATAAACATACATATTGCTTCAACAGGGTCAGAAACAACCCAGTTAAAAATATCATCTGCATCTACTTTAACATCTTGAGAGATTGTCCTGTAAGGACATTCTGGGTCATCTAAATGCCGTTTAGAAGAAAAAGATACAAACCTTCCTGAGGCTAAAGATTTGATTCCTGGCAATCTAAGATTTGACCTGATGAACTCTAAACAGTCATTTGCTTCTGCTACAGAATCTACCTCAAAAGACACATACAGAAGTGAATCACAGTTAGGGCATTTCAGGTAATCGTTAACCTTGCCGACAATAATCTTATTGCCGCGCGTATTGGCCTTAAAAGTGAATTCACCTTTAGTGTATTTATGTACCTTTGGAGTGAATCGGATGTAATCGCCTTGAATGATAAAAGGTAGGTTACTCATTACATAGCCTCCGAGAATACCGGCTCTCTATTATCCATGGCTTTCTTAATCCTGTCAGAAACAGGAAAAGATTCAAAACCAGGAATTCCTTCACGCTGCATCATTGCAATGAGAAAATCAGTCAAAGCTACCCACGTTTGTGGGTCAAACTCAAAATCTTGCTTATCAATCAAATCGGCCGAAGATTCTAATTTAATCTTGCCCCATTGGCTCATATATTGCTGTATTGTACCCTCTACAATAGCGATTTTCACGACAGGATGCTCTAACTGTTGCCCATTTCTCAGAATTCTATGCCATGCCTGCATAAGCTTAGCAGGGTCCCAGTCCCAATCAGCTATCCAAACATAGCTGGCTTCTGGAATATTGTAAGCAGTATTCGCCGCACCTGTACTCATTAATAAACCCTGCATCGTATCTTCATCTCTAAAATGATTCAGGGTTTTAATTCTCTTATCGATAGGAATATCACCTGTAAAAAGACCTACCTCAATTCCATATTCTTCAGTGAAGTAAGTGTGCATCTCCTTTAAAAAATCCGGGTGAGAAGAAAAAATGATGAACTTCAAACCTTGTTTCTCAACCATATTATTAACATCGTCAAGAATAAGATTCTGAAGTTTAGTCTTGCCTCCTGGCCACCTAAACGATGGGTCAATATCTTGGCCAGAGACTTTATCGCAACCTGGCACAGTTGACACAAGACGTAGCTTAGAAAGATGTCCAAGAATCTGGTTGGTAGAAGCAAACGCAGCTTTCTTTCCGCCCGATAATTTCTCCAAAAACCATGTTCCATATTCCATAAGCCACTTCTTATAGAACAACACATGCTTCTTGTCTGCGCGAACAATCACCTCTTGGACATCTGCGGTTGAAAAATCAACGACACGATTAACTTCAGGTTCTTCTGGCCGTCGCCTAAGAATCAAGGGATCGTGCAAATCCCACCATGCCTCTTTGTCTGCTGCTGCAGGTATTTCCTTAGTTATCTGCTTACCATTTTGGTACACAGTTACAAACTGGACAAACCGCTCTTCAAACCTCTTAAACCCAGAGCCGCTATATTCTTTTGTACTTACATCATAATAAGGTTGTTTATAGCTGTAAGGATTAAGAGGAGTACATTCCCCAGCAACAGAGGTATCAAGCCTCAGCATTGCTTTTGGCTTATTGCTGACAAGAGTACCTGACATTCCATATTTATGCTTGGCCTTCAACTGTTGCCACGAAATCCCTTGGCTAGAATCATTAGAGGCTCTGTGTACCTCATCTGCAACCGCTACACAAATATTACCTCTGCGAGATAACCAACCACAGAAGGTGTGTTTAAAAGGGATCTTCTTTTCAAAATCGAATTGCCGCTCTCTTTTAGGCAACATTTTACCATTCGACATCTGAGAAGCGCGGAGCATATCGTACTCATCCTTACTTACAGGCATAACCTCACCAGAAGAAAGAATAGTTACACGATAGCGAACATGTTCCGGTCTCAGCTCGCGCCAGAGTCTGGTATACGGAATTATGTTAATAAATGAAAGATTATCAAGATCATCTTCGCATGTAATCTGACGAACCTTGTCTTCCAGCCCAAGCTTAGTGATCTCCTTCATCCACTCGCTAACAGTCTTAGCTTCGACAACAAACAGGTTATGATTACCACCAAACGCATAACACAACATAATGGCCAAACGTGTTTTTCCGAGCGCCATCTTATGGCCCCCAAACCCACAACCTGTCATAGCCATGCGCGCAGCGTCATCATAAAGATATTTCCACGTTGTGCCTGGGTCAGGAAACTCTTCTCTCAAACGCTGCCTAAACATCTGATAGACAGCAGGGTCAGCGTTGCGCTTGCCATCTTCCTTGTGGTGTTCTTTCCACTCGATTGTCTCTTCGCCATTAATCTTTGTATGTCTTACCCATTGCTCAAAAGGCGCTGTCTTTCTCTTCATTGCGCGACGATATTTCTCAAGGAACCTTTCGGCTGCATAATCAACGACCGTCTCTATTCCATAAGAAACCATTGCGGCCTCGAATCTCTCTAGAAAAGTTTCATCATGGTAAATATTAATAAGTCTCAACTGCATAACAAAAGTGTTAACAGCATGTCCATTAGGGAAACGAACATTATCCTGCATAGACAACCAATTCATAACCACAGGATACGCGCTCTTACCGCACGAAAAAGACAACGAAGTAGCATTACGAGAAAGGTACACGCGAACATAGTGTGGTTTACGATCACACTCTTTAATAATATTACGTGTTCTTACCTTCTTAAGCTGAGTATAACGCTCGTTGAATTTTTCCTGTTGAATCTCAATAGGATCTTTTTCATGTTGCTCAAACAGCCGAATAGTGTGTTCGCTTGAATCAGGCAGCCGAGAAATTACATAATCACAAAAGTCTCTCTTTATTATAGACTTACTAAAAGCACCCAAAGCGTCTTTTAGTAGAAAATTAGCCTTGGGTTTCAGTTGAATAGTGTCATAAGCTTTTTGAAAGTCTTTGTTTCTATCATAGGTTTGTATGGCTGAAACAAGAGGTGGGACCTTGCCATAGAAATTATTTGGCTTAGGCATCAAAATCGAAAGTTGCCCATTGGCAACATTACAATGAAACACTTTCAAAAATAACCTCTTCACGTAGCCTGTGAAGAAATCTTGATAATCTTCAAAGTAGTCTTCAAAAGGCTTTCTTGTGAAAAGAACAAGAGGCCCTCTAACCGTACGTAACAGCATTTCCAAAGATGCAAGTACGAAATCTGCATGAAGCGTTGGGCTCAAGGTATGAAGATTGCACTCACGCACACCTTCTTTTCCAAAGAACCACGGGCGCTGATGTTTTTTCGGCTCAATAAATATGCCTGCAGAAAAACAAAAAGATTCCAGATTCTCTATAGAAGAGAAGTAGTTTAGAAGCTTGTTATAATCTTCACCCCAAAGATCACAGCTTGTGTACCGGAATGTTGGTAATGCATGTCTAACAACATCTCTTAAACTGTCTCTTTTAGCTGAAGAGAAACCAAAGATATCTAGGCTTACCTCGCCTATTTCTTCCATAGTTCTCTTGAAAAAAGTAGCGGGTGCTCCAAACGTATCTCCGACAAAACAAGCTGTTAGATGCCTTTTTCTAATATTCTTCAGCCACTCTACGACAATAAACGAAAGTACAAATTCAATATCTTGTCTGTAAAAAGATCCTTTTTTATAAACACCATAACGGCGCTCACAATCCTCCACGAAATCGTTACGTTGTGCCGGAGAAGAAGTAGAAAGGTCGTAAAGAAGCTGGCCTAGCATAGACTTGTCCTGTGTTAAATAGGTAAGGTCTGTCGAGACATTGTCTTTGGCTGCTGTTTCTCGCGAAAAGATGTCGCAGGTTTTGCGTCTATGAGGAATTTACCAGTTGTTCCGTCGCGAGTCAAGAGCAATTCTACGACTGCTTCTTGCATCATGTGATTTAGTTTTATCGCTGTAGCCGTCTCACAGTCCTGAAGAATGGCTTTTGAGTATTTAACTCCGTCTTCTTCCATCTGCATGGTGGCTAGTATGGCACAATCCAACTTGTTACCGGCTTCAGCCAGCATGGTTGTAATGTCACCAATGAGATCCCATTTTCTCATACCAGCAAGGTAAACACCATCAAATATTGCTAACTTCGCCCCGTAAGATTTTATTAAAGATCGAAACCTTGTGACAGTCTCAACGCCAAAACCGTCCATCCTCTCTACATAGAATGGTATAGATTGAGAAGAGAGAGCTGTTAGATGTGCCTTTATATCCTTTAATTCTTCGTCTGTCACTTTACCACTTCTGACTGAGTCAAAATCAACTCCAGACATCAGGCAAGCTACTCTCAAAACTACACTTTCTTTCGTCATCTCTTTTGTGACATAAACAACAGGGTATCCATCTTTCCACGCCTCTACAGCGCCATACAAAGAAGTCCATGTTTTCATGTTCTTCTTTTCACCCATCCATGCATGTAGCCCAGGTCCCCATCCTAAAATCAACCTATTCAAATAGCGCCAAGGCGTGGGCACACCTTTAATCACGTCGCCTTCTTCATTCTCTGACAATGACTCAAGATGTTTATCAATGACAGTTACCACATCTCCAGACTCCATAATTTCACCTGCCTGTCCTGTAGCAGGCCCGGCTATAGTCTGTAGTGTTTCAAACTCATTAATGGCTTGTGCGATTGCGCCGTGCGTATCAAAAGCTGAGCGTTTATGCACCTTTGCACACAACTCCACAGTCCTTCTCTCCAACACAACATCTATGAATAAATCGGTGACAGCCAACAAATCATCGCCAGAATCCTCTAATTCGAATTGAGGATTTGAATTCTTTATGAGATTGCCGCTTGGCAATGTTCCATATTCAGAATACGAGTCGAAGATCTGCCGATACACCTTTTGATGCACACGATTTACAAAGAACTCTGGCTGTAGTTTTTCAAACACAGGAGAAAGACGATCATCTTCGCACTCAAAAATAAGAGCAGATAGTAATAGTTTTTCTAAATCTACAGTTCTAGCTCTCGTCTCTTGCAGCATCACTCATCCTCTATGATAAGAATGTCGTGGAAGTACCTACCTCTTTTCGCCATAAGAAATGCTAGAAAGTTTTCATTAATGTTTTCTTCCCCCCTTCCAAGTATATGAATCAGAGTAGTCTTTTCAGCCGCTTCTCTGACTGATATTATGTTTGTCAGTTTTGCAAGTATCCAATTGGGCATATCAGATAAGACTGAATGTACCACCAAACAGTCAACCTCATATATTTCCGGGCTCGCATCGCGGTAGACTTTTTCTGTAAAAGGCACAGCTTTTATTGTCAAAAAAAGGTCAGACACCAGTGCTCCAGCGTTAAAAATTGCGTCTGTATGAAAAGACACAATTACAAGACCTGGCGTAGGGTTTCTATCATAACGTATAGCAGCATCTGCATAAGCTTTAAGTCTGTCTTTGATGGCATCAGAAATAGGGTAAGACCCACCTAGATTAAACCCAAAATGGTCTAATTGATTAATGGAGAACCTCATTTTTCCTCTTTTTATTTACAAAGAACGGATGGTGGTGCGAGCAGCGGGGCGTAACCTGAGGCGCTTTTTTAGACTGGATTTACTGAGGTTTGGTTGTATGTGTTTCTTAAGATTTTGACTCTTGCTTAAGAACGCTGGTGATTTTGAAGTCAACCAATTAAACTGTGAAGAAAAGAAAAGCTTTAAACCTCTACAGGCTTGATCGAAATCCTCCATCAAACTCAAATAAGTCAGAAGATCTCTAACCATAAAATTATGCGCCCCTGTGAAAGAGATATCAAAGGCCACATGATACAGCTCAAGATACATGCCAATAAGGTAACATTCCTGTGTATATTCCCCAGACGTCAACGCCTCGCTTTGAGACATTGAATCATAGATGCGCAAACAACCTGTTACAGAATAATTAGAGCTTTTATTGCTAGGATCATTTAACACCTTCAAAACGGCATCTGCCGCGCGCTGTAACAAATGATCTGGAACAACAGGCTGTAAAGCATCACAAATCAACAACTGATCTTGCGAAACCGGCTTAGTCTTGCGAGGTGTGAAACGTCTCATATGATATCCTCATCCTCCAACATTTCAATACAAGTGGCTTGAGTCGACGCAATAGCATCTGCTAAAGTCTCCATTGCATTCTCAAAAAGCTCTTGTCTACTATCTTGTGTAGGAAGATAAGGAGAGGAAAGTGAACAAAACACTTTCAATGATTCGAATTTAGCCGTTTGCACAGACCTTTCTGCACCAAAAGTGGCTCTGGGCAGGTCATTTAAAATGGGCTCTGGAACATTGTTTAAGCCTTTAAATTGAGGGAATAAATCAGATACGTCATAAACGAGAGACTTAGCTTCAACAATCTCACCGTTCGACCTTCTTTCTAGGTCTCCTTTTTTTACCAGCTTTCCCTTTGGAATCTTTAGATCCTTCTTTTTTACCTTTAGGCCCATTCTTACCTCCAAGAAATTTAACGTTGGCAGCTGAACATGCAACATATTGCATATGTAATGCTGGAGCAGTATGCTCCTCGTAAAGCTCCTTATGTTCTTTCTTCAGCCTAGCTTTGTCTACCTTCACCTCGTGCGATATCACACCCTTCTTTTCTAACAGAGAGTAAGCTTCCTCGTCAAGAGACTCTAGATCAATCTGTTGCGAAAAGGCACGCATGACAAACACAGGCACAGGGTCATCAAAAATGATAGTTTTGCCCCTTTTAAACAAGCCGATATGCTCATTAACAGTGCCTTTAATGTGTTCAGATTTTTTAGCAATCTCCGATTCTAACAAATCTAATTGTTGAAAAACCTCATAATACATAGAAAGAATCTCCTCTCTATGCTTTATGAGGCCTATTAATTCGTCATAATGACGACGAAGTCTTTTCTGTAAGAAATCAAGTTTTTGCATTGAAAATCCCAGAAGCTTCAATCACATTCAAAAGGTCAGATACATGATCTTTTGTATGCGTTCCACGCTGAACAAGATTTTGCATATATCTAAGACCTATAGCCTTAATCTCATCTATAGAAGCAATCTGCTTAAGTTTAAGTGTAGCTAATACAGAGTTGAGAACTCCCCACATTCGTTGCATTAAAATATGATCGCTCTGCAACACCGGCACAAATTCCTCTTCCAAACTCTTAACAATTTGGTTATGTGCCTCCATCATGTGTTTTTGAGTAACCTGTAGAGAACCCACCAATTCTTCAAGAAGCTTCACCCTATCTTCCATCGACGTTTCATCAATTAACAGATCTTCAATGTTTTTGTCTGACATTGTCTTCCTCTTCCAGAAGTTTCTTAAACTTCTCTAGAGCATTTTCTAAAAGTACACGTTCGCGCTTTTCTTTTTGAAGAGCTTCTTTGAGAAGTACGATCCTACCTTCTATTGATTTAATCAATTTACCAGTCGTGTTTACAGTTGTGCCTACTTCGCGTTCATCTACAATCCATTCTAACGGAACACCATTCTCATCTATCTTCCTACCCACCTGTTTGCTCCTTTTGCTTATCGTAAGCTTCACGATCTACAGTATACCATCGGTCTCTAACCTCTGCTAGAAACTGGTCTAACCTACTGGTTTTTCTACACATTACGATCTCTGGATATCTCTTTACAATATCACGAATCATCTCAAGTTGAGGTGTAGAGTAGTAACGATAATAGCCTACGCGATTTTTCTGCTTTATAGCAGATTTCATAGGCACAACATGCCCCTCGATTTTAAACAAAGGACGTGGGAAAGATACCTGAGGTTCTTTACGTTTCTCCCAGTTATTCACACGGCCAATACTTCCACCTAGTATCTCAAGTAAAGTTTTAGAAGTATGAAGTTCAACATGATAACCTTTTATGTCGTAATAGGTACCGTGTCGCTCTTCTAGTGTCCAATCTTGCTTACCTTGATTGTATTTCCTGAAAATAACAGACATCTCTCATCCTTGAAATCGTCGTACCTTCAATTCTGGCCACAACCTCTTAGCTGTTTGTACCATTTTCTTTGTCTGTTTGACAAACAACTCGTCATCATCTTCAAAAAGAACAACGATTGGTTTCTTCTTACCATCATAAGAACGAAGTATTCGCCCGAACCTCTGCTGTATAGAGTTTGGCGAAGTATAAAACAGACCTTCAAATAGAATATCTAGTGACCGTTTATTGAAGCCTTTGTCGCAAATATGTTTGATGGCAAATATCATGCGATAATTCTTAGCTTCTTCAGCAGACATCCCACCATGAGCCTTACCTAAAATCATCGCACAATCATAGGCTTTTGATTTAAAGTGTTCATACAAAAACCTAAGCTGTTGGATTCTATCAGATAGAAACAGAATCTCTCTACCTGCCACATATGCCCGATCTAACAATTCTATTAATCTCTTATTACGAGGAAGACTTCGCGCCATTCTAGATTTAACATTCTCTCTTTGGAAATTACCAAAAGGTTCGAATCTCCTAATCTGGGCGCCAAGATTAGTACGCATAAAAGAGAGGCCTGTTGGGTACACCCAAATGTCAGGAACATGAGGGGTATCTAGATTCTTATAACAAGGATCTCCAACATGTAACCTATAAACCTTATCTTTCTGATCTTGTCTATTGTAAGTAGCAGTTAGTAATAATCTTTTACCTAAGGATTGCGGCATCACTTTTGCATAGGTCTCTGCACCAAATTGATGACCTTCTTCATAGATTGTCAGACCAAAATTACGCCAGAACCTGTCAGTCAAAGCTCTATTCCTGAGAGTCTGTAACATGGCTATAGTCACATGGAATTGTTTACCCACCTCAAATTTTCTATCCTGAACAATTCCTATGTTCTCCATGTGTACACGACAATGAGTAACAAGTTCGTTTATCCACTGATCACGCAACACAGCTGTATCTACGATAATTATCGTACGACATGAAATCCATCTCATATATGCAAAAGCGATTATGGTCTTTCCCGAACCACAACCGCTTATGACAGATTTCCCATGATTTGGATCTGCAGATACCAAGGCTCTGAAAGCTTCTTTTTGATGAGGATAAAGAGGTGGGTGTTTAAAGTTGCCATGTGGCAACCTTACAGAGTCCATGATGTAGTGAACAAAAGAATCATCGCGTGGATATTCTGGAAACATAGTTCGCGGCACAAGATAGTTACCATCTTCATCATAACCATAGAATAAAGAGTAGTAAGGATCTACATTCTTCTTGTTACCGCCATACATGTTAGCTGCGGCTAATGGGTTAAAAAACAACAGTTTCTTACGCAGTTCATCTTCTTCTATTAAGTCAGTGGGAACATGTAAGAAGTTTGTCAGTCTTAACCGTCGTTTGTCTCGAGTTCTAGACATACCTCTCCTTAAGAACACTTTTATACTTTATTCATTTGTTCTTCATTTGTTTATTCATTTAGAAGAGATGTAAAACACGTTAATGACAACACATATTAATCAAGCGAAGCGAAGATTAATATCATGTTGTTAGAAGAGTTAACGAAGTTAACATCAGTATCTTATCTTCTTCTCTTTCGTTTTCCACAACCGCCACCCCGCCACCCCTGCGATTGTTCCTGAGGAGAGTTATACACCTAAATTTTCTATTTTGTCAAGTTTTTCAACGAAAGTGACTGATATTGTTAGGAAATTACGGGCGGAAGGGAAAGGAAGTTTTGCCCGTCATAGGAAGGATCGAGGATAACTGTACGCCGCCAGAAGTTAGAAATAGCATAAACATCAAGGCGCGCAGTTGGTTTGAAATGATAGTCTAGGTAAGGATGGTATTCATCAAGTACGACCTGAAACGAATTGCCACTGTGGTTATCCACTACTAATAAAGAAGCAGCGGGCGTATCCAATCCTAATTCTTCAATAAATGCCGCGAGCGAAAATCCTATAGTAATAAGAGTTGCTTCAGCGGCAGCTAGGTCGGCCTCTAATGACGTAATAGAAGCCGTGTGTCCTGCGCCGTTGAAAGTCGCGGCATCGACTGCGTCATAGGAAGTAGAGTACCTGAGCTTAGTAGAGCGAATGACATAATCGCCATCAACATCTACGTCTAGGTCAGAAATGGTGAATGTCCCGGCTGCGTCAGTTTTACCACAAGCAACAACATCACCATATGGCTCTTCAACAGTAACGGCCGCATTCGGCACAGGATTGGTCAATTGGTCTTCGACCGTAATAGTTGGCATTGTAATCTCCTATTCATTTTCAGGGGGCTTTTCCTCCTCTTGAGAAGTCATCTTACCTTTTTCTTGTGCGATTTGCAGCTTTTCTGCAAGCTTTGATCCCACAGGTTTAGACATACTCCATAACCCAGACGAAGAAGTTCCAGCTACAACGCCCACCAACACAGCATTCAATGCCGCTGGCAGCCAATCTAATCCAGTCCACAAAGAACTGGCAAAAACAGTGAGTGTACCGAGGACCATCGACACCCAGGGCCATATTTTGGAATTAATGTTGCTCTTAAACTTTCTTACGCCAAAAACCACGGCCATGACAAAGAAAGCAACAAGTAGCGAGTAGTCACCGCTAGCTACACCAGCAATAATCCTAGCAAGATCTTCAGAATTCACTATTAACCTCTATAAGAAGAAATATTTGAGTGATCTCCCGGTGTGCACCAGCTACAAGGATTAGAATCACCATTGTTGCCGCCGCCCTCCCAACCTTGGCTATCAGCATCAGGAATATAGGCCAAAGAGTCTCCTCCTCCATTTAAACCAGTAAAATTACCTACCCAAATACAACCTCTTCCTCCATTGTTAGAAACGGCAGATTGATTAGTAACTCTATTGCCTTGCACATCAATGAATTTAACATCATTAGTGAGAAGGTTACCTGCTGGTAATCCTGAATCACCAGATTTCGAATAAATCACCATAGAGAAGGGAATATGGCCAGCAGTAGGATCTGGGGCTGTGCCTATTATAGAATTATCAGTACAGTTAACAAGATGGTTATTATGAATATCACCAGCGGCGCAATGTCGAACAAATAAGCCAGCGTTATTTATGTCTGCATCCAAATTACCCTCTGTAATGAGATTGCCTCTTACTACAAAATCTCTGGTCCAAACATCTGCACCTGCCACGCCATATTCAGGATTATCCACTAATAAGCTCTTCGGGTCAGCGTTATTGTGTGAACAATAAATACCAGCGCCATTAGTTGGACCTATTTTATTATTCTCAACAACAATATTACGAACGCCTGCAAGCATGATGCCTTCACCATCAATAGGAGCATTAGCTTCCCCACCTATAGTGTTACCGGCAATGACTACACCAACAGGACCTTGATTAAACACGGAAGTTTGAGAGGTTAAACCTACACCAGAATAAACACGTACAGCTGCTTTATTTGTCGCAACTGCATTAGTCACACCTTTAAATCTATTATTTTTTACAACGGCATCCTGTAGACTTCCTACAGCTGTACCGTGCAACACAAGACATGCATGATCACTAAAAATATCGCTATTTGTAAGTGTGAAATTATTAACATCTTGCACAACAATACCAGCACCAATGGCACCGCTACCGACGTTACCGTTGTCTACAAAACAAGAATCCACAGTAATTCTGTCATGAATACCTACGGCCGGTGCCACAAAACGCATAAAAGCACCATAGTTAGTTCCAAAAGATCTAATATTTTGAAAAAATAAATCTGTCATTAAACCAAGGGCATTAACATTCACACCATAATCAAACCCTGATGAGTTATTTATAGTTACATTTCTAATCTTAATATCTGTGCAAGTGGTATTTAGTCCAAATAAAACACAGCCGCCCCCTGTAGGAGTAGCATTATTCATGTACCAACCATCAATGGTGAAATTGGTACAAGTGTCCATAGAACACATAGGATTAGCGCCGCCAGCCGCACCAACGTTTCTAAAGTACGAATCCTTAACAAGAACATCGTTGCAGAACAAGAAACCAAAAGTACCGTTACCTAATTCAGCATCATTAACTCTAAAGTTATCAATAGTTAAACCATCACAAAAAATAGCGACAACAACGGCTGCGACACCAAATTGAACAGTTTCATAAGATTGGGCGAGATTTGTGTATTCTGTGTCTTTAATAGCAATATCTTGGCACCCAGAAGGAATGAAAGGTGCTGTTGACAAGCCTCGAAAGCGATTACCTTTAAATTCCCCTCTTTGACAGCTGCCAATGTTAGCCGTTAGACCGGGCGCAGAAAGCGTGCTTTGATTTACACGTTTATCAATATTATTGTTAGCAACATAAAAATCATCTAAACCAACCAAAGTAACAAATGGAATGTAGTAACCATTCGATCCTTGATAAAAATGATTATTAGTCACATGAACATGTGTTGTGGCAGTTGATAGGCTTGCGTCAGGAAGACCACCAACATTTATATTGATAGTAATTAAACTGCTGTTCAGAGGAGGTTGAACACTAGGATTAGGGGTAATAATATAATTATTATCTATTACAATGTTCTCGCTCCTGAGCAAAGGAGCAGTATCAAGAAAAGAAACAATGGGACCAGTGTTATTTCCAGTTCCAGCAAATTCAACCTTGTTATCTTTAAACAAGAAGTTCTTAGCATTTCGCCCTTGAATAACAGGCGTGTTTGCAGCAACAATCAAAGTAATTGTATTTCGAACAAACTCCACATTCTGACAAAGGTCGGGCGCACCACTATTTGGTGTGGCATCTAGAACAAAAGGTGAAGGAGCAGTGACGCCACCTACAGTAATGATACAATCATGGAATTTCAGATTGCTAGCTGTACCTGCAGCCAGCGTAAAAATAGCTAAACAAGTATTAAAATGACACCTATAAGCTTCAATGCGCATTAATTGTTCTGTCAATTGAAATGCAGCATTAAAGATAGACAACGTGTTCAGCGCATCACCTGTGAATTTACAATCATAGAAAAACAAAGGTGTGCCAACAGTGTCCGTAGCGTCATCCATATTGCCTAATTCAAACATAGAATACGCTTGAACACCATCATGATAAAATTCAATATCCCTAAATGTAACGCCACTACAATAGTTAGAAGCAGAAAATAAAGGATTAACCAGTTGCGTTCCTTCTTTCCCACCTGAGCCCTCAATGGTCAGTCTTCTAATCCCATGAAATCTATATGGCTCTGTTAGAACATCTGGGCGGCTATGTCTTCCAGGCAAAAGTTTGATAGTAAAACCTGCCTCGAACCCGGCGCCAGAGGCCTGCTGCTCTCCTGCATATGCACAAAAAGCAAGAGCTTCACCTAGAGAATTGAAATCCCCATAAATGTCTGATTCAACATCCTGTGGCCCTACGAGTGTATTAGGGTTGACAGTTAACACGGGATTGTCAGCATTCAATTTGCGCAAAAGATTTCGCACAAAAGTATTAGTTTCCAGCAAAGGATTTGCCACATTCTGACCTATGTGTACAAAACCAACAAACAGATGCGCCGGTACAGCCGCAGAACGATCAACAAAAGTATTATCTATCTGTAAGCCCGTAGCTGTTAGGTCAGTCGAATCCAGCCAAATGTAGTTATCACCATTAGAATCAAAGTACGCTCCAGAGGCTGAAAAATTAATACCTGGAGTGACAGTAACATCAATATCAATGTCTGCTGGTATTGATAAAATATTATTCTTCCTACCTAGAACTCCAGCAGAAATTCTGAGGTCGGTTCCAGTCAACACAGAAAGCTCAACCTGCGCTGAACCAAAACCAACGGACGCATCTGCGGTTTTAGCAAAGGCACCGGAGCCTACCCTGGCCAAGCTAGGATTGTATTGGTTAGTATCCCTGAGATTAAGCACAGTGCCGCTCAGCTGCCTAACATGATTGTGGACCCACACAAGGTCATCATCGTGCCTTACAGCCAATATGAATTTACTATCAAGATTCTGATTTGTACCATCGTCAGTAAATTCATAAGAATTAAAATTCTCCGCAGTTAAATCTAACCACAGAGAAGAACCGCCTGCGAATTGATAACGCTCAGGATTATTCCATACCAAACATTGCCCATCGGCAATGTTAATAGGTGACAAAGGAATTGCCGGTGCACCACCTAAGGCTGCATTGAAGACTTGCCCTGGAATACCAAAATCAACATCTTCCCCAGCGGCTGGCGCAAGGTTGAGAGACAGCTGCCCATCTTCCCAGTACACACGTCCTTCTATGCCAAAAAAGTAAGTTAGTGCCAGACGTTGCTGGACATTATTGGTTTCAGCTTTTTTAGTCAGATTCAGACATTGAGGCTGCGTAACATTAGGATCACCAACAGGACGAATGACAGCACCAATAACAAAGTCTCTGGTCGAACCCTCGTACGTGCCCCCAGACCCAGTAGGAGGAAGAACACCAGAAGAAACACCAGGTGTAACTTCAAGTTTTCTCCTTATAGCCGTTTCTCCAATCTCCGGGTGCTCAACATCCGTGTTAGCAAAGGAGTCCTCTGTCAACGTCAGATAAATGTAGTCAAGTCTGTCTGGCGCGACACCAGGAGGAGCAGGAAGAGGTACTGTCGTGTTTGCCTCAAGATAATAAGGCTGGCCGTCTAACAAATACCAACCGGCATTTACAAAACATTCGTTTGGATTGACAGAGGCAAGTACCGGAGAATTTACAGCACCATCGGGACGAAAGAACACAGCATTAGTATCAGTAAGGCTCAGCGCCTTATTCAACTTATTTCTAATATTCTTCTGTGCTTCATTCAGTTCCCAGTCGCCAACATCTCGGCCGCGCTGAAAAGTAACCTCTGCATAATTAAGAGTCTTGTCGTATGTATCCATTACGACAACGGGAAGTTTAGGAGTTTCAGCCATTATTAATCCTCTATCACAGTAAGGGTTTTAGTTTCTTCGTCATACGAAAAGGCTGTACAACCCACGTTCCGCGCGCAGGGCTTATTTCCGGGCGAAAAAGACCATTTTTCTATTTCAATGTATCTGTCTGGGAAAGTTAGAGGTTTTGCCAATTCTCTGGTTTCTATATCCACAAAATTCAAGTTGTGGATAGTTCCATCAGAATGAAATTCAGCGGTAAGGGCCTGTCCAAACATGATTACCTCTTATGCGTCATGATACATAAGTACTTTATGCCTAAATTTAGAATAGAAAGAATCAAGTGAATTTCTGATAACCGAATCTTTTCTATGATTCTCTTTGTTGAAGATGTAAAAACGCTCGTCTATTTTAGACGTGATTCCTATAGGTGGTTTATTACCTAAATCAACAACAAAACCATTCTCCACCACATCTGTTCCTACTATCCTGTAAGAGATATCTTGATTTCTATTAGGATTTATCCAGTAAGTACCATCATCATATGCACCTGGAACAACAACCAAATCAGCAGGGTTCACTTTGATTACGGTTGTACCAAAGTACCCATCTGTGCGGCCCGATTCTTCTGCATAACCCTGTGTCCAATAGATAGCATCTGTTGAAGTCAGAGGCCGTTCAAATATCGACCTATTAATTAGATACCAAAATTCCTCGAAACGCGTATCGCGCCGAGTAAAATCCCTAGTATCAAACAACAGCGCATGTCTTCCAGGATAGATAGTAAGGCCAAGATGAGGATCTCTTGTCGCCCACGTACCAGTATTTGTGTAGAAAGCAGAAAAGCCTATTTGTGAAACAGTGCCTGTGAAAGCAGGATCTGCAGACTCTACACGAATAGTATCATCTGTGTTCCACAACACCTGACCTTCTGGAGTACCTAGGACATTCAACATACATTGAAGGCCAGCTAACTGCCCAACAATAAACGTACCTGCAGGAAACACAAGATCATGAAGATTACCACCTAACGGGGTATTAGAAATCATAGCGCCGTTTAAAAATTCATCAGACATGTTATCTGTTGGTAACACCCCATCAAAATTTAAAGTATCTGTGAACAACGCTGTGTCTTGAACTAAATCTGTGATGGCAAAAAATTCACCAAAAGCAGTTATACAAAAAGAGTAGTCATAATCAGTGTTATAAGGCCAATCATAGTAATTACCAACAGCATAAGCTGTTAAGCCTTGGTTACCTGGACCTGCAGCGGTACCGTTGACTGTAATATCAGGAGCAAGCACATCAAAAGTAAAAGCAGAACCTGGTATAAGAAATTTATGTATATAGGATTGTCCGTCATAGGTATGAAACGTCCTAGAATGGTAACCAGGACCGCCTGCTGATTCACAATAACCATCCCAGCCGGTTACAATTTTAACCGCGCGAATAATTGTCCGGCAGTTACCTTTCCTCTGAAACAGATAAACCAAGTCATTAATCAAGCGCCTTTGAAGGGATAAGTCTTCTTTATCTGGATCAAACCTGTAAAAGACAAGAAAATCAGAGGCGATCTGCCAGAGAATTTTCTGATTATCTTGGAAAGTCCCAAAGACATTTATTAAGTTTCTATAAAACCCATACACATTACCTATATAGTCCATAAATTTTCGTTGGGTAACGGATGAGTTTCCTATGTCTGCTACGAATTCACGAAACCATTTCGGCGCAAAGTAGTAACCTAATTCCACAGAGGTATCGTTAATACCAGATACGACAAGAGGAATACGGGGATTAGGATAAGCCATGTCAACAAAGATTTGAAATGAGTCCCCATCATCCTGTGTCGTTATGTCTGGTACGCCCGCTAAAGAAAGAATTAGACTATCTACGACATCGTATTCTGTGTCGCCAGGCGCGGCCAGATAGGTGTAATTAGCACCATGAACAGTGACGCCATACACATTACCAGCAACAATAGGCCCAAACGTAACAAGAGCCTGAATATCTTTGTAGTCAGGCTCATATACAATATCTCTATATCTTTTTAGCGAAAGTCCAATGATTATTAAATCTTTGTTAGATTCCCAATTTTCATCTGGCCCTATGATTCCATCATTAAAACGCTGCCACACACGATAATAATAGATGGTAGCTTCTTCTAGACCTTCGTCATGTATAACATTGTCAGTGGGCAACGTTGCAACATCCGCCGGTCCAAAAATAATAGGGATAGAATCATCATGAAAAAGGGAGATGGCCGAGGTGCTTCTCTTGATTAGAATTTCTAGGAAGGATCCGGGGGGTGGATTTTGAAGGAAGGTGTCTAAGTCTAATTCAAGGAAGATACCTCGACCACGCAAGTCAGAGCGTGCTCGATTTGCCATTTCACTTCTTTCCTAAAGTGCTTTTTAGGTTCTTAACTTCGGTACGTAACTCATCTATATCATCTTTTGTGTTACGAGTGAAGTTCCCTAAATCGCTTTGTATCTGACCCAGTAAATTAGCAGTAGAAATCGTATTTGTGTTTAGTTGTTTTATAGCCCCGCTCAGTTCTTGTATTGCAGATTCCAAGCTTTGCCTCACATACCAAACGGGAACGCCGTCTTGACCGCGCACGTCATGCCATTCGTAGAGCTTCTTAACCTCTTCATGCATGATACAAAGCTCGCTCTTATTGCCATCGCATTTGTCGATGATCTGAGCAAGCCTCCCTGTCTCTGGATTAAATACGAGCTGTGCTTCCTCTATGAATGTTTCAACCTCACCTATAACCTCCGAGTTTTCGTTGAGTTTGTTAGACATACTTACTACCCCGAGCCTTAGTTCGTCTAAGGCAAGCTGTGTGTTTTTGTGATCTTCGTTACGCTGGGCTTTAAATTCATCCAACGTGCGAGTCATTTGTCTATACAGCAACCAAAACAGGGTAACTATGACGCTACCAAACACAATGGTAGCAACAACAAACGGCCATTGAGCTACAGTTTGGACAGTCTGTTCGTCAGGTACCACCTTCCCAGGATTCGCAACAATAGCATTCATTACCTCAGCCAGCATCATAGCTCCTATATGTACTATCGGCATAATGCGCCGAAATCTTTAAAAGTTTTTATTCTATACCGCCAAAAGTTGTAATATTCACATTAGTAAGATCAAGAGTAGGAAACTCATCATTCTCAAGATCTATGTCATCTACAACATTGTAAGAGTTGATTTCAAATCTATCGTTTATATCAAACTCCTGGGCAGGAGGAGGAATATAGGTAAAGTCAATCTGTAAGGTGTTATCCAGGTTAGTGTAAGGCCCCCCATCAGATGCCACGCCTGTGGCTTCTTCAGTTTCTATATAGTAAGGAGTCTCGGGACGAGCCCACACATGAAGTTCACCATAAGTAGCAATGTCTGCAGCAGAGACAGTCACAGAGTTAGCCGTGTTACTAACGATGGTATAAGGCCCTATGCCAATTTCCGCATTAGGATACAGAGACAAACCAGCAAGAGAACCAACCCAGCTTTTCGAATTGTCATACAGAGTATCTGTTCCAACATAAGTAGCTCTACCAACATCTCGTTTAAAGAACGTATAACGACGAGGAGCGGTAAACACGATCACCCATTGTCTGCGCCCGATATCGTTATCATCTAAAATATTCAAAACGATAGGGGCTTTATTCGTTTCGTCTACGCCATAAAAACGATGTTTGATGATGGGTCGAAAGATTGTAAACAACACACGCTCAACCCCGGCATCATACATATTCTTAAAATTCGAATACATATTAGTAAGGCTGAACACTAGTTGATCATCAGAATCACGACCAGCAAATTCAAGATATGGGAAATTAAACCAACCAGTATCCAGTTGATTCAAAATCTTATCCTCTACATACGACTTCACATCTTCTGAGCGAAAGTTGTCTCGTACATACAGATTAATGTCCCATTCAAGCTCTCTAATGAAAGCATCTTCTATGAAGGGATAGACACCGATGTATTTAATATCGGCCATGTCGCGCAGAAGATTGTTCTTTTGTCCAGTAGTAAGTTGCGCAGGAGGGTAACCATAGAGAGCGACCACAAGTCGAGGCTCGTTTGGGCCTGCACCAGCAAAATAACGCGCCTTACTTCCAGCAAAATAAGCCTCAACAAACAAGCGAAAGTCTTCAACAGTAATCAATCTCTCTTGTGAGCCAAGAGAGTAAGACAGACGCTTCTTAGCGTCGATCAAAGATTCACTATCGAGACCAGTTTGTCTAGAACCTGACACGTCAGCGTTTGTACAAGATAAGACACCATTAGGTACATTAGATAAACCAGTGATAGTATCTGCCGCCGTATTTCCAACACTACCAAGGCTAGTCGCATAAAAGGCTAAAACATTTTCTGTGATAGGTGGAATAGCACCATAGACACCGTCACCAAATTTAATACTTAAATTACCCTGAAAATCAACGGCCACAGAATAATTCTGTGATGTCGACGTATAATTCCCAAGATTATCTTCTCGTGTCCATCTCTGAATACCAACAAACACCTCAAGAGAAGCTGAAACCACAGGTGCTCTAGGTAGTTGATATTCCTGAAAAGGGGTACCATCAGACACACCTAACAATTCACCGGCTTGTGGCGACATCTCACCTTCAACAATATCAATTGTATAGGGCGTTGAAGGAATAATTAAACCAGGATCGGCGTAGTCAGGATAAAAATTTATCGTGCCGTAGGGAGTACCATTAGCAGAAAAGACATGATGTTTATTTATAGTTATCGGAAGAGCAGCTGGATCAAGAGTCAGTGTTAATTCCCCTTTAGCTGGTGTAGGACCAGAAAAGAAGAAAGAAAACATCCGCGCCCAACGCAAAAAGTTATCATACTCCACCATATCAAGAGGGTTAGTCTCTCTAACCCTGACATCCAACATGTGAAGCATGTATTCACCCATCCAAGCAGTAAGGTCAGAAAACATGACCTCAAAACTAGCGGGCGAAAAGTTTGACCATACCTCTTGTGGGTAGTTCTCTTGTGCGTAAGAAATTATGTCCTGAAACAGTTGTTGAAAATCTAAGCTTGTAAAAGCTCTTACAGGGGAGTCTCCTCGGTACCAATCTTTTAGCAAATTAGAAAACATTATCAGGTTCTCCCAAAGTTACCACAGTCTCATAACGTCTTATCTCGCGTAAAAATAACGAAGACAACCCGTAGGCTAAGTGCAAATCAATCTTACCTTCTGTTTGCTGCTGCGCTTGTCTAGCCGTTAAAGATTTCAGATTTATTCTGCTCTCCCACAACTGAAAAGCTTCTTCTACAGACAACAAAACATCAGGAGGAAGTGCGTCTAAAAGATTCTCAAAAGGGAGATCTGGGACCTTTGTTCCAAAATATTCTCTTCTAGGTCTGCTCCCTAAAGCAGTCATTACAAGTCTTTGCACATCTTGGTCTATAACATCTATGCTTTCGACAGCCGCAAGTCTTCCTGCATTCACAGAGGTTCCAGCTGCTGCAAAAGGAACACGCACACCTCTAAGTGGTAGATCTGACATAACAACCTCAAGCAGGTAGGGCCTCAAAGGCGGCAATTAACACATCCAACATACTTATTATGGCACTTAAGTCTATAGAAAGCTGCGCGCTGGCACCGATTTGTGCGCTAAAATCTGGAATAACTGGCATTACAACGCCGGTAGGCAATGCGTTCATAAACGCAATAATGGGCGTAAGGAAACCTCCTACACCCATTGTATACGCCGTATTATAAGCCAAGTCGTAGTAACACAAGTAAGAGTCATTGAGCTGAGCTTCTAACGCAGGATCACTTATTACATAAGGATCAACAATGGCTGCCTCAACCTTTACAGTAGTCTCCTGTAAACCCTGGATACGCTCTCTGTATAAATATAAAGTAGATAAAATCATCCGCCTTATATCTTGATACATAAAATACGCCCAGACAGCAGGTGCCCACGCACCTACCATACTTGCTACACCTGTAGTAAGTGTAGCCAAAGCATTCAAGAAATCAGTGGGATCTCCTGCAATAGCATCTGGAATACCTGTAAAGGTATCAATTACGGCCTGGAATAAGTCTAGAAAATCTTGGACGGGCTGAATAAAAGGGATGGCGCTTAAGAATCGCTGTAACAAAATTTCGTCAGCGACCCTTAAATCGGGGGTATGCTGGCTTATGTCTTCTACTATCGTGATTCCATTAGGGAATCTAAGAATGCCATAAGTAGGTGGGACATTAATTCTAGTAACATAACAAGTGAAAGCCATTAGATAGGTCCTCCTGAAGGAAGTACGACTCGGCCGTTCAGGAGAAGAGTACCAGTCGCAGATATACTAACAAATAGACCGTTGATGGTCAATCGGAGTGTCGGACCATCCATCTCTATACCCATTAAAAGCGCACCACCAGGACCGGCAAAAGAGCTGTTATTACCAACAACCTCTTCTTTGTCAAGTCCGACTTCTACCGTCTTATTTTCAGAGGTGTATTCAATCCTATCGGCTTTAGTGAAATCGCTAACATTGCCACATGTCAATGTTGAAGAGGAACCATCTTCGTAAACTTCGTCGAAAGTACCAGAGGGGTGATAAATTTGTATCCTTCTGGCATTTTCAGAGTCATCCACCTCAATTTGAATACCGTCCGGTGTACGCCAGACATTGTTATTAGGGTAAGCAACGTTCCGTTGGGCATCGGGTACTCTATTTCCGAGTATAGTTCCGCCGGGCGGGTAAGTGCCTTTGTCCACGCCAGTTCCATCGTCATCTCCTACTACAGCAGCAGGTACATCTGAGGTGGCAATATTTGTCCCCATGTAAACAGGAAAGCGGGGGTTACCCATTTCAAACATAACCCAGACCATCGCGCCGATAGTTGGTATTTTGAAATCGACGTAGGTGCCAAAACAAGGCTCGGCCCAATTCGACCATTGGGCATCATTCTCCCCTTCTC